>WNFL01417023.1_pt1 | contig 20353 bp, 18 predicted proteins | sample 5400361 | NCBI WGS metagenome assembly WNFL01 (sample SAMN13153351, study PRJNA577476) | soil metagenome | isolation source: 40 cm soil on Douglas fir-dominated hillslope | place: USA:California | collected 2013-09-17
GATCCGCAGAAGATCGAACAGGACTTGATGCAGACTATTCCCCGTGAGCGATGGACCGACTTTTCTCACGAGGTAATCTGGCACGGAAGAAAGCTATGTGTTGCCCGTAGCCCGAAGTGCGCCGACTGTAGCATAGAAAAGCTTTGTCACGCCGCCGACAAGACCTGGTCCACAGTCGAGATTCACAAGAACGCAAAACCGTAGAGTAGCGCCGGCATCCTGCCGGTTGTCGCGAGGGCATTGCCCTCGCACGTGGCGCGGAATAACTGGCTGCCGCCAGTCGAGCTTGATCCTGAATCGCCGCGCCGATTTGTCTCCACAGACGCGGCGTGCGGGACGCCTACGGGACAGCGGCGCTACGTAGACCTGGTGCCGCTGTAAACCAGTTCGATTATTGTGCAGTCGTCGTTGAGAGGAGTGCCGCCGCAGAAATCGGCGACCGCCGCGAAGATGTCGTCCATGGACATGCTCTTCCCCGCGACCGTCTCCAGGCGATCGCTGTCGAACATGTCTCCGCGGGCATTCTCGGCTTCAGTCACACCGTCTGTGACGAGGATCAGCCGGTCACCGGGCTGCATCTGACAGCGGTCGCTTTCATAGGTCGCATCAGCCAGCAGTCCGACGGGTAAATTGCCGTGCGACGGTCGCAGTACCTCCTGCTTGCAGATCCACACCGGGGGCACGTGTCCGCAATTCACATATTCGAGCTCACCGTCATGGCGGAGATGGGCAATGATCATGGTCGCGTATTTCGAACCAATGTGCTTCTTGGTGAAAAAGCGGTTGAGGGCGGTCACAATTTCCGTCAGCGGCATACCCGCGATCAGGTGCGAGTACACCATCCCCTGAAGAATAGAGGCCAGCAGCGCGGCTGAAACTCCTTTGCCGCTCACGTCGGCCAGTACGACGGCGATGCCATTCGGAGTGCTGACCGCATCAAAGAAATCGCCACCGATTTCCTTGCAAGAAAGATTGCGCCCGCTCAGACGCGCAAAAGGAACTTCTGGGATGGTCACGGCCATCAGGCCTTGTTGGATGGAAGCCGCGATCGCAAGCTCCTGCTGATAGCGGCGCCCGGCTTCTTCTGCCTGGACCAGGCGAGCGTTCTCGATCAGTTGGGCAGCTTCGGTCGCGATCGCTCGCAAAATGTCATGGCTGACGCTGGTGATATCGCGCGCCGCGAATCGCGAATCGACGTAGAGCGCGCCCATCACTTCGGCATTGGCGGGCTGCTGTTCCTGCCTCGTAGCCTGCACCTGCGGCTTCCGCAACGGCATGCAGATCACGGTACGAAGATCGAAAGCAACGATGCTCTGCCGTTCTTTCATGTCCAGCATCTGGCTGGTATCGGTAACCAAATATTCGGAGTTGGAAGTGAATGCCTCTTCCAGAACTGACCGAGAAATTGTCTTGTCGTCGAGCAGCGGCTCGCCTTTCGAATTGCGCCCCGCCGCCAGTGACAGATTCCCTTCCGCATCCCGAAGAAAAATGAAGCCGCGTTCCGCGCGTGTCAGGCGAAGCGTGGCGTCGATCAGCGTCACCAGGATTTCATCGAGAACGCCGATAGTGTTGAGCTTGCGCGCTGCTTCCAGAAAGAGAGTGAGCTTTTCTAAGTCGCTTGCTTCCGGAGCGATCTGAATACCGGAGATCTGGCTCAGGAATTCACGTGCCGTGTTCGAAGTGGCATGCAGCGGATGGAAAATCAGGTAAGCGATGTCCCGAGCGCCAAATTCCAATCGGTCGTTGCGCGCCAGCTTGCGCCGGTCCACGCGTTCACCGTTCACGAACGTTCCGTGCTTGCTACCCTGGTCAACTACGAAGAACTCGCCGTTCTCGGCAACGATGTGCGCATGTTCACGCGAGACTCTCGGATCGGGGATCACCAGATCCCGATCCACCTTACGGCCAACGGTGTAAGGAGTGTGATTTAGCGAAAGCGTCTGCTGCTCATTTCCCTGGACGTAGATCACGACCGGGAAAATGCCCGACACTCCACTCGCCGGTGTAACTGAGGAAACTGACATACCCTGTAAACTCTCTTGTCGCCAGGAGTCCGGCCTCGGCCCTGACCGTAAGCATTTTACGCTGTCCTCGACTCCGCCGTAGCTGTCCCTGTTCCTGGGTAGGCAATGGTCAGCATTAGCCCGACGACTGCTACTGGCAGGCCGAGAGCAGTCCAAAACGGAATCGCCCACGCGACCTGCACGACTTCTGCCGGCAACCAGAACGACACACCCGCCAGAACAATACTGGAAATCCACTGCCAGCACTGGAGGATCACTACCACGATCGGGAGTAAGCGGGCATACAGAGTGCGGCCCCAAATCGCACCTCGGTCCCGCACTAGCAACAGAATTGACGGCAGCAACAACACCTGGTTATAGAGCGCATAGGTTGGCACAACTAATAACGTCGCCGCCATCATCAGACACGTGGTGACCGTAAATGCCTCGCTATCTGCCCTCACTTTCCGGTTCTTCCAACAAATGAAAGCGGCTGCCATTCCCGTGCCAAACTCGGCCAGCTTACTCCAGGGAACGGGGAGCAGTTTATTGAACACTGGCTCGGCGCTGGCATAGATCCGATATTCCCCTACGGCCTGTAGAAAACGCGGGATCCAGTGCGGGCGCCAGAGTTCCGCCATCCCACACAGCACGGCCATCGTAATCAGAAATGATAGAGCCCATCGGTAACGGCGCCGCAAGTCTCCGGTAGTCCAGATCGCCAGGCAGAACAGCAAACCGCAAACCACTTGTGGCTTGATAGTCGCGAGAGCGAGAAAGAATCCAGCAGCGTATGCGTGCTCGGTCACGAGCAAGAAGATCGCAAGAGCGAGCAGAGCGGCGACTCCCAACGTTATCTGCTGGATTTTTAGTGCTTGCAGCACGGCTATAGTGCCAAACGTTAGCACCAGGGCGGCGACCGTTGCCGACATCGGCAATGTCCACCGTAACACTCGAAGCCAAAGTAAAACGCTCGCTGCGGTAAGGCCGGCCAATATCCAGAAAAATGCTTTTCGAACAATCTCAAACGGCAGGCGAACCGTCGGTGCGAGGTAAAAAGCCACGTACAGCGGATACGCAAATGATTCCTGGTCTTTCGGATCGTCGGGTCGGGAGGAATCGAGTGGCCGTCCGTAGTATCCGGCTTGAATTTCTCGTGTAACCTCCGCGCTATACGGATCGCGCCCCCGAAGCAACAACTCTCGGGCACCCAGCCAGCGCGGGTAGAGATCGGAAAGATTGCCTCGCGGCCGGTCGTGAGCAGCGGCGTCGGCGCGCTGATAGGGGATCAAAATGCGGTAGACATAGACCCACATGCTCGCTGCACACAGGAAAGCAAGGAAAACTAAGAGGAACGGTTCGTGAACCGCGCGAAGTCTACTCATGTAGTCTTGGAGGCGCAATGCCCGATCAAAGAGCCGACCGGCAAGCTTCTCATGTTACAACTGATCGCACACAAACCTCTCGACATAGATCCATGAAATTGCGGCTCGCCGTTGCCACGGCAATCGGGTTAGCGAGCGGTCTCTTTTGCTGGTTCTTGATGAATCGTTTCCATCAGGATGCGGCTGACTTCCGGTGGGCTATCTATGCAGCACAACGGCTGCTCTTGCGACAGAACCCTTACGATACACCGCTTGAGCAATACCCCTTAACTGCGGCCGTCCTTGCTTTGCCGTTCGTTCGACTGCAGCCTGAAGTTGCGGCCGGCCTTTTCTATGGAATCGGTTCTGGCTTGCTGGCCTTTGGTCTCACGCGACATGGCTACGTGCGCTTGCTTATTTTTTTGGCATATCCGTATTGGGCTTGCATCATCACGGCGCAGTGGTCACCGATCGTCGCCGCCAGCGCATTTTTCCCTCTCCTACTGCCGGTGACTATGGCCAAACCACAGGTCGGATTACCGGTATTCCTAACCCACATCAACCGCCGCGGGATAATAGCGTGCGCAGTGCTCGGAATCTTGAGTCTTGTTCTCATGCCGAAATGGCCACTGCTCTGGCTCGGCCAGATGGGGCACTATCAGCATTTCACTCCACTTCTAGTCTTGCCGGGACCGCTACTATTGCTGGCGATGCTACGTTACCGCGATCGCGACGCGGTCCTGCTGTTTCTGTCCGCGGTCGCGCCACAGCGCTGGTTCTACGATTCCTTCACCCTGTGGCTGATTCCGAAGACCCGGCGAAGCATTCTCGCGACCGTAGCGTTCAGTTGGGTGGTTGGAATCTGGCGGTGGTATCACACGCCGAGCACGATGCAGCAGGTCGGATTCTGGAGCGTGCTTGGCTTTTATATTCCAATGCTGGTGGTAGTTCTGATTCGTGCGCGGCGAGATTCATTGGCAACTTCCGAAACGCGTTACCGTCCCGACCTTCAAAATGAAGACCGCTAAGCCGCGACGGACTGAGTCTGTCGCATGACACTCGCGATGCCAAACGCCAGAATGAACATCGGAACAACAAGAAGATAGCCGCGGTCAAATCGAAAGATCAGGGTCCAGTACAAAGGACTGCAGATCAATAGCAGCAATCCAACCGCGATGGTGTGCCGAGAGAAAGGCGGCAACGTCGGCTGATCCAAAAACCCACCGCCCAGAAGAAGCAGAGGAATGATCAGCAATGTCATGTCGTAACTGTAGACGTAGTAGCTGGTCACCATGGCCACTACCAAGCTCATGCAATACCCGAGTGCCAGACCCGGATAGTTCGTGTTGATGTGGGGCCTCCAAATCCGGGCCGTCACGACAATGGCCGCAACGGCAAAGGGCAACAGCAGCCAGTGGATCGGGCCGGGATAGGGCGCCCGTCCCAGAAATGCAGTCAGGAAACCGCGAAGATTCGGCATGCTCTGCGCCGTAACGACACCCACACCGGCAGCGCGATTCAGATCGATCAGATACTTCGGGTAAATAAACAGAACCCTCGGACCCGAAACTGCGCAGGAAAGCGCCGCCAGTGCGACCGACCCCGGCACGAATCCCGCGAAGACGCGTGCCCGTCCAGCAAGCCAAAGGATGATCGCAATCGGCACCACCAAGTGAAACTTGAAGAGTCCGAGCGCCAGGAGAGCACCAGCAGCCACGTCTTTATTGGACTGTAGGCGATTAAGAGTCGCTGCGATAATCAACAACAGTAGGACTGCGTCCTGCCCCTGCAACAGGTCGAGAAACACAGGAAAGTATCCCAGACAAAGCACTGCCTCTAGCCATGAAGGATAGTTTCGAGAAAAAGGACTCGCACGAGGCAGTATTCGTATTGAAAGCCACAACAGAAGAACTTTGATTGCCGACCAGATTCCGAATGCCAGGGGATAGGAAAAGTACGTCAGAGGGAGGAAGACGAGCGCCTCGAAGGGAGGCCGGATAAACGGCATGGGGCCCTTGCGAATGTCAACGTTCGCCGCAAACTGTTGCTGGACTCTCCACTGCTCGTGGCGTTCGTAGAGGGATGTTCCCTCTCCTCGCCGCACCAGCAAACCGGAGGTATACAAAGCGGAAAAGTCTCCATACCCGCTTTTGATCCGGGCGCGCTGCTGCCAGAATTCAATTCCGTTCGCGATGGCCATCGCGAGCAGAAAGGCCGCCACCAGTCGGTCGCGCGGTTTGAATTGTTTGGCCATGTTCGCGGCCCTGATTCTACCGTCAGCTCGTAGGCGGGCAAAATACAGGTCGCCGCTAGCGCCTTCGAGTTTGGGTTATGATCCCTCCCGTGAGAGCCAGGCTTTCTCTGTCTAAAATATTCCCAGCGGTTTTGTTCTTTGGGTTGCTGGCGATGACCGCACGTCCGGCGGTCGATCCCGATCTCTGGTGGCATCTCCGCACCGGGCAATGGATCATGGAGACCGGACACATCCCTCATGTGGATCCCTTCTCGTTCACGCGCGCCGGAAATCCGTGGGTGGCGCATGAGTGGCTGTCAGAGGTTACGTTTTACGAGATCTGGAAATATAGCGGCGAAGCGGGATTGATCATTTTCTCGGCAATCGTCACGACTGCCGGCTTCATGCTGCTCTATCTGCGTTCACTGGGAAAAGCATCTTGGACAGCGGCGGTAGTCACGCTCGGAGCACTGGCTTCCGCGCCCACTTGGGGAGTGCGTCCGCAGATGTTCACCTTCGCGCTTGCCAGCTTGCTCTTATGGTTGCTCGAGAGCGGAGGGGAGAAGCCACGTCTTCTTCTTTGGATCCCTCCCCTGTTTCTGCTTTGGCTGAATCTGCACGCCGGCTTTGCATTTGGTCCGGTGCTGCTCGTGGCGTTTTGCCTGGGACTGATCGCAGAGTCCGCCATCGGCGAAACGCCATGGACCAAAATACGCCCCCGGTTGTTCCACGTACTGCTGGTCTTAATGGCGTGCGTCGCGCTGGTGCCTTTGAACCCCAGCGGGGCGCAGCTTTATCGCTATCCGCTGGATGTTTTGCGTTCGGCAGGAATGCGCTCCTTCATCATCGAATGGTTCCCGCCTGATTTTCATCAACTGCATTATCTGCCACTGTTCTTGATCTGGCTCGCCCTCCTCGGAGCGCTTGCCAGTTCTCGGAACCGGCCAAAGGCGCGAGTCCTTGTCCCGTTCTTAATGACGTTTTTTGCAGCCCTGGATGCCGTTCGGCACATCCCCCTCCTGGTGTTGACGGCTACCCCGGTAATCGCCGCAGCTTTTTGCGGTTTATCTTCCTGGAAGCAGATTTCGTCGCCTCCCAAGGCGGGATCGGTCGACCGGGTTCGGCTTGCCTTCCCCGCCGCAATTTTGCTGTTAATGGCGGCCTTTGCTCTCACGCGCTGGTCCGTCCTCGTTCGTCAACAGGCCACGACTGAGGCTGAAGTTTTCCCCGCCCAGGCAGTGGAGTTCCTGCATGCCCATACCATTCCGAACCGGTTATTCGTTTACTACGACTGGGGAGGGTACGTAATCTGGAAGCTCTACCCACAATATCGCGTGTTCATGGATGGCCGGGCGGACCTCTATGGAGATGACTTGCTGCGCCAGTTCCAGAAGGCCAGCCAGTTGCGCGACGGATGGGAGCAGGTTCTGGACCGATGGCGGGTGGAAGCGGTCTTGGTGCCTCCCTCGGGCGCGCTGGCCCAGAGCCTCCTTCTGGATGACCGGTGGCACGTGGAATTCCGGGATTCGCACGCGATCCTGTTCCTGTCGACTCCCCGATCCACGAAGGTGGCTGGCTGTCGGGAGTCTTACCCAGCAGGGCACAAAGCGAAAAAATGTGTACCAGACCCTTCGGAATCTGCGAAACTACACGCAACTAGAATTTCGCTCACTGCTGCACGAAACCGTAGTTGCGCGCAAGCCATGAGGTGCCACGTTTGGGGCTTGTCATGATTGTCCAAGTGGGTATCGACGAAGCTAATGCCGTCCAAAATTTGGTTGCACTCGGAGGGACTAATGATGACTGGTCTGGCGAAATTGTTGTGGCGCAATGACGAAGGGCAGGATATCGCCGAATACGCGGTGATGCTGGCCGTAATCCTGGTGATCGTCATTGGCACGATCCGCCTTATCGGCGGCAATGCCAATAATGTATTTTCATCGGTTGCCAGCAGCATCTCGCAGTAATTTGCAAGGCACGCGGCCTGCGCAGGGTATCGGCGAATGAGTCCGGGATCCCACCCGGAAGGAGAGGAATGAACCGAAGTCGCTTGTTTATGATCGGAGGCTTGGCGCTAGCCCTTGGCCTGTTGGTCAGTTACGCCGTCTATAACCGGCTGTTGAGTTCCGCCGGTGCAAATAACGAGCCTGGAATGGACATCGTGGTCGCTGTAAACGACCTCCAAGTGGGCGCCAAATTGGAAGATCGCGACGTCCGGCTGGCGCGCTTCTCGCAGTCGGTGATTCCTCCCGGCGCATTCACGAAGAAAACACAAGTACTGGGACGGGGTGTGATACTTCCAGTCAGCAAGGGTGAATTCATTTTGCCCAATAAACTGGCGGCGGCGAACGCAGGCTCAGGACTCCCATCGTTGATACCGCCCGGGATGCGAGCAGTTTCTGTCCGCGTCAACGATGTGGTTTCCGTAGCTGGTTTCGTTCAACCTGGCTCGCGAGTGGATGTGCTAGCAACCGGCAATCAGGGTAGCGGCAACGATCGACAGACCACTACAGTTCTGGAAAATGTTGCCGTCATCGCGGTGGGCAAGAATCTGGAGCGCAATGCCAGCGGTGACGCGCAAACGGCTCCGGTCATCACTTTGCTGGTTTCGCCCGACGACGGGCAACGATTGACGCTGGCATCACAGGAGGGCCGTATTCAGTTGGCGCTACGGAACCCCCTCGATACACGGAGAGAACAGATCAGCTCGACCCGGGCCAGTTCGCTGTACCCAGGTATCGTGCAGCCCGTCAGTCAGGTTAAGCCCAAGACCCACCGGCAAACGATTCCGGTTACTGTGGTCCCTCAGTCTGCCTATGCCGTGGAGACCATCCGGGGCAGCAAGCGAGACGAGACCAAGTTTTGATTGGAACATGCTGCAAATATTCGCAACTTCATAGTCATTTAAGGAACCAGGGCGTGGTTTCTCTCAGAGGCTCGAATTCATGAAAGTTACCAGGCTGATCGCAGGCGCTATGCTCCTGTGTGTCGCACCGGGGTTGGCTCGGCCCACAGACCCTGCGGGTTCGCAGAACCCGCCCACTGCTCCCACTCAAACAGCTCCGGCTTCGCCTCAGGCCTCTCCTGCCACTGGAGCAACCACGCAAGAGGGACCGGGCGCTGCTCCTTTACGAGTGATGGTCGGCAAATCGCTTCTCATCAACACGACCGAGAGACTGAAGCGCGTTTCCGTGACTGATCCGAGCGTAGCTGACGCTCTCGTCGTTACTCCTACGCAGGTTCTGGTCAATGGGCTCGCTCCCGGCGAAATTTCATTGCTGATCTGGGATGAACTCGAGCGATCCCGAAGCTTCGATCTGCGGGTGGATGTGGATGTAACAGCGGCTGCCGAAGAAATTCACCGCCTTTTTCCGGACGAGCAGATCAGCGTCACCCCGTCGCGCTCTGCGATTGTGCTTTCCGGGCACGTTACTACTGAGGACGCCGCCAAGCACGCCGGAGCCATTGCTACCGCCTACTCGAAAAACGTCGTCAACGTGTTGAGCTTCGGGCCGGTCGGGGCGCAGGAAGTTCTTTTGGAAGTGAAGTTCGCCGAAGTCGACCGCACCGCCGTCATGCAACTCGGAGCAAATCTGTTTATGCCCGGACTGGGCAACACCGTCGCACTTAGCCAGACTGGCCAATTTGGAAGTTTGAACGTCACGAATACTGCGCAGACCACCGTGACCAACGGCAACACCCAGACCACAACCACCACATCGACTCCGCCGGTGGTGCATATCAGCGATTTCCTAAATCTCTTTATTGCGCGGTCGGACATAAATATCGGCGCGGTTATCAGAGCTCTTCAACAAAAAAACCTGCTGCAGATCCTGGCAGAACCCAATCTCATTGCTGTCAATGGTAAGGAAGCCAGCTTCCTCGCGGGCGGCGAGTTCCCCTTTCCAGTGGCGCAACCCAGCGGCCAAGGCCTCTCGACGGTGACAATTCAATTTCGTGAGTTTGGCGTACGTCTCAAGTTCACTCCGGTTATCCAGCCAAATGGGAACATTCACCTGCGCGTGGTGCCGGAGGTAAGTACCCTGGACTTCACGAATGCGGTAACGGTTGCCGGCACAACGGTGCCAGCGATCAGCACCCGCAAGGCGGATACCGAATTCGAGTTGCAGGACGGCCAAAGCTTCGTGATCGCGGGCTTGTTGGACAACCGGGTCACGAACATCGCCAGCAAAGTTCCATGGCTCGGGGATGTTCCTGTGCTGGGCAATTTTTTTAAGAGCAAAGCCGTTCAGAAGAGCAGAGGAGAACTGATGGTTCTGTGCACGGCGCGCCGGGTTTCGCCCAGCAACCAGGCACCCGCTGGCCCAGTCAATCCTCAGCCGCTTCTGGATGAGTCTGGTTTCGACGGCAAAAAGCCCGAAGGCAACAAGAAATAAGCATGGAGCCCGCAGGCAATCGGCAAAGACGAGTCTTAGGGGAAGGGTGGTAAGGTTGAGTCATGCCGGAGTTGTCAGTTGCAGTTTTCGCCACGGACAATGACCAGCGGGCAGTGCTTCAGGTTCTGGTGGATGGAACCAGCGTGGCGCACACTGTGTGCGCCCAGTCCAATCTGCCCGCAGCGGCCACGGATAGCGTCATTCGGAAGACGCAGTCATTCGCGCCCCATGTCATTCTCGTGGATATCGCCGACCACGAGACCTCGTCTGCTTTGCGGGCGATTGAACTTCTGCACCAGGAACTTCCCGATGCGGCCGTTTTCGCCGTGGGAAGCATGACAAAGTCGCAATTGATTGTCAGTGCCATGCGGGCCGGAGCTCGCGAGTACATCGAGCGGCCCACCACAACGACGGATCTGCTAGAAGCGTTTGTCCGACAGACTTCCACGCGCCGCAAGCCGGGCCGCGAGACCTCGCGGGGAAAGATTCTCACGATAGTAAACGCCAAGGGTGGAAGTGGAGCAACCACCGTGGCCGTGAATCTGGCGCTTGCCCTTCAATCGCTTCAGCACAGCATTGCTCTTGTGGATCTCGCGCCGCTCGGCCATTGCGCTCTGCATCTCAATCTCAAACCAGCTTTTACTGTCTCCGACGCCCTCACCAACCTGCACCGTTTAGATTCCTCCCTGCTGGATAGTTTCGTGGTTCGCCATGCAGGCGGCTTACAAGTGCTCGCGGGCGCGAATGCTCCCGCTCCAATCGAACCGTCGGCATCCGAATTCGCGCGCCTGTTTGACACCATGGCAGGATTGTTTCGCTATATCGTCGTCGATGCTTCTTCGCGTCTCGACAGCGCCACTCGCCTGGTGAGCAATTTGTCGGAGAGGGTTCTGCTGGTGGCGCATGCCGATGTTGCTTCGTTGTGGAGCGCGGGCCGGGTGGCTCAATATCTCGGCGAACATGGTTCCCGCGACCGCTTTGCGCTGGTGCTGAACCGTTATCGCAAAGTGTCGGGGTTCAACGAAGCGGAAACGGAAGCTGCCATCGGCGCACCGGTACTTTGGAGAATTCCGAACCAGTATTTTGCCGTCTCTACCGCCATCGATCGTGGCGTGCCTGTGATCCAGCAGGGGAATACCGAAATCGCCCGGTCAATCACCGGTCTGGCGCAACATCTCACCAAAGACGATCTGGAAACGAAGCGCGCTAGGTTATCACTGTTTAAGACGGTCTAGAGAATATGGCGAATCTACAGGCATTCGAGCGGAGCGAATATCAGCAGGTCAAAGCCGACCTACATCGCAAGATCCTGGACCGTCTCGATCTGGAAAAACTGGGGCGCTCGGTCGGCGATGCTGCCCGCGATGAAGTCCTGACCCTGATTCGCAACTCCGTTAACAGCGAGGCTGTTCCACTTAGTTTCGCTGAACGCGAACGGCTAAGTCGCGAGATCCTCGACGAAATTTTCGGTCTTGGCCCGCTTGAACCGCTACTCAAGGACAACACCATCTCGGACATCCTGGTAAATCGTTTTGACCGGGTATACGTCGAGCGCGCCGGCAAGCTGGAACTGACCAGTTTTTCGTTTAAAGACAATCAGCACCTGATGCAGATTATCGACCGCATTGTCTCCCGTGTGGGGAGGCGAGTGGACGAATCATCCCCCATGGTCGACGCCCGACTGGCCGATGGCTCTCGTGTCAACGCGATCATTCCGCCATTGGCACTTGACGGTCCCTGTCTCTCCATCCGTCGCTTCGGTCGCGACCCGATCACCGCTCGCAATATGCTCGAGAACAAAACCTTGAGCGAACCAATGCTCGAATTGCTCGCCGCGATGGTGAAGGGCCGCTTGAATTTGCTCATCTCCGGAGGAACGGGCGCTGGAAAGACGACACTCCTCAACGTGCTTTCCGGATACATCCCGAATTCCGATCGCATCGTCACCATTGAAGATGCCGCCGAGTTGCAACTGAAGCAGGAGCACGTGGTTCGGCTGGAAACGCGTCCGCCGAACATTGAAGGAAAAGGCGCAGTGCGGCAGCGTCAGCTTGTTATCAACAGTCTTCGTATGCGTCCGGATCGCATTGTGGTAGGCGAGGTGCGCGGCGAAGAAGCGTTCGACATGCTCCAGGCCATGAATACAGGCCACGAGGGATCGCTGACTACGGTCCACGCTAACTCCCAGCGCGATGCACTGGCGCGCATTGAAAACATGGTTGCGATGGCCAACCTGAATATTCCCGAGCGGGCTGTTCGCCAGCAGGTCGGCGCTGCTATCCATGCGGTGGTGCAAATCGCGCGCCTTTCCGATGGCACGCGCAAGGTACTCACAATTTCGGAAATCGCGGGCATGGAATCCGACGTGATCTCAATGCAGGACGTCTTCGTCTTTGATCGCACCGGGATTGATGAAACCGGCCGCGTTCGTGGTTCGTTCCGTGCGACCGGTATCCGGCCCCGTTTCGCCGAACGCCTTGCGACCGCGGGATGCCGCCTATCGGCTTCCATTTTCGATTCGAGAATGGAGATCTAGCCGATGCACATCGCGATTGCCTTGCTGGTGTTCGTCGTGGTTGCCCTCGGTGCTTTTGCCGTGCTGAGTCTCCTCGACCAACGCAAGTCGCAGGCCCGAGTACTTCGCGATCGCCTCTCTGCAACGCAGAAACCGGGGGAGGCGCCGGTTGACATCGCGCTTTTGCGCGATGAAATGCTGAGCCGTATTCCAGCATTTGACACCCTACTGCGCCGCTCTGAGCGCGTTTCACTACTCCAAAAAATGTTGAGCCAGGGCGAAGTCAATGTTCGAGCCGGCAACTTCCTGATTTTTTGCGTGGCCGCGGCGGCGGTTTTCGCAATCATCGCTGTGCTCGCCGCTGGCAACATGCTTTTCGGTTGGGCCGGATTGGTTCTAGGTTTCTTTATTCCGTACGCGTACGCCTCTCACCGGCGCGCGAAACGCTTTCAGCGTTTCGAGGAGAAATTTCCGGAAGCAATCGACACCCTTGCCCGTGCAGTTCGCGCAGGTCACGCTTTTACAACCGCGCTGGAGTTGATCGCCAATGAAGTCTCCGAACCGGTTGCCGGAGAATTTCGTCAGCTCTTCGAAGAGCAGAAATTCGGACTCCCCGTGCGCGACGCCCTCGTCAATCTGGCCGACCGGATCCCTCTGGTGGACGTCAAGTTCTTCGTCACCGCAGTCATGTTGCAGCGCGAGACGGGCGGCAACCTGGCCGAGATTCTCGATAATCTGTCCTATGTGATCCGCGAGCGTTTCAAGATTTTGCGGCAGGTGCGGGTTCACACAGCCCAGGGACGACTGACAATGGTCCTACTAATGGCATTGCCGCCGACGATTGTATTGGTCATGCTGATTCTCAATCCCGGATTCATCCAGCCCTTGTTCAGCGATCCGCTGGGGCATGCGCTGATCGTCGCGGGTATCACGTTGCAGACACTCGGTTACTTCGTGATCCGCAGGATCATCAGGATTCAGGTCTGATTCATGATTTTGGCGCTCACCATTCTGATCTTTCTCACCATCGCTGTGGTGGTGTTCGCTTTCGGAGCCGCCACCATGGCGCCTTCTTCGGTGCTTGGTTCGCGCCTGCGCGAGATCGGATGGCAGCGGCCAAAAGCCGAAGAAAAGCCCGCCATCCGCGACCGCATCCAGCAAGCGCTGGATCCGCTTAGCCGCGCGCTTCCGGTTTCTCCCACTGAGGTTTCCCAGACGCGCGCCTGGCTGATTCAGGCCGGATACCGCGATGCGCGCCATGTCCGCTTCTACTTAGGGTTGCGTGTTCTGTTCGCCGCTCTTGGCTTAGCTGCGGTAATCCTGTTCGCCGGAATCGATTCGATGTTGTTGCTGGTTGGCGTCCCCGCCCTCGGCTTCTTCCTTCCCCGCTTCTTTTTGAAAAGAGCAATGAAGGAGCGGCAGCGACGGATTCGGCTGGCGCTTCCGGACGCTCTCGACCTGACCGTGATCTGCGTGGAGGCCGGCCTCGCTCTCGATCAGGCATTGATGCGAGTAGGCGAAGATCTACAACATGCTCATCCCGAGCTCAGCGGCGAATTCCATCTTTTCAACCTTGAGACACGCGCCGGAAAGCCGCGCGCCGAGGCCCTGAGAAACCTGGCTGCCCGCACAGGTGTGGACGACGTGCGCGGCCTGGTTGGTACTCTCATTCAGACCGACCGTTTCGGAACCAGCGTCGCTCAAGCCTTGCGGGTCCATTCCGATTCCTTGCGCACTGAGCGCCGGCAACGCGCCGAAGAGCAGGCCGCCAAAACTACTGTTAAAATGATTATTCCTCTGGTCCTGTTTGTGCTGCCCTCCCTGATTTTCGTCACCGTCGGCCCGGCCGTAATTCAGTTGATGAAGCTCCTTAGCCCTATCGGCGGGGGCGGGCGGTAAATCCGATCGGAAGTTGAGGAATTGTCATGCCCGCCCACGGGCCAACGGGATACGCTTTCAACCGTACACGTTTCACCTATCTCGCAACCGAACTCCTGATCGCGCGTACCCACTGGTCCCGCTTTCGCGGTCTGATGGCCACCGATGCCTCCCGCTTTCGCCCCGGCCAGGGTCTTTGGATTCTCCCCAGCCACGGTATTCACACCTTTGCCATGCGCTTCCCCATCGACGCCGTTTATCTTGACCGGGAGCGGCTCGTGATTCACATTGAAGAAGGGCTGAAACCCTGGCGGATGGCTGCAATCCGCGCGCACGCCACTTCAGTGTTGGAACTTCCGACTGGGACCGTCCAGGATTCCCGCACCGCACTCGGCGACCAAGTGGATATCCTGATGGAGCGCCCCCTTCACACCGAGGCTGCATGAGCACCATAGAAACCATTCCGGTAAACATTGACCAGTGGCCCGATCCGCCGCGGCTGCTAGTGGAATGGTCTTCGCCCTGGGAGGAATTCAAGACAGCCCTCCGCCCGGCTCTCAGCAAGCCTCCCAAGCAGCTTGCCGGGGAAGCGCCCATCGGCATGTTCCCTTATCGCGGCATGCTGATGACGTGGGGCGCAGAAGTTCTGCTGATTATCCTGCTGATCGTGATCCCGGCTCGCATCGCGAGTATGCAACCCTATACCCCGCCGCCCATTCAGAAGTGGGATGTGATTTATTACACAGGCAATGAATTACCGCGAACTGAAGATCACGGTGGCGCCCAGGCCGGCAAAACGGGACGTGCTGGAGGTCAGGAGGCGCACCATCGCACACAAACCATCCGCGTCGCGCGCGGCTCAACTCCCGCCGAGCAAGTGGTGGACGCTCCCCATCTGAATCTGCCGCGCTCGGACTCGTCCGTTGCGAATCTGCTTGCCTTCAAGCCGCTGCCCGGGCCGCCGCCCTCGGAGGGGCTGCGCTCGTCGTTGACTGCGCCCGTGCCCCTGACACCAAGTGTGGTGCCGCCAACACCCGAATTGAATTCTGCTTTAACGCGCAAACCGGATAGCCTGACGGCCAATGTGATCGCGCCTGCGCCCGAGGTTTCGCACTCTGCCACTCGTGCATTGCCAACCGAGAAGGCTCCAGTAGTGGCCCCCGCGCCTGACGTCAAGCGTGACCAGATGCGCAGCATGGCCCCGATCAATCCCTCGGTCATTCCGCCCGTCCCCACCGACGCCAAGCGCGACCTAGCCAGCTCTCGCTCGTCGCTAACGCAGACCGTCAACGTGGTCGCGCCGCCGGTATCGGCACCGCAACGGGAAGTGTCGACCACGGCTAAGTTGACTCTCCCCGCGCCGACCGTCATAGCTCCGCCTCCCTCGCAAGTGAATCGCGATCTCAACAGCTGGGGCGGCTCGACAACCGGGAACCTGCGCTCGACACCAGTGCCACCTCCACCAAGTGTGCCCGGTGGCGGCGTGCAATCCCGTAGCGCCGGTGCCGGGCTGACGCCACAAGTCGTGCCCCCTCCTGTGACCGCGGATGGCGGTGGTCTGAAAGGCAATGGCGTCAGCCGTTCAGGAGGCTCGACGCTCGGCTCCGCCGACGCCGTGCCGCCTCCCCCAAGCCTGGGCGGAGGCAAGGCTCTTACCGGTAGCGGACGCGGCAACAAAGGCGCAGGCACCGGCAGCCCACTCGACCTTGGCACTGCAGCCGCTCCTCCTGGCAGCAGTGGCGGAAGCGCAGCAGGCGCGGGAGTCGTCGTCTCAAACCAGCCCGGAACCAAGCTAGGAATCCCCAACTCGAGCGCGGGCGCCATCGCGATGTCTCCTACTGGTACTTCAAAGACGGGACTCGGCGGCAGCGGCGGCGGAGCGGGCCTCGGCAAAGGCAACGGACCGGGCAGCGGACTGCAAGGCGAGGCCAAGGGCGCAGGCAAGGAAGGCGCTGGCCCAGGATCCGATCCAAATGCGCGGTCTGGAAATTCGCCCTATCCCGGTAAGGGAGGCGCGGGAAACGGAACCAATGGCGTGCCGTCTATTCCCGGAGTCTCTGTTCAGGGTGGCAGCACAATCACGCTGCCGAGCTTCGGATCGCCGGCTGGCGATGCTGCGTCAGGCCCGGGTCATTCTTCCGTCAATAGCCACAAGCGATCCGGTGTAACGATTCAAGCCACCTCGCGTTCCGGCGGGGTGTTCAATTACTACGGTCTGCTGAAGGGTGACAACTATTCGATTTATATCGAAACATCTGTAGGTACCGCAGTAATGCAGTATTCAGATTCCGGGTCGACCGGTCATTCCGCCGCGCCTCTAACTGAGCCCGAACCAATTCGCAAGGACCTTCCTAATGGTTTGCGGCCGACGCATGTGGTGATTGCCTGCATTCTCGATCGCTCGGGAGCTCTCAAAGATCTCAGAGTTCTCGAGCCCGGCGCCCAGGAGAGCACTTCGCAAATCCTGGCGGCATTGCCGAATTGGAAGTTTCAACCTGCGATGCGTGGAAACGAACCGGTGGAAGTGAACGCGATTCTCGGGTTTGGGATTGATACGCGGTAAGGTAGACCGTTGCGATAACCGATCTCAATATCCTTTGCGTTTGTCCACGATGCCGAGTAGTTCTTCGCCACTCAAATAACGCCGCAGATTTTCCGAGAGAAGCGCGTGATGCCGCTCCCAAAGCTTGTCGGTCAGCGCCGCTGTGTGCGGGGTAATCAACAGATTAGGCACATCCCACAATGGAGACTCGGCAGCCAACGGTTCCTTGGGAAAGACGTCAAGCGCCGCGCCGCCGATTTTTTTCTCGCGCAACACCGACGCCAGCGCGACTTCGTCAACTAGTTGTCCTCGCGCGACGTTAATCAGGCAGGCATCGGGTTTCATGAGCGTGATTCGCTCCGCGTTAGCGATGGCGTTTGTTTGGTTCGTGACCGGCGCGGCCAACACGACGTAGTCTGCGTCGCGAAACAGCTCGTCGATTCCCGATGGCCCGAAGACATCGTCAGCGCCTGCGCTTCCCTTCTCCGGATGCTCGCGCACAGCAATGACACGCATTCCCAATCCTTTGGCACTCTTGGCAACCGCGCTGCCGATGCTACCCAGGCCAATCAACCCCACGGTTGCACCGGCGACCTCCCGTACCCGCGGAAGCTCATCCCACATTCGTTGCTGACCCCACTCGTGCTTATCCTGCAATCGCACGGCGTCGGGAATCCTCTTGGCGAGCGCGAAAATCAGCGCGATCACATGTTCCGCCACCACTGGTCCGTGCACTTCGCGCGCGTTCGTGAGGACGATGTCGCTTTCGAGCAGTTCCGGAAAGATCAGTTGATGCACAGCCGCGGCCGGCGAGTGAATCCAGCGCAACTTCTTCGCCGCTTTGACTTGTTCGGGACGGATCGACCACGCGATGCAGATCTCCGCGTCAGGAATCTCTGCGTCAACCCGCTTGTAGTCGGGCAGATGAACCACGTCAAGCTCAGGAAAGTCCGCCCGTAAACGTTCCGAGAACCATGGCGGCGCACTCCACAGATCGAAAGGATGGTGGACGAAGATCAGAAGCTTGACCGGGCGATCGGGTGATGAGGTCATCGAACGATCTGAAATGTTCTCGGTGTTCTCTGCGTCGCGGCGGTTCAAGCTTTTCGCAGAACTCGCAGGTCATTTCCTGTCATTTCCTGCGGTTCGTCAACTCCCAGCATGCCGAGAATCGTCGGCGAAATATCCCGGAGCGACCCGTTCGGCTTGAGAGTGTACCGTTTCGCGTCGTCGGACAAGACGATAAACGGCACAGGATTCGTCGTGTGCGCCGTGTGCGGACCGCCGGTCGCGGGATCAATCATCATTTCCGCGTTCCCATGATCCGCCGTGATCAGCATGGCGCCGCCTTTGGCGCGCACCGCTTTCTCAATCTGACCGAGACAGGCATCGACGGTTTCAACTCCCTTCACGGTGGGCTCGATCTTTCCCGAGTGGCCCACCATGTCGGCGTTGGCGAAGTTCACGATGATCACGTCGAATGCGCTGTCGTTCGTGGCTTTGACGACGACATCGGCAATTCCCGCCGCGCTCATCTCGGGCTTCAGATCGTAAGTCGCAACCTTTTGCGACGGCACCAATATTCGCTCTTCTCCCGGAAATGGCTGCTCCACCCCGCCATTGAAGAAATAAGTTACGTGTGCGTATTTTTCCGTCTCGGCCACCCTCAGATTACGCATGTTCAGGCCGCCCATGACATTCGCGAGGATGTTCGCCATGGACTCCGGCGGAATCACCACCGGCAGGCTGAAGTTCTTGTCATATTGCGTCATGCAGACGTACTTCAGATTTTTAGGCACTCGATCGCGAGGGATCGTCGCATCGAGTTCCGCCGCTCCCGGAAGATCGCGGCCCACCTGCGCATTCAGTCCGCTGTTCCGGCACAGCGCACGCGTGATTTGTCGCACACGGTCGGCGCGAAAGTTAAAGCAGATGCAGGAATCCTCGTCGCTGATCTTCGCAATCGGCTCGCCCCGATTGTCAACGCACACGAATGGCACGACGAATTCGTCGGTCACATCTTTGTTGTAGAAATCTTTCATTCCCTGCACTGGGTCGACATACGTGCCACCTTCGTCCTGCCCGAAGACCATAGCGTTGTAGGCCTTCGCAATCCGTTCCCAGCGTCGGTCACGATCCATGGCGTAATAACGTCCGCTGACTGTCGCGACTTTGCCGGAGCCGTACTCACGCATCTTCTGTTGAAGTTGCTCCAGGTAGCCTGCCCCATTCGTTGGGAGAGTATCGCGGCCATCCGTAAACGCGTGCACCAAGACGCGGTCCACGCCATTTTGCTTCGCCATCTTGAGGAGCGCATAAAGATGGACCTGCTGTGAGTGCACGCCACCATCGGAAAGAAGTCCGAGCAGGTGCAGCTTGCGGCCGCCGGAGCGCGCGTGCTTCATTGCATCGAGCAGTACGGGATGGGAAAAGAACTCGCCATTCTGGATCATCTGGTCAATGCGCGTGATGTCCATGTGGACAATTCGCCCGGCGCCGATGTTAAGGTGCCCGACTTCGCTATTGCCCATCTGCCCTTCGGGAAGTCCGACAAATGGCCCACTGGTCTGTAGGAGCGTGTTCGGGTATTCACGCAGCAGCTGGTCGTAGATCGGCTTGCGTGCGAGGGCGATTGCATTGGCTTTGGTTTCGGCGCGATATCCCCAGCCGTCGAGGATTATCAGGACAAGAGGTCTGGGACGAGGCATAGATTCAGCTTCTGGCTACTGGCTTTCAACTTCGAACAGACTCCACCAAGGCACGGAGAATATCGATCTGGTGTGGAGTGCGCTGATTGCGGATGATACCGGTCTTAGTCCTGCCGCCGCTTATTTCGCAATTTCGTTGCTGCCTTTCACTTCCTCAGCCAGTTTGGCTACCTTCGTGTTCAGTCGATCAAGGATGTCAGGCAGTTTCTTGAGCATGATGTCCTGGCCTACCTGCATTCCTTCGGCCATCATGGCGGGGCGTTCTTTCAAGAACTTCTGGCCGGTTGGCGACTTGTAAAAAGCAATGACGGTATCAAGGTCAGCTTCCGTCAGATGCCGCTGATAAATTGGAATCAGGGCGTCTACCATTTCGTCGATGGGGAAATCTCGAAAGGTTTCATCGGTCAGCGAGGAAACCCGATCAAGCTGTTCTCGTTTAGCATCAGGAACTAGATGTTTAAACGCTTCCTCCGCGCCCTTCTTTTGGGCGGCCTTTATGCCATCCACCATCTGCATCATCATTTGCCTTGACTGCATGATCTCCAGGAATTCAAGGACCTGCTGTTTCGTAGGCGGCTCGGCGGCAGACGGTTGTTGAGAAAACACGGGACAACTTAGCAGCAAAAGGTTAATTACTCCGACCAACATTTTCCTCATGGATCCTCCATCACGAATCGTAATTATGACCGATAATTGAGGGCTCGTAATCCCAG
>WNFL01367520.1_pt2 | contig 20346 bp, 20 predicted proteins | sample 5400361 | NCBI WGS metagenome assembly WNFL01 (sample SAMN13153351, study PRJNA577476) | soil metagenome | isolation source: 40 cm soil on Douglas fir-dominated hillslope | place: USA:California | collected 2013-09-17
AACCTCTTTGAGTGAGCCGGATTTACATTCGAGGCCGACTGTGAAACCATAACGAGCCTTGAGTGCACCAACGATCTTGCTGCGGGAATATGTTGCTGTTTTCGACGGAGTGATCCCAGCAGCAGCGAGCCAGTCGTATGTAGGAAGGTCCTGGAAAAGCTCGGCTGCCGCATTGAAGTAGTAAACGATGGCTTGGTCTGTGCTACCAACACATGTGGAGTGCAGCGTGCTGTTGGTAGATGTGTGTAGTATTAGAAGTGTACGGAAGCTACTGAGAGATTCCTGATCGTACCTCAAGCATGTTCCATGCTTATTCCATTCGTGTGACCAGAGATCGTTATCATCTCCTTTGATGTCCTTCCAATACGTGTCCATATAGCTCAAGAGGGAGGTTTGTCCAGCAGCTTCCAGGACACCATTGATATCACTTTCCTGACGGGAAGGATCGCAGTTTTGATCAAAACTGCCATCGCAGCTGCAAAGAGGTGCGAATCAGTAAAGGGACCGACATCACAAAAGAGTATGAGACTCACTTGTCAGGCCAGAGCCCGTGAATGGTCCATGAGTCGGTAGGTCCAGTGCTGGGGTTTGTATCCCAGAACTGTCGGTCTCGTTGGCACCTTGGCTATACTCCGATTACAATGGCAACTTACCTGGGTCTGTAGTAGTAGACCCTGCATATCCAGTCATCAGTACTGCGGTGCGCCACCCTAAACAGCGCTCACCCCTGGGGCCTCGAAGCAACAAAGGTCGCGCTGGACGGTCGTATTCCTGCAGCTAACCGGTACAGAACTGGGGCAACTGGCAACAGGTCCTAGGACGAGTTCCTGCCCACTTGGTGGTTCATCACCGGCCCAGGCAGCCCCAAACGGGAGAAGAGCAGCAAGAGAAAGGAGTTTGGCGAGCATGAGCACCGCAAATGTACTGCGAATATTAGCTTTGGTTGGCCGGGAGGAGAGAAAAGCCTGGTGCAAGGAGTGGGACTCGCAAACTTGCCATCCAACCCAATATGGGACAGATACTTTATATATTTTACCTCCTCGTCACATGCATGCCTTGATCTGGACCGGGAATTAGCGCCGTGACGAGCTCGCGCCGTGGCATGAGGCGCCAGCGTGATCGGGGGAGATACTTTACTGTATGCGCCAAGGTCAATTCCTTGATCCCGTTTCTCCTCACGTGTCTGACATCTGTCCTTTTGGAATAGGTGGAAGCGTCTCGAGCGCTCGCGCGATCGCACTCTACCAGTCTCCAAGTCGAACGTTGGTCATTTTGGTTCAAGGGGCTATTAATAGTGACTTTTGAACTAGGTGACATATGCAATACTCTTGGTGCCTGTGGAACACATATTCGAGGCAGGTCCGAATCGGGAATGGCACAACGGGCGCTTTGAAGTTGGCTTTGAGTTCGAATCGAGACGCCAAGCATTCCCTTACTAGTGAGATATGATAGGCTTGGAGCTGAAGTGCAGTCCCTCCAATTTCCAACACACTTCACCTCAAAACGACCCGCCAGCGGCTTCCCACGTCTGTGAAGCGAGTTCAGTATGTACAATTGCCGGGATACCTGATATAAATAAATTGAACCTTCTGTAGTATCTTGGTGATTCTGATCACGAGCCGCTCCAAACAAACCTTATCAAGCTTAAAAATGCCACATCTGCGAAGCAATAAAAAACCCAGTTTTGGCAGGTGTTCCCACCAATAGAGTTTGGTCTAGGCACCGATAGTGCCGCTTCACTTTTGAATGCTTGCGGATAGTTGTCTGCGGCGCCTAATCACCTCTGTAAATAGCCATAGTCCCTGTGAGAATGCCAAGGCTCTTTTTCTTGTTGAGGATTCGGACCAAAAAATTAAAACAACTCAGAAAATGAAGGGCAAGTGTCAACAGACTCCATGTAATACATGTCTCAACTGGACTGGTACTTACTTATTATTTTCTTTTAAAAATTGAACATTGATTGCGAAGCTTGGCACACTCGGCCTGTTAATAGTCACTTCCGTGGCCCAACGCTACATAGAGCGGCGAGCGGAAATGCTAAATGTTTGCGAACGATGGTCCAGGAAAGAAAGAGGGAGGTATGTCGGTGATATCACACTAGATGCATCTGGATGCCTCACTTTGGGTCCTTTGAGTTCAGTTTAAAGCACTGCACGTGACCTCTCAATTTTCCACTACATAGATGTGAATCAAAGCCTACACAGCAATCGTCTTCCATGTGATCCTCCAGAACCCGTTGTCTTTCCATTCCGCGTGAATAGTCCTTTGGACCCGAGTTCCACGAGCGCCAAAGGAGAATGAGTATAGAATACATTAATACGTCTATTCAAAGACAAAACTTGCTAATACAGTTGCTCAAAGGTGATAGGATCCCCACAGCATTTGAAAATAGCAAAACATGTCTAGTAAAACATTTTCCATGGCCCATAGGTATTAGGGGTGGATGCCGTGTCCATTTTGGGGGTAGTGGAAACTCCCGGCTGAATCGGACATACCCATATTTGGTCCAACGGACCATACTACTACTGGAGATGACAATAAATCTGTAGTGAGTTGGCGTCTGATCCTTTTGTTTGAAGCTCGTTTGAGGAGGTAGAGGATGAGCAGGGCGATTGAACCAAGACCTAATACGCCTCCAACTGAGCCACCTATTATTGCGAGTGTGTTGTTTGATTTATTGTTCGACGTCACGGGTGCCAGTGTTGAGGTCCCGAATGGAGCGGTCAAGGTGGAGGTGGAAAAAGACGTAGACACTAGGTTCCCGACCGTGGATTCTGGGAGATTTGCGGCTCGTTTCGCGCGCGCTGGGTCGAAAGTGTCCGCTGTGACAACATCGAAGTACGCCCAAGCAGGTACAGCGGTAGTTGAGTTGATTTGATTCGGGTACCTGTATGCTGCCGTCAGTACATGCCTTCGAGTTGGTCACGGGACCATGGCTGGAGACACACGTGGATATTGAGGTCATTGAATTTGTGCAATTTGCCCGCCAGAATGACCAGCTAATGAAATAAAAAATGAATGCAATGTCGGAAGGATGGCACAGATGTATCACGGAACGGTCAGCGTTGGTTCGATTGGGAGAAGGCTTGGAAAAGGCACCTTACTGCGAAGCCCGTTTGGCAAATACCGCATGCACTTATGACAGAGTAAGATACTGTAGAGCATTGACACATATTGGCCAGGGTTTGGGTTGGTGGAGTGTACACTCTGGATTCAGGCTGTGGGTGAGTGGTCGCGGTGGGGGCCAGGAGAGAATATACGGCGCACTGGCTTGGTCCTAATGCTGGTACTACCCATTCTAAAGACGGAAGGTGGTGTGAGCGCGAGCGCAATCTAAAGGATGCAACAGGACCCACGTCCGTCTGAGCAAGGGGCGAGTAGATATGCAGCCACTTAGGACGGGATCGTGTCAGGTAAAGGGGAGAACCATATGTAGTAGGACGTACCTAAGCAAGGGCTCTGCTGCTTCGAGTTGGATGACTGCCACTTTGGGTGAATTTCCATCAACAGTTCTACCTATGACTTGCTCACCCAAGTCCAGCTGGTGCTGTTGCATATAGCATCTGACTAGATACTGCTGATCAGCGACGGGATCTTGCCAATTCTGACCGGCTGACCCTAAGCGTTTGCCCCTTTGTCCGGTCAATGGCAGCCAGTAGAAATGCGCCAAGCAACCACGCTGCTAGGCTTCTTGGACGTGGCGTTATTGAGGAAGATTTGCTATTGACCTTCATGTCTTGACGACGACTGAGACTTGAAAGTGAAAGCACTAAGAGTGCAGGACCGCCACTAAAACACGGTGCCCGCGTGCAATCGGTCAGGATTGCACACACTCGGCATTCTCGGTCCTATTAAAGGAAAGCGGCCCCACGACTTTGCCACAGCAGCGTCGGAGCGCCGTAAACCAAGATTCGCCGCGTGCGACCGGACTGCAATGAATGGTGAATGAAAATGGCGGGCAGCATGAAAGTCCAGCCAAATGTTCGCCTTCACCCAGATTATCACAAAGGGGCCGACGTTTGATGTTTTGAGGGCCATGGTAGTCGCGAAACACCGCATCCTCGTACGGAAAATCTCACAAACGACGTCCGAAAACTTGACAAAGGTGGACACTGCCGGCCATCAAATGATTTTACCCAATACGGATGAGGCGCTATGAAACAAAGGTACTCGCTGCATCTTTGTGTTTTCTCCACGTGTTAACTGTTGGACGAGCACGACCAACCTAACGCCGGGAGAGAGTGGGGGAAACAACCATGTAGTATAGATGGACAAACATAGCGCGGCTATATAGGAGAAACCCAAGGAACAAATGTGACGTGTGATGGGTCATACACTACATCAACATTAACAAGGTATTATCGACACAGAAAGATATGCTAAAAGCCGTAGTGAATGCAGTGATGGAATTGTCGAACCTTCTGCCTTCTGAATGGGCCTGTTCATTTGCCACCGATTGAATAACTTGCACCTAACCAAAATGTTAAATAAATTCGGACAAAAGGCCAGATGATATGTATTCGGCCTGTCGTTGGTCCCGGACAACTCTGAGCGAGCGATTTGCTTCGTACAATCGAACAAGACACTTGGCCACGACGCAGCAACATTGTTTACATTGAGAGTATTGAATCAGTCTTGAACGCACACTTGCCTACTTTCCTCTCAAACCAAATTGGTACAAACGCATCACTATCACTGTGTAGGTGTAGAGTTGATGATTCCTCGTCCATTATCGGTCCAATGTCTCTCATTGGTTAGGACGCCGCTCCTTATATAGGAAGAGACCGGGGTTTGACTCCACAAGTTACGCGTATCGAATCGCTGCGCACTGGCGCGTTCTTCCCTACCGCAGCCATGAATACCGGATATTACAAAATTGATGACGACCACGTGGAGCTGAGCGAAGAGATGGCTACGAAGAGGCTATCTCGAAAGGTGCCCACTCTGGACACACCCTGGAGATGGCGATCGGCTTAGATAGTGGTTTGATCCTCTCAATATAAGTTCTTGCTCTTCCAGGGTACGTACGCAGGGCTAGCAGAGAAATTCAAAATCAAAGGGTGTGGGTAGAACGGATGGCTTACAGGAAACACGTCCATGACGAGAGACCCTAGAGGTTATTCCAATGAGCCGACACACATCACAGGGAAGGGGTGTACTTCTCATTGCGTCCACAACTCGGCCCAACACCGTTTGATGAGAGATGGAAAGGCGTAGAGGCGAGCGACCAAGTGACACCCTTTCCAGGTGCGCAGGGGTATCCTAACGAAAGGTCAAACAAGTATAGGAGAGAACAGGACATATAAATACTCCAAGATTTTTGATATGGCGTCCAAAGTCGAAATGCAGTTCTAAAATCTGCACAGAACGAACATTTTCCTGAGACCTCTGTAGAGGAGATTGCGGTTAAGTGGTCTATGGTGTATGAGAATAAAATATGCGACTGGGAAGGCCAGATAGAGCGCAGACAGCCAACTCCTTATTGAACCGTCTAGTATTATAACTCACCCTCGCTGTAGGATGCCTTAACGCTCTTATACCTTCCTAGTAGTGCTGGATTACTGCGGGAAATTCCTATTGAAGTTGCAGGTGTTCCGCTAGCTTGTTGATCACAAGAGCAACACCGATCGATTAATGTAGCCACAATGAACAAGATATACAACTACTAGTCGCCCACGGCCGTATCTTGAACTCTTTGGGTTTTGGAAGCGTGATCCGCTTGAAGACTTCTCCAGTGCCCCGTCCGGCATCCCCCCTCCCATATTCTAATGCAAGGCGTTCCGTGGAAGCTATTAGTCTCGAATCCGACGTTTTTGCTGATACCGACTTTGAAAGCGTGAAGGAAGGCGGCAGATTCGAGCCAATGGTCTTTGTTTTGCTTGTTTGACCGCTCCCTACCCTCACACCCCCAGAGTTTGGCTATAGTGGACATCGGGCGACCTGCAGCATAGAGTATCGTTGGACATTATTGCTGCGACACTGGTACTCGTCGTTGGATCCTAGCTCAGCGCTATGAACAATGAGGTTGGGTCAACGACGGCCGCACCCAATTCACAACTACAGCCACCAGCATCATCACAAACGCAGTTGCAGCCAAGAGACACGAACACCAGTCTGCTGACAATCGTAAAGGCCCAGATCGTCTTCCTCCTCTCCACCTTGACTGGTGCGTCCCTTGCATCGTTGGACGATAGTATCCCGCTAACGTTCTTTTAGAGGACAACTTTGAGCGGAACCAAAACGAAATACGTCTTGTGCGTAATTTTCATGATTCTCTGGAGTAGTGAGGCAGGCTGTGGACTGACGCGTTTTCACCTGGATTAGCTTTCTGACCAGCACGGAATCGAAACATATCTACACTTTCTGCGTAGACTCATCCCCGCCACCCAGTCGCGTGTGCTTGCCGTCAACACTGCTGCCGTTTGGGAGACCTCGACACTCACCTTCCGCCTTCTCGTAAACGAAACCCAGCGCATCGCGCGTGATCCTTTCCTCGCAGATAGATTCAGGGAGGCAATTGACAAGGCAGAGACTGAGCCATTCCGCCACTTTGACCTCGTCCGCTTTGTAGATCGCATCGGCCTCCGTCCGCTCGAGCGCGTCGTCCTTACTTCTTCCATCCTCTCCGCTACCAACCGCAGAGACCTCGTCCAGCAGGCGGCTTCCATCATCCGTCTCGACTTTGAAACCGCACGCGCGGCACTCATGAACCATCCTGCTTTCGACTCAGGCGACCTCACTCCCGCCCAGGTCGCAAAGTTTGTCTCAAACCTCCTCTGTGACCCCCCTCCCGACGCCCCCATCCTCGATCCCGCCCAACGCGCCAATCTCCTCACCACAATTTCCGCCAAGTATGGGAACGAAGTCGTGACCTCTATTCTCAAGCAAGTCCTCCCAAGGATTGGCCTCCTCCCTAATACCACCCTCCCACAAGTCCTTGTCCAGCTTGGCCATGAGCTCACCACCGACCCTGAAGTCATCCGTGCCTTGCTCCAGCGATTTGGGCTCACCGACGCCAACCCGCCAAAAGATATGCAAGTCCTGGAGATCATCAGTCGCATGGCTCGGGATGCGGTCGAGGGACACCAGCTGTGCGACATTGGGGCGTTGATCCGAGCGCTCGCTAGCTATGTACGTGAATCCTCCGTCGCATTGCATGGCATTATCACTCACCACTCGAATAGAACACCCCCATCCACTGGGATAAAGCCGTGCGCGTCCTTGATCAACCCTCATCGTCGCGATCCTTTCCAACGCCCCCGAAAACTCTGAGCACCATGCCGTAACGGGCTTTTGGCAAACCTGGTCGAATGCGCTATACCAACTCCGCCTCGTTGATGCCCTCCTTTCGCTCCCTGCCGATACGTTCAGCTTTGTTCACCTCCCCGGTCGGCGGGTCGTGACGGTGGACGACGTGGCTACCGCCAGTCCGACCATCAAATCCCTCGCTGCGAATGTCCAGAGTTCGACTTGGAATTCGCTGGATTTGTTCGAGTTGCTAGTCCGGCTGGATGACCATGAGAGCCCCGAGGTCAAGTCGTTTGTTAGGGAGATGTTGGATCGGGCTGTGCGAGTGAGCGCCGAGTTGGTTCATATGGGGCTGCTTCAAGTACCGGTACGTACCCTCGCCACGTGTTTATGTCCCATATCTGAAATTTTGTTCGCGTAGAAACCATGGAACACAGTCCAACGCGAGTACGCGAACAAGCTCCTGGGCATGTTCCTGGCTGGCCATCCAAATCACCAGCTCGTTTTTATGCGCATCTGGCAAATCGACCCCGACTATTTACTCACTGCTTTCCGCGACCACTACAACGAGAACCCGATCAATATCACCCGCATCCTCGATGTTGCACAAGACCTCAAAATACTTGATTCCCTCCTCGAAGTCCAGCCATTCGCTTTCTCCCTCGACGTCGCTGCGTTGGCATCCAGGCGCGAGTACCTCAACCTCGACAAGTGGCTCGCTGATAATACAGCCCAGCATGGCGAGGCATTTATCAGGGAGATGGTAGAATTCCTTCGCGTTAAAGTCTCCCACGAACAATCCCGGATGCATGACATGACCGCCGAGAGCCGGATGATGCTGCTAAACGCGCAAACAGTGGCCATCTTTATTCGTGCTATGCGTAACTTCGTCGGCAGCGCCGCCGGGGCGAACCTCACCAACGAAGACACGGATCAAATGTTCGAAGTGCGGAATATTTGCCTGCAGGCTCATCCCCGGCTCATGAACCTCATTCCTGGCAACGAACAAGAACCCGGCCTGAGCGTCGTCGTATACCCACCCGAGGTTGATGCCGAGGTGGAGGATATCTACCGGCAGCTGTACGCGGGTAAGCTCACCGTCGAGGCACTCCTAGACGTCTTGCAGGAAGCCAAAGCGTCCAATTCCGCGCGTGACCCGGAGATCTTCGCAGGGGTGTTGCATACCGTGTTCGACGAGTACAAGTTTTATCCACAATACCCACCCCGCGAGCTTATGATCACCGCTAACCTGTTCGGCTCGCTCATCCAGTACCATCTCGTCGACAACATCCCCCTCGGTATTGCGGTGCGGTATGTCATTGCCGCGATGGCCGAACCATATGGGAGCACGCTGTACAAGTTTGGTGTACAGGCGCTTGGGAGATTTTACCCCCGCCTTGTCGAGTTTCCGAGTGTGTGCCAGCAGGTGCTTGTCGTCCCGCATTTTGTCGAACACGAGCCTGAGCTGGCAGAGAATGTGCGTCGTGCCCTGCGGCTGGCGGAGAGCGGGAGTGGAGGCGAGCGGATGCAGCTCAGTGTGTTTACCACTATCATGCCGGATGAGCTGGACGCGGAAGAGGGGGGCATCGTCGAGCCTGAGGAGGAAGTCTCGGACAAGATCCTTTTCATCGTTAATAATCTTGCCCCGAGCAATTTCGACGCCAAGGTCGACGAGATGAAGGACCGATACAGCGACAAATACGCAAGATGGTTTGCGCGGTACCTCGTCGAGGAGCGTGTCAGTACCGAACCGAACAACCATGGGCTATACATTCGCTTCCTCGATTCACTCAACCGTCCGTATCTCATGCAGTTTATCTTACACGAAACATACGTCAAGAGTGCGCATTTGATCAACGACGATGCCACCCTTGTCAACCAGCAGGATCGTGTGATACTCAAGAACCTCGCTACGTGGCTTGGGAGCATTACCCTCGCGCACGACAAGCCGATAAAGCACCGAAACCTCTCCATCAAGGATTTGCTCATCGAAGGGTACGATCACCAACGCCTGCTCGTCGTCATTCCGTTTGCTTGCAAGGTCCTCGAGGCTGCCGCACGATCAACGGTCTTCCGCCCGCCCAACCCATGGATAATGGCCATCTTTGGCCTCCTTGTTGAAATGTTTCATTGTGCTGAGCTCAAGATCCAGCTTAAGTTTGAGATCGAGCTCTTATTGAAGGCATTTGGCCTTGAAAGGGCTGACGTCGAAGAGGCGCATATTCTGCGAAACCGCCCGCAGGAAGTTGCTGCCGGAGAGCTCGTCGTTCCTGAGGGTGTTGGTGTCAGTGGTAGCGCGGAAAGGGAGGCATATGTTGAGACCCCTGCCGGGGTGCCTACCCATGCGATGGATAGCCCTGAGATGCAGAGTTATATCGAGGGTTTACTCATTGAGATGCGCAAAAGGCTCCACTTCGAGCAGGAGATGGACCCTTGGGTTAACCTTCAGCACTTCCTCCGCCTTGTTTACGATGTGTTTGAGACGACTACACGGGATGTGCGTGCCTTTTACTTTCTTCACTCTTTTGGTACTGATTTTGATTTCGTTGCGTGCTTAGGTAATCCCTCCTGTCGTAGAACGATCGGCTAGTGTTGCTGCTATCTCTGCGCAGAGCCTGGTCTCGAGGGACTACGCGCTCGAGCCGGACGAGCACACTCTCCAGCGGGCCGCCCATCTCATGGCTCGTAAACTTGCAACTGGGTTGGCTTTGGTTACAGCCAAGGATGTTCTTCGCACCACTCTAGTCGGCAATTTACGCGCGGAGCTCGAGAGGCCTGGCGGATCTGACGTGCGTTTTGTTGGTTGTATTGATGGGCACGTCTTACTGACTCCGCTTCTTAAGTTGATGTTCCCAGACCATTATATCCTCAAGCTCGTGGAGACCAACCTCGATCTCACCTGCCTCGTAGTCGAAAACGTCGCCGTCAAGCGAGCGTTGCTCGAAGTTGACAAGGCCTTAGAATCGGAGTACGAGATCAGGCGCATACATCGCCAACTTCGTCCCAACCAGCCGTTCTGGAATCCGAAGAACCCAGTACCCGAGTTTGCGAGCGCTCTCCCTGCCCCTCTACGTATCCACCCTAATGGGGTCACACCGGAACAGAACCAAATTTATGAGGACTTTAATCGACGTAAGTTTGCTCCTCACGCACCATGGACAAATAGATACTGATGGAATAATCACAGCGCAAGAGCTCAGGGCCAAGAGAACAGTCCACAAACCTGGACCTGCCTACCGCCCCATGGAACCTCAGGCTGTACCTCAAGCGCTTCGACCCGACAGATTCCAAGCCCCAACACCACCCACTGATCGTCGGCTCATAGCGGCCTCGCTTGCCCCGCCTATTCAGGAGCGCCAAATCCAGCCCTCCTCGATTTCCCAGAAGCTCGGATTTGGTTCAGCTTGCGACAAGATCGATGTGAGTAATGGTCAAGTGTCATGTCTTTTATGCTCGAGATTGACAAGGCCTCGTAGGGCTGCTTCCTGGAGTTTGAGTCATTCTGGAACCGACCGGCCAGAGACAGCGCAGAAATTGGTTGGCCCACAATGGAGGACTTGTTTGAACAGATTCACCATATCAACGTATCAGCAGAGGAGCCGGACCGTGTGCAGCTCTACGTCTGCCAGAAGCTCGTCCAAGCACTGCTCTCGACGAAGCACGAAGGACCCCGCCAAGTTTACGCGGACATCCTACGCTTTCTCTCGACACACCAGAGTGTCAAAACTGCCGCTGATGCCATCGACTGGTTTGTTCATGGAGAGGACGCGGTACGTCCGTTTTTGAGTTTAAAAATTACAGCCTGACAGGCCACGTAGCGCAAGTACAATATACCGGCTGTCTTAGCTCTCGTGAACACTGGTGCCATAGACCTGGACGCCTATGAAAGCGAGCTTGCACAACGAGTTGAAGCTGGTGATCAACACGTCATTCACTACGCTGTCAAACTTATCCGGACTTGCCTCCTTCGCGAAAACCCAATCGTCCCCCGGGAGAACTTTATCCGATGCTTTGAGGCAATGAAAGTCCTCGAATTGCAAGGCAAGGCCTCTGAAGAGTGCGTACCTCCCGATTTCTATAGCTCTTGTACTCACGTTCGATACTTCCAGTGTGATCGGATTGTTGGAGCAACTCAGCGTCGAGGTTCATACCATCGCTACCTCCAATGCCCGGCTGCCCCAGAACTTCCATAATCTTTACCCAAAGTTGGAACAGCTCTTCGTCCACTGGGTCCAGTTCTACCAGGGAACGACTGGAGACCGTGACTTCCTTGTCTATGCGGTTGAACTGGAGAGTGCACGTGTTCTCAAGAACGACGATACATGCGCGATGTTTTTCCGGGTCTGCATCGAAGTTAGTGTCAATCGCTACATCAACGTTGTTAAGCGTGGTTCTACCATCAACCCGTATTTGCACGTCGACGCCCTTTCGCGTCTCCTTGTTCTCATGATCAAGTACAACGGTGAAGAGTCCAACGACGCAGCCAAAGCGCATATCCTCAAGAAGATCCTCTCCATAATCACCCTGGTTCTGTCACACCAACACGAGGAGTTTGGTCAAATATTCCAGCAGAAGCCATTCTTCCGGTTCTTCTCAAGCTTGCTTTCTGACCTCCAGTCGTTCGAAAGCAGTTTCCAGACTGCATACTACCCGATGATGATGAACGTTTGGTACGTCACATTCATGATCCACTGCCATTGATGACTGATTGTCCCCGCAGTGAGACCCTACAGGCTCTTCAGCCAATCTATTTCCCGGGCTTTGTCTTCTCTTGGATGTCACTTATCTCCCATCGCCTCTTCCTACCCCAAATGCTGATTACGCCAAACGGAGAAGGTTGGCCGGCTTTCCATCGCCTCCTTCTGGCTCTTCTGAACTTCGCCGCCCCGTTCTTCAAAGCCAATACGATGCCCAAGGCTGCCCGCGGACTCCAGCAAGGTGTTCTCCGTATACTCCTCCTTCTCCTCCATGACTTCCCTGAGTTCCTTAGCGCATACTACTTCTCCATCTGCGAGGCCATCCCTACATCTTGCGTCCAGATTCGCAATGTTGTGCTTTCCGCTTTCCCTGGAACGATTCTCCTCCCCGACCCTCACCCCTCCACCCTCAATGAAATGTTCCAGGACGCCAGTGTGACCCCGGTAATCAATTCCGAGTATCGTGCCCTCCTCCAGGGCGCCGATTTGCAAGCTCTCGACCAACAGCTGCTTGGCCGTGGTAATGAAGGAATTATGAGTGCGATCGCGGATCGACTCGTTCATGACGCCAACGAAGCCGGAGAAAGGTACAACATGCCTGTTCTCAACGCTCTCATACTCTACACTGGCACATCGACAGCTGCGCAAGTGGCTGCCCGTAATGACACTGCTCCCTTCTCTCCCAACGACCCTGGAGTTGCGCTCATTCAATATCTGGCTACGACATTTGACTTTGAAGGTAAATGGAATTGCTGATTACAGTATATACAGTACTCACCCATTTCTTCTGTACAGGCCGGCACCACCTCGTCTCGGCGATCGCCCTTAACCTTCGTTACCCAAGCCAGCACACGTTCTGGTTTAGCGCGATGTTGATTCACCTCTTCACCGAAATCAAGGATGATTCTTTCAAGGAAGTCACGATCAAGGTGCTTTTGGAGCGGGTCCTCTCCCATCGTCCTCATCCGTGGGGCATAATCATGACCATTATTGAGCTACTTCGGGACCCGAAGTGCGACTTGATGTACAGCAAATTCATGACCACTTTCCCAGAGATTAGCGCCATCCTCCGCAAAGTCAATTCACATGTGAACGGTAGCACCTCTAGGTCTTCAATTCATTGAGCCTGGACTTTGTTATTACATCTACGACGTCTCCCCCGCTTATGACCCAAAAAATATTGTCCTAGACCTCGTGTCGTGCTTCGCCTAGTCTTCTTACTCTACTTATTGTATCCCGCAATCTTTTTCCCTCAGCCTACCTCCCGTATCCATGTGCCGCTTATACGAGTTTTCTGGGCCGTTATATCTTCTCTTGCGCTTGTCTTGCACCATGTGCTCTGTATCAACAGTTGAATATCCACCGGTTTTACTTTCAATTCAAACCAGGCTGCTGCCTTCAGGACTTAATTGGTGAGGATATCAGATCATTTGGTAGTGCAACATTGCTTGGGTAGTTAAAGGATGCCAGTTCAACTTCTTCTCCTTGACTTGAAGGGATGAAATCTTCCACGTCTCCTCTCGACGAGTCCACATTTAATGCATCACCAGAAGGTAGTTCTTCCACTTCTGGCTCTGGAGCATCCCAAACCTCACTCTGCTCTGCAATGACTATCCATTCTTCTTCGTCGAAAACAGACAGCCCGTCGAGACTGGTTGCCCTTCGCAGTGCTCGAGGGCTGGACTGCACCGGTGCAGCATGCGTGCTATGCGAGGCTTCAGTGTGCACCAACTGTGACAGACTCGGCACAAATGTCGGAAGCGGTGTGGTGGGAGTGGGTACGCTACGGCGAGGTTGTATGAAATGAAGCGGCAGTGAGTCAAACGCCCGCACCCCCGCAGCAACGATGGTGAAGTCTGTGGCGGTGGGCTGCGCGGATGGGCTGAATATCAAGGAGAACCGCCGAATGAGCGTGCCCCGTGGAGTGAGCTCGTCGTCATCCTCATCTCGAGGATCATCTAGGTGAACGAACCGAGCAGGGATCTGCGTGCCGTCGACGCCCTTCCGTCGTTTCACCGTGATCGTCGTGCTGTCTTCGTTCTCTAGTGGTCTTCGCCTCTCCGTTCGGCTGAGCATCACGCGCGTGTTGACTTGGTTCGCCCAAATTAATCCAAGCGTAGCTTCTTTCCTCCCATCACCAAAGCTTTGATTGAACCATTTAGATTGTTCGCGGTAGAGGAACTCCCCCTCATCACCCACTTCCTGACCACCATAGAAACCATCTTGAACTTGGAAAACGTCAGTAACGTGGCTGAGTACAAGGCATGTCAGTCCTCTTTGAAACACGAGATGGTGGAGGGCTGTAGATATCTCGGCAATCCCCTTGGAACGGTCGGCTAGAGTGGCGGCTGTAGTCTTCTCGCCGATTTGAAAAAGCGCAGTGATGGAATCAACTATAAGAAGTCTGATGGGCTTTCGAGAAGGCAATCCATCTTCAGAGGAAAGCTGATCGCAGAGGGAAGGCAGATTGTACTTGAGAACTTGCATCAGTGCGTATACGGTAGGTGCACGACAATGGTGGATATTGTCCATGAGAGTGTTCATGTCTAGCTTTGCTGTTTTCTGGTGAAGACGAGCTATTTCAAGCAGTCGATTAGTTGGTAGCGACGCAGAGCCGGTTGTAATATATGCAACGCCCCCATCAAGACCGCCTTTGTCTATAGAGATCTGAGACATTGCTGCGAGTTGCAGAGCCAACTGGGTTTTGCCTGCAGCACTAAGAAAACCTGGGTCAATCCCACCTCCGTACGAGAGAGCTAAGTAATCGACCCACGCTTCTCCAACAATCTCAGTGATACTACGCGCTTCTATTCCACCTCCTAAATTCGCGTCTAGATCATTGTCTCCGGTTGTTAGTCGCGACGCAATTTGGACGTCTTGATGACTGTTTCCCCCGTTCGTGGTGACTCTGAGGCTTCTTGGGGCAGTCTCTTTACATAATAGGTCGACAGCAGCTTGGACCTCCTCGACAGATACCCGTGTTTTCCTCGCGATTTCGGACGCGGCCTGCAGCCAGACCTCTGCCACTGTTGCGATCCTTGCGCGCGCGAAGATTGCCTTCTGAGACCCACTCAGCAGCTTGGAGGATTCTATCTGCATATTTGGAGTCGTTCTCGTGAGTTGAGAGGATTACATGCACTTTCGTTTGGGTCAGAAAACCGCTACAAAGCAAATCTCCGTAACCTGCACCCGCACCTGCACACCAGAGGGTGGATTGAAATACCAAATTGACATTCAGTGAAATGGAGTCGAGGATGTGCTGTGTACAGCGGAACACTTTACTTTGTACACGAATATCAGGTTCGGGTGGCTTGTCAAGACGTTGCCCAAGGGGGTCTGGGAAGGATGCAGAGCGAGTCCCACTTCCTCAATTGTCCTCCATGACATTCGACGTTCGGATATATCGAATGTCCATATCCGGGTTCTTGGGACGCATTCAAACGGTCTTCTCTCTCCGCGATACTATTTCTCCGGTTCACATGCCATGATGCGACTCGATTAGATGCAATGGCTGTCTTTCAATGATGCCTCTCATATTGCGCCAGAACGACGGCTCCGGTGTATTATGCCAGCAGCCTAGGCCCCAGCCGATTGTCGATTGTCGATTGAAAGATCCGATGCCACGACAATGAAGGTCGATACATGTGGTCTAGAATCCTGCCGCTCAAGGCTCAAAGGAAAGGATCGATGGGACGGCCAATTGTTCCTTCAGAAGACTTCTCCATTTCCGCCGTGAGAACAAGCTGGCCGGTGGCAGGTGAACAGAGTGTGCCAATAGCGGTTTATTGAACAGTTTCGCCGGTTCTTGTTCCCGACCATGCCCAGCAATTCGCTCGCTACGGTTCCTGAGAGCCTCAAGGCGCGCCAATTATATCCTGAAAACTTCCATGGAGAAGAGGGCGCCTACGTTGATCTCGAGCATGGTCGTGTGCGATACTGGTTCAAGGGGCCGGCCGACGGAAAGAGAGTACGTCAGCACCGCGTCACCGCGCTCTCCATGACAGGCCGATTCATCCATTTGGATAGATTGTTCTCGTTCCCGGCCTTTCTGTACCCTCTCTCATCTGGTCTGCGGTGATATTGCCACTGGTCGAGAACGGATACCGAACCCTTATATATGGTATGACCGTACGCCTCTGCACCGTCAGAGATACTGAAATATCACATATTAATAGATCTTTACGGACGAGGGTACTCAGATGCACCTCATGTCTCCTACACGACCGAATTATTTACGACACAACTTGCGTCTCTGATGAAACATGTTGGATGGGACAGTGCTATTATTGCTGGCTTGTCCATGGTCTGTTTCCTTCTTTTACATATTGGGTTTGATCTAATAGTCGATCTTTGGCAGGGTGGGGGGATCGCAGCTGGTTTCGCAACCAAGTACCCAGAAATGGTTGATGAGAAGATAATTTTGCTTGCACCTACTGGATTGCTCAAAGTAGGCAGCGATTTTTATGGCGTCTATTCTATTGATTGGTAATATTGTTAAAGGTCTCCGACGCACAAATAGACCAGCGTGCGCTCTTGAGTGGTCCTGTTGGATTCGTTCTCTCGATGGCACCTGTTCGAGTATGTTGCTTTCTCAGGGGTTTGGGGTCTATGCACTAAAAGATGAGTTTGCAGTGGCTCCTGCAAAGACGAACGCCAAAATCTACACCTAATGCCAGTAAAGAAGAAACGACTTTGCATCTAGTATGTATTGGACATGTGATGGGCTCTCCCTGATTGACGGTTCTCAGCTCTCTCAGCAACAAGCAGCCTATCTTCCTCACTACTTAGCAGCCGTTGCGTCAAGGTGAGTCTCGAACAAACAAGCACGCACATATCAAGTATATATATGTTGCTAATATCCCCATAGCTTTCATAACGGGCCGATTCTGGACACACCAGACACTCGCGCCGCACTTTCTGCCTGCTCGAAGTTTAAGGTCTTAGTCATTTGGGTACGGAACCCCTTGAGATTTGATTATGGCGCCTGACGTGATGATTCCATCAGGGGACGGCCGATACTGTTGTACCGTTCAGCTATTCAGAAGAGGTCAAACGTTTGATTGGCTCTACCAATCTAACATTCAGGCCCGTTGAAGGCGCCAACCACGATCTCACGCTCACACATCCCACGAAAGTAAACGAGTTCACGCTGGATTTTCTACGTTCCGAGGCATAAGCCACTTCACGACTTTCCACTTGCTTATTTAAAATGATCCGGCTTCTGAGGGTATGATGGACTTGAATGGACGGATATTTGCTTTTGCATGAAAATCCAATGTAAGCTCTCCATAAAGAATCACCAGCGATCAAGTTTGGGAAATACAGGATATAAGCACTTAGATCATTAATACAGATCCCACTCCTCGTATCACCGCTGCACTCTCCGGGGCCCTTCGCTCCTCCCGAGTATCCCTCCGACTACATTTGACACTGCGTTTGTTATCTGACTCGGTGGTGGCTGCGCATGCTTGACGTGGAATAAACGGATGTTGGTGCCATTCCAAATACCGAGCGGCGACAGGCCTTTTACATAAATCTCGCCCCAGATGAGGGCAGTAAGCCAGGTCAGGGAACCATCCGACCACTATATGTATCGGCGGCAAATGGGTACGTCAGCAAGGCCAGTATTAAGAGTGTTTCCGGCTCTTTTCTCACCTGGAATTTTCGCGGATTAACAGGTGGCGTAGGAGGCAGGAGGTGCTTGAGTGAGATCGTCCGTAAGAAGTCGTGTACGGCAGGACTGGTGGTCGGCCGATTGAGGGATGGCTGTATCGCTTGGACTTTCGGCAGCAACTCAGAGACGGTCAACAAGATCGGGTCCAATGGTAAACTGGGAGAAGTGAACCAACGCAGTCAGTCATTCATTCAAAGGCGTCTGGAGGTGGAATCGAAGCTCACCCTTGTTGCCAAGACATCACCTGAAAAAATCATTCGCGGGGGATTCGTCAGTTCTCTGACCTTGGCATAGACATGTGATTGCAGCACTATCCGACGTACCCATTCTTGAGTTGGGATGAACCCGTTGCGTCCAATCTCCGCAGCAAGCGCCCGTTCCATCGTTGGGGGTATATCGACGGATTGGCTCCTATCCCTCAACCTTCCTCTCGTTTTCTCCGACGTACCAGCGGCTCCCACGGCCGAGCTCGTGGTCGCTTGTCCAGCCTCGAGATCAATAGATAGACTTCCCTCTTCAGCAAGAAGTCTTGCCTTTTCTTCAGTTGCCGTTTCTCCCTCCATACTGGCTTTACCCTTACCCTTACCCTCTTCAGCAGTCCGCACGTCCTGCTCTTGATTCGCAGCCCGCATCCTCCGGATATCCCGCAAACCGCTCGCCAATGTGAATGTTCCCAGCCTTTCGAACAACAAGTGGTTCTTCAAGACGGCATACACGACGTTGGGATTCTCCGCTGGATGGTGATATAGGATCGCATTGATCGACTCGAGTGTGAAGAAAACAAGTCTGGGATGACTTTCGTCGGAGAGCAAGAAGGTGGGATTGGCGAAAATTGAAAGTAGCTGTAATAGCTTCGTTGCAGCCCCTTGACTTAGGTGCTTGATCCGTGGTCCTGCGTTTGCCAATGAGATAACCAAGGCCGGATAGATGGTACTGAACAACGTTGGTGAAGTAGCAACCAGTGTATAAATCGACTGTTGGCTCAAAAGAATCAGGATACCTTACTCCATCACAATACGGAAACGGCGTACAGTAACCATGAAATCCGCAGTGGTCCCTAGAAGGCTCCACTTTGCAGGTAGCTGAACCCTGACTGGAAGCGAAAGCTGTAATCCGAATCCAGGCTCCGCAGAGAGTGTTTGGATCATGTATGTGAGTGCTCGGGATAGTCCATGAGATTCTGCCAGAAAGGTCAGTCAAGGGCACAAGCTGTCAGCAAAGGAACCAACTGGGCTGATCCTTGAGTTCTAGTGTATATGCGAGTAGATAACATATGAGGTCCGCTGCTCGGTCACTCTCCAGGACATATGTGCAAAATTTCTGAAGGAAATGTTAACCGAAGCTCGGGTGTGTTACGTATATACGAACCTTATTGACGTCAATAATTTTCCATAAAAGAATAACTGTATCGTCCATTAGATACCTTGGTCTTCGAATTGGTAAGTTGTCCACTTACTGAGCTCAGCAACATAGGGCATCTGTTTGCGTGAACCGGGAAGGAGGTTATTGCTCGCCTCAATCTGACTACTTAGGATACCCAGAATTCCATCCAACAGGAAGCGAAAGTCGGTGGGTCGATGCATTTTTGCCAAAAAGTAACGGAACATATTCGTCTTCGCTGTTGGTCCAGTTTCCTTGTCTCGTGCGCTTCCGGCCTGATAGTCCAGCAGTACCACCAGAATTTGCAAAGACACGCTGACCAGGCTCTCATGGGTATTCTCGCCTTTCCAAACGAGGTGATTGTAGGGAACGTGGAAAGACGAAGGGTTAGATGAGTTGACGGTGATGTTGAGAAGAGAGCATAGGATGGTCAGGACGTGACGTCGAGGTGCGGTTTGTACCAAGTATGCGGTGTACAACGACGGCTGGGAGAGGACATTTGTAGGCGACCGGTAGATCTGCTTGGACATCAGGATGAGAAGGAGGCGCAGGACTTCTGTGCGATTTCCATCTAGGTCGCGAGCGGGACCATAGTCCACTGTTGAGCCAATGCCCTTCTCCCTAACCCAATGTCAGTTTCAATCACTCGGATGGACAGGCGCGGCCATACCAGATGACGTATTGTATTTTGTAGTGGTTGATTTGGACTTTGCTGGGCAACGTGAATCCGCAGCAGAAGAGGAGGTCAATCGCTGCAGTAAAAAGTCTGTCCGCCAAAGAGGGACCAAGCATTTGCGACCGACTGCGCTGGTGGGTCGGCGTTTGTGGAACAGGTGTGGCTGGTTCTTCGTCCTCCTCATCCTCGATCACAAATTGCGGTGCAGCTTGTTCAGGGCTGGCTTGACCGCTGGGGGTCATTTCAGAGGGTGAGATATCCTCTTTCTTCCAGAGAAGCTGTTGTTCCAGATCTGGTAATTCGCTTTCGAATATGACCGGTAGCACACGTTGGAGCACCCTCAGACAATTGAGCACCTCCTTGGTTGGATTCCGTTCACTTGACGCTCCGATCAATGAGGTGGCCATTCCGACCATCGAGGGTTGGCTGGGGAACGTGTGGTCACCCATGAGGGTGAATAAACGTTTGCAAAGAAACCGAACGAGGGTGACGATATTCTCAGGTGCTTCGACGAGCGCCCGCCGGACTGAAGATCAAGTCAGTATCGATCAAGAGGCAGCACAAAATATCGTACTATCGAGGGGAGATATCAATGTAAATGCATCTGAAGCTGAGTCGAAAAGTTGGGAAAACTAGCGCCGTAATCGGGTTGGTCAGTGTACTACGGTACG
>WNFL01313919.1_pt1 | contig 20343 bp, 15 predicted proteins | sample 5400361 | NCBI WGS metagenome assembly WNFL01 (sample SAMN13153351, study PRJNA577476) | soil metagenome | isolation source: 40 cm soil on Douglas fir-dominated hillslope | place: USA:California | collected 2013-09-17
GGCTGCATCATGATGCGCGTCTGTCACTTGAACACCTGCCCGGTCGGGGTCGCGACTCAGAACGAGCAGCTGCGCAAGAAGTTCACCGGCGACCCGGAGCACGTGGTGCGGTTCCTGCGCTTCGTCGCCGAGGAGGCCCGCGAGATCCTCGCCTCGCTGGGCGTCCGCCGCTTCGACGACGTGATCGGCCGCAGCGACCTGCTCGAGGCCGACTCCGCGATCAAGCACTGGAAGCTGCCGGACGGCCTCGACTGGAAGGCGATCCTGCACCAGCCCGCGCCGCCCTACGAGGGCGTCGCGATGCGCCGCGTGTGCGGCCAGCAGCACGGGCTCGACAAGGCGCTCGACATCGAGCTCATGCGGCTGTGCCGGCCGGCGATCGAGAACATGGAGCCGGTCGAGCTGTCGCTGCCGATTCGCAACGTGAATCGCACCGTCGGCACGATGCTGGGCTCCGCCGTGTCGCTGCGGCACGGCCTCGAGGGCCTGCCCGACAACACGATCCGGCTGCGCTTCACGGGCAGCGCGGGGCAGAGCTTCGGCGCGTTCCTGCCCAAGGGAATCACTCTGTCGCTCACCGGTGACGCGAACGACTACACCGGAAAGGGTCTCTCCGGCGGACGCATCGTCGTATTCCCGCATCCCGAGTCCACGTTCGACCCGGCGCAGAACATCATCATCGGCAACGTGGCGCTCTACGGCGCGACCAGCGGCGAGGCGTTCTTCCGCGGCGTCGCCGGCGAGCGCTTCTCGGTGCGCAACAGCGGCGCGCGCGCCGTCGTCGAAGGCGTGGGCGACCACGGCTGCGAGTACATGACGGGCGGGCGCATCGTGGTGTTGGGCGGCGTCGGGCGGAACTTCGCGGCGGGCATGAGCGGCGGCATCGCCTACGTGCTCGACCCGCTGCGTGCGTTCCCGGAGCTGTGCAACCCGGGCACCGTCGACCTGGAGCGCGTGGAGAGCGACGACGACGAGCGCGAGCTCCGCGATCTGGTCGAAGCGCACTTCCGGCACACGCGCAGCGAGCGCGCGGAGCAGGTGCTCGAGAAGTGGGCCACCACCCTGCCGACGTTCGTGAAGGTCTTCCCGCGCGAGTACAAGCGCGCCCTGCTCGGCATCGAGTTCGGGAAAGAGAACTACTGATGGGCAAGGTCACGGGCTTTCTCGAGCTGGGTCGAAAGACTCCGCAGCGGCGCGGGGCGAAGGAGCGGATCGAGGACTATCTCGAGATCTACGCGGATCCGCCGGAGGAGTCGATCAAGGCGCAGGCGTCGCGCTGCATGGACTGCGGCGTGCCCTTCTGCAACAGCGGCTGCCCGCTCGGGAACATCATCCCGGACTGGAACGACCTGGTGTACCGCGGCAAGTGGCGCGAGGCGCTCGACCGCCTGCACCGCACCAACAACTTCCCCGAGTTCACCGGGCGCATCTGTCCCGCGCCGTGTGAGTCGGCCTGCGTGCTCGGCATCAACGACGATCCGGTCACGATCGAGTTCATCGAGAAGGCGATCGCCGAGCGCGGCTTCGCCGAGGGCTGGATCGTGCCCGAGCCGCCCGCGCGCCGCTCAGGCCGCACGGTCGCAGTCGTGGGCTCCGGGCCCGCCGGTCTGGCCGCGGCCCAACAGCTGAACCGCGCGGGTCACTGGGTGACCTTGCTCGAGAAGCAGGACCGGCTCGGGGGTCTGCTGCGCTACGGCATTCCCGACTTCAAGCTCGAGAAATGGACGGTGGATCGCCGCACCGAGCTGATGATCGCCGAGGGCGTGCAGGTGCGCACGGGCGTGCACGTCGGCCGCGACGTGTCCGGGCCCGAGCTGCTGCGCGAGTTCGACGCGGTTCTGCTCGCCGGCGGCGCCGAGTCACCGCGCGACCTCCCGGTTCCCGGGCGCGATCTCGACGGCGTGCACTTCGCGATGGACTTCCTCGAGCAGCAGAACCGGCGCGTGGCGGGGGATCGCGTGCCGGAGGCCGGGGCGATCCTGGCGACCGGCAAGAACGTGCTCGTGCTCGGCGGCGGCGACACGGGCTCGGACTGCATCGGCACGAGTCACCGCCAGGGCGCGAAGCACGTGTACAACTTCGAGCTGCTCGAGCGCCCGCCCGAGTCGCGGCCCGACGACGCGCCGTGGCCGGTGCATCCGATGCCGTCGCAGATCCTGCGCAGCTCGAGCTCGCACGAGGAGGGCGGATCGCGCGACTGGGCGATCTCGACCACCGGCTTCTCCGGCGCCGACGGGCGGCTGCAGAAGCTGCACGCGGTGCGCCTGCGCTTCGCTCCGCCCGACGCGACGGGCCGGCGCGCCATGGAGACCGTGCGGGACAGCAATTTCACGCTCGACGTCGACCTGGTGCTGCTGGCGATGGGCTTCGTCGGTCCGGTGAGGGACGACATGCTGAAGCAGTTCGGCGTCGATCTCTCCGAGCGCGGCAACGTCGCCACGCGCGGCTACGCCACGAGCGTCCCGCGCGTCTACGCAGCGGGCGACATGCGCCGCGGCCAGTCGCTGGTCGTCTGGGCGATCGCCGAGGGACGCGAAGCGGCGGCACAGATCGACCGCGACCTCGCCGCGCTGCACGTCGATCGGGATCTCTCGGCCGCGAGTCGCTAGCCTCTCGTCGGCTCGCGCCGAGCCTCGAGAGGGGAGCTTGCTTCGAAAGCACAGTGAGGTGTTGCGTGGGCTGCTCGCGCTGGCGGACCTGGCGCTGGTGGCCGCGGCCTGGCTGACCGCGACCTGGCTGCGCTTCGTGTCCGGCGCGCTGCCCGAGCCGACCCACGGCTACGACCTCGCCGTCTACCCGTGGCTGCTGCTCGGCATCCTCCCCATCTGGCACATCCTGCTGCGCTGGCGCGGCCTGTACGACGGGCATCGCGTGCACTCACTCTCGTCCGAGGTGCGGCGCATCGTCGAGGTGTGCGTGCTCGGCACCGTGCTGCTCGCCACCCTGACCTTCTTCGGCCGACTCGCCTGGGTGTCGCGCCTGACGGTCGCCGTGTTCACCGCCAGCGCTGGCGTATATCTGGTCACTTCACGCGTCGTGCTGCGGCTCGCGCTGCGCCGGCTGCGCCGCCGGGGACGCTTCGCGCACACCGTCCTGATCGTCGGCACCGGCGCGCTCGCGCGCGAGATCCACGCGCGGCTCACCCGGCATCCCGAGCTCGGGTTCCGCGTGTGCGGCTTCCTCGGGCCGTCGTCGGCTGGGCTCGGCGAGGACTCGCCCTGGCTCGGCGGTTACGACGCGCTGCACGACGTCGTGTCGGACCAGGAGATCGACCAGGTCGTGCTGGCGATCGACCGCAGTGACCCCGCGAACCCGCTGAAGCTGCTGCGCGAGCTGCACGATACGACCGCTGCTGTGCGCTTCGTCCCCGACCTGCTCGGCCTCGACACCGTGCAGGGCGGCATCGAGGACTTCGACGGCCTGCCGATGATCCGGCTGATCGAGTCACCGCTGGTCGGCTGGAACGCGGTCGCGAAGCGCGCGGTCGACGTCGTCGGCTCGGCCGCCGCGCTCGTCGCCGGCGCGCCGCTCTTCGCCGCGCTTGCCCTGGCGGTCCGGTGGACCTCGCCCGGCCCCGTCTTCTATCGCCAGGAGCGCATGGGGCTCGACGGCCGCGTGTTCTCGATGTGGAAGTTCCGCACCATGGTCCCGGACGCGGAGCGCGAGACCGGCGCCGTCTGGGCCAGCGCGAACGACTCGCGCCGTACCCCCCTCGGCGCCTTCTTGCGGCGCACGAACCTCGACGAGATCCCGCAGTTCTGGAACGTGCTCAAGGGCGAGATGAGCCTGGTCGGCCCGCGCCCCGAGCGGCCCGAATTCATCCGCGAGTTCCGCGCCGGCCTGCCCGGCTACATGCTGCGCCACAAGGTGAAGGGCGGACTCACCGGCTGGGCGCAGGTGAACGGCTGCCGCGGCCGGCTTCGACCTGCAGATCATGCTTTTGACGGTGGGCCGCAGCTTCAAAGACCCGAACGCGTACTGAGTGGGGCCCGGCGGGGCGGACGGCGCGCTCCGCTTGCACTCCCTGTCAGGAGAGCAGAGATCGCAGCTTCGCGGGGACGTTGGTGAAGATCCCGTCGACGCCGCAGGCGACGAGCCGGAGCTGGTCCGCGGGGGCGTCGACGGTCCAGACGTTCACGCGGTAGTCGGCGGCGTGCGCCTCGGCGACGCGCGCCGCGGTCGCGAGGCGCAGGTCGAGGTGAACCGCCTCGGCTTTCACGCTCGCCGCGCGCCCCAGGATGTCGTCCGGAAAGCGCGCGGAGACGAGCGTGCCGAGGCGCGCCTTCGGCTCGAGCTCGCGCAGGCGACGCAGAACGGCGTCGGAGAAGCTCGAGAAGAGCGTGCGCTCGAGGATGCCGCGGCGCCGGACCTCGTCGAGCGCGCGCGCCTCGAGCCCCGGGTACGGGCCGGCGCGCGGCGCCTTGATCTCCAGGTTCCAGGCGATGCGCCCGCGCCGAGTGAGTCGAGCGCCTCCTCGAGCGTCGGCGCCGCGGGCAGCTTCTGGCGCAGCTCGGCGAGTGAGTGCTCGCCCACGAGCCGCCCGCCGATCGCGTCGTCGTGATACAGCGCCACGGCGCCGTCGCGGAGCAGGTGGAGATCGGTCTCGATCATGTCCGCGCCCTGCTCCACCGCCAGCTCGAAGGCCGCCAGCGTGTTCTCGGGCCGATCCACGGACGCGCCGCGGTGCGCGATCACTCGCGTCTTCAACCCGCGACCGCCCAGCCGCGCGCGCGCTCGACCGCGCGCAGCCAGCCTGAATAGAGCTCTTCGCGTTTCGCCTGGGAGATCGCGGGCTCGAAGTAGCGGTCCTCCTGCCAGTTCTTCGCGATCTGGCGCTTGTCCTTCCAGAAGCCGGTCGCGAGACCCGCGAGATACGCCGCGCCGAGCGCGGTAGTCTCGAGCACCTTCGGCCGGCGCACCGGCGCACCCATGACGTCGGCCTGGAACTGCATCAGGAAGTCGTTCGCGGTCGCGCCGCCATCCACCTGGAGCTGGTGGGTGCGCACTCCCGTGTCGCGCTCGAAGCAGCGCAACAGGTCGGTGCTCTCGAAGGCGATCGCCTCGAGCGTCGCGCGTACCAGGTGCGCCCGGCTCGTGCCGCGAGTGAGTCCCACGATCGTGCCGCGCGCCATTGGATCCCAGTACGGCGCGCCGAGGCCCGTGAAGGCCGGCACCACGTACACGCCGCCGGTGTCGGGCACCGAGCGCGCGAGCGACTCGCTCTCGGCGGCGCTGTGCAGGATGCCCAGCTCGTCGCGCAGCCACTGCACCGCCGCGCCGGCGACGAACACCGCCCCCTCGAGCGCGTACTCGACCGTGCCGCCGATGCCCCAGGCGATCGTGGAGATCAGCCCCGACGCGGAGCGGCGCAAGCTCGTGCCGGTGTTCATCAGCATGAAGCAGCCGGTGCCGTACGTGTTCTTCGTGCTGCCTTCCTCGAAGCACGTCTGGCCGAAGAGCGCGGCCTGCTGGTCGCCGGCGACGCCGCTGATCGGCAGCGCCGCGCCGAGTAACTCGGGGTCGGTGGTGCCGAAGGCGCCGCTCGAGTCACGCACCTCGGGCAGCAGCTCCATGGGAACGTCGAGCGCCGCGCACAGCTCCGGGTCCCAGCGGAGCCGGCCGATGTCGTAGAGCATGGTGCGCGACGCGTTGCTGTAGTCGGTCGCGTGCACCTTCCCGCCCGTGAGCTTGTAGATCAGCCAGGTGTCGATCGTGCCGAACGCGAGCTCGCCGCGGCGCGCGGCCGCGCGCGCGCCGTCCACGCGCGACAGGATCCAGGCGAGCTTCGTCGCCGAGAAGTACGCGTCGACCACGAGGCCCGTGCGCTCGCGCACCACCGGCTCGAGGCCGCGGCGCTTCAAGTCGTCGCACAGCTCCACGGTCTGGCGCGACTGCCAGACGATCGCGGGGTAGATCGGCCGGCCCGTCGCGCGCTCCCACACGACCGTGGTCTCGCGCTGATTCGTGATGCCCAGCGCGACGACCTCGTCGGCGCGCACCTGCGCGCGCGCCAGCGCACCGCGGGCAGCGCGCAGCTGAGAGTCCCAGATCTCGATCGGATCGTGCTCGACCCAGCCGGGCTGCGGATAGTGCTGCTTGAACTCGTGCGCCTGACTCGCGACGGCGTTGCCCGCCACGTCGAACAGGATCGCGCGCGAGCTCGTGGTTCCCTGGTCGAGAGCCAGCACATACATCGACATGCGATCTGCATAGCGCGCTCCGGTATCATCGCGCCATGTCCGAAACCTGCGACGTGTGGATCCGCGGAGCGTCGGTCTACGACGGCAGCGGCGCGGCGCCCCGGGTCGTCGACGTCGCCCTGCGCGGCGAACGGATCGCGCACGTGGGCGCGCGCGCGGAGCTGCACGCGGGTGTGTCGCTCGACGCCGGCGGCCTGGCGCTCGCGCCCGGCTTCATCGACGTGCACACGCACGACGACTTCGCGCTGATCGCGCGCCCCGAGATGGACTTCAAGGTGCTCGGCGGAGTCACGACCTGCGTGGTCGGGAACTGCGGCATGGGCGCGGCGCCCCATGCGTCGGCGATGACCATGGCGCGCACGTTCCATCCCGGCACACGCTTCCCCGAGTGGGACGGTTACGGGGGCTACCTCTCTCGGCTCGACGCGGAGCCGCCGAGCGTGAACGCCGCCGTGCTGGTCGGTCACGGCACGGCGCGCGCGAGCGCGATGGGCAACGCCAAGCGCGCGCCGAGCGGCAAGGAGCTCGAGGCGATGCGCGCGATCGTGCGCGAGGGCCGCGACGCGGGCGCGGTCGGCCTCTCGACGGGGCTCATCTACGAGCCCGGGCGCTACGCCGCTGCCGACGAGATCGCAGCCCTCGCCGCCGAGCTCGCGGGCACCGGCGCGCTCTACGCGACTCACATGCGCAACGAGGGCGAAGCTCTGCTCGACTCCGTGCGCGAGGCGATCGAGATCGGGCGGCGCGCGCACGTGCCGGTGCAGATCTCGCACCACAAGGCCTCCGGCGAGCGCGCCTGGGGGCTCGTCCGAGAGTCACTCGCGCTGATCGAGCGCGCGCAGGCGCTGGGCCTCGAGGTCCACGCCGATCAGTACCCGTACACCGCCGGCAGCACGGTGCTCAGCGCCGTGGTGCAGAACGGCGGCTTCGACGGGCGCGAGGGCGGCCTCGGACGAATCTCGCCGGAAAGTGTCTCGGTCGCCTCCGCGCCGGGTCACACGGAGTGGGAGGGCCGCAGCATCGCCGACCTCGCGCGCGACCTCGGGAAAGATCCGCAGTCCGCCGCGGAGCACGTGATCGCGAGGGCGCCGGGAGTCACCGCGGTGATGCACTCGATGAACGAGGACGACGTGCGCACGGTGATGCGCCATCCGAGCACGATGATCGGCTCGGATGGAATCCCGACCCTGCCGGGCAAGCCCCACCCGCGGCTGTGGGGCACGTTCGCGCGCGTCCTCGGCCGCTACGCGCGCGATCTCGGCGTGTTCCCGATGGAAGAGGCGGTGCACCGCATGACCGGCTTCCCGGCGCGAAAGTTCGGCCTCCGCGACCGCGGCGTGATCCGGGCAGGCGCCTTCGCGGATCTCGTCGTCTTCGACCCCGCTCGCATCCTGGACGTCGGCACCTACGAGGACCCGAATCACCCGCCGACGGGCATCCACCACGTCTTCGTGAACGGCACGCGGGTCGTGCGTGACGGCGCACACAGCGGCGCGCGGCCGGGACACGCGATTCGCCGGGCGTGACATTCACGAACGGGTGTAGGATGGGGCCATGCCCGGGAAGAGGAAGCGGGTAGAGGTCTCGCGTCCTCGAGCGCAGCGAACGCGAGCGAAGCCACCGGCCGCAGCTCCGCCGTCCCTCCAAGACGTCGGCGTGCCGGTGGTCGGCGTCGGCGCGTCCGCCGGTGGCCTCGAGGCGTTCTCGCAGCTGCTCGAGGCGTTGCCCGCGAATCTCGGCATGGCGGTCGTCTTCGTGCAGCATCTCGCGCCGACTCACGAGAGCGCGCTGCCCGAGCTCCTGCGCAACGTGTCGAGCTTGCCCGTCATCCAGGTCAGCGAGGGCGTCCGCCTGGAGCGCGATCACGTCTACGTGATTCCGCCCAACGCGCAGCTCGGGCTGAACGAAGGGCAGCTCCACCTCTCGCCGCGCGCGACGGACAAGAGTCAGTACACCCCGATCGACTTCTTCTTCCGCTCGCTCGCCGAGTCCGTCCGCGACCGCTCGATCGCGATCGTCCTCTCCGGGACCGCGTCCGACGGCGCTCAGGGCATCCGCGAAGTGAAGGCAGCGGGCGGCATCACCATCGCGCAGCGCCCGGAGACCGCGAAATACGACGGCATGCCGCGCGCCGCGATGGCAACCGGCATGGTCGACCTGACGCTCTCCCCGCGCGAGATCGCCGCGGCGCTGGTGGAGATCGCGCACCACCCCTACGTGCACAGCAGCGAGCCGCTCGAGCCCCTCGAGCTCCTCGAGCCCCTCGAAGGGCTCATCACGGGCGATGGGGACGAACCGCCCAGCGAGGACATGCAGCAGATCTTCTCGCTGTTGCGCGCTGCGAGCGGGATCGATTTCAAGCTGTACAAGCTGCCCACCATCCATCGGCGGCTGCAGCGGCGCATGGCGCTGCACAAGCTGACGCGCATCGACCAATATCTCGAGTACGCGCAGGACAACCCGAACGAGATCACCCAGCTCTACCAGGACATCCTGATTCACGTCACCCGCTTCTTCCGCGAGCCGGAGGCGTTCGGCGCGCTGCGCGTCCACGCGTTCCCCGAGATGCTCGCGAGGCGCAACGTCGAGGCGCCGCTGCGCGTCTGGGTTTGCGGCTGCGCGACCGGAGAAGAGGCCTACTCGGTCGGCATCGAGCTGCTCGAGTTCCTGGGTGACTCGGAGCCGGACGTCGGGGTGCAGATCTTCGCGACCGACGTCAGCGAGGCGGCGATCGAGTACGCGCGCACCGGGATCTACCCCGAGAGCATCTCGGCCGACGTTTCCCCCGAACGCCTGCGCCGCTTCTTCGTCAGGAGCGGCGGCAGCTACCGGGTGACCAAGATGGTTCGCGACCTGTGCGTCTTCGCGCGCCAGGACGTGACTCGCGACCCGCCCTTCTCGCGACTCGACCTCGTGCTCTGCCGCAACGTGCTCATCTACATGACGCTGCCGCTGCAGCACAAGCTCATGGGCGTGTTTCAGTACGCGCTGAAGCCCGGGGGCTTCCTGATGCTCGGCAACGCCGAGACCATCGGCACGCACTCGGACCGCTTCGCGACCGCGGACAAGAAGAGTCGGATCTATGCGAAGAAGCCGACCGACGGTCTGCCGCACGTGACCTTCCCCGTCGAGTACCACCAGGTGTCGAGTCCGCGCCCCCGCACCGGGGTCGCGCCGAGCCGCGACGAACCGCACATGCTGCACAGCGAGGCGAGCCGCATCCTCCTCGAGCGCTACGCGCCGGCGGGCGTGGTGATCGACAACGAGCTCGAGATCGTTCAGTTCCGCGGCAAGACCGGTCCCTACCTCGAGTCGCCGCCCGGCGAGCCGAGTCTCTCGCTGTTGAAGATGGCGCGCGAAGGCCTGCTCTACGCACTGCGGACGGCCGTGCACTCCGCGCGCAAGCAGAAGCAACCGGTGCGGCGCGAGGGCATTCGCATCCGCGTCGACGGAGCCGCGAAGGAAGTCAGTCTAGAGGTCATCCCGCTCGTCTCTCGCGACCGCACGCACTTCCTGGTGCTGTTCGAGGACGCCACGCCGCGCGCGGAGCCGGCGGCCAGCAGGGTCGAAGCGCGCGCCAAGACACCCGGTCGCACCGCGGCTCGCCGCGAGGAGACGCGCGTCGCGCGGATGCAACAGGAGCTGGCGGCGAACCGCGATTATCTGCAGTCGATCATCCAGGACCTCGAAGCCGCGAACGAAGAGCTCCAGTCGGCGAACGAGGAGATCCTCTCGAGCAACGAGGAGATGCAGAGCACCAACGAGGAGCTCGACACGGCGAAGGAAGAGCTGCAGTCCACGAACGAGGAGCTGAACACCGTGAACGAGGAGCTCCATGCGCGCAACGAGGAGCTCTCGCGGGCGAACAGCGACCTCGTGAACCTGCTCGGCAGCGTCGAGATCGCGATCGTGATCGTGGCCAGCGACCTGCGCATCCGGCGCTTCACGCCCATGGCGGAGCGCGTGCTCAACCTGATCGGCAGCGACGTCGGCCGGCCCATCGGTCACATCAAGCCCAACATCGATTGTCCCGACCTCGAGAATCTGATCAGCGAGGCGATCGACCGGGTCAACGTGCAGGAGATCGACGTCCAGGACCGGCAGGGCAACTGGTTCTCGCTGCGCATCCGGCCCTACAAGAACATCGACAATCGCATCGACGGGGCCGTGCTCTCGCTCTTCGACATCAACACCGCGCGGATCCACGAGCGCGAGATCGCGCAGGCGCGCCACTACGCGCAAGCGGTCGTCGAGACCGTGACCCAGCCGCTCGTTCTGCTCGACCGCGAGCTCGTGATCCGCACCGTGAACCAGAGCTTCTGCGACGCGTTCGGATACCGCCGGAAGGACCTGGAGAGCAAGCGCTTGTTCGAGATCGGCGGCGGCTCCTGGGACCTTCCGCTCCTGCGCGCCGCGGTCGACACGCCCGCTGCGACGCCGGGAGAGACACTCGCCGAGGGGTCCGGCAACGGCCGCGACGACGGGAACGACGTCGAGATTTCGCCCAACTTCCCGCGCCTCGGGACGAAGCGGCTGCGCGTGAGCGTGCGCCACATCGACGCGGCGCCGGCGCAGCTCGCGCCCGCGGTCTTGCTGGCGATCTACGAGCTGCCAGAACCGTCCGGATACCATTGAGGAGTCACCTGGCGTGCCGACGCCGCTAGACGATCGGTCGAAGGCCGAGTTGGTCGCGGAGATCCAGAAGCTGCGCGCCCAGGGGCGGCTGCACGACCAGCTGCAGGAGGCGATGAAGGAGCTCGCCAGCCGCCAGGACGAGCTGGATCGCGAGCGGCGCGCGCTGCTCGAGACTCGCGACCTGGTGGCCGCGGCGCGCGACCGCTATGCGCAGCTCTTCGTGTTCGCGCCGATCCCGTGTCTCACGCTCGACATGCAGGGCCTGATCCTCGAGGCAAATCTCGCGGCGAGTCAGCTGCTGGGCCGGGCAACCGCGCAGCTGCAGGGCCGGCCGATGCTGGTGTTCGTGAGTCCGCCGGACCGGCGCACCTGGCTCGATCACCTGGCGCGCTGCCGCCGCGGCGAGCGCTCCGTCCACGTCGAGCTCGAGGTCTGCGACGCCGAGCCCGCGAGCGTCCCGGTCGAGCTTACCCTGAAGCAGCTCGCGACTCGCGGCGGCGAGCGGCTGCTCTACGCGGCGCTCGTCGACCTGTCGCTGCGCAAGCGCGACGAGGCCGAGCGCTTTCGCGCCGAGCAGGAGCGCCAGCACCTGCTGTCCGAGGGCGCGGCGGCGCGCGCGTCGAACGAGGCGAAGGACCGCTTCCTCGCGGTGCTGAGTCACGAGCTGCGCCGGCCGCTCACCCCCATCCTGCTGGCGGTCGACCTGCTCGAGACTACCGTCCCGCCCGCGGTCGCAGTGACTCTCGGGATGATCCGCCGCAACGTGAAGCTCGAGGCGCGGCTGATCGACGACTTGCTCGACGTGACCCGCATCTCGCAGGGCAAGGTGCGCATCGAGCTCGAGAGCGTCGATCTGCACGAGCTGGTGTCGGACGTCGTCGGCTCCTGCGCGAGCGAGCTCGAGGCGGCGGGTCAGGTGCTCTCGCTCGAGCTGAAGGCGCGCAAGCATCACGTGCGCGCCGACCCGACGCGCCTGCGCCAGGTCTTCGCCAACCTGCTCCAGAACGCGATGCGTGCCACGCCCAAGGGCGGCCGCATCTGGATCGCCTCGCGCGACGCCGAGCGCAGGCACATCAGCATCTCGATCGAGGACAGCGGCCCCGGCATTCCCGCCGCCGATCGCGAACGCGTCTTCGAGCCGTTCGAGCAGGGCGAGCGCGAGGCGAAGTCAGGCGGCGGGCTCGGCCTGGGTCTCTCGATCTGCCGCGGCCTCGTTCTGCACCACGGCGGGACGATCGCCGCCGTCGACTCGGCGCACGGCGCGCGCTTCCAGGTGGATCTCGCGACCATCGCGCCGCCCGAGAAGACCGCGCCCACGGTGGCCGCGCGCGCCGCGAGCGCATCCTCGCAGGCGATCCTGGTCGTGGAGGACGATCCCGACACGGCGGACACGCTCAACTTCTTCCTGTGCGCTCAGGGCTACAAAGTGACCATGGCGCGCAGCGTGAGCGAGGCGATGAGTCACTTGGAGCGCGAGTTCGACGTGCTCGTGAGCGACCTGCGCCTGCCCGACGGCACCGGCTACGAGCTGATGACGCGGGCGCGCAAGCACGGCTCGACGCGCGGCATCGCGATCAGCGGCTACGGCTCGCACGACGATCTCGCGCGCAGCCGGGCCTCGGGCTTCGAGCGCCACCTGGTGAAGCCGGTCTCGGGCGCCGACGTGGTCGAGGCGATCGAGGAGCTCGATCAGGAGTAGTTGTGTTCCGAAGATTGTTCCTGGCACGAGGCGTGCTCGATGACGGGTCGTGCCGAAGCGGCCCACAGCCTTCACGCCTCCCCGCTGCCCGAACCCGGGGTGCAAGTTCCATCTGGATACGCGGGGTTGGCGCTGGAGGCGCAAAGGCTTCTTCACCCGAACGGCCGCGCCCTCCCGCATCCAGAGGTTTCTCTGCGTTCACTGCCGGCGGTCGTTCAGTTCACAGACCTTCTCGACCACCTACTGGCTGAAGCGCCCCGAGCTGCTCGCGCGGATCTTCATGCGCGCCCTCTCGTGCTCCGCCCATCGCCAGATCGCGCGGGACGTCGGCGCGTCCCCGACGACGATCATGCGGCAGACGGATCGGCTCGGACGACACTGCCTGCTCTTCCATGAGCAGCTCCGGCCGAAGGGCCCGCCCGTCGAGTCACTCGCGATCGACGGGTTCGAGTCCTTCGAGTTCAGTCAGTTCACGCCGGTGCACTTCCACGCGGCGATCGGAACGGACTCGCACTTCATCTATGGCTTCACCGACTCGGAGCTGCGGCGGAAGGGGCGGATGACGGACCGACAGCGCCGTCGCCGCCAGGAGCTCGAGGCAAGGTTCGGCCGGCCGGATCCGCGCTCGATCGAGCGCGAGATGGCAGTGCTGCTCGAGATCGTCGTGCCCGAGGGCGCCCGCGCGACGATCCGCTCGGATCAGCATCCCGCGTATCCCCGCGCGCTGGCACGGGTTCGGCGCTTGGGACGCGCGCTGTGCCACGAGACGACGCCCTCGCGAATCGCGCGCACACCTGAGAATCCGCTGTTCCCGGTGAATCTCGTCGACCTGTTGATCCGGCACTCCCAGGCGAATCACAAGCGCGAGACGATCGCATTCTCGAAGCGGCGCGCGTGTGCGGCATACCGGCTGTTCGTGTTCCTGGTGTGGCGCAACACGATGAAGTCGCTGTCGGAGCGCAAGCGAGACGCATCGCCGGCGCAGCGGCTCGGGCTGCTGCCGCGTCGCCTCAACGTCCAGGACGTGCTGCGCGCGCGGGTGTTTCCAAGCTGCGTCCCGCTGCCCGCGCGCTGGGCCGGCTACTACCGTCGGTCGCTTCCCACTCGCCGGATCCAGAACGGCGCAGAGCACGCGCTCAAGTACGCCGCCTAGCATCTTGCTTCGTGACAGGACGGCGCACCGCCCTAGCTCCGCTGAGCCCAATCTCTGGAACACAACCCGCTATTTGACGGCGCTGAAGCGCTTCGTGCCGTCGGCCCAGGTGGCGCTCGCCGCAAGCGAGTCGAGTCGCTGCAGTGCCGAGCGGCTCTCGTAGCGCATGCGCACGCGCGCGGGGATCGCGGCCGCGGTCTTGTGATAGGAGACGGCGGCGACGTCCTCGATGCGCGCGGCCGCGACCTGGCCGGTCTCGAGGTCGAGCCACGCGTCGCCGGTCAGCTGCAGGCGGACCTCGTCGAAGGCGAAGCCGACTTCGCTGTTCACGTCCTTCGCGTCGACGAACGAGCGCAGCACGACGCGCGCGCACGGGGCCTCGCCGAGGCGTTCGAAGCCGACGAGCCGGAGCTCCACGTCGACCGCCAGGCCGAGCTTTCCGATCGGATTCGGGAAGAAGCGTTTCGCGTGCCAGGTGTCTCCGGGCGAGACCGGGTGATCCGGGTAGCCGATCTGCAGATAGCCGAGAGACTCGCGGAGCGGCAGCGTGACGAGCATCTTCTTCGCGGGCGGGATGCCGCGGATCGTGATCACCTTCGGGTTCCCGAGCGCGTCGTCCAGCACCAGCGCGAAGGACTTCCCGAGCACGGTGCGCGGCGTCAGATCCTGCTTCGGCTGCGCGCCGCGCAGATCCGTCTCGACCTTGTTGTTCACCTGGACGCGGAGCCGGTCGTCGCCGATCTCGATCACGTGCTCCTCGCCCGGCGGCGACATGCGCATGCGCCGGTTCAGCGCTTCGAGCACGAGCGACGAGGCGATCTCGGCGCTCGTGGGCGTGGCGACGGGCATCTCTCGATAGTCGATCTGCAGGGAGACCTTCTCGTCGACCATCCGCGTGCGGTCCTCGGACGCCCCGGGCCGGTCCTCGCTGACCTCGGTGCGGCCTTCGTAGCTCATCAGCAGCTGATAGAGCGTGCCCTCGTGCGGTGAGCCCGCGGGCCGCAGGTCGACCGGCCCGGTCGGCGGGAAGGCGATCTCGGCGGACTCGGCCGCCTTCGCCGCGTTGGACGCGTGCTCGGGCGCCGGCGCCCCCGACGCACACGCCAACGCCACCCACCCCAGCGCTGCCCAGCGGAGCTTCACGGCGCGCGAGTCTACCGCGTCCGCTCGAACGTCCCAGCGCGGCTTGACGCTCGCCGGTCACTTCGATATTTCCAGAGTCGTGGAAATATCGGTGGCGGTCGGCTCGCTCTGGGCGCTGGCGCAGGAGACGCGGCTGCGCATCTTCCGCGCGCTCGTCGCCCGCGGGCCGGAGGGTCTTCCGGCGGGACGGATCGCGCAGCGGCTCGAGCTGCCGGGTCCGACCCTGTCGTTCCACCTGGCGCAGCTCAAGCGGGCGGGACTCGTCGTGTGTCGCCGCGAGGGGCGTTCGCTGATCTACTCGGCGGACTTCGCGGCGATGCGCGGTCTCGTCGACTATCTGACTGAGAACTGCTGCCGCGAGGCCGCGGTGCGCTGTCTGCCGGGCGCGCGCTCGGCGCGCGCGAAGGCCCGGCGTGCGTGAAGTGAGTGAGAGGGCCGCGGAGATTCCGTACGCGGGTCGCACCGTGATCGCGCTCTCGCCCGAACACTTCGGCGCGATTCGCCGGGCGATCGCACTGCTCTTCGAGCTCGCGCACTCGGCGGCGTACCAGGACGAAGTCGATGCCGGCGCGGGCGAGATCGAGCGCTTCGCGCCGGGGAACTTCGGCGTTTTCATGGGCTACGACTTCCACATCGGGCCCCAGGGCCCGCGACTCATCGAGATCAACACGAACGCCGGCGGCGCGCTGCTCAATGGACTGCACACCGCCTCGCTCTGCGACCCGAAGCAGCTCGCCTGCCTCTGCTCGGACCTCTTGCCGGTCGAGGCGATCCAGGAGCGGATCACGCGTTCCTTCCGGAGGGAGCTCTCGGCGGCCCGGGGCGAGCGCGCGGAGCTGCGCAGCCTCGCGATCGTCGACGAGCGCCCGCGCGAGCAGTTCCTGTACCCGGAGTTCGAGCTGTTTCTCGACTTGTTCCGGCGCTCCGGCATCCGCGCCGAGATCCGCGACGCGGGGGCGCCCCTCGCGGACGTCGATCTCGTCTATCTGCGCGACACGGACTTCCTGCTCGAGCAGCCGCGCAGCGCGGCACTGCGCGCGGCTTATCTCGCGCGCGAAGTGGTCGTGACTCCAGCCCCCCGCGAGCACCACCTGCTGGCGAACAAGCGGCGCCTCGCGCTGTTCTCGTCGCCGGCCGCGCTCGCGCGCCTCGGGATCGCGCGGGAGGACGCCGAATTCCTCGCCGAGATTGTGCCCGAGACGCTGCCGCTCGCGGAGCTCGGGATCGAGCGCGCCTGGGACGAGCGAAGCCGTTGGGTGTTCAAGCCGTGCGCCGCGTTCGGCAGCCGCGCGGTCTACCGCGGCGACAAGCTCTCGCGCAAGAAGCTCGCGGAGATCGCGCTCGACCCGCGCTACGTCGCGCAGCGGCGCGTCGAGCCGGGCGAAGTGACCGTCGAAACCCTCCAGGGCCCGCGCGCGATGAAGTTCGACGTGCGCGCGTACGCGTACCGCGACGAGATCCTGCTGCTGGGGGCCCGGGTGTATCAGGGCCAGGTCACGAATCTGCGCAGCCCGGGCGGGGGATTCTCGGCGATCTGCGTCGCGCGGGGGACGACCGGTTGCGAGTGACTCGCGCGCTCGCCGTGCTGCTCGCCGCGGCCCTCTCGCTGGCGAGTGACTCGCCGGCGCAAGCGCTGCCGCACGTGCTCCAGGCCGATCGCCTGGTGGTCCGCAAGGCGGAGCGCACGCTCACGCTCTACTGGCACGGCGCGAAGCTCAAGTCCTATCGGGTCGCCCTCGGCGGTCGGCCCGTCGGCGCGAAGACGGCGCGCGGCGATCAGCGCACGCCCGAAGGTCTGTACACCGCGGCGAAGCGCACCAAGGAGACGGCGTTTCACGCGGCGCTCGAGCTCTCGTACCCGAACGCGGACGATCTCGTGCGCGCCAAGGCGGTGGGTGCTGCGCCGGGCGGCGGCATCGAGATCCATGGCCTGCGCGAGGGGTTCGACTGGCTCGGCTCGGCGCACGTGCTGTTCGACTGGACCGACGGCTGCATCGCGGTGACCAACGCCGAGATCGACGAGCTGGTGCGCGCGGTGCCGGACGGAACGCCAGTCGAAATCCTGCCCTGAGGCCGGATGAGAGGGAACAGCGGCCGGCGCTTCGGCGGGCGCCGTCTCGCCGTCGCGGTGTTTCGCCGACGGCGTCGAGAAGACCGAGACCCGTCACTCACTCACTCAAAAGCGGATGCCGACGAACCTCAGGCGTACCCGCCGGGTGAGGAGGCGCGGGCGACGCGCGGGCGGCGAGTCACGACCTATTTCTCTTTGCGTCCGACCGTCCGCTCGAGATACTTCTGCGCCGCTTCGAGTGACTCGGGGTCGAAGGCGGCGCCGAGCAGGGCGTCGCCGTCGGAGAACGAGGTCGAGCCCGCGCCCATCGCGCGCGCGACCGAGTTCACGTGCTCCTTCGTGATCGCGATCGGCACCGAGGGCATCGCGGCCACCTGCGCGGCCAGCGACTCCGCCTCGGCGGCGAGCTGGTCCGCGGGCACCACGCGATTCAGGAAGCCGGCCGCCTTCGCCTCGGCGGCGCCGAAGCGCCGGCAGGTCATCACCAGCTCCTTGGTCAGGGCGGGGCCGATTTCGCGCACGAGCCGCGGGATGCCGCCCCAGGCGAGTGGAATGCCGAGCTCGATCTCGGGGATCGAGAACACCGCGTCGTCCGCCGCGACGCGCAGATCGCAGGCCGCCGCGAGCACGACGCCGCCGCCTACGGCGTAGCCATGGATCTGCGCGACGGTGACCGCGCGCAGCGTCTCGACGGCGTCCGCCATGCGCAGGCCGAGCTGGCCGACTTCGCGGCGCACCGCCCACGAGTTGCCGGAGCGCGCCGACGCGTCCGCGACCGGTGAGTCGCGCAGGTCCGCGCCGGCGCTGAACGCGCGGCCCGCCCCGGAGACGATCACCGCGCGCACGTTCGGCTGCGTATCGAAGTAGCGCGCGGCATCGATCAGCTCGCGCATCATGCTCGCGCCGAGCGCGTTCAGGCGCTCGGGCCGATTCAGAATGAGTCGTCCGACCGCGCCGTCCGCGCGCACGATCAGGGTCTCGAACTTCGGCGCGGTCACTCTGGAACCGCGTAGGTCGTCTCGAGATACGCGGCGATGTCCGCCGACTCGAACATCTCCTTGCCGGTGTTCGGGTCGAGCAGGTACGGCACCATCATCTTCCCGGAGCGCTCCACGAACGCGGCGCGCTTCGGACTGCCCTTCGCGACGTTGTGGAGCCGATACGGGAGCTCGAGCACACACAGCTGCTCGCGCGCGAGCCTGCAGAACGGCGACGCCTCGAAGCTCCACAACTCCAGCGGCTGCTCGGGGGCGCGCGCCGGCCGGTAGAACACGCCGAAGCCGGGGCGCCAGAGACTCGCGAGCTGCGCCGACGCGTCGGTCAGCACGCCGAGGCCGAGCGCGAGCGGCACGTGGCCGTCGCCGTAGCGCTCGAACAGGTAGCGGACGATCGCGTCGGATTCGTACATCTCGAGGCTCGTGTTCGGATCGACGAGCCACGGAAATTGCGCCTTCCCGCCGCGGCGCTGCACCTCCGGCCGGAACCTCGGGCCGTTCTTCGGGCACGGAAACACGTCGGCGTCGAGATCCAGGATCGACAGCGCCTCGCGCGCCTTGCGGCAGAACGGGCAGCCCTCGAACTCGTAGAGCTGCAGCGCTTGCACCGGGCGCGCGCCGAGCGCGCCGATCTGCGCGCCGGCTCCCACACGCGCGAGTGTCGCGCCGAGCGATGTCGCGATGTCGAGTGCGCGGAGCATCCGTTTCTCCCTATCGAGTGCGACCCGGATCGTACCGCGATCGCGGGAGATCCGCTGAGGTCGCCGGGAGAGCGCCCCCCGCGGACTGATCGCACCACCTCGCACAGTGACTTCCGCGGGGACTGGATCTTGCAGCACTGGTGTGTCCGGCTGCGTGTCGCCCGGGGGGGCAAGGCGAGCGCCGAGAATCGCACAAATTGCACAAACGGCCAGACGCGAAGGCGCCGCCGAAGAGGAGACGAATTGAACTACAAGTCACTAATCCTTGCTGCGATGTTGGCAGGGCCGCTCCTGGGTGCCAGTGACTCGCGGGCCGCCGGTGGCGTCGACCTGGGAGCAGCGGGCGGCTTCACGATTCTGGCGGAGACCGCGATCACGACCACTGGAACGACCTCGATCATCGGGGACGTCGGAATCAGTCCGAATGCCGCGGCCAGCCTCACTGGACTCGCGCAAGTACTGCCCGCCGGGGGCACGTTCTCGACATCGTCTCTGGTCGACGGGAAGATCTTTGCCTCGGACTATGACCCTCCGACTCCCGCGAAGCTGACTGTGGCCGTTGCCGACATGCTGACCGCGTACGCCGACGCCGCTGGGCGCGCACCGACGGTCATCGACCTGGGCGCAGGAACCCTCACGGACCAGACCCTCGTCCCCGGCGTATACAAATGGGCCGGCGCGCTCACGATACCGACGGATCTCACCCTCTCGGGCAGCGCAAGCGGCGTCTGGATCTTCCAGGTGGCGGGAACGCTCGACATCGCCGCGGCCAAGCAGGTCATTCTCCGGGGCGGCGCACAGCCCAAGAACATCTTCTGGCAGGTCACCGGCGCAGTGACTCTTGGAGCGGCGTCCCGATTCAAGGGGGTCATCCTGGCTGCGACGAACATTTCGCTGATCACCGGGGCCGTGCTGGATGGCAAGGCGCTGACACAGACCGCAGTCACTCTGCAGTCCAACGTCGTCAACGGTGGTAAAGCGGTTGCGACGCTGGCCGACGACACGTTCGCCATCGTGGACGCCAGCGATCCGAACGACAACGTCTGCGAGGTGGGCGGAGGCGTCGGAAGCGAGCACGCGTCCGGAACCGTGACGGGCGTCGGCACCGCGGGCGCAGTCGTGACGATCTCCTACGCTACCCCCGCCCCCACGGCCAAACACAATACGAAGAAGGTCCTCGTCAAGCAGGTCAAGTCGTCGACCCTCGACGTCCAGTTCGACGGCGTGTCCGCGACCGGCGGTGCGCTGGTCATCGAGAAGTGCTCCGTCATCGGCCAGGCGAGCGGCGCGAAGTCCACCGGCCTGGTGCAGGTGAATTGCAAGCTGGACACCGTGCTCGCGCTGATGAGCGCGCCCGAGATCGCGAGCGCACAGCTGGCGTTCAGCACCACGCCCAAGGTCAAGTTCAAGGTCAACGGCGACGGCACGAAGGGATCGTTCACGGTCCGCTGCAAGGGCGACGCAACGCTGATCATCCCGTAGCGAGCTGGCTAGACGACCCCGTCCACCTCGGGCGCGCGCTCGGCGCGCCCGAGGTGGACGGAGTCGGGCCTAGCAGCTCAAGGCCGCACCACGTAGAAGGCGTTCACGGGGTGGCCGAAATCGATCGGCTCGAAGCGCGAGAAACCGGCCTCGGCGCACATCTTGCGCGCGAGTGACTCGGGAAAACCGAGGGTGCCGAGGCCCAGGCCGTCCGCTTCGGAGAGCGCGGACGACATGCACGTGAGCACCGACGTGCCGTACATC
>WNFL01279880.1_pt1 | contig 20340 bp, 18 predicted proteins | sample 5400361 | NCBI WGS metagenome assembly WNFL01 (sample SAMN13153351, study PRJNA577476) | soil metagenome | isolation source: 40 cm soil on Douglas fir-dominated hillslope | place: USA:California | collected 2013-09-17
CTTGCCGGCCAGCCAGTTACCGCTGGCGCTTTGGCTGGAAAGCGATCGCATGCGCTCTCTGAGTGTGACGCAGGAAAATCTCGACAATCAGCGCTCGGCGGTGCAGGAAGAAAAACGACTCCGTTATGACAACCAGCCGTACGTGAACGGGTTTTTGCGCCTGTTCGAGATGTGTTTCCGCAACCATGCGAATGCGCATTCGACTATCGGATCGATGGAGGACCTGGACGCGGCGACGGTCGAAGACATACGCGAGTTCTTTCGCATTTATTACGCTCCCAACAACGCCGTGCTGTCGATTGCCGGCGATTTCGATATGGCCGAAACGCGGGCCCTGATCGAAACGTATTTCGCCACCATTCCCAGTCAGCCGGAACCGCCCCCGCGCCCTGCATCGGGATACTTTTCTCGACAAGCTGGCGCCGGTACCGGCCTTCGCCATCGGTTGGAAGATTCCGGAGCGCCGCAGCCCAGATTTTTATTCGCTCTCTCTGGCCAGTCATCTACTCTTCGAAGGCGAAAGCGCGCGGCTGTATCAAAAGCTGGTCAAAGGCGAAGAATCGGTCGTGCAAATTCAGGGCGGGATCGATGAACGCCGCGGGCCTTCCGGCTTGTTCATCGTCGTCATACCCAAACCGGATAGTGAGGGCGGTCAGATTCGCGATGCTATCCTCGCGGAAATCAGGAACCTCGCCACCGAGGGACCCAGCGACGAAGAGATGGAGAAGTTGCGCAATAACCTCTTTAACAGCGCGGTGCGCAGTCGCCAATCCTCGTTGTTTCGCGCGCAGCAACTTGCCGAATTCACGCTGTACGACAATGACCCGGAATTATTCAATTCGGATCTGGCCAACTACTTGAAGATTACCGCACCCCAGATTCGTGATGCCGTAGCGAAGTTTCTGGATAACGACAATCGCGTGCTCCTGGAAATCGTGCCCGTGCCGCAGGAAGTCGCGGCCGCTGGTCCGGTGGAGCCCGGCGAGCCTAAACAACCGACTGCGCCGCTGCCCCAGGTGCCTCCCGGCCCTGATGAGCCAGGGACCGGCCCACTAGGCCTGCCGCAGCAACACGCCGAACCTGCAGTCGATCGACTTGATTCCTAACTAAATTTTTAGTCAATCAAACAGGAGCACAGGCCTTTATATGACCGAGACCGAAGCCTTTCGCCGCCAAATGCCGCCACCGCTCGCGCCCGGGCCACTGAAGCTTCCTGAGCATCTGGAAACGACACTGGCGAATGGATTGGGCCTGGTGGTGGTGGAAGACAAGCGCCTGCCGCTAATCAGCTTTCGTCTGGCGTTTCGATCCGGTGATGCCAACGATCCTGCGGATCGCCCGGGTTTGAGCGACATCATGTCGAGCCTGTTGACCGAGGGTACCGCGCGGCGCAATAGCCGGCAAATTGCTGAAGAGGTCGAGCGTTTTGGCGCGACGCTGGCAGTGGGTTCAAGCTCTGATTTCACTACCGTGGCAGCTTCGTCACTCTCTGTTTATTCTGACGAGATTCTGGATTTGATGGCCGACGTCACTTTGAACCCGTCGTTCCCGCAGAATGAAGTTGATCTAACCCGCGAGAACACCAAGCAACTCCTCATCCAGCAGCGTGCTCAACCCACGTTTCTGGCCTCTGAGCGCCTGTCGCAGGTCGTGTTTGGCAGCCATCCATATTCGCGGCTGGCGCCCACACCGGAAATGCTGGACTCAATGACGCGCGACGACCTGGTAAGCTACCGCGCCGCCACGTACATTCCGAACAATGCCGTCTTTATGGTTGTCGGTGATGTCGATCGCCAGGCGATGCTCGCGCGCATCGAACAACTGTTCGGCGACTGGAAACCCGGCGCTTTGCCTGATTTGAATCTTCCCGCACTGCCCAAGCGCCACGCACGCTCAGTCTATGTGGTCGATCGTCCCGGCTCAGCCCAGTCAAACATTGTCATCGCGAATGAAGGAATCACTCGCACCAGTCCGGATTACTTTCCGATGCTCTTGATGCACACTATCCTGGGTGCAAATGCTTCGTCGCGGCTGTTCATGAATCTGCGGGAGGAAAAGGGCTACACCTATGGCGCGTATTCAAATCTGGATGCGCGGCGCCTGGCCGGCACCTTCCGCGCGACCGCCGAAGTGCGGACCCCGGTAACCGGCGCTTCCCTTCATGAATTCTTTTATGAGCTGGACCGGATTCGCGACGAAGCTGTGTCCGCGGACGAACTCAAGAATGCCAAGTCTTACCTCGCGGGTGTCTTCCCAATTCGGATTGAAACTCAGGACGGATTGGTCGATCAGTTAGTGAGCATCAGGATGTACGATCTCCCGGACGACTATCTGGAGACTTACCGCGAGCAGGTCAACGCGGTTACGGCAGAGGATATTCAACGAGTAGCGCAAACTCATGTCACTCCTGACACCGCAGCCATCGTAATCGTGGGTGACGCTGCCGAGATCAGCGAACAAGTAAAGCCTTATGCGGACACGATCGAGCTTTATGATACGGATGGGAATCCGAAGAAATAGGTCTGATAGGAATTATTGGCCCTATATTCACGCCGCGCCCTGCAGTCGCTCAACATCCAGCACGCCTGACACGTTCTTGATCGAACTCATCACTTTGTCCAGATGCTTGACGTCAAACACTTCGACGGTAACTTCGATACGACCCTTTTGATCCGGCCCAATTGATGCCCGCGCATCCCGAATCCCGGTCTTCATGTCAGAGATCGCGCCGGTAATGCCCGCGATCATTCCAGTGCGGTTCTCAGTCACCGCCAGAAGTTTCACCGCGTAAGCTGTCTTCTCAGGCTTGGAAGCCCATTCTACCGTCACGATTCGTTCGGGATTGATCATTAACTGCTTCACGTTCTTGCAACGAGCGGTGTGCACGGCCACCCCCTTGCCGCGAGTGATGTAGCCGATAATCTGCTCACCGTGCAGAGGATTGCAGCAGCGGGCGCGATTCACCATCAAGTCTTCCACGCCCCGAACTACGATGGCGTCGTCGCCGGTAATCAGGCGCTTCACCGCGCGCACGCCGGTGCGGAGGCGGGATACTTTCTGCTTGTCCAGGGCTTCAAATTTCTCCGGCCCCAGGTACTTTGCGATGATGTTCCGCGGGACAATCTTGCCATAGCCCATCGCCGCCAGTAGATCGTCAGTCCGCCCATAGCCATATTCACCCGCGATCCGTTTCAGATCACCGTTGCTGTCACCCAGCATCTTTTTGACCGAAAGCTGAAAGCGGGCGGCTTCCTTCTCGAACAGTTTGCGCCCGATTTCGATCGATTCAGCGCGTTGCTGGTCCGCCACCCAGTGGCGCACGCGATTGCGCGCGCGCGAGGTCGCTACAAAGTTCAGCCAGTCGCGCGAAGGATGGGCGTTCGTGCTGCGAATGATTTCGACTACATCGCCATTCTGAATCAGCGTGCGCAGCGGCACCATGCGGCCGTTGACGCGGGCACCAGTGCACGTATTGCCCACTTCAGAGTGAATCATGTAAGCGAAATCCACCGTCGTTCGGGGTGAATGCGTAGACATCTTTGGGATATAGATCGAGTTTTAGCGCATCGATGAACTCGCGCGAGTCTTCCACGTCCTGAGTCCACTCGACCAGCGAGCGCAAGACCTTCAGCGCTTCGTCGTCGTCGCGCGCTCCGCGTTTACCCTCTTTATATTTCCAGTGCGCAGCTACACCTTCCTCGGCGGTCAGGTGCATCTGCTCGGTGCGGATTTGCACCTCGAAGGGCTGACCCTTCCCTCCGATGACCGAGGTATGCAACGATTGGTAGAGATTATCGCGCGGGGTCGCTATCCAGTCTTTGAAACGGCCGGGCACAGGCTTCCAGGTAGTATGAATCACGCCCAGAGCTGCATAGCAGTCTTGAATTTCATTGGCCGTAATCACTCTGGCAGCCACGAGATCGTAGACCTGATCAAGTTCAATTTCCTGCCGGCCCAATTTTTTCCAGATTGAATACAAACGCTTGACGCGCCCTTCGATGCGCACAAACGGAACCCCCGCTTCCTCCATCTTTTGCTGAATGGTGGCCGTCACATCATTGAGGAATGCCTCGTTGGCAGCCCGGCGCTTTTCCATCTGCGCGGTGAGTTCGCGGTAATCTTCGGGATGAAGATTTTTGAAAGCCAGGTCTTCCAACTCGCCACGCAGTTTGCCCATTCCCAGGCGATGCGCGATGGGCGCGTAGATGTCCATCGTCTCCTGGGCGATGCGGCGGCGCTTCTCGGGGCTGAGGTATTCCAGTGTGCGCATGTTATGCAGGCGATCGGCGAGCTTCACCAGCACGACGCGCACGTCGTCAACCATGGCCAGCAACATTTTGCGCACATTTTCCGCCTGTTGTTCTTCGCGCGAGACACTGCTGATGTGCGCAATCTTCGTGAGTCCCTCAACCAGATGCGCTACCTCTTCGCCGAAGTAGTCGCGAATCGTCGCGGTATCCGCGAGCGTGTCTTCAACCACATCGTGGAGCAATCCAGTTGAAACCGAGACGGCGTCCAGACGCATATCGGCCAGGATGTTTGCGACTTCCAGCGGATGTACCAGGTAGGATTCGCCCGAAGCGCGCTTTTGACCCTTGTGCTCGCGCGCAGAAAAAAGATAGGCACGCCGCAGCAGATTGAGGTCGGCCTGCGGATGATTGCGCCGGACTTTTTCGCAGATTTCTTCGATTCGGACCATATGAATCAGCCAGTTATTGGTGGTCAATCGTCAGTCATCACTGGCAGAAGATCTCGAATGACCACTGACAACTAACCACTAACAACTGACCATGGCAAGTATAACAAAATAGGTGGCGCTGGACCCGAAAGTCCGCGTCACCTATTTATGTCTACAGTGTTTAGCGCCGAACGCTTGTCCGCACTCTCGTCAGGGAGTGGGCGAAGCAGCCGCCTGATCGGCCGCCTCCTCTTTTTTGCGGCGTTCGTCAGCCAGGGCTGCGGCTTTCTTGCCCGCCGCATCGGCTTGTTTCTGATACTGAGCTTTCTGGTCGGCCTTGCCGTCCATGTCGGCCAGCTTGGCGGCCTCGAGCAAAAGGTTTGTCTTGTAAGACCAGGCCGATTCGTTGTTCGGATTGAACTTGATCGCAGTCTCGGCTTCTTCGAGTCCGCGCGTCACACAGCGCTGAATCTTGTCGAAATCCTTTTGATCTTTCGGTTTCTTATAAGTGATGCCGGCGGGTTTGCCTGGATCATTAGCGACTTTAACGTCAGGAAGTTCGGTGACTTTAAACGAGCAGTCCCAATCCTTTCCGGCCAGGATCGCGTAAGCTTCGGCACGCTTCTCGTTAGGCAAGCTGGTGTCATTCGCCCGCTTAGAGATCCACTCGCGCAGTTTGTCATCGTCCTTAATGGCGGCATAGAGCACCGAGATCGCTTTGAAGGCCTCTTCATTTGCTGGATCTTGCTGCAGGACGTACTTGTAGGCTTCAATCGCCTCTTTAGCCTTGGCGATGTTATCCGGAGTGTCGACACCGGGCTTGTACTGTTGATGAATGACCCGGGCGATAAAGATAGCCGCGGTTTTGTTAGTCGGATCGAGGGACAGTGCGCGCTTGGCGTGCTGCTCCGCTTCATCGAAGTGTCCATCTCTGTAGGAGCGCGCCGTTTCGTTCAGTTCGTTCTTGGCCCTGATCTTGTTGGCAAGGGTACAGCCGGCAGCGGCGGCGACAAACAAAGCCAGGATCGCTGTCGCGCCGATCCTGGACCAGGAGAGTCTCATTCTATTAGCTCCGTTTTAGATAAAAGATGCCGCCAAGCTCTCCAGTTATCTGGAAAGACTTCCTGGCGGAAGAAATACCGGCGAATACGTTACATTTCCTGCTACGGCAGATCGTCAACCTGCAACCCAACCGGGCTAGCGCCGGCACCTTTAATTGCATCGATCACCTTGACGACATCGCCGTAGTGCAGGGCGCGGGGCGCCTTTACGAACACGGTCTTCTCAATCTTTTGATCTTCAGGCACGGTGGATGTTTCCATTCCGACCTTGTAGGCATGCTGCGCCTTACGCTGCTGGAAAGTCTGCTGCAGCTTGGCCGCCAAGGCACTGGTATCGTTCACCGAACCCATTGAGTCCTGATTGAGTTTTATCTGCAGGTCCGGCGTGATCGAAACCACGAGCGTGAGCGGATTTGGCTTAAGCTTGCTCACGTCTTCATTTGGATCTCGCTGCGTAGGAACGTCGGCCTTGAAACTGCTGGGCTTCAGCGGCGTGACCACCATAAAGATGATCAGCACTACGAGCAACACGTCTATTAGCGGCGTAACATTAATGTACGGGACAGCCCGCGTACCGCCGCCACCACCACCACTCATTCCCATAACTTATCCTCGTTTCGAACCAGCGAGCATTAGCAGATCAGGCTCGCGCATTTTGAAGCTTTGTCGCAGATTACCCTGCTGGAGCGGGCGCCGCCTCCGGACCTTTCTTTTTCTTGTCGGCTACCAGACCGATCTTATCAACGCCTTTTTCCCGCACTGCATTGATCACCTTCACTACCTCGCCATAGCTAACCTCGATGCCGCTCTTAATGTATACGACCTTGTCTTCTTCCTTCTTATTCTGCAGCGCTTTTTCAACCTGGGTCTTGAGGTCTTCGAGATTGACCTTATTCTTACCGAGATAAAAATCGCCGTCTTTCGGAATCGAGATGATCACCGAATCCTCTCGATTAATGACCAGATCCTCTTCCGCGTAGTTCATATCGCGCGGAATCGCGACGCTAACGTCCTTCTGCAAAAATGGCGTCACGACCATGAAGATGATCAGGAGCACCAGCATGACGTCCACCATTGGCGTGACGTTAATCTCTGATTGCAATCCGCCGCCGCCGCCGCCCTGCATTCCCATAAGTCAAACTCCTTTCGTGGACCCGAGTAAACGGGGAACCGTATGTGCGACAATTCCCCGCTGGTTACGGAGTCAGTTGCTTCGTCCGATTCTTGATGAAATAGTCAACCAGCTCGGAAGCCGAGTTGTCCATCTCCACAATGAAGCCATCAACCTTGCCGGTAAAGTAGTTGAACAGCCACACCGCAGGCACGGCCACCACCAGACCCAGCGCGGTGGTAAAGAGGGCTTCGGAAATACCACCCGCCACTGCGCCGATACCTTGCGAAGCGGCAGTCTTCATCCCGCGGAACGCGTTAATGATACCGAACACGGTACCGAACAAACCCACGAATGGCGCCGTCGAGCCAATCGTGGCCAGCCCGGAGAGGCCGCGACGAAACTCGGCTGTCTTGATCGCAATCGCTCTCTGCAGGGCGCGCTTGGATGCTTCGATCTCGTCACCTGAAATCTCATTCGATTGCTCGTGCGCGCGAAACTCCTGCAAGCCGCTATTGACCACCATGGCCAGGTGCGACTTGCGATGCTTGTCGCTGATATTGATGGCCTCTTCAATGCGATTGTTCTTCAGTGCCTGGGCCACGCGCGGGGCAAACTCGCGCGATTGCTTCTTGGCCGCGGTGTAGGTCAAATAACGCTCGACCATGATGGCTATCGAATACACGGACATGATCAGCAGAATGATCACCACCGTAATAGCCACCGGGCCCATGTTCCTGACCATCTCGCTGAGCGTGAACTCATTACTCGCGGGCGCCGCCGAGGCCGCCGGACTAGGAGTCTGCCAGAGAAAGAGAAGAAAGCCCATTGCTTTCGTGCCGAGGATACTTGTCAAAATAGTCACGGTAACTCCTCCAAAAGGTTTTGATTACATTGATTCCGTACCGGCAATAAGACCGAGCGCTGGTAGCTCTCGGTTTTTCTGGAGCGAACCAGCGCGCCGGATTATTTACTGCGCTACAAAGTTGTAGATGATGACGCCGTTAACCTTCACCGGCTGCCCGGAAAGCTTTGTGGGCGTAAACTTTGATGAACGAGCCGCGTTTACGGCCGCCGCCTGCAGCAAGGGGTGACCCGAAGTTGCATGCGCGGCAACGACGTTGCCATTTTCGTCAATCAACACCTGCACGACCACCTGCCCCGAAGCGTGCGCGCTGCGCGCGATCGCCGGATAAGGCGGCTGGACCAGGTGAACCGCCTTGCCGTTTAGAACGCCTCCGGAGATGGCTGCGTGCGGTGTAGGCTTTGGCGGCGGTGGGGGCGGCTCGTCTCTAACGTCCACCTTCGCCGGAGCGTTGGAAACGATCGAACCGGTGCCGTTCCCCGGCGCCATTGGCGCGATCGCGTTCGAATTGCCACTGCCCTGCATCGTCACGACTCCTTTGCGCACCGGAGGAATGTCGCTCGCCTTAGCCGAGATCTCTTTAGGCACGAGATCCGTTCGGGTCACGTCAGCAATCAGTTCTTTACGCACATCAACATTCTTGCTGATGTCCATCTTCTCAGGCTTTGGTGCGTCCTGTTTTTGTTGTTGCTGTGGAACCGGGACCGGAGCGATCAAGGCGGTCAGCTCGAGAGTTTGCTGATCGATATACGCGGGCGCCATTAAGATCGCGACCACAAGGCCTACGCCGATCAAGACCAGGTAGACAATGCCAAAGCCGATGAGAAACGAGCCCTTTCGCTTAATATCTTCCGAATGCGAACCAGACTCAACCAGATTATCGAACATCTTTCTGTCCTCCCAAATCGGTGCCAAAGGGTCGGAAACTACAAAATTAATCGTCCAAAATTGCGACCATCAACCCATCGCTCAAAATCTGCTTGTTGACAACTAGAAGGGGAACGCGGAAAGGCCTGGCGCCTTCACCGCGCCATCATGTTGCGTCCAGCCAATTATGCGAGACACAAAGAAACTGGCCCCTCAACGTACAGACCATCGTGCATCCTACCCTCTGAAGCCAAGGCACGATAACGAGCGTATTTAATTGGCCAGCAACGTCTGGCAGTCTATGCCGCAAGTGCTCGCAAAGTCAAGAAGAAATCCGATTGCGAAACAGCACCTTTGGGCCTGATAACCGCGTGCGCTGCCGGAAAAACAAACACGGTAGGTTAGACCCCATACTGGACGCGTCGGTTCCCGGCTAGGCCGCCTGCGAAGGTTTTCCAACACCATCACGGGATCGCTCGCCGCGTGCGACACTGCGGGATGCTTTAAGACTTGATTCGCGCGCACTCGGCGCGGAGACTTTGTTGGCCGCCGCGATCTTCCTTTCCCACCACACCATGATCGGGCCAGCCACCGCAATCGTGTCGTATGTGCCAAAGACAATGCCCATCAACAAGGCCAGTGAAAACGGTCTTAGCGTTTCACCGCCCAGGAGGACCATCGCGACGACGGAAAGAAACACGAGACCCGAAGTAATCACCGTGCGCGAGAGGGTCTGGTTGATCGACAGGTTCGTGACATCATAGAGATTCATCCGTCTGTAGAGCTTTCGATTCTCACGAATCCGATCGAATATGACGATCGAGTCATTGACGTCGAAACCGACCAGCGTCAGGAGCGCGGCAATAACAGTCAGGTTAATTTCAATCTGAAAAATCGCAAACAGTCCAAGCGTCACCAGCACCGTGTGGAATACGGCGATGACCGCGGCCGCGCCATAGGTCCATTCGAATCGAAAGGCAATGAACAGCAGCATGCCGACGAGGGCGGCAATCGTAACGGCGATCGCCTGATTCCGCAGTTGCTTACTCGCCACTTGTCCAACGGCATCGGTGCCTTCGATCTTAAAAGCTGCTTTGGAATCTTCTTCCAGAGTCTTGGCCGCCTCGGCTTCGGCCCCGAAGGCATTGAGCGACTGTCTGATCTTTGACCGAGCAGCGTCTACTCCGGCCTGACTTTCACCAGTCTCGGACTCCTCAAATCCCTGATGCGGCACTTTGATGAGAAACTCACCAGGTTTATTCAATACCGATTGAATAACGGCATCTTTAATACCGGCCTTATTGATCGCGGCGCGAAGCGAGTCTGCGGGAGGTGGTTGTTTGAACCTCACCGTTATTACGGTCCCGCCTTTGAAATCGACTCCCAGGTTGAAGGCTTCCGTACCGTTGGGATGAAACTTGTGGCGGTAAAAAGCAGTACCCATGCCGGCCAGCATGAGAACGATGGAGATGCCAATAAAGAAACGGCGCTTACCGAGCCAATCAATGTTAATGTCGTGAAATATTTGAAGCATGAACTTCGTTAACGTGAACTGCAATCAGCCAATCGACGGGTTGCAGTACTTTCTCTCTTGCGATTCAAAGCCTTCAAATGCTGAGGGACTCGACCCGCTTCTCTTTACGACTCAGGAGCCAAATGAAGATCGTCCGCGAAACGTAAACGGCCGAGAACAAGTTAACCAGCAATCCCAGCACCAGCGTTACGGCGAAACCGCGGATCGGTCCGGCACCGAACGCATAAAGAAACAGCGACGACACGATGGTCGTCACGTGAGTATCAATAATCGTCACAAAGGCGTGACCGAAACCCTGCTCAACCGACGACGGTATGGTCTTGCCTGAACGTATCTCTTCCCGGATGCGCTCGAAAATGAGCACGTTCGAGTCCACGGCCATACCGATTGTCAGGATTATGCCGGCAATACCGGGCAAAGTCAGGGTGGCCCCAAAGATGATCAATCCGGCCAGCATCAGAATCATATTCAACAACAAAGCGATGACTGCGTTGATGCCCGATCCGCGGTAGTAGATCAGCATAAAGAGCACGACCAGCGTCAAACCAAGCATTGAAGCACGAACTCCGGAGCGAATCGAGTCGGCGCCGAGGCTTGGTCCGACCGTGCGCTCTTCCTGGTATTCAATTGGCGCCGGCAGCGCGCCGGAACGTAGCGTTAGCGCCAGATCGTCAGCCGACTGCTTTGAGAATCTGCCAGTTATCTGTCCCTGGTCGAAAATCTGGCCCTTGATGAACGCGATAGACTTCACTTGATCGTCCAGCACCACGCCCATATATTCGTTAATATTCGCGCCAGTCCACTCTCGGGATTGATTCGCGGTTGCCCCCCGTAGTTGGGAGCCATCGATAATTGCCGGAGATTCTACGACGACCCATTTCTTTGGTGCCTGTGCATTGTTCGCATTTGCATCCTGACCTGCCAGTTCGGGACGCTCGGTGTAAGGCAGCACGCGGCGATTTGGCGGAACTTTTCCGCCGCTGTTGAGAGAGGCAATCGCTTCCGCCTCACTCGCATACGTCTGGGCCGATCCCTGGGTGGCTGGAGGACTGATCACGTGAACCAGTTCGAGATGCGACTGGCCTTTCAGTAACTGCTTGAGCCGCTCAGGATCCTGGATGCCGGGCATCTGCAAAAGGATCTCATGAGAGTTCTGTCCACCGTGGCGGGCCAGCGTCGGCTCAGTCACACCGACAGCGTTGATGCGAGTATCGATGATCTTCATCGCCTGATCCGTCGCAGATTCCGCCAGCGTCCGCTGCGCCGTTCCCGTCAGAGTCCAGGTGAGAGTGTTTCCTGAAGACGAAAAGGACCAACCCGCGCGATCGCTGAGATCAGCTTTCTTCTCAATCGCGTCGCGCAGCTCCTGCAACTTGGACGCATCACCCACCTGTACGACGACTCGATAATTTCCTCCGGCAGTTTCAGCGTGTGCTTCCTTTACGTCGAAGCCTGCTTCTTTGGCGGCATTTTGCGCAGCGATCGCGCTTTCTTCGGCAAGCTTCTTAAAAAATTCCTCGACCTTCACCCGCATGACCAGATGCGATCCGCCCTTTAGATCCAACCCGAGATGAATGTTCTGAGCCAGATTCTCCCTGATACCCGACAGGGTAAAGTCCCGGCCGTGCGGCCGGCGCCCGTGAGGCCCAATGACTACGTAAAGACCGACCAGAGTAATGATCGCGATAATGATTGATCGCTGAAGTAAGTTCCTTTTCTTCATGAACGCGTGTTGGACAAACTCATTTTGTCGGACTTGCTGATGCTATTGTTTCTCTTCTGAGTCGACTCCGGCCACGGCCGAGCGCGCAATCTCCAGGATCGTCTTGTCGGCGCTGCGGATGAAAAAACTCGCGTCACGCACGGCTGTGATCGTCCCGATAACTCCGCCGGTGGTAATCACCTTGTCGCCTGTTTTCAGCTCGGCAATTGTCGCCTGCAACTGTCTCTGTTTCTTCTGTTGAGGTCTAATCAGCAAAAGATAAAAGACCCCGAAGATCAGCAGCATCGGCACCAGGGCGCCGCCTAACCCGCCAACGCCACCTTGAAAGAGAAATAAGGACATAAAGTTATTAGTTTGTTAGTAATGCCCGCCGTAGCGGGCGAGAAGCGGACTCAATTCGAGGCTCGCACTCATCCCAATCCCGAGCTTAGTTGCTCAGTGTACTCTCGCCGAAATTTCGCGAATTCGCCAGAACGGATAGCTTGCCTGACACGTCGCATGGTGTCAAGGAAGAACGCCAGATTATGGTGCGTCAAAAGGATGCTGGCCAGCATCTCTCCGGATTGATAGAGGTGCCTGATAAAGGCGCGCGAATGGCGACGGCAAACTGAACACTCGCAGGCCTCGTCCAGAGGCCGTTGGTCGTTAACATAACGCGCGTTCTTAATATTTAATCGGCCTTGCGAAGTGAAGGCTTGCCCGTTGCGGCCGTTGCGCGTCGGCAGTACACAGTCAAACATATCTACGCCCCGCGCTACGGCTTCTATCAAATCTTCAGGTGTGCCCACCCCCATCAAGTAACGCGGTTTGTCAACCGGTAGGCGAGGCGCGATTTCTTCGATCACTTCCAGCATCACGGGCTTTTCTTCGCCCACACTGAGCCCGCCCATCGCGTAGCCATCAAAGCCTATTTCCACTGTGCGTTCCAAACTTTCCCGGCGCAGATCGAGATGCGATGCGCCCTGCACAATGCCAAACAGGGCTTGTCTGTAGCGCAAGTTGGCAACTTGCGCACTCGTTTCGGTGTCAGAACCTTGCGATTCCAGAGCGCGCAATTTAGTAACTTGCGCTACATCAAAAGCCTCCTTCGAACGTTTCCCCCACCGCAGAGTCAGTTCCATACTTCGTCGCGCTTCTTCCTGACTCGCTTCTCCCGGAGCGCACTCATCAAACACCATCACTATCTCGGCGCCCAGAGCGGTTTGCACTTCCATCGAAATCTCCGGCGAAAGAAAACACCTTGCGCCATCGATGTGCGAACGAAACTCAGTTCCTTCTTCCGTGATTTTGCGCAACGCGCCCAGGCTCCAAACCTGGAAGCCGCCGGAATCCGTCAGCATCGCCCGCTCCCAACCGATGAATTTGTGCAGCCCACCGCAAGCCCTGATCGTTTCGATTCCCGGCCGCAGCCACAGATGATAGGTATTACCCAAAATGATCCGCGCGTCGAGTTCCGGCGACTCAAGCTCTTCAAAGCGAATTCCCTTTACCGTACCGGCGGTGCCTACCGGCATGAACACGGGTGTTTCAATCACGCCTCTCAGCGTGGTCATGATTCCTGCGCGGGCCTCGCCGTCACGAGCTTGAATTTCGAAATCGATGGATTGCTCACTCATTAGTCAGGAGGAAAAACGGGTTAGGCGTTAAACCTGTATGCGATGGTGATGCGGAACTAAGACGATCCACGAAATAACGCAAACACGGCCCTGGTTCGAGTCATTTAGTGTGATTTCGTGGATCGTCTTTCTGCCTCCATCCACCGTCCTTGTCCCTTAGCCATTTCTCTCTGCAATTCCAATTCAGCGTCGCCGCTTCGACTTATGCCGTTCGACAAACCTGATCGGCGTCGACAGGAAACCAAATTCGGCGCGCATCCGATTCTCGAGATGGCGCACGAACGAAAAATGCAGGCCGGCTTTGCCGCCCGCAGTGAAAACGACGAAGGTAGGTGGACGAATGCCTATCTGGGTGATGTACTGCACGTGCAAGCGCGAGCCGCCATGCGACCGGGCCGGCATAATGCCCGACCCCTGAGTGATCTCCCTCTCAAAGAATTCATTCAAGCGCGAAGTCGAAATGCGCACGTTGCGTGCCTTGTTGGCCTCAACGGCGAGAGGCAAGAGCCTCTGCAAGCGCTGTCCGGTCAGGGCCGAAATGGTAACTACGGACGCCCAACTAAGAAACTTCATCTGTTCGCGCACCTTGCGTTCAAAAGCCGAGCCGGTATGTGTGTCTTTGTTCTCGATCGTGTCCCACTTGTTCAGCACCAGGATAATTGAACAACCCGCCTCGACCGCGTAACCGGCGATGGCTGCGTCCAGCGCGGCGATTCCCTGCTCGGCATCGAGCACTACGATCGCTACGTCCGCCCGCTCCAGACTCTTGCGCGCCATTACCACCGAAAGCTTTTCCGCCATCGCTTCGGTCTTGCCCTTGCGGCGAATGCCGGCCGTATCAATGATGCGAAAACTCTGGCCCTCGATCTCAAGCAAAGTATCAACCGTATCGCGAGTGGTGCCGGCCACCGGCGAGACAATCGCCCTCTCTTCGCCGAGCAAACGATTAAGCAAAGAGGATTTGCCAACGTTAGGGCGACCCACGATGGCCAGGCGCAGCTCTTTTTCCGGGGCCGCGAACGTCTCGTCCGCCTTGCCGCCTTCCCTTACACTCGGACTACTGCCCTGGAGTTCCGGCTCCAAAGTATCCAACAATTCGCCAATGCCGTTTCCGTGCTCGGCTGAAATCGCAAACACATCTGCAAAACCAAAGCTGTGAAATTCACCCGCGTCACTTTCCAGACTCACGGCGTCCGCTTTGTTTGCGGCCACCAATACGCGTTTCCCGGTAGAGCGCAACAGGTGCGCCAGTTCCTCGTCGAGTGGTGTGATTCCTTTTCGTGCGTCCACTACCCAAATGATCGCTTGCGCTGCGTCAATGGCAAAGCCGGCCTGCTTCAGAATGTTTGCGGGAATCAACGCGTCATCATCGGGCACGATGCCACCCGTGTCGACAATCGCAAATCGCTTCGTGCGCCAGTTAGCTTCACCGTAAATACGATCGCGGGTAATGCCCGGCTCGTCGCCGACAATCGAACGCCGCTCCCCGATCAGTCGATTGAACAGCGTCGACTTGCCGACGTTGGGCCGGCCGACGATGGCTACCAGTGGCAAAATGTCGGCCTTAGGGCTTTTCTCAATTTGACTTTTCATCCTGGTTAGTTCGAGCAGGACTGATGATATCGCAAACGGTTGCGACTCGTTACTCAGTAAGTCATAATCACGTGCTCTTGAATCATAGCGCTTGGCCGATTGAACCTTACGATCAACGAAGGTGATACTTAATGACTGAAGAAAACACTGATGTATCTTATGAAATCCGCGTGGCTCCGGGCGCCGCGGGCACTGATCCGGAAGCGCCGGACTGGCAAGTATGCGAACTGGAAAACGGCGTGATTAAGAATGACGCGGACATCTATGACAACCTGACGTTTGCCGAAGCCCAGCAGATCTGCGGCATGTGGACCAAGAAAAAGGAAGAAGCTGAAGGGGCTTCGTAACAAAAGGCTATTGTTTTCTTTGCGCCTTGGCGCCTTGGCGTGAATATGTCTTTCAACCGGTGAACTCACGAGCAAAGGCGCCAAGGCGCAAAGATCGTAAGCAATACGTGTTCTCGTGGAAGCTGATCCAAGTTAAGAATTCTCCATGACCGTTCAACTCTCCGCGCTAACCAAAGACAACATCGACGCGAATCCGATCCGGCAATTCCAGACGTGGTTTGATGAAGTGCGCGCGCACGGCGTGTCAGAGCAGGATGCGACCTCGATGACGCTCGCCACGGCGAGCAAAGATGGCCAGCCGTCGGCGCGCGTTGTCCTGCTCAAAAGTTTTGACGATCGCGGTTTTGTCTTTTACACCAACTATCACAGCCGCAAAGGTAAAGAGTTGAGCGAGAACCCGCGCGCGTGCTTGCTCTTTTATTGGTCCGAACTTTGGCGGCAGGTACGCATCGAAGGCGATATTGAGAAGATTTCTACTGCAGAGTCGGAAGAGTATTTCCTGAGCCGGCCCCTGGGAAGCCGGCTGGGAGCGTGGGCTTCGGACCAGAGCGAGGTCGTCAATAATCGTGAAACTCTGGAAGCCCGGTTTGCCGAACTGCAAAAACGCTTTGGCGAAGACGTTCCCAGACCGGAGCATTGGGGCGGATATCGCCTGAGGCCAAACTCGATGGAGTTCTGGCAAGGACGGGAAAACCGTTTGCATGATCGGCTGAGGTATCGGCTTGAAGAAGATGGCAGTTGGTCGATCGAACGACTGGGACCTTAGTGCCGGCACGTAGGACAAACAGGTCATAAGTCCTATTCGCCAACTCAGCCCAGCCGCGGATGCTCCGCCACAAATGTAACTACCCCAGCCGCGGGTGCTCCGCCACAAAATTCACCAAGGCTCCCACATATTCCGGAAAGCTCGGGCAACGAATGCCGTGAGGCTCCAGCAATTCGCGGGCGACGGTTGTGTCGTAGGTTTGCTCGAGAAAAAAGTAAGGCACGGCCGAGTGCGGCAGCCCGGTCAGCTTCGGCGCCAATGGCAGCCTGAGCACGGGATAGACTATTCCCGCCGGGACCGTAGCAAACGAATCGCGTCCGCCTATCGCCTTCGAAATCTCGTCAAATAATTGATGCGTCGTTAAGGGCGCGGGATCGGCAAGCTGGACCGTCGCCCCAATCGCACGGTCGTCTTTGGCCAGCGCGACCATCGCGTCGATTACAAAATCAATGGGCACCAGATTCAGACGCACCTCGCTATTCCCAATGTTCAGCAGCGTCAACCCCGCGGGCCATCTGCGCAGGTAATGAATCAAATAATAGATGCCGTCATACTTTGCCGTCTCTCCGGTTACTGAGTCACCGCAGACTACTGCGGGACGATGAATCGTGATCGGCAGTTCTGATTTCAACGCCTCAACTTCCAGCTCAGCCAGGTATTTCGTCTCTTCATAGTGATTGCGAAAGCCTGTGTCATGATGCAGTTCGCTTTCCATGATCAGGCCTTCGCGCTTCCCGGCAACATAGCACGTCGAGATGTAATGATACCGCCGGAGGTTCTTAACCGACTTCGCAAACAAGTTGACGTTCAGCGTGCCTTCGACGTTGACGTGTGACGCAACATCGCAAGCGACCGCCAGGTCATAGATCGCGGCCAAATGAAAGATGGTTGTCGTTTCCTGGCGCGCCCGTTCCAATTCGCTCGTCGAGAGCCCCAGATCCGGCCTGGTTATGTCGCCCTCGACCACTCGAAAATTATCCGGGCCAACGCGGATCTCGCCCGCGATCTGCGCCAACTCTTCCGCGGCCGTCGCAAGAAATAACGGATGTACCAGCAGAATAAACCGCGCATCTTCCGCCGCCAGACGCCTGACTAAGCGACCGGCGATAAATCCCGGGAACCCGGTGACGAAGACTGTTTCGTTGAAAGTCATGATAAAAACTGCGTTCTATTTAGAGTCGGGACACTGCCTGCTACTAAGCGAGCGGCGGCCGGTTCTACACCTGAACGCGACGAGCTAAAGTTTGTCGGACATTTACTTCCGCTCAAGTATAATCCAATCGTTTTGATCCAACACGTTCTGGTCTAATCGCAGCCCAAGATCTGAAAGGCATCGATCATGATTCCTAAACGCGTATCCCCGCGGCGAATAGCGCTTGTCTTTTCCGTATTGCTCGCCACCATTCCCGCTCTGACCGCGCCGGCCCTTGAATTCAATCTGATCAGCCTGGCGTCAGCTCAGCAGCAACGCGAATGTCCGGTTCGCGTGACACTCTTGCAGGTAAACGACGTCTATCAGTTCGCTCCGGTTGATGGCGGCACGCGCGGCGGACTAGCCCGCGTCCTGACCCTGCGAAAACAGATCATGAGCGAGTCGCCGCACGCTCTATATTTGTTGGCCGGCGATACAATTTCGCCCTCGGTCGAGTCCAACACCTATCAGGGAAGACAGATGATTGACGCTTGGAACGCGAGCGGCCTGGATTATGCCACTTTCGGGAACCATGAGTTCGACTTCGGACCGGATGTGTTGCGCGAACGCATGCGCGAGTCGCACTTCAAGTGGCTGGCGGCCAACGTGATCGACAAAAAGACTGGCAGAACATTTGCCGACACGGCGGAGTTCGTTGTGCGCGAATTCGAGGGAGTGAAGGTTGCCATCTTCGGCATTGTCCTGCAGGAAACAATGCTTACTTCCCGTCCCGGTCCGGATGTGGACATTCAGGATCCCTGCGTCACCGCCGCGCGCTTGATTCCGAAAATCCACGCCGCCGGAGCACAGGTAATCGTGGCTCTGACGCATCAGACAATAGGCGATGACAAGAAGTTTGCGCGCTGCTCAGGGGTGGACGTAGTCATCGGCGGCCATGAGCACACGTTGCTGGAATCAATGTCCGGTCACGCGCCAATTTTCAAAATGGACGCAGACGCGCGCGAATTGGGCCGCGTCGATCTGAATATTTCAAAATCCACCGGCAAACTGGAGAGCATCGACTGGGAAATTATTCCCGTGACCGACAAGGTTCAGAACGATCCGGCTTTCGCCCCGCTTGACAGCAAGTATGGCCCGCTAATGAAGAGCCTGGCAGTTCCAGTAGGTCGCACTGCCGTCGAGTTGGACGTGAAGAGTGCCGACGTGCGCTCGGAGGAAACAAACATGGCGGATTTCATAGCCGATACCTTCCGCCAGGCAATGGACGCTGATGTCGGTTTGGTTAATCCGGAATTCTAACAAAGCGCGACGTGCTTTCCATCTTGCCGTTCAATAATCGCGTGGTGAAACTACAGGTTACTGGCGCTATCATTCGGGCGGCCATTGAAAACGGCGTGTCCACCGCGGCCGAAGAAATACAACCGGGGCGCTTTGCCCAGGTCTCCGGTATTCGTTATACGTTCGACGCCAGCCGGCCGCCCGGCCGGCGAATCACAAGTATTACGATCAATGGGAAACCACTCGACGAACGACGTACGTATACTCTGGCGACAACGACGTACCTGGCGGTGGAAGCCGGGGATGGTTATGACATGTTTCGCGGCGCCACGTTTCTGGTCCGGCCTGAACAGGCGCCCATCGAGTCGGATATCTTGTTGAAGGCGATTGCTTCGGTACCGGCAATTGCTCCGAAGATTGACGGGCGAATCAAGCGAGTCGATGCCGGAAAAGATCAGGGTGCGTGTAAATAGCATAAGGATCGCGGACATCCTGTTCGCCAGCGCCGAAGCCCGCTCCGACTTTGCTGGAAGGATCATATTTGAAGAGGTCCCCGCTCCGCACTCATGCGGACAGGATGTCCGCGAGCCGGAACGTCCAAGGAGACTAATGTTTATGGGCAAAATTATTCGTTTCTTCCTGCTCGCCTGTGTTTGTTTCTTATCTGCCAACATTAAGGCGCAGACGCGCGCGGATGCCGATCTCCTCAACGAGATTTCCAAAATCAAAGCTATCGACAATCACGCGCATCCGCTGAAATACGTTGCTGCGGGCGAGAAGCCCGACGATGAATTCGATGCGCTGCCGTTGGACGCCATCGTGCCTTTCCCTCTGCCGGTCCGCCTCAGTCCGTCGAACGCGGAATTTATCCGCGCCTGGCATGAGCTGTACGGCTATAACCATCAGGACATGAGCGCAGCACACGTTGCCGAGCTGATGAAAGCCAAGCAGCGCATCATCAGCGAACGCGGCGATTCGCTTCCCGCGTGGGTGCTTGATCAACTCAACATCGAAACCATGTTCGCCAACCGCGTAGCGATGGGACGTGGATTGTCCGCGCCGCGCTTTCGCTGGGTGGCGTTTGATGACGCGCTAATCTTTCCGCTCAACAACGAAGCCGCCAGGCGATCCAATCCTGACTATCACGGTTTCTTTCCGGGTGAAGAACGCCTGCTGAAACGTTACCTTAAGGAATTGGGAGCCAATCCTCTGCCGCTATCGCTCGATGCGTTTCTGAAAAGCGTCGTGACACCGACACTCGAACGGCAAAAGCGAAACGGCGCGGTGGCAATTAAATTCGAAGCCGCGTACTTACGCAAGCTCGATTTTGACGATCCCGATGAAGCGAAAGCCCGCACGATTTATGCGCGCTTCGTGAGAGGCGGTGAACCGCCGGCGTTAGGCTATAAAGCCCTACAGGATTTTCTTTTCTATTACATCGCGCGCGAGGCAGGCCGCCTGGGCATGGCGGTCCACATCCACTGCATCTCAGGCGTCGGCGGTTTCTATCGTCAAAGCGGCAGCAACCCTTTGCTGCTCGAAGCTGTCTTCAACGATCCGGCCCTGCGCAAGACGAACTTCGTCGTTGTGCATGGTGGTTATCCGTTTACCAAAGAGATGGGTTCACTGATGAGCAAGCCGAATGTCTATGCAGATTTCTCGGCGCAAACCTTTTTCACGTATCCGCGTGAGTTGAGCGAGACGCTGCGTAACTGGCTCGAATCCTATCCCGACAAGATCCTGTTCGG
>WNFL01030190.1_pt1 | contig 20333 bp, 16 predicted proteins | sample 5400361 | NCBI WGS metagenome assembly WNFL01 (sample SAMN13153351, study PRJNA577476) | soil metagenome | isolation source: 40 cm soil on Douglas fir-dominated hillslope | place: USA:California | collected 2013-09-17
CGCGATGGCGCAAGCGCTGGCGCGCGAGATCCCGAAGTCGCAGCTGCAGACGATCCCCGGCCGCGGCAGCGCGATCGGCGTCGACTTCGTCTCGGACGCCATCACGACCTTGGCGGCGTACGCGCGCCAGAGCGACTAGCGCCGCTCAGTCCCAGCCGTGCGCGACCGGAATCACCTCGGCCGCGAGGCGCCGCGTCTGCTCGAGCAGATCCTTCTCGTTCTGCGCGAGCGGGATCAGCACGAACTTAGAGACACCCAGCGCGCGGTACTCCGCGATCCGCTCGAGCACCGCGTTCGCCTCGCCCAGCGCGAAGTACTTCTCGGGATCGAAGTCGGCGCCGCCCGCACGCGCCCGGGCGGCGAAGGCGTGCGACACGAGTGACTCGTCGGGCGGGCCGAGGCGGAACGCGAAGCTCGCGCCGAAGTGATCCTCGGGGATCGGCCGGCCCGACTCGACGCCGAGCTTCCGGATCGCCTCGACCACCGGCGCCAGCTGCGCGGGGGTCTGTATGCCGCCGAGCCAGCCGGTGCCGAGCTTCACGGTGCGGCGGATCGCGGCTGGGCTCGAGCCGCCGATCCACAGCGGCAGCGGCTGCTGCACCGGCCGCGGCGAGATCGAGACTCCCTCGTAGTGGTGGAACTCGCCGTGGAACGTGACCGACTCCTCGCTCCACAAGCGGCGCGCGATCTCCAGCACCTCGTCGGCGCGGCGACCGCGCTCGCCCGGATCCTGGCCCGTCGCGCGAAACTCGGGCGCCTTCTCGCCGCCGACACCGAACACCGGCAGCAGGCGGCCGCCCGAGAGCCAGTCGATCGTGGCGCACTGTTTCGCGAGCACGAGCGGATCGCGCAGCGGCGCGACCACCGCGTTCATGCCGAACTTCACGCGCCGCGTCGCACCCGCGAGCGCGGCCATCGTGGCCACTGACTCGAGGAAGGGCTGCGGCGAGACCAGCCGGTCCGTCTGCCAGATCGAGTCGACGTCGGACGACTCACACAGCTCCACCCAGTCGAAGAAGCCGCGCGCGCTGGCGGCCGGCAGGGTCGAGATGCCGATGCCGATGCGCAGCTTCACGAGCGCTCGTTCCGCACCTGCGTGCGCCCGCGCGCGCGCACGTCGAGGCGCGCGCGTTCCACCGCGTCCGCAGTCACAGCGCGATTCGCCGCGCCGGACAGCGTGCGCTCGGTGGCCAGCGCCTCGCCGAAGGCGAGCGCGAAGCCGGCGTCGATGATGCGCTTGTACGAGCGCAGGGCCGCGTCCGGCACCGAGAGCATGTCGCGCGCGAGCGCGCGCGTTGCGGGCAGGAGCTCCGCGGGCGCGACGACGCGGTTCACCAGACCCCACCTCTCGGCGGTCGCAGCGTCGAGGAAGTTGCCGCTGAGCGACAGCTCCTTGGCGCGGTAGACGCCGAGCGCGCGCGAGAGCTTCTGCGAGAGACCCCAGCCCGGCATGATGCCGACACGCGCGTGTGTGTCCGCGAAGCGCGCCTCGCTCGAGGCGATCAGCACGTCGCAGCCGAGCGCCAGCTCGAAGCCTCCGGTGATCGCGACTCCGTTGATCGCGCCGAGGATCGGTCCCTCGAACTCCGCCATCGCCTCCATCAAGTCGGGACCGCGCTGACCGCGCTCGCCGCCCACGGGGCCCGCGCCGCGGCCGAGCTCCTTCAAGTCGAGCCCGGCGCAGAACGCGCGGCCCGCGCCAGTCAGGATGATCGCGCGCACCGCCGCGTCGCGCGCGAGCTCGCCGAACGCATCGGCGAGCGCCGTCCGCAGCTCGCGCGAGAGGGCGTTCAGAGCCTGCGGTCGGTTCAAGGTCAGGGTCGCGATCGCGTCGGCGCGCTCGACGACGAGGACGGGCTCGGCCATGCATGCTCCCACTCTGCGAGTGGGCGCATGATAGGCTCGCGCGTCCGCCGGCCACAAACGCGCGGACCCGACGTCGCGCCAATGAGCGGCGCGGGCCTCGCGCAATACCGATCCTCGGCGCGGGTCTCGCGCAATACCGATGAGCGGCGCGGGTCTCGCGCAAGTACCGATGAGCGGCGCGGGTCTCGCGCAAGTACCGATGAGCGGCGCGGGTCTCGCGCCTTGGCGGAGAGAGGCGATGCAGCGGGACGAGTCGTCGGGCACGGGCCTTCCGGCGCTCGCACGCATCGCGCCCGGCGTGTTCTACGGCTGGTGGGTGGCGCTCGGCGCGTGTCTGATCTCGTTCGTGTGCGCCGGCGTCGGCTTCTACAGCCAAGGCGTGCTGCTCGACGCGCTCTGTCACGAGCGCGGCTGGTCGCGCGCCAGCGTCTCCGGCGCCACCAGCGTCTACTTCGTCGTGACCGGCGTCGCGGGGCTCGGCGTCGGGCGCGGCGTCGACCGCTTCGGCGCGCGCACGTTCATCGCCCTCGGCGCGCCCGTGCTCGCGGCGGCGCTGATCGGCATGGGCCGCGTCGAGTCACAGCCGATGCTCTACGTGTGCGCGCTCGGCATGGCGCTCGGCGCTGCGCTCGCGGGACCGGTCCCTACGGCGTCGATCGTCACGCGCTGGTTCGCGGAGCTCCGCGCACGCGCGATGACCGTGTCACAGACCGGTGTGTCGATCGGCGGGATCGTGCTCGTGCCGCTCGCGACCTGGCTGATCCGCGAGCGCGGCCTGGCGGTGGCCACCGAGGCACTCGCCGCGCTCGTGGTCGGCGTCGCGCTCCCCGTGACTGCCTTCGTCCTGCGCACCGACCCGGCGCGGCACGGGCTCGAGGTCGACGGGCCGATTCGCGCGCGCGCCCGCGCCGCGAGCGGGGTGGTCGCGTTCGAGCCCGAGTTCCGCACCCGCGACGCGCTCGCGACGCGCGCCTTCTGGGGGCTCGCGCTCGCGTTCGGTCTCGGCCTGTTCGCGCAGGTCGGGTTTCTCGCGCATCAGCTTGCGTGCCTGCGCGAGCGCGTTGCACCGCCCGATGCCGCGTTCATCGTCAGCGCCACCGCGTTCGGCAGCGTCATCGGCCGCTTCGCGATCGGCCCGCTCGGCGACCGGCTCGAGAAGCGGCGCATCGCCATGGCGCTGTTCCTCGTGCAGGCGTGCGCGACCCTGCTGTTCGCGCGCGCGTCGAGCGGCACGGCGCTCGGCGTCGCCTCGTTCGCGTTCGGACTCACGATGGGCAACATCTTCATGCTGCAGCCGCTGTTGGTCAGCGAGTTCTTCGGCGTCTCGTCGTTCGCGAGCGTGCTCGGCGCGCTGCAAGTCGCGACCTCGCTCTCGAGCGGGCTCGGGCCGGTCGCGGTCGGGCTCGCGTTCGAGCGCATGGGCGGATACCGGGGCCCGCTCGAGCTGCTCGCCTGCATCAGCGTCGCGGGCGCGCTCGCGCTCTCGCGCGTGCGCAAGCCCGAGAGAGTGTGACTCAGGGGCGGGGGCCGTAGCTGCGCGGGCCGCGCAGCTGCGCTAGGCCCGGCTGGATCCACTCGAGCCACGCGCACAGCGCAGCGCGCGTGTGCCGCGGATCGATCAGGTCGGAGACGGCGAAGGCCTCGGCGCGCGCGTAGGGATCGCGGCGCGCGGCCAGCATGTCCTCGAGTTCGCGGCGCTTGGCTTCGGGGTCGGGCGCGGCCTCGATCTCGCGGCGGAACGCGACGGCGACGCCGCCTTCGAGCGGCAGCGCGCCGGACTCGGCGGACGGCCAGGCGAGCACGTGCCCCCCGGGACCGAAGTGCGCGGCGCCTGCGACGCCGAACACCTTGCGCACGATCACCGACACCCACGGCACGCTCGACTGCATGACCGCGAAGATCGCGGCGGTGCCGTGGCGGATGGTCGCGTCGCGCTCCGCGTCGGGGCCGATCAGAAAGCCCGGCTCGTCCACGAAGCTCACGATCGGAAGATGAAACGTGTCGCACAGCTCGACGAAGCGGCGCAGCTTCTGCGCGGCGTGCGCGGTCATCGCGCCGGCGTAGAAGTTCGGGTCGTTCGCCACGGCGCCGACGGGCTGGCCGCGCAGGCGCGCGAGGCCGGTGATCAGCGAGCGGCCGTACTCCGGCGCGAGCTCGAAGAAGCTCCCGAGGTCGAGCACGGCCTCGAGCGCGCGGCGCATCTTGTAGCTCTTGCGGCGCTCGCGCGGCACGAGCTCGAGGAGCTCTGGCGCCGCGCGGTCCGCGGGGTCGTCGCTGGGAGTCACTGGGGCGGCCTCCCAGACGTTCGTCGGGAGATACGAGAGGAAGCGCCGCACGAGCGCGAGCACGGCGCCCTCGTCGGGCGCCGCGTTGTCGACCACACCGCTCCGCAGGTGCACCGCCGCGCCGCCGAGCTCTTCCTTGGTGGCCGTGATGCCGCGCGCGCGCTCGACCAAGAGCGGCCCGGCGATCAGCACCTGAGCCGTGTCGCGCGCCATGAGCGAGAAATGCGAGGCGACCAGGCGCGCGGCGGGCAAGCCAGCGACCGCGCCGAGCGCGGCGGAGACGACCGGCGCCGTCGCCATCGCCTGCGCGAAGGACAGAAAGCGCGGCGGCCCGTTTCCCGAATCGAGTACGACGGGGCCCGGCGCGGCGGAGCCGCGCGACCCGGCTTCGCTCGGCTGCGCCTCGCTGCGCGCGTTGCTTGCAGGGACCCGCGGCGCGACGCTGCCGCCACCGCCCTCGAGCAGCCGGATCAGCGGCAGCTTGTGGCGCACGGCCAGGTCCTCGGCCAATACCGATTTGCGCAGCCCGGCGGGTGAAGGCGAGCCGCCGGACTGCGTGAAGTCCTCGCCGCCGACCACGCAGGGCCGGCCGTCGATGCGCCCGAACCCGAGCACGTAGTTCGCCGGAGCAAACGCGACCAGCCGCCCGGCGGCGTCCTTCTGCGCGTGACCCGCGATCGGCCCCTGCTCCTGGAAGGAGTCGGGGTCGAGGAGCGCAGTGACTCGCTCGCGCACCGTGAGTCGACCCTTCGCGTGCTGCGCGGCGACCGCGTCGGGGCCGCCGAGCCCGAGCGCCGCCTGGCGCCGCGCCTCGATGCCGTCGACCTCGTCCTTCCAGCTCACGCGCCTAGCGGGGCGCGGTGGCGGGCGGGCCGCCCGGCGGATACGCGTCGTACCTCGGCAGGTCGTCCGCGATCTCGAACCACGGCGCCTTCGACGCCACGAAGATGTGCAGCCCCGGACGGACTCCCGGGTCGTCGTCGAGCGAGCCCGCGGGCACGACCACCCGAAGCGCTCCGACGTTCGGCACGGGCGAGCCACATTCCCTGCAGAAGGCCTGCGTGAAGCGCTCGGCGTCGGGGACCTTGAACGCCTGCACGCGGTCCTCGCCGCGCAGCCAGCGGAAGCGGTCGAGCTCGACGAACAGGTTCGCGTTGTGCGCCGCCGCGCGCGCGCGCCGGCAGCGCGAGCAGTGACAGAACACGATCGGCCCGGCGACCGGGCGCGGGATCTCGTACGAGACCGCGCCGCACAGACACCCGCCGCGAATCGCCTCCGGCGTCGGCTCCGTCCGGCGCGGCGAAGGAACTGCTTCACCCCAACCCGGCGGATATGCGTCGAACTGCGGCGCCGAGTCCCTGACGTCGAACCACGGCGCCTTCGAGCCGACGAAGAGGTGTTGCAGCGGGCCGATCTTCGGATCCTCCGCGAGCAGGCCCGCGGGAATGAACACGCGGTCCATGCCCTCCGGGGCGGCCGGCACCGATGAGCCGCAGCGCGAGCAGAAGGGCCGCCAGCCGTTCGGCGATGACTCGTAGCGCTGAATGCGCTCCACTCCTCGGAGCCAGCGAAACGCGCTCTTCGGCGCGCCGACGTAGCTCGCGAACGCGGAGCCGTGTGACTTGCGACACATCGAGCAGTGACAGTGAGACAGCGGCGTGAGGGGCATGCGAGCCACTATACTCCGCGCGGACGGGGAGGGAACGACGTGGATCACCAGGCCGCGCTCAGCGCGCTCGAGGCACGCTTCGACGCGACGCTCTCGGAGCTCTCCGCGCTCGCGCGCATTCCCGGCGTGTCTGCCTCCGGCTTCGACCCGCGCGAGCTCGAGCGCTCCGCGGCAGCGGTCGCCGAACTGCTGCGCAAGAGCGGTCTCGAGCGGGTCGAGGTGCTGCGCCTTCCCGCGGCGCATCCGTACGTCGTCGGCGAGTGGCTGCGCGCGGGGCCGAAGGCGCCGACCATCCTGATCTACGCACACCACGACGTGCAGCCGCCGGGGCGTCCCGAGAAGTGGGAGAGCCCGGCGTTCGACCCGACGTTGCGCGCCGACGGCCGGCTCTACGGGCGGGGTGTGGTCGACGACAAGGCGGGGCTCCTGGTGCACGTCGCCGCGCTGCGCGCCTGTCTCGCCGCACACCAGCGGCTGCCGTGCAACGTGAAGCTGATCGTCGAAGGCGAAGAGGAGATCGGCTCGCCGCACCTCGAAGCGTTCCTGCGCGCGCACCGCGAGCGCCTGCAAGCGGACGTCATCGTGTTGTCCGACACCGCGAACCTCGATGCGGGACTGCCCTCGATCACGACCAGCCTGCGCGGGCTCGTGGTCGCCGACGTGCGCGTGCGCGCGCTCGACCATCCCCTGCACAGCGGCATGTGGGGCGGGCCATTGCCGGACGCCGCGACCGCCCTGGTGCGCCTGCTCGCGCGGCTGGTCGACGACCGCGGGGTGATCCAGATCCCCGGGATCTACTCCGACGTGCGCCCGCTCGCGCACGACGAGCGCGCGCGCCTCGCGCGCCTGCCGTTCGACGAGTCGCGCTTCCGGGAGCAAGCCGGAGTGACTCGCGGCGCCGCGCTCGCGGGCGAGGCCGACTTCACGCCGTACGAGCGCCTGTGGCTGCGCCCGAGCCTCGCGGTGACCGCGCTCGATGCGACCCCGATCGCCGGCTCCGCCAACCGCTTGATGGAGGCGGCGGCGGCGCGGGTCGGGCTCCGGCTGGCGCCGAGTCAGGACGCGCAGCGCGCGGCGCGCCTGCTCGCCGATTGCCTGCGCTACGCGCCGCCGAACGGTGTCGAAGTCGAGGTCACGATCGAGAGCGCCGCGGGCGGCTGGGAGACTTCGCCGGTCGGCCCGGCCTTCGACGCCGCGCGGCGCGCGCTGGCCGCCGGCTTCGGGTGCGAGGCTGCGCTGATCGGCTGCGGCGGCTCGATCCCGTTCGTCGGCCCGTTCGCGCAAGTGCTGGGCGGCGCGCCCGCGCTGCTCCTTGGCCTGGAGGACCCGATCTGCAACGCGCACGGCGAGAACGAGAGCCTGAACCTCGACGACTTCCGGAAGGCAGCCCGCGCCGCGGTGCATCTGCTGTTCGAGCTCGCCGAGGCGCTGAGCTCGCGCCAGTGATGCTCAGTGGTAGAGCTCGATGACCTGCGCGACGAACGAGCCCTCCTTGTCGCGGGGGACGTTCGGGAGCTCCTGGGCCAGGAAGTCCTGCGCCTCCTGCGTTCCGAGGTCGCCGATCGACTTGGCCGCCAAGCAACGGTCCTGCCAGCTCGAGTCCGGGTTTCGATAGATCGCCTTCAGTAGCGCGAGCTGTGACGTGGCGCGCAGCGTTCCCAAGGAAGCGATGGCCGCCGCGCGGATGTATTCCTGGCCGTCGCTGGAGAGCGGCACGAGTGTGTCGATCGCGCGCGGGTTGTTCGTGAAGCCGAGGTCGTAGACGTCGAGGAAGCTGCTCTCGGTCCGCGGTCCGGCGAGCCGCGCCGCGAGCTCCTTCACCGTGGCGTCGCTCGCGCGGTAGGAGTACAGCTCGCTCGCGAGTTTGGTCGCGAGCTCCTTCACCGCGAGAGACAGCGGCTCGTTGAGCGTCGGCTCTACGACTTCGCCGAATGACCACAGCGGCACCCTCCCCCGTGTTACGAAGACACCGATCCGCTTCGTCCCCCTCGCACTCTCCAGGTCGACCTTGAGGAAGGTCAGCGTGAAGAACGGCGTGTAGGCGTTCGTCCGCTGAGTCTGCATGCGGAACGTTTTGAGGCGAAGCCGCGGCGCCCCTGCGTCGACGTTCCTGACGTCGAGTGGCAAGCCGCGCGAACGGAGCTCCTCCTCCAAAGAGGTCGCCAGGAACTGCGGCGCGTCGAGAGGCTCGCCGTCCACCTCGAGCGTCACCTTCACGCTGCCGCTGATGAACGTCCGTCCGTCGCTGCTGCGCTCGTCGAGCAATGAAATCGCCGTTTCGCGGAGCGGCGGATCGACGTCATACAGGATGTCCGACGGTTCCGGCTCGCGCACCGGGAAGTTGAGTGTGCATGCGGCCAGAGCCAGAAGCGCCGCGACCCCAGCGCACGAAGCTCGAGTCACGCCTATCTCGCCCCCCAGGTGTTCCAGCTCGTGAGCTCGCGCGACGGCAGGCGCTTGGCCTTCTGGAAGTCGCGGCCCTTGAAGTACGCGACCGGCAGGAGCGCGGTTTGAGTCACTCCGTCGGGAATCCCGACCAGCTTGGCGACCTCGCGCTCGCGCACGAGGTGCAAGGTGGTCCACGCCGTGCCGAGGCCGCGCGCGCGCGCGGCCAGCATGAACGACCAGGCGGCGGGCAGGATCGAGCCGTAGGTGCTCGCCTGCGCGACGACGCCCGCGGTCTCGACGCGGCCCTCGATGCACGGGATCACGTGCACCGGAACCTCGTGCAGGTGGTCGGCGAGGAAGATCGCGGACTCGCGCACGCGCGTCTCCTGATCCCTGCGCGGGTCGCCGGGCGCCGTGTATCTCGGGCCGGCGGCTTCCTGCATCTTCATGTAGCCGGACAGCGCTTCCTTGTAGTAGCGCGCGATCTCGGCGCGCTTCACGGGATCGGTGACCGCGAGGAAGTGCCAGCCCTGCGCGTTCGAGCCGGTCGGCGCCTGCAGCGCGATCTCGATGCACTCCTCGATCAGCGCGCGCGGCACCGGCCGAGCGAGATCGAGGCGCTTGCGCACCGATCTCGTGGTGGTGAGAAGCTCGTCGGCCGCGCGCAGATCCATGGTGGGTCCTCCGTTGGCTCCGAGGATTCTACCGGCTGCTCGCAGTCGTCGCGGCTTGAGCCGCACGGGTCCCACCCGGTATAACGGCGAATCGGCGCGCGGCGCCGCAGGCGGCCGTGGAGCCGAACAAAGGGAGACGCCATGAAGGGCCTCGTCACACGCGATCTGAACCAGAGCTCGGTCGAGGACCTGAAGCTCGATCCGCCGAAGGCGGGCGAGCTGCGCATCAAGATGGGCGCGACCGGCGTCTGTCACTCCGATCTCTCCGTGATCAACGGCACCCTGCCGCTCCCGCGGCCGATGCTGCTCGGGCACGAGGGGGCGGGCGTCGTGGCCGAGCTCGGCGCGGGAGTCACCGGCTTCGCCGTTGGCGATCACGTGGTGCTCTCGTTCGCGCCGGCCTGCGGCTCGTGTCACTTCTGCCGCACCAAGCAGCCGCAGTTCTGCAGCGTCGGCGGGCCGCACGGGCGCATGCTCGACGGCACGGCGCGCGTGCACGCGAAGGACGGTACGGACGTCGGGGTCATGCAGTTCCTCGGCTGCATGGCCGAGGAGGCGATCGTCCCCGCGATCAGCGCGTGCAAGATCGACAAGTCGATTCCGCTCGACCGCGCGGCGCTCGTCGGCTGCGGCGTGATGACCGGCGTGGGCGCGGCGATCAACACCGCCAAAGTGACTCCCGGGTCCTCGGTCGCGGTCTTTGGCTGCGGCGGAGTCGGCCTCTCGATCATCCAGGGCGCGCGGCTCGCGGGCGCGGCGAAGATCATCGCCGTCGACGTGGCCGACAAGAAGCTCGAGATGGCGCGCCACTTCGGCGCGACGCACACCGTGAACGGCTCGAGGGAGAGCTCGGTCATGAAGTGCAAGGAGCTGACCGGCGGCCTCGGCCCCGACTTCACCTTCGAGGCGGTCGGCATCCCGAGCTTGATGCTGGAGACACACGCGGCCACGCGGCGCGGCGGCACGACCACGATCGTCGGCGTCGGCAAGCTCACCGAGCAGGTGCCGTTCAACGCGCTCATGCTCTCGATGGAGGGCAAGACCGTGAAGGGCAGCTTCTACGGCGACACGAACTTCATGTCCGACTTCCCGATGCTGCTCGATCTGTACACGAGCGGGAAGCTGAACCTCGACGACATGGTCAGCGCGACTTACTCGATCGACGACGCGCCGCGCGCGCTGCAGGACCTCGAGAAGGGCGTGAACGCGCGCGGGGTGATCGTCTACCGCTAGAGCCCCAAAGCGGGCCCGGCCCCAGGGCGGCCTCGGGCCACCCGCACTCCGCGCGGCGCCTTGCGCGCTAGCGGCCGGTGGCCGACGCCGGAATGACTCCGCTCGCGATGTGGTGGCGCATCGAGAGGCGCAGGCCGCCGTCCTGGTAGATCCGCTCGACGAGCGCCCGCGCCTGCTTCGGGTCCGCGACGAAGCGGATCCGGAGCTTGGCGGTCTCGACCAGGCAGTCCTCGACGTACTCGCTCGAAGCGAGTCGTTCGAACGCGGCCGCGAGGCGGTTGCGATCGGTGAACTCGAGCGTGCGCCCGGCCACGTGCTGCACCGCTCGCCGTGCCCAGGCACTGCGCAGCCCTCGACCAGGAACTGCGCAGGGCCGAGAATGTGTCGTGGCCTACTTCGAAGCGGCGCCGCCAGCACGCCTAGCGGAATTCGTGGCGCGCGTCTGCTTCTCGAGTGACGCGGGCAGCGTGCCGCCGCCCCCGGTGCGCGTCGTTCCCGATGGCGCGATCGATGTCCTGTTCTCGATCGCGCCGGGCGGCAGCTGCGCGGCGCACGTCTTCGGCCTGAAGACGCAGGCGCTCTGGGTCGAGACCGCGGAGCCGCGCCAGAACGTCGCGCTGCGCCTGCGCGCGGGCGCGGCGTCGCGGCTGTTCCGCATCTCCGCGAGCGAGCTCACCGATCGCGCACCCGACCTCGCGGAGCTCATCGGGCGGCGCGGGGGCGAATGGTGCGAGCGGGTCGCGGAGGCGCCCGGCGCGGGCGCGCGCGCCGCGCTGCTCGAGGCGACGTTCGGCGCCTGGGCCTCCGCGGCGGCGCGCGCCGCCGACGCGGACGACGCGCTGCTGCACGCCGCGGTGTCGGCCATCCGGCGCAGCCGCGGCGCGGGCTCGATCGCGGCGCTCGCCGGCGAGCTCGGCGTCGGCCCGCGCCGGCTCGAGCGGCTGTTTCGCGCGCGCGTCGGCGCGACGCCGAAGGGCTTCGCGCGCGTGCTGCGCTTCTTCGCGGCGTATCAGTCACTGCAGTCCGGAAGCGACCCGCTCGACGCGGCGCTGGCGCACGGCTACTTCGACCAGGCGCATTTGAATCGCGACTTCCGGCGCTTCGCGGGCGCGCCGCCGCGTCGCATTTTTCCAAGCCAGCGGACGCACAGGGTCGATAGCCTGCGGGCATGAAGAAGCTATCCGAGCCTTCCTACCGACGCGCCCGTGACTTTCTTCGCGCGCAGGCGCGCCCGCTCGAGCGGGCGCTCTTCGCGCACGAGTTCGAGGCTGCGCCCGTGCGTCCCGTGCTCGACGCGCTCGCCGCCTTCCGGAACGCGGACGGCGGATTCGGCGGCGCGCTCGAGCCGGACCTGCGCATGCCCGCGTCGTCGGCGCTCGCCACCGCAACGGCGCTCGACGTGCTGCGCGAGCTCGGTGCGGACCACACGGAGCCCCTGGTGTGCGGCGCGGTCGCCTGGGCGGTCGAGCGCTTCGACCCCGAGGTGCCCGGCTGGCGCTACGTGCCGGCCGATGTCGACGCGTTCCCGCACGCGCCGCACTGGAGCTGGGAGCTGCACCGCCCAGGCGGGCCCTGGGATCACCTCGTGAACCCGGGGGCGCGCTTCCTGTCCCACTTGTCGCACTGGCATCAGCTCGCCCCGCGCGGGCTCGTCGAGTCACTCTCGCGCGCGTTCGAGAAGCACGTGATGGCGCTCACCAGCGACGTCGGTGGGGACTCGCTCGGCTACGCCGCGCAGGTCGAGAACGACGCCACGCGCGCGAAGCTCCGCGAGCTCGCGCTCGCCACGGTGATTCGGGACCCGGCAGCTTGGACCAGTTACTGCGCGAAGCCGCTGAAGCTCGCGCCGCGGCCCGATTCACCGCTGGCCGAGTGTCTCGCCCCCGAGACCGCGCTGAATCTCGACTGGGAGATCGACCAGCAGGCGCCCGACGGCTCGTGGCTGCCGAACTGGGACTGGCAGGGCCATCACCCCGATCACTGGGAGCTCGCGCGGCGAGAGTGGCAGGCGGAGCTCACTTTGCGCGCGCTGCGCAGCTTCCGCGCCTACGGCCGCCTCGAGCCCGCCTGAGCCGCTCCTCAACGCGCCCCGCCGTCGTGCCGATCGGTCACGAAGCTGGAGAGCGATGGACGGAAGCGGCGGCCAGAGAAGCGCAGTGGCGACGGTGGCGGACCTGCTCGTCGAGATTTCGACCGCCTTCACGCGGCAGGGCGCGCTGGGCGTGCTCTACGTCGACTGCTCGTCGCTCGACGAGGTCGAGCGGCGCTACGGCGAGGAAGCGCACGCGCGCGCGCTCGGCGCGCTCGCCGAGATCATCGGCGGCGCCTGCCTCGAGGTGCTGGGCAAACGCGAGCCGCTCGCGCGCGGCGAGATGGGCCGAGGGGAGCTCCTGTGCTTCATCCCGCGCGATCCGAAGGACGTCGAGTTCCACGCCAAGGTGCTGCCCGCCCTCGAGCGCGCCGCGCGCGAGCGACTGGCGCGAAACGCGCAGCGCGTGGCCTACCCGTATCTGCGGCGCCTGCCCGTGCTGCCGATCGGCGGCGCCTACACGCTGCGCAATCCGCTGCTCGCGGCACTCACGCAGGTGCGCGAGGCGATCGACGGCGCGCGCGCCGACGCGGATCTGAACGCGCGACTCATCCACCGCTCGCAGCGCCGTGACTTCATCGACATCCTGCTGCAGGGCAAGCTGCACTCCGTCTACGAGCCCGTCGTCGACGCGAAGACACTCACGGTCTACGGCTACGAGGCGCTGGTGCGCGGCGCGGAGGGCTCCGGGCTCGCGTCGCCCGCGCAGCTCTTCGGGGTCGCCGCGCAAGAGGGGTTGCTCTTCGAACTCGACTGTCAGTGCCGGCGCGCCGCGGTCGAGGGCGCCGCCGGCTTTCCCGCGGGCGCGAAGCTGTTCATGAACATCCGCCCGACGGCGATTCACGACCCGAACTTCCAGCCCGACGCACTGACTCGCACGCTCGAAGGCTGCGGCCTCGCGCCCGGCGACGTGGTGTTCGAGATCTCGGAGCAGGAGTCGATCGACAACTACGCCATCTTCCGCGAGGCGCGCGACAACTACGGCAAGCTCGGCTTCCAGTTCGCGCTCGACGACACGGGCGCGGGCTACGCGAGCCTCGAGGCGGTGCTCGAGCTCACCCCGGAGTTCATCAAGGTCGACCGCGCGTTCGTGAAGGGCATCGATCAGGATCCCGCGCGCCAGAACATGCTGCGCGCCTTCCAGACCATCGCGCGCGACATGAACGCGCGAATCATCGGCGAGGGCCTCGACACGCTCGAGGAGCTGCGCACCCTGGGCGAGCTCGGGATCCAGTTCGGGCAGGGCTGGCTGTTCGGAAAGCCTGCGCCACTACGCGCCGGCGAGTGACTTCAGGACCCAGTCCGGCAGAGTGACTCGCAGCAGTCGGTCGCCCGCGAACGAGCCGATCCAGAGCTCGTTGCCAATCCAGAGCGCCGAGGTGCCCGCGCCCATCGGTGGGCCGGCGTTCTGGTAGATCGCGAAGCCCTTCATCTCCTTGGGGTCGAGCAACACGATCGAAAAGTGGAATGGGCACTGGCCTCGCGCGAGGTCTGCGCAGGCGAGGATCTCGTTCAGGGGCGCGTCGTGCGACGCGACCAGGAGCCGGCCGTCCGCCAGCCAATTGAGGTTGTCGGGGCTCGCGATCTCCGCCTTCCCCAGGAGCTCGCCGGTCCTGCGCGAGATCTTGCGCACCTCGTCGGCGAAATAGGCGTCGACGAAGAGTGTCTCGCCGTCGCGCGAAACGGCGATGCCGTTGGGAAGCGGCGCGCCGCTTCCCGGAACCTCTCGGAAGCCGCCGTCGGCCTGCCACTCCAGCACGCAGCCGGTGGACAAGCGCAGGAGGCCGAGGAGCGAGCCGAGACTCGGGTGGTCCCTCGGCAGGAACTTCGTGGTGACGAAGCCGCCATCGGGCAGGGCGGCGACGTCGTTCAGCAGCGCCCCCTCCGGCGCAAGCACGCAGCCGCGCCAGGCGAGCGAAGGGGCACCCGGCACGTCACTCACCGCGAATAGCTCGACCGACTCGCGCCCGCCGTGATTCACGACCAGGAGCTCGAGCGCGCCGTCGGGGCGCGTCGCGAGGTCGAGGCCGTGCGGGCTGAAGGCGGCGCTGGGCGGGCCGGGACACTGCGCGTCGCCCCAGCCGGGCAGCGGCGCGCCGGCCTCGCCGCCCGTCGGCGGATACACGACCTCGAGTGACTCGCTGGAGAGCGAGAAGAACGCGAGACTCCCCGGCTTCGAGCCGTCGACCGCGCCGAGCTGACTCACGACCAGCTCGCCCGCCTCGGGCAAGAGCGCCAGGTCCTCGGGATTGTGGAAGCCGCACACGGGACGCGCGTCCTTGGCAGGCGCGCAGTCGAGGATCGGCGGGCGCGGCCTGGAGCAGGCGAGGACGGCGCAGGCGCAGGCGAGCGCCGCGAGCGGCCGCCATGCCGCGCGACTCACTGGAACGTCCCGAGCACGGGCGCGTGGTCGGAGGGCAGCTTGCCCTTGCGCTCCTCGCGGTCGATCACCACGTCGTCGAGGCGCGCGCGCAGGGCCGGGGTCAGCAACAGGTGGTCGATGCGCAGCCCCTTGTTCTTCGGGAAGCCGAGCATGCGGTAGTCCCACCAGGTGAATGCGACGCGCTCGGGATATTTGTCGCGGAACGCGTCGACGAGTCCCCACTCACACACGCGCGCCAGCGCGGCGCGCTCGGGCTCGCTGCACATGATCTGGCCGCGCCAGGCTTGCGGGTCGTGCACGTCGAGGTCGCCGGGCGCGACGTTGAAATCGCCCACCAGCGCGAGCTCGCGCGCGGGGTCGGCCTCGCGCTCGAGGAGCTTCCGCAGGCGCTCGAACCACTCGAGCTTCCCGGCGTACTTCTCCGAGCCGACGGACTGGCCGTTGGGCGCATAGGCGCACACCACGCGCACGCCGGCGACGGTCGCGGCGATCAGACGGGCCGGAGCGTCGTCTCCGCCATCGCGGAAGCCTTTGGCCGCGTCGGCGAGCGGCGCCTTCGCCAGGATCGCCACCCCGTTGTAGCCCTTCTGCCCGCCGGTGACGGACGCGTATCCGGCGGCACGCAGCTCGTCGGCGGGGAAGTCCGAATCCACCACCTTCGTCTCCTGCAGGCAGACGATGTCGGGCGCGTGGCGCGCGAGCAGGGCGAGCAGGCGCTCGCGCCGTTGGCGAATCGAATTCACGTTCCAAGTAACCAGCTTCACCGCGGGCGACATCCTATCTCGCGGCGGCTTGACGCGGGGATGGGGTCAGCCGAAGGTGTTTGATCGATGCGTTGCTCGCGTTGCGGTACCGAGCTCCTGCCCGGCAAGAAGTTCTGCGTGAGCTGCGGCGCGCCCGCGGAGGTCCCGTGCCCGAATTGCGGCGCGGCGGTCGAACCCGGCTGGCGCTTCTGTCCCGACTGTGGGCGCGAGATCGCGTTGGCGTCCGCGCCGGCGGTGCTCGCGCCTCCGCCGCCCGCGCCGGTTCCGCCGACTCAGGCGCCCGAACAGGTCGCGAACGAAGCGCGCCTCTCGCGCCTGTCGCGGCACATTCCGGAGACGCTCGCCGAGCGCATACGCGCCGCGGGCGCCGTGGCCGGCGAGCGCAAGCGCGCGACCGTCTTCTTCTGCGACCTGGTCGGCTCGACCGCGCTGGCCGAGCGCCTCGACCCCGAGGAGTACCGCGACCTGCTCGAGCAATATCTCGAGCTCGTGCTCGCGGAGATCTACCGCTTCGAGGGCATCGTCAATCAGCTCGCGGGCGACGGGATGATGGCTTTGTTCGGCGCGCCCATCGCGCACGAAGACGCCCCCGAGCGCGCGGTGCTCGCGGCGCTCGCCATTCAGCGCGAGCTCGCCGCGCTCTCGGAGCGCCTGCTGGCCGACGGAGGCGTCGCGCTGCGCGCGCGCATCGGCATCCACACCGGCGTGGTCATCGCCGGCACCGTCGGCAACGAGCTGAAGATGGACTACACCGCGACGGGAGACACCACGAACCTCGCCGCGCGGCTCCAGTCACTCGCGAAGCCCGGCACGATCCTGGTCTCCGAGCCGACGCACGCGCTGCTGCGCGGCCGCTTCAAGACACACCCGGTGGGGCCGTTCGAGGTGAAGGGCAAGACCGATCCCGTCACCGCGCACGAGGTCGAGGGCCCGGCGGAGCGCGTGCCGAGCTTCGCGAGCGCCGAGCGCGGCGAGCTCACGCCGCTCGTCGGGCGCGACGCCGAGCTCGGCCAGGTGCGCGGCTGTTTCGACCGGCTCGACAGCGGCCTCGCGCAGATCGTCTCCATCGTCGGCGACGCCGGCATGGGCAAGTCCCGACTGGTGCACGAGTTCCGCAAGCGCCTGAAGGGCCGCGAGGTCGAGGTTCTGGAGGCGCGCTGCTCGTCGCTCACGCGCTCGATCCCGTACTCGCCGTGGATCTCGATGTTCCGGCGCTGGTTCGGGATCGAGCCGGGCGACGACGAGCAAACGCAGGCGAGCCGGATCGCGAAGCGCTTCACGGACGAGAGCAAGACGCTCGACCAAGGCTACGTGTATCTGTGTTGGATGCTCGGCCTGACACCGGAAGGTGTGGAGCGCCCGTCCGACGACTCGGTCAAGCAGGGCAGCTTCGATGCGATCGGGCGGCTGATCGCGCGCACCGCCGAGCGCGTGCCGGTGGTGTTGATCATCGAGGATCTGCACTGGATCGACGACGCCTCGCGCGAGATGCTCGAGACTTCGCTCGCCCACTTGCACGTGAAGCGGGTGATGGTCGTGCTGACGCACCGCTCGGACTGGCAGGCGACCTGGCAGTCACACGCCGCGATCACCCAGCTGCGGCTGGGGCCGCTCGCGGACGCGGAGGCGGCGCGCATCGTCGCGGCGCGGGCGCACGGAGTGGTGCCCCCCGAGGTCGAGCGGCGCATCCTGCGGAAGGCCGACGGGAACCCGTTCTATCTCGAGGAGCTGACGCGCGCGCTGGTCGAGGACGGCACGCTCGAGCTGCGCGACGGAGTCGTGCGCGCCACGCGCAGCGCGGAAGACATCCGTATCCCCGACACGATCGGCGAGCTGCTGGGCGCGCGCATCGACCGCCTGCCACCGGCCGCCAAGCGCGTCGCGCAGGTCGCGGCCGTGCTCGGCCGGCAGTTCGCGCGCGAGCACGTCGCGAAGCTCCTCGAGCACGAGTCGCTCGACGCGCTCGCGGAGCTCTACGAGCTCGAGCGGCGCGGCATCCTGCACCGCAATGGCAACATGGATTTGGGCGAGCTGCGCTTCGGCGAGAGCCTGACGCAGGAGGTCGCCTACGAGGGGCTGCTGATGCGCGAGCGGCGCGCGCTGCACGACCGCGCGGCGAAGCTGTTCGAGGCCGAGGCGGCCGCGGTGACTCGTGCGGGGGACGGCCGGCGCCCGCTCACGCTCGCGGCGCACCACCTCGCGCGCGGCGACGATCGCGCGCGCGGGATCCAGGCGCTGATCGAGGCGGCCAACGACGCACTCTCCGTGCCGTCCTATGGCGACGCCATCCGCCTGTTCCGTGAGGCCTGGCAGCTGGCGGAGCTGACGCTCGGCGAGCGCCGCGAGGCCGGCGACGAGACCAAGCGACTCGCGCTGCGCGCGGCTGTCGGCATCAGCGGCGCGGCGATCGTGTACGGCGACTCGGGCTCGGACCGCGACGAGCAGGCGGCGAAGCGCGGGATCGCGCTGGCCGAAGAGCTCAAGGACAACGAGTCACTCGCGTCGCTGCTCGTGAACTACGGCATCGTGGTCTTGAACAGCGGGCGCGAGCGCTTCGGCGAAGGCGTCCAGCTGGCCGAGCGCGGCGTCGCGATCGCGCAGCGCGCGGGCCTGACCGCCAGCCTGCCGAAGATCAGCCGCGGGCTGGTCTGGGCCTATCTTCTGGACGCGCGCTTCGCGGACGCGCGCCGCGCGGTAGAGGAGGTCTTGCAGACACTCGTCGCCGGCGGACACGCCGACCGGAACAGCGAGATCTATCTCGGCACGCGCTACTTCCGGAATCGCGTGATCTTCGAGTCGGACGAGCTCGACGAAGCCGAGAAGGACGCGCTCGACCTGTTCGCGCGCGCGAAGGCGGCGGGCAACAAGACGATGTTCTGCGCCGGCTCGTCGATGCTGGCCGCGGTCGCGACCGCGCGCGGTGACTCGGCGAAGGCCGAGTACTGGGCGGAGACGGGCCTGCCGGTCGCCGAGCAGATCCAGAATCTCGGGGCGGTGCGCGGCTCGAGCGCCTCGCTCCTGCTCGCGCGCACGGACCGCGGCGAGCGCAACGCCACGCAGCTCGAGCTCGACCGCATGGAGCGCGGGCTGTTCACGGCGGGCGATCTCGGCATCAACTCCGAGACGATCGTCGAAGCGCTGCTCGAGGTCGGCGAGCTGCGGCGCGCGCGGCGTGTCGCGGAAGCGCGCGTGGAGCGCTCGGGCGGCCGCTTGCGCGAGGCGCGCGGGGCGCTGATGACCGGGATGGTCGCGCTCGCCGCCGGACCCGAGGAGCACTCCGACGCGGAGCGCGCGTTCAGCGACGCGCTATCGCGCGCGCTCGAGATCGGCGCGCGTTCGCTCGAGGGCCGCGCGCACCTCGGACTCGCGGAGCTCGCGCACGAGCGCGGTGACCTCCCCGCGATGGAGAGCCACGCGCGGCAAGCGCTCGCGATTCTCCGGCCGCTCGGCTTCGGGCGCTACGCCATGCGCGCGGCGCGGCTGCTGCTCGAACGGCTCGAGGGCGCTCCACCCAACGCGTGAAGCACTTTCGCGATTGACATGCGCGTCCCAGGCGAGTAACCCGAGGATGCGACCGCGCGAGAGGAGCCCCCCCGATGGCGCGCTATTCGTACGACCGACTGACGGCGCTCGACAACTCGTTCCTGCTGCTCGAGAAGCCGAACGCCTACATGCACGTTGCCGCGGCGCAGATCTTCAAGACCGGGCCGCTGCGCACGGAGGGCGGCGGGGTCGACGCCGCGAGGATCCGCAAGCTCGTCGCCGCGCTCCTGCACCGCATTCCGCGCTACCGCCAGAAGCTCGCTTGGATCCCGTTCGAGTCGCACCCCGTCTGGGTCGACGACGAGAACTTCAACCTCGACTACCACCTGCGCCACACCGCGCTGCCCCGCCCCGGCAGCGAGGAACAGCTGAAGCGCCTGTGCGCGCGCATCATGCAGCAGCACCTCGATCGCGATCGGCCGCTGTGGGAGATGTGGGTCATCGAGGGCCTCGAGGACGATCGCTTCGCGATCATCTCGAAGACGCACCACTGCATGATCGACGGGATCTCCGGGGTCGACATCATGCGCGTCCTGATGTCCCCCGAGCCCGACGCGGAGCTGCCCGAGGAGCCGAGCTGGGTGCCGCGCCCCGCGCCGTCGTGGTTCGAGTTACTGCGCCACGAGCTGATGCGCCGCGCCTGGCTGCCGTTCGAAGTCGCGCGCGGCGCGGTGAGCGTGATGCGCGCCGCCGAAGACGTGCGCTTCGAACTGATGACTCGCATCCGCGCGATTTCGGAGACGCTCGGCGGCAGCTTGCGACTGCCGTCGGAGACGCCGCTGAACCGCGAGATCGGCCCGCACCGGCGCTTCGACTGGCTCGTATCCGACCTCGGCGAGCTGAAGCAGATGCGCAGGTCACTCGGCGGCTCGCTGAATGACCTCGTGCTCACCGTCGTGACGGGCGCGGTGCGCTCGTTCCTGCGCGCGCGACACGTGAATCCGGATCGGCTCGACTTCCGGGTGATGGCGCCCGTGAGCGTGCGCTCGGACGACCAGCGCGGGGCGCTGGGCAATCGCGTCTCCGCGTGGATCGTGCCGCTGCCCATCGACGAGCCGGACCCGCGCGCGCAGCTCGCGCGCATCATCGAGAAGACCACCCGGCTCAAGGTCTCGAACAGCGCCGTCGGCGCCGAGGCGTTGACGCAGGCCGCGGAGTACACGCCGTCGACCCTGCTCGCGCTGGGCGCGCGCAACATCGCGCGGCTGCTGCCGTTCAATCTGGTGGTGACCAACGTGCCCGGCCCGCAGGTGCCGATGTTCATGCTCGGCGCGGAGATGACCGAGGTCTATCCGCACGTGCCGCTCACCGATCGGCTCGGCCTCGGCATCGCGCTGATGAGTTACAACGGCAAGCTCTGCTGGGGCTTCAACGGCGACTACGATCTCCTGCCCGACCTGCGCGAGTTCGTCGGCGCGATCGAGAGCTCGTTCCGCGCC
>WNFL01431849.1_pt1 | contig 20332 bp, 28 predicted proteins | sample 5400361 | NCBI WGS metagenome assembly WNFL01 (sample SAMN13153351, study PRJNA577476) | soil metagenome | isolation source: 40 cm soil on Douglas fir-dominated hillslope | place: USA:California | collected 2013-09-17
CCCCAAGGTACTCCTAGGAGGAATGTGTCAAAGAAAATACGTACAATTTTCGTGACATCGAGTTTTCCGATGAGCTCTCCAGATTTCCCGCCTTCTATTCTACAGAACCTGTAGCTCTATTATCACAGTGTCATTTTCGTTAATCTTGGCTATTGCCGGTGGTGATGGATTTGGACTCGGTCCACCTCGGCTTGAAGGCGTCGCACAGTCATATTCGGAGACAAAGATAAACCCACTTGGTCATAAGGCAGATGTCTGGAGTACCATGTCCAACCACGCCTACAAGACGTATCTCAATTCAAGGCCCTTCCCCCTCAGTGGCTCGGCAAACTTCGTGAGCTTTCGCCTGGTCGTCGTCGTCGTCCACGCAAACATATACCCAGTATAGAGAGTCGTGGCGGTGAGAGTCGGTGAGCCAGCCCTGCGAGAGCGAGAAGAGAGGTAGGGCTACAGAGCCCAGCGAAGAGTGCGCGTCAGCCTCGCCGGGGCCGTGGGTGGTGGAGCAATATCGCCTTCTCCATCTCCAGCGTCTTCCGTATCGGGAGGTTCTTCGACTTGTGGTGGTTGGGTTCCTTTTGCTTGGGGGCTAACCGAGCACTAGCGAGGTAGCGACCAGGACAGGACAATAAATATATCGTGAAGCATCCTTACGAGTATGTTCACCAGGCACGCAGTGAATCATGCCTTCGGTTTGCTTGGGGTCCAGCACCTTCTTCGTCATCGTTCCTTTGCCCCAGCTCGCATTACCTTCGACAGTCCATAGAGATCCACCTCTGGTAGCTGTAGATGGAGCAGGCAATCTATCGCTCCCTTTGGGTGTTCCAACTGTACGGTATGGATTTCCTCTATTGCTCGGTGGGGCCACTTCCCAGGCATTCCCTGTTTGAGGAATAGCCCACTCCTCCCTCTCTTCTGGCTTCTGCTTCTCGATCTTGACTCCGGTCGCTAAGCCCCACGCTGCTTCGACGTCCATTCCCAAGGATATGTTCCAAGTCGTGTCATTCTTCGAGTAGTTGGTATCGCACCAGGCGGGATCGGTAACTGTACAATCGGTGGCATTGGTATTATATCCCTTATCGTTGTCCGAAGACTTCCAGGGGCCATTATCATTGCGGCCTGCACTCGAGTCTTGATAGTCGCGACGTCCGCCTTTAAATCTGCAGAGTGCGTATTAACATGGTGAAATGACGGAGGAATCCAGCGCGAATATTACGACGTACCCGCCACGTTTTCGGAATCCCTCCCATCCACCGTCCCACTCGGGAGGTTGCCAGAAAGGTTGATGGCGCCGAAAGCCATCCTTACCATGGCCTAGGTCACCAATCCTCTCTTTATCGCCCTTCCATCCTCCAGTGCCCTTCCCACCATTATTGGGACACCCCCTTCGTCTCGGTTCTCCAAGTGACTGCAGCGGTCGCTTCGTTATTTGATCCCCACATGTCATCAGGATTTGTATCAAGTGCGGCAATTGTCCCAATACCACTGCGTTCATATTGTCGTTGCTGGGTGCTGGCCAAGCCTCATCGACCTCTTCTTGTGAGGGAGTGAGCCGGACGGCGAGGGAGACGGATTCTGGAGTAGCTGGAGGATCGGAGGTACTGGAGGGATCCAGGAGGACGCCCGAGGGGACAAGCGGCGAGGGCTTGTCAATTTGCTTGTCAACGTCGTTTTCGCTCGACATTTGTTCAACGTCCAGGATACTCGTTGGAAGTGCCCTAGGAAAGACGGAGGGTCGTATGTGGAATCCCTGACCCTTCGACATTCCGAAGTGTGGGTTAACTCCTGGGTTGAACGTGAAGACCCTTTTGACGCACGTGCTGAAACACCTGTACCACGACTCTGTTGCTTGCGCAGCCTTCCCCACAGTCTGCGACATGGTGACCATTGCAGCATGGAGATCATCGACGCCTGGGCATTCGCGGCGCCAATAATGTGTAGTCACCTGTCGGTCCGCTTGTCTTTCTTGAGGGACCGGCTCTTGAACGCATACTGCGCGTCAAGGATGGCTCACCGAGTCCACATAAGGGTTACGCCCGCGACCTCTCCTAGTACATCGTCGTCGTACCCTCTTCTAACGTCTGTTTTTCTCGGTGGGGAACCAAGATTGTTTAAGCTGCGTACAACGGCCTTCGTCCGTGTACGGTGCTAGGAGGATGCACCAGTGGGACGGTGCTTGTCTCGTATGAGAAATTTGGAGCACATTTCGCATTTCAATCCTGCTATCCGACAGCTCAGTGTTATGGAAGACATGCTTCTCCAGCTCTCGGGAATACCAAGCTACTCACATTGTCTCAACATCCCATAGTTAATAGTCATATTCCAATTGACTCGGGGCTTTTCACTTTCCCACTGTCTGCCCTCGCAGCGCCGCGGTATCGAGCGCCGTGGTATCGGTCCAGATTCCCACACCAGATCACTCTTGCTTGAGGATGCCAAACTTGCTGGTCATCCTTTTTTTTGTTCGTTCCAGTTCCGGGGAAATCTGCCGGAGCTATTGATGTGTCGACTCCAAGTCATACTTTCGCCACGGCGGTGCAAACCTTCCCAATGCCTCCAAAAAGGAACATCATAAAATCGGGAAATGCAGGGACATCGTCAAAGGTGTCCAAGCAACCTCCAGAGACCACTGCTTCCAAGAGCGACGTGCCTCCACCTCTCTTTCCTCCAGGGTCCAAGACTCCGCTCGCATTGCTCTACGAACGGTGTCAAAAAAATGGTCACTATTTTTAATCAGACGAGAAGACAATTTTAATGGACTGACAGAGATTCAGGTTGGGAAAAGCCTGAGATCGAAACCGTGAGGGACGCCAACTGGACAGCTTTGGTTTTTCTAATGCCAAAGAACCTAGTATAGACGAGGGTCAAAGTATACGGCGACTGTCATAGTACAGCGAAAGAATACCAAGACTGGAAACAAGGATGCCCTCCGCTTCGAACCATATCCTCCACTTGACAAGGGCACAATTCCCGGTAAGTGGGCATATTAGGCCTATATAATTGTCAATAGACCACTTAAATACAGAGGCAAAACACTGGGCAGCGACATATGCGCTCTATAGAGTTTGTCTCCAACCCATCACCCTCAGCGCCAACTAATGAGTGGCGTAGTTCTGCAACAACATCCAGCTTAACCGCGTACTGCCTGTTGGTCCCCGTGAATACTGGCAGGAGCTTGCGGAGGAACACAGGGCAGCCCCCGAACACAAGAAATGGCAGTACGATCCTCGTTGGAAGAGAGGCAGAGACGAGCCGCTACCAAGCGTGGTAAGCCTGAGACAGAGGAAGAGTCTGACCTACGAATCTTTGATGGCGACTCGGATGTTCGGATGGCTACAGCATTGCGAGACCAGGTGGAGAGTACCATTAAGAAAGTGAGTTACTATAGGCCCTTTAAAACTGTCTTTTGACTTGGTCAGGTTGCTACGGACTACCCGGAAACCAATGCAAGAGAAACGGCACCTTCCTTCGTTGAGGATGAGTATCTGATCACCACTCTCTCGTCTCTTGGGTTCAAACCTGCTCATATCCACCGAGCTCTTGAGGCTCTCTCCACTCCCAATCCGCTTACCACCTCGCTCCTCGGCAGTCTCCCTCCGCTCGAAGCTGGTATCGAGTATCTCTTGCTCCACGTTCCTGAAGCAGACCTCCCAGCCCGGTTTCTTCCAGAAAATAACTCGTCTCAAGGTTTCGTATCTTCTGCCCACGCTGGTGCTGAAGATATTCTCCAGCGTTGGGCCGAGGAACGCGCAACAAGAGAAGCTGGATACCCTAGATTGGCCGCCAAATCTGCTTCGGAAAAAGTGGATGGAAGATGGGACCTCATCCTGGAATTACTCTCAGCTCAGTTGACCGGCTTCGGCCCGCCTAACCTTTCGATGGACGTTGACATTGAAATCCGTGATATGTCCCGACAAGAAGAGCTGGAAGCTGTACAAGCTGTTTACCCCGATGCAACATTCAACAACAAAACTGGCGTCCTCTCTATCCCCTTGCGCACCGCGCCTGCCTTTCTGAACATCATATACTCGTCGGATCACCCTTATCCTGAAGGCGTGAGGGTACCTCCACTCTACGTCACATCCAACGCGATGGCTCCCTACGTCCGGCTCCATCTGATCGCTGAACTCGTCAAACAAATCGCCCCCCAAGGGATGCGAGAGGCAGGCGACATGATATGCTTCACCGCCGTCGACCTCTTAGATCAATTTTGGCAACATATCGAGGAGTCTGGGCCTCCTGATATGGCAGAGGTCATAAAGAATCTCATCCCACCCCCAAAACTGCCTGGTGCACCTGCGGATGAACCATTGGTATCAGGAAAAGGCCCACGCAAGCCCAAACGGTCTAAGGTTATGGATACCAGGAGTGACGAGCAAATCTTGAAGGAATTCAATGAGGTTACGGAAGGACCGAAGTATAAATCCATGCTAACACAAAGGCAGAAGCTCCCTGCATGGGCGAGTCAAGGAGAGATTGTCAAAGTCATTGGACGCTCTCGAGTGGTCGTCGTTGTGGGGGAGACTGGTTGCGGTAAATCAACTCAGCGTGCGCCCTTCACGTCCACTCTCCCTGGCTGGTTTACTCATTCCCTTGCAGTTCCTCAGTTCGTTCTGGATGAAGAAATACGAGCGCAGCGGGGATCGCAGACGTCGATCATCATCACCCAACCAAGGCGAGTGTCTGCAATCGGAGTTGCATCCCGTGTTTCTGCGGAGCGTGCAGAAGACGGGTCAGTGGGATACGTCATTCGCGGGGAGAGTAAAGCGAGTCCCAAGACGAAGCTCTTGTTTTGCACGACTGGTGTGGTACTCAGACGGCTTGGTGGAGGGGATAAATTGGAAAATGTTTCGCATGTAATTGTGGACGAAGTGAGTATGGTAACTTCCGTCTGAGCGCAAAGATTTAAGTCCCGCCAGGTGCACGAACGATCAGTGGAAGGAGATTTTCTTCTCCTGGAACTCAAAGAGCTCCTTCAAGCTAATAGTTCGATCAAGGTAATTTTAATGAGTGCAACCATCAACCAGAAAACGTTCGTCGAATACTTTGGAGGTGCACCTGTGATTGAGATTCCAGGGTTTACACACCCAGTTAAAGACTAGTGAGCAATTTTACTATGGCTGAACTACAGGACTCAGTTCCGCGACATAGCTATCTCGAGGACATTATTCCGGTCATCAATTACAAGCCCAGTGGGTTGCGGTTCTCCGGAAAGAGCAACGATGATCAAATTGCCTCTCTAAGGGCGCATTTCGAAGGACTAGGTCTTGACTCGGAGTCAATCAAGGCACTCGAAATTCTCAAGAAAGCAGGCAGGATCGATTATAATGTAATCATTTTGCTTCTTTTTTCATAATCATTCTGTACGGTTAACCAATTCATAGCTTATAGCCGCCATTGCCTCCCATATCACGCGAAACCAAGGGGCGGGTGCAATTCTCATCTTCATGCCCGGAGTACCGGAGATTAGGCAATGTATAGACGCCCTCAAGATTGCTTCTATCGGCCCTAGTGTCATCCTTCCTCTCCACGCCAACCTATCCAGTGACGAACAGAGACTGGTGTTCCAGCCCACCGACAAACGGAAGATTGTGGTCGCCACCAACGTAGCTGAGGTATTGGGACCCATCCAATTGTTCCCTTCTCTCTAACTTACCCTTAAACAGACAAGTATCACCATCGACGACGTCGTGTTTGTGATTGATGGAGGCAAAGTCAAAGAGACTGGGTACGACCCAGAGACAGGCCTCTCCAGACTTGAAGAAGTGGTCGTTACTCGTGCCGCTGCACGTCAGCGTCGGGGCCGAGCGGGACGAACGCAGCCGGGTGAATGCTACAAACTATTCACGCGACGGGACGAGGAGAATATGCGCAAGTTTCCCGTTCCGGAGATCCTTCGTGTGCCATTGGAGAGCCTATCTCTTCAGATCAAGGCCATGCGAGAAGGAGAGGACGTCAAGGTCTGTCTCCTGCGCAACTGATTAGCCTGGGCTGACAGATCCTTGGCACCAGCTGTTTCTTGGTCGTGCTATTGATCCACCCAAGGTAGCAGCCATGGAGAAGGCGTGGTCGGTTCTTGAAGAACTGGGAGCAGTCGACCCAGAAGGGAACCTCACTGCCCTTGGGAGACACATGGTAAGTTCCAGTTCTTTTCTTTTCCTAAATTCGACACTCATGATGGAATAGGCCACTCTGCCCGTCGATCTTAGGCTTGGGAAGGCATGTTTGCGTATCGTCCATTAGTCCAATACCCTAATTATACCCCATATCCAGATGCTCATCCTTGGCGCAATATTCAGATGCCTTGATCCGATCCTCACGATTGCCGCCAGTTTATCATCCAAACCACTCTTTGTCAGTCCTGTGGACAAGCGTGAGGAAGCAAACAAGTTTGTGGGCTGTTTCCTGTACCTTGGGAAACCCTGTTAAATTCCTTGATAGGGCTCGGCTAGGGTTCGCGATTGAGAATAGTGACCTTTTGACTGACGAGCGAGCATTCCGTGAATGCCAAGGTGTCTCGGAGACTAGGGGACACTCTGGACTGCGGGCTTTTTGCGAGAATGTAAGCTCACAAGGCTCTTAGCTCGTATACGCTTACAAATTTGGCGCACAGAACTTTATATCATATCAAGCCTTTCGCGACATATGGTCCCTGCGGACTGAGTTCGAGTCATCACTGGATTCGCTTGGCTTTATTCCGCGTTCGACGAAAGAGCTCAATATACACAGCGATAATCCCAACCTGCTGAAGTCGATAATCCTGGCTGGACTCTGGCCGCGTGTTGCAAAGGTTGTCCTTCCTAAGGCTATGTTCAACAAGATAGCATCTGGCACGATACAGCGTGAACATGAGGCGAAGGAGGTGAAGTATTATACACAAGAAGGAGAGAGTGGTGGACGCGGAGAAAGGGTTTTCCTTCATCCCGGTTCGGTGCTCTTTGGGAACTCGGCATACAAGTCGAGGTTCCTCGTCTATTTCGCAAAATCAAAGACCACGAAGATTTTCCTTAGAGATGCAACCGAGGTAAGTCCTAAGCCCCATCCTCGTATTACCTTCACCATTCTTTCTAGGTCCCTCTCTACGCAATCCTTCTATTTGGAGGGCATGTCCAAATCAATCATATCGTCGGTGGCCTCTCGATTGGTAATGGATGGGTCAAACTCAAGGCTTGGCCGCGAATTGGTGTACTGGTGAACCAGCTGAGGTGTGTGCTCCATCATAACCGAGATAACGGAGCTGACAATAGTATATTGTAGGCGGCTATTGGATGCCCAATTACAGACTGCCATTGAAGATCCATCCCCGGTCACATTTTCCAAGGACAACCCCATCGTAGATGCTATGCTGGCGCTGCTTACTAGAGATGGTCTGAGTTTAGATCAGCCGTAGGCGTCATCCGTCTATTCGCTTTGGTGTCGGACTCTGCAAATTCGTCAGTCATTGAAGGGGGTGATCGGGATAGTTTCCCAAGTATACTTAGACCGAGAGGAGAGATATCTGAGGGATTGCGAGATTGAAGCTTGATTCATCTAGCCCACATTGTAGGTTACCTTGGCTGGTCCTCGCCCAATGTGAATCCAAGGCCACCAAACCGCATTCTTTACTAATTTTGAAAGCATTTTGAAACTGCGAGCCTGGACAAACGCGCTTTCAGGAAGGTCAACTGATCAAATGGACGTGTTGTTTGTCGCATAACTTGATCTCTTGACAGTACGCATTGAAATCAAGATGCCGCGTGAGATCGTGACTGTACAACTCGGACAATGCGGGAATCAAAGTAAACGTCGTTCTTTTCGCGTCGAGTTGCGTACTGACAGAGCCACCGCGTCGTGATTGGGGTGTCCGTAGTGGGTTCGGTATACTGGCAGCGACTGTGTGCAGAACATGGAATCAACAAAGAGGGAATTCTTGAAGAATGGGCGACAGAAGGTGGCGATCGCAAGGACGTCTTTTTCTACCAAGCAGACGATGAACACTATATCCCACGTGCTATACTCATCGACCTCGAGCCTCGCGTCATCAACAACATACTTACATCTTCGTACGCAAACCTTTATAACCCAGAAAACATATTTGTGTCCAAAGACGGCGGTGGAGCAGGAAATAACTGGGCTCAGGGATATGGATATGGCGAAAAAATATACGAAGAAGTAATGGAAATGATTGACAGAGAAGCTGAAGGCAGTGATTCTCTCGAGGCAAGAATTTCTGCGTTCCATGACCGCTCAGCTTCTTACGTGTCTTCAAATCTGCAGGGCTTCATGGTAATGCACTCAATAGCTGGTGGTACTGGGTCAGGACTAGGTTCTTTTGTCCTTGAACGCCTCAACGATCGTTTTCCGAAGAAACTGATCCAAACATATTCGGTATTCCCTAACACCTCGGAGCCTGACGTCGTCGTACAACCTTATAACTCTCTCTTGACTCTGAAACGTCTAGTCAACCACGCAGATAGTGTGGTTGTGTTGGATAACGGGGCGCTAGCACGAATTGCGGCGGACAGGCTACATATACAAAACCCAAGTTTCGATCAAACGAATCAACTGGCACGTCTTGGCGTCTCTTGGCATTTGTCTATTTTTTGACAACATCTTCTGCTTATCAGGTATCAACCGTTATCGCTGCGTCCACCCAGACACTTCGATACCCTAGTTACATGAATAACGATTTAGTTGGGATCGTGGCCTCTCTCATCCCTACTCCGCGGTGTCATTTTCTCATGACTTCCTATACTCCATTTACTGGCGACAATATTGACCAGGTACACAACCTGTAGTATGCGTGGTCTATTCTTCCGCTGACTCCCGATCCTGTAGGCAAAGTCAATCCGAAAAACGACTGTTCTTGACGTAATGCGCCGACTTCTGCAGCCAAAAAATCGAATGGTGTCAACCTCACCTTCCAAGTCGTCCTGTTATATTTCTATCCTGAATATCATCCAGGGTGATGTAGATCCTACCGATGTCCACCAATCTCTCCTTCGAATAAGAGAACGTCAATTAGCAAATTTCATCCCTTGGGGCCCAGCGAGCATCCAGGTTGCATTAACACGACGGAGTCCTTACGTGCAGAGCGGAAATAGGGTCAGTGGGCTAATGCTGGCAAATCACACTAGCATTGGATCAGTAAGTGGCTCTCGTTCTTTTTGAACCAATTAGCAAACCAGCCACCAGTTGTTCAAGCGAATGCTGGACCAGTATGATCGACTAAGGAAAAGGCACGCATTCTTGGAGCAGTATAAGAAGGAGAAGATGTTTGAGAATGGATTCGAGGAGTTCGATGACTCGAGGCAAGTACGATGATCTTAAGCGTCATAATCGTGCTCAATATCCCTGCAGGGCTGTCGTCGAAGAGCTATTGAAAGAATACAAAGCGTGCGAGAGTCCAGATTATATATCTTATGTGTGTACTCTCTTAACTCGGCTCATCTGGCTACTCACTTGCTCGATACAGGGCTCTGGCGACGCCGAGCAAACCACATAGAATCGATGTATGGATTCCGGTATCTACATAGTGTACATATTCCTCTATTTGTACTGCACCTGTATCCTGATAGGCAATTCCTGCTCGATGCCGACACATTAGCAATGACAATAGTCGAGGGATTATAAATAGGCTTCTTCGTGACACCGACATGGTCTCCACATTACGGCATCACGCACAGGCTTCCACCCTCGCTCCCTACATGAATTATCCAGTGTCTCGGGATCAACGCCCTCGCGCGGCGGACGAATTCGAAGGGTTTCCAACCCTATAAACAACTCTGCGTCATGCCTGAGGACATTTTGCATTATCCTCTCCGCCACATTTGTGATCATCAACGTCTTTGTGGGGACCACAGCCAGGGCAAGGACCTCCCACTGACAACCGTGTTCGATATGCAATAAATCAAGGGGCCCACGAACTCTCGGGAGGGATTCGGGGTCGGTGGACCATCCGCGCGCCGGTGGTGGGGTCTGGTGGTCGCTATCATGCCCCGATGTACAAACAATGAGGCGTTTGAGCGAGGGAAAATGGCGAACCAGCTCGCATAACAACCCCGAGTGTGCATTCTGACAATCGTAGAACTCGAGAGTTGTGAGGTGTCCGTTGGAAGCCCAAAATGGCCTATTGAGAGTCGGTCGCCAGATGGGACCCAGGGAAATCCACAAGCAACGGCGGAACGTCAGAGTTTGCAGATTGCCGAAATTGGTGCGTCGTATCGCTGCCCAGGTGGAATGATCAATGGACATGAGTGCGACATCCAATCTCCTCAACGTTCGGCAAGCCATTGGTGATTGGAGAACTGCTTGCAGTAGTTTCTCGTCCACCCAGCGGTTCTCGGAGACAGACCATCCACCTGGAGGAACCAATCGGTCCGCGATGACGCTCTGGGCAATGAAGGAGATGCTCGTCAAAACCCCTCTCCCCGCCAAATCAACGATGGTCGCATGTAAGAGTGGGGTCTGGCGTCGGATGAGATACTCGAGACGCAAGAACTCTAGGTTGGGGCATTGGCTGATAATGGAACTGAGGAGACAATCGTACTTTGCTGCATCGAGTCGCCACAGTTTGTGGGCGCCAAGTAGCCGGAAGTTCGGATGAGGATCGAGGGTCATGGCGTGTATAAGAGGCCCGTATTGCCTTACTATATGCTTTTCGAACTCTCTGAGCAAAGGTATGATGCGATGTGGAACGATTAGAGCCCGAATATCGACACTCCTGAAAAGGAGGGGCGTGCTGATGTTGTTCCAGAGACGGCACACTCTGAGAAAAGGTTGTGTGAGATGTCATTCAAGGATGCCGTGGAGGAGTTCTTACAGTCTGCAGGTTTTCAAAGCCGACCACTCGACAGCAGCACCGTCCCCTAATAAACCAGGTGTGTTTGACCCTTGTTCTTCGTCTCCCTTGCTCTGGATTGGTTCAACGGAAATTTCCCGATCTCCACTGTCTTCGGCCTCGGACTCATCGTCCGAGCTTGAACAAATATAACCTTCATCCCACTTCGGGTCACCATCGCCATCATCATCATCGGAGTCCTCGTCATCAGAGTCCTCGGTAGTACTTTCTGTCAGCACTGCTTGCCCACTGGCGTTTGCCATCGTGCTTGATTGGCTAGCAAGTTGAGAGACGCCAACTTCTGGACCGACATTGGTCATCGTTAATTCGAATATCTCGATGAGGAGCTCTACGGGTAGTGTCGCTATTGACATGAGCCAGCACAGTAAGCGAGAAGGTCAAGGCTTTTGCTGCTTTCTTTCATTCTTGGGGCCACAATTTGGAACGGACGTGCCGCGGCACCACGGGCACCGCGGAGCACAGCGCAGCAAAGGACTTGTCGTGTGTTTGTAGCGGACCCCGACACAAACTAGGTTTGCCCGCCGCGCGTTTGACCCTCCACTGTTTGCATGGAGGAACAAAGGGCCGGTTTTGTTTGCTTCAGAACCTTTGGCCATGTTACCAAACCCATCATGAAAACGCCAGTGTCGAGAAGAAATGAGTGCGAGCGCTCACTGCCTGCTGCGGGATGCATAAGAGGTTTGGGGCGAGATCAGGTGTGAGTTATCTAAAGTAGGCGAGAGTAGTTCCTGTGAACTGTGCAGATCATAGGCGAGCTGGTTAACTTAGCTGGTTCACCAGCCTGTGAACCGAGTTGATGAAGGGGCGAATACGCTTATGTAGGACGAAGCGCAAAATGATAATACAAGAGTAAAAGTACATGACGATAAACAGAAACCGAGAATTCAAGCTCAGATACCGAAACCATATAGGGTTCGGCCACTGCGCTTGAGCGCGTAAACAACATCAAGGGCAGTAACAGTTTTCCTTTTCGCGTGCTCGGTGTAGGTTACAGAGTCGCGGATGACCTGAAAAGCAAATCAGGGACGAGATTGATACAGAGAGCGTGGCAACGTACACCCTCAAGGAAGTTTTTCAAAACAGCACGAGTTTCCTCGTAGATGAGACCAGAGATGCGCTTGACACCACCACGACGAGCAAGGCGGCGAATAGCAGGCTTGGTAATGCCTTGGATATTGTCGCGCAGGATTTTACGATGGCGCTTTGCACCAGTCTTTCCGAGACCCTTGCCACCTTTTCCACGACCAGCTATGGGGTAATGTGCGCGTCAGAAGGAAAAAAAGACCGTTGAGATTGTGTATACTAACACATTGTTGATGATGAGGTGGTTAGATGAAGAAAGTGGAAGTGAGTTTTGTGTGATAAGGCGGAACTATTCGCAAGGTGGATGTTTATCAGGTTGGAACGCCAGAGTTGGCCTTTATGGGAGCATGTTCGCGGAAGGACGGGGCGGAGCTTGAACCTTATATGTCACGTGCTGACCCTCGCCGACATCAGTGTCGCCTTCAGGTGTTTAGTTTTCTTTTCAAACACACGGACAATGTTAATAATAATTCTGCATGAGCCTTGCGTGCATATGGAGCGGCGTTGGACGGCGTCGGTTTGCTTTGTTGCGGCTCGCCTGTCCCTGACTTGTACTACACGTCCTGTTTTCAATCTGGTGGTAGTTGCCTTGGATCTGTTCCGATCTCCACCAAGGTCTCAGCACAGTCAATTGATCAATCACCGTCCTTATGCCTCAGTAATTTTTGCGACTTTCATCTTGACCAGACGTAAAGGGATGAGCATAACTGAACTCCCCGCTTCGTCAGTGCGAGGGTGGTCCTGTGAAACTTCGATCATAATCATGGATTCCAGCGACACGCAATCCCAACCATCTATTAGAAATCAAGTGCATGTTCGTCCGGCTGGCTCCCAGCGATGACACATGGACCATACAACTACTCCCTTGGAACCTTATTGACACGGATATACCCCGAACTACTTTATGAACGGTTGTCTCAAACCCAAACATCCTGCACATGCCTTGCGGTATTCACTACAGTGACTTTCGTTATTCAGTTTGTTTCGGTAATATTTCCTCCTCGTCTCAGTTAGGGGCACCGCCAGGCCCCCAACCTTCCTTCCCAACAAAATCCATAACCAATACAGAGGCGGACAGACATTAATGACCCAATCAGAGCCCCTACCAATGCTCCCAAGGAGGCAATACTGCAGGAAGGCGCACTCCTCTTGGTCCATCCACCCATCTATGGGAAGTTCCCTGAATTAGCACCTTCTCATTCATATCGTCGCCAAGTTGGACGTACCTCTCTAAGAAGGAGAGTAGACCCGTCGCCCCCTCCAAGGTGGGCACATGCGATGCTCTTGACGAAATTGTTCCTGCCCACCTTAATTTCCGCTGTGGCGGCGACTCCCTTGTTCACGAAGGCGTAAGACGCTGCGACGTGTCCATTTATGACGCGCTCAGTGATCGCCTAGAGAATGACCGCCTTACTTTCAGAACAAGCCCGCAAGTCGCACGTTCAATGACTCATGGTGTACGCTGAAGATGGCCTTATTAAGGGTTCTCCAAACTAAAGCCACGCTTGAGATTGTGGAGAGATAGATGCGAATTTTGTGCCCAGGTAGGGCCGTTGCTCCCAGTCTAGTGTTCATCAAATAATTTGGATGGCAGGGTTCATCAATTCTGAATCGCAGCGGCACGAGTAGAAGAACCAGTTACTCAGGAGTCAATAACTGATTTGAGCTCCTCCAGTTCTTGTATCTGAACCTTGTGCAAGAAACACATTGCTCGTCCAACTGCAAGGGTACGCTCACCCAGTTGTTTATAGGTTCCCCCACTAGAGGCGGAGGAGCTCCACACGCCGGTGAACTGTTTCTAACATGATTTATAGCAGCCTATGCTCGCCTATAGCCCCACTCGTACTTGATTTATATTTCTTGAAAGATCATGAGAGCTGTTAACGCCCAGGTGAAATCATCGCGTAGTTAGATAGAATCCTGTCCCATTATCAGGTTGGGGACACCTTCAAGTTGGAGAGTATATTTCCACGCAATCGGTGTACTTACAAGGACTTCGTGCATGACGAGAAAATGAGTTGGTGAATGGTCAAACGCGAACACCTTGTCCTCCACCATGTCGACCAGACGAGGCACGGCTCTTAGACAGAACAGCAGGCGGAACACCGGCACCTCTGCAGACAACATGGCCCTCTTCATGCAGCAAGTGAATGAAACGGCTGAGGAAAACCTCCGCCGCGAGCTTTCAACCACCCAGAAGGAAAACGATCGGGTCAGCCTCCGTGTTTGTCCAGCTCACAAGGCGCTCCTAACCTTTCTGCGTTGCCTAAATACCACAAACGCGTCATTTCCAGTAGTTGCGCGACCAAGTCCACTCACTACAAACCCTTCTTGCGCAAAGGCCGCCGTTGGAGCAATTTCAGGACCTGGAACGCGAATTTAGGAGTCTAGAACTACTACTACAGGGAACAATGCGAGAAAATGAGCGCGCTATGCAAGACCTTGAACGGTACGCTTTCCACGCGGCATTCTCCTGATCATCACGGGCGCACTTTTCGGTCTGAACACTCGCCCTTAATAGATCCAAAGCTCGTGAAAAGCAGTTGGAGACTGAACTTGCCCGGTTGGCTGGAGAAAATTGGCAGGTGAGGGTTCCATTCCACACCAATTTCATTCCTGCAGAATTCACCATCCTTTCTCGTTCTAGACAAACCTCCATCTTGGGTCCAGTGGTGGTGGGTCCCCACTCGCTGCACGTGGGCGCCCGTCGATATCGGACGATAGCCCTTCACGAGCTGCTCCTACTGCAACGGCGACGCAGGAAAATATGAAAGAGCATTTAGAGAAGGTAACCGAACCGATTCCAAAGACCTTCCTCCACTAAAGCTCTTGTACAGGTTCGACTACTTATCCTGGGCATGGATCAACGATTGCGAGTCAAAGAGAAAGCCCTTAACGAGGCGGTTGCCCGTGCGGAGGAGAAGGAGCGTAGCCTCGATGGTATCTCGCTCAACGGCGCTTAGTCCTCTCGTTCACTTACCTGGCTGCCACTTTTCGTCCTGACTCGATCACGAGAGCCTCTACATCTGTACCACATAGCATGTGTATATCTAAACTTGGCTTTGAATGATTCTCTTCTCAATTCCACTGCCCAATGGCAATAATAATCCGCCATCGAATCATGATATTCCTCTTGATTCCATTGCTCATGTATCGCCCGAGATCTTTCACTACTGTTTAATAGCGAGCTTATTAGCACTTGGTCGCTTGTGAGGAACATGTAAAGCTCACAGTAATCACGGTAGGCTGCTTCCGGCCGGTAAACTCTTCGAGGTTGCTAACTTCCAGGGCAACCTCGATCAGCCCTGCAATACCGCTTGCAGTCTCTTTACCAAATTCGCTTGTTTCTTTGGTGTACCTCTCCACGTAAAGGCGAATGGTAGCACCTTGGCTACCAGTACCGCTCAACCTGAACACCACTCTTGATCCATCCGTGAAGCGAATGACTTGTCCCTGGTTCTTGCTGATGCTACCGTCGATGGGATCGGTATAGTTGAAGTTGTAAGTCTCGCTGATCTCAAATTCGCCCGTCGACGAATTGAACTTCTTCCCGATTAAGGACCCACCCTCAATACTCTGGTTGATAAGGTCCACCACCTTCTTTGCGCCCTCCGATTCCACTTCCTCGTAATCGTACCGAGAGAAAAAGCTCCGGCCGTATTTCTCGTAGTGCTCCTGGAGGATCTCCTTGATGCCAACACCACGCTTAGTCTCGTTCGCAGCAGCGATAATATTAAGCCAGGCCACTACGGCCCAGACACCATCCTTCTCTCGGATATGGTCTGAACCAGTTCCGAACGACTCTTCGCCACAAATGGAGAGACGCCCCGCGTCCATAAGGTTGCCGAAGAACTTCCAGCCAGTGGGCACTTCGAAGTATTCGAGACCTTTGGCCTTAGCGACGAGATCGATCGCGCCCGATGTGGGCATCGAACGTGCGAGCCCCTTCAAACCGCCCTTCTTGAAGTACGGAATGCAGTCCGCCCAATCGGCGATGATCGCTACAGAGTCAGAGGGGGTGACGAACGCGCCAGTACCGTAGATCATATTGCGGTCACCGTCTCCATCAGAAGCGGCGCCAAACTGGATCTTATTCTTCTCGACGGCTTCGACGAGGGTATATGCATAGGTGAGGTTAGGATCAGGGTGTCCTCCACCGAAATCGGGGAGGGGTATGCAGTTTTGGCAAGCGGTCTCAGGAAGTCCGAGGGCCTTGACGAAAATGGCATGGGCGTAGGGACCGGTCACGCCATGCAACCCATCAAAGAGGACCTTGAAGTCAATGTTCGATTGAAGGAACTTCTTGATGAGGGGAAAGTCGAAGATCTCCTCCAAAAGGATAAGGTAGTCCTTGACGGAATCAATGATTTGAACCTGGAGTGGGCCATAGGTGAAATTTCCGATCTCTTCCAAATCGAGCTGGATGTCACATCAGTATCGATCGAGATGCTCGGCGCTTCCAATTCAAGCGGCGCACCTCCCCAGCATTAAGGACTTTGTACTTTGAAATACCCTTTGCCTTCTCGAAGATCCGATCTGTCACATCTTCGGGCGCAGGGCCCCCGTTCGACATATTGTACTTGATACCAAAGTCGTTGTTGGGTCCGCCAGGATTGTGGCTGGCGGTCAGGAGGATACCACCATCGGCCTTATACTTGCGAATGATGTTGGAGGCTGCAGGGGTCGAGAGGATACCGTTTCGGCCAATAATGAGCTTCTCGACCCCGTTGGCGGCGGCAATCTTGAGAATCTTCTGGACGGTAGGCTCGGAATAGTACCGCCCATCACCTCCTACGACAACAGTGGCACCTTGGGGCGAGGTGGCATCGAAAATGGCTTGGATGAAGTTCTCAGTGTAATGCTGTAGTAGTCGCAACCCATATGTTGAGCCCGAGATGGGTCGTAGATCAAGATCAACGCGTCAGTCGTGATCCAAATAGACAAGATCACCTCTCACTGACCTCTTGTTGGAAGACTTTTACCCTAGCGTACGATCAACCGTCAGTGCTCCTCAGGGCGGTGATTTCTTTCCCGTACCGTTTCCTGAGACCCGATGTACCGGGTTTCTGGTCACCGTACGCTGTGGTGGTGACGGTTTCAACACTGAATTGGGTCATGCAGAAAACGGTGGATAAGGACGAAACGGTGGGGGCCAACGTTGATCATCAATGGCGTAAAGACCATGGCCGGCCGCCGACCCTCAAATCATCGATGCAATGAGTTAAGCGCTAAAAGTCATGTTGCGCAACTAGATATTGAACATGCGAGCGAATTCGGAATCAGGCGAAGAATTGAACGGGGAACGAGTTAATCAAAGAAAAATGGCGGAGCATAAGCGCATATAAAACCGAGACCAAAACCGAGACCAAAACCGAGACCAAAACCGAGACCATTGGATGGATGGATGATGGTGATTTATACACAGGTCAGGTCCATTTCCATTTGTCGCAGGCCGACTCAAATAGATCGCCCTGCTATCGTACAATCGTTGGTACAGCGCCAGCTGGATAGCGTTTAGTGACCAGCAGAAGACGCGCTGTCGTAGACTACAGCCCACTCGTCATCCTCTGCAGTGGGGGAGGGGGCGCGGGCTGTAACCATAGTACCAGTCATCGTGCTTGTGGCAGTGGCAGCGGGCACATCGACGAGGGACCCATCTTCCTGATCTGAGTCGTTTATGAGAGAGATGGAGCTATCGTTGGAGTGACTACTCGAAAAAGTCACAGGCGTAACGATTGATGATGATGCGACAGTGTCACGACGCGTAGTGGCAGTGGGGGCAGCCTTTTCGCTAGCCGGGACGCTTGCGTATTGCGGAGTCTCGTAAAAGCCACCAGGCATGGCGAGTTCTGAAGACGACAGAGAAGGATGCGAGGCGATATCAGAACCACTGCACGAAGGAGCGGCGACCTCAATCTTGATCCAGAGCTTTGGTGATGGTTAGTCATTAGAACCTTAAGATTGGAAGATACAACTCACCCTGTGGCCGAAGTACTCTCCATTCTCCCCATTCCTCAACCTCCAAAAGCTGTCGTAAACACCAGGTTCCTCAGGGGCCTTGAGATCACCAGCCCAAACATCGACAGCCTGGCTAACGGCAGCCTTGCCAACATCGTACGACTTGGGGGCGTTTGCGAACGCTGCCAAACGATGGCCACCAACAAAGACGAGGATAGTTTCAGTCGGCCAGTCACGTCGGCCATCATTGATCATCTTCCAGCACTTGATAAACTCGGCACCCGGAGGGAAAGTCGTTCCATCGGCAACGTTCATGTCCTCAACGAACGCTGCAGAGAGTGCAATGGACTCGAGGGCCGGGCGGCTTGCGATGAAGCTACTATAAAGGCTTGCGGGCCGTGTGATGGTTTGAGTCATTTCTGGTTCAGAAACAACCAGGGGGGTTGCGGGTACGAGCACGGGCACTGGAGACGGGATCTGGATGGTCACAGATGGAGATGGGGGCCTTGGGGCGATTGGGGAGAGAGCAACCACAGGAGTTGGCGGCGAAAGAACCTTGGCAATCGCGGGCTGCACCACAGAGCGAACAACAGGGGTCGTCAGGCTAACGGGTTCTGGCCTCGACGGGCTACCGAGGTCGTCCCTCCCCAGGCTGACGGGTTCTGGCCTCGGAGGGAAGTGCAACGAAACAGTGGAAGGCTTGGGAGCAACGGGCTCAGTAGTCGGGACTGAAGGCAGCACGATAAACTTGGGCGAGGGGATACGAAAGTAGTGTGGCGCAGGAACTGGGGTAGGTGCCTCAACCTGTACGCTCTTCTCTTCTCCATTGTTGGTGGTCTGAACAGATGCGACGCCGTGGCACTTTCTAACCGTTTGCGTGGAAATCGAGACACGGGGAGCTTCGACAGTCTGAGCGGACGAGTTGATGCGAATGGGCACAGGTGCAGGCAAAGGCAGACACGGCGGCATGACAGGCACTCCGATTGTACCGGCGTGGACTGGCAGGGGCTGCAAGACGGGGATCTGTGGCAATGGGAAGTTGCGCTCGACAGGCAAGGCCGGGATGACGGGCTCTGTCCGCTCCCTAATCTCTTGCCCCTCACGAAGGATTTGAGGAATAATCGTCTTGGGAGTCTTGATCTTGAGCAAGGGATGATCAATCGGATGGACTGGGATGGGCATAGCCTCGCAATCCGCACAAAGATCAAAGTCCTTGCAAGAAGGGTGCAAGCACTTGTAGCGAACTCCGTGAATAGTCTTGCTGCAGCCAGGGGCGTCGCACATAGCGCGGTGCTTGACGAGGTTCTTGCGAGACTGGCGGTAGACGATGTCATTGAGCTTGAAAATCTTGACGAAGCTGTGATTGGGATGCTGCTCATTGGTGATAGCTTGGCAAGGTTCGCAAACGTCGAAATCAGGACATTCGATACATTTCTGTGCATTTGTTAGTACATTCCAAACAACATGAGGAATTAAACATACGAAACGAACGCCGTAGATCCTACTGCTGCACATGTTGCACCTCGCGCTATGAGCCACACGAGGCGGGGACGCAGCGGAATGTACCGATCGCGGTGCCGGGGGGGCAGGGTTAGCTGAATGCGGAGGGTGAGATGAATTCGGTGCATCGGAAAATTAAAACTCACGAAGGGCTGGTACATTCCTCATCGGACGCTCGTGAACAATAACGCGACCTGGTTCATGGATTGCGAAGAACTCGTGGTTGGTATTGTGGGTGGTATTATCGCTGGGAGAGACCGTCAGAACGTAGAAAGAGCCAGTGTATACACTTGCGCTACTCACACTTTGCAGCGGTCGCAGAAGTCGAAGTCGGGGCAATCGAGGCACTTATGACGAACACCGACGATAGGTCCCTTATTGCAACCATCGCAGGTAATGAAGCGGTGGACGACTGGGCTGGGCTGGCGAGGACTACTGTCGTCATTGAACGGATTCACTGCTACGATGGGGCATCGCGTGGGGACAGGCCTGGTGATGAGCTTGAACGTGTGATCAAACGCAACACAGTGGATTGCATCTGCGGAATGATTCCTCGTGCATTTGCCACACTAGAAGATAGACGCGCGGATGTCAGCAATCTAGAGAGTGAGACAAGGTAGGCCGCTCACGAGGTCATAGTCGGCGCATTCATTGCACTTGTAGCGGACTCCACGAATATGCTTGAAGAAGTGTCGATTAGGTAAGGTCTCCGAACGGGATGGAAGTCCGACCACGTACCTCTCCGCAGCGATCACACCAGATATTCGGGTGAAGAGGACCCTCTTCGGTCCAGTCAGAAAGAGGCGCGCTCGGGGATTCGGAGCTCGATTCTGAGCGGCGTGGAGGGTCTGGGACGACTGTGGCGGGGCTGCGAGTACCAAGGCCTTCATAGACAGTGAGTTCGTCCATGAATGTGTTGCTATATGCGCGTTTGAAATCTGTAAGGAAGGTGTT
>WNFL01345377.1_pt4 | contig 20327 bp, 19 predicted proteins | sample 5400361 | NCBI WGS metagenome assembly WNFL01 (sample SAMN13153351, study PRJNA577476) | soil metagenome | isolation source: 40 cm soil on Douglas fir-dominated hillslope | place: USA:California | collected 2013-09-17
GCGATGACGGAGCACTGGGGACTGGTGACGCGACTCGGACTCAGAGACCTCATCGGCTCACAAGCAAAGGATAGTCCTCTGACCGAACGCACGTTCGGCGTCGATTTTGCGCTCGGTGCGATCTACAAATTTTAAAGAACAGCGGGCAGGCTGGCCCGCAAACGCGCGCCCGTTCACCCGACGCACGTTCAGCGTGAGCTTTGATTTCCAAGGGATGACGTGAGAATACGATGAAAACGCCAATCAAGATTTTGCTGGGAGGCCTTGCCGCCGCGGCGACGGCGACCGCCGTGGTGGCCGGCTACCTCATCTATCCGGGGACGCCGAGCAATGCCGCCAGCCTGAGATTTCAAGGCTATGTGCCGCTGCCCTCCGACAGCGTGCTCTCGATACTCGATTATCTAACGGTGAATGACGGCAAGTTATTCGTCACGAGTGAGAGTACCGGCGATGTGTATAGAGTCCAAATCGGCAAAGACTCTTTGCCTTCGGCCGCCGATGTAGCGAGATTGCCGGGGGAGCCGATGGCGCACGGAGTCGTCATCGAACCATCGAGTCATCTTGCCTTTGTAACGCGCAGCGAATCGAATACCGTCGATATCTTCGATCCGGCGAAAATGCTCCTAGTCAAACGCATTCCGGTGGCTGATGATCCCGATGCAATCTTTTACGATGAGACCAATCGGCTCGTCTATGTCGCGAGCGGCGATTCGCATCTCGCGACGCTGATAGATCCGTCGACACAGACGATGCTCACGACCATCCCGCTGGGCGGCGCGCCGGAATACGCGGCGCTCGATGTCCCGGCGAAACTGCTGTACCAGAATATGCACGACACCAACAGCGTAGTGGCCGTCGACATCGTCAAGCGCGCGGTTGTACAGAGCTGGCCGCTGCAGGGATGCGAGGCGCCGACAGGGATGGCGATCGACGAGATTCACCGCCGGTTGTTCATCGGCTGTGGTGCGAGCGCCGTGCTCGCAATCTTCGACTTGGACGAGCACCGCGTCGTCGCGACCGTGCCGATCGGCAAGGGGCCGGACTCGGTGGCGTTTGACCCCACATTGCATCGCATCTATACGACGGGAAAATCCGGGGTTCTGGTAGTGATACAGCAAGTCGAGCCCAACTCGTACAAAATACTCGACACCGTCCGTCTGCACTATGGGGCACACACGCTGACGGTGGATCCTACGACACACGTTCTATACGTGGGGTATGCGGGCCTGGTCGTCAATCCGCGCGTCGCGGTGTTCATTCCTCTTACCTAGCCGCCGCTCCCGTTGATGTGCAGGGGACGGCCATTTGTTTTGACTGCAGACACATTGTAGCGCCTCTTCAAAAAACCGCACATCAAGCCCCAACCTGCGCGTCTTACGATTTCCAGCGTGTACTGGCTGACGGCTCAGAGGCTTTATGCAACTCAACACTCTTCATTTGTTCACTGCGGTCGCGCTGGTATTGACGCTCGGCGGCTGCGCCACGCTGCCCTCCGGAAAACCGGATCCCAGCGATCGATTTGAGCGTGTCAATCGATCCGTGTATTCGTTCAATCGCGCAATCGACCATGCAGTGCTCCGCCCGGTCGCACGCGCCTACGTGAAGATCACGCCGGCACCGGTGCGCCGCTCCATCTCGAACTTCCTCACCAACCTCGACTATCCAGTCACCATCGTCAACGACATCTTGCAAGGCAAGATTCGTGACGGATTGAGCGATGTGGGTCGATTCGGGGCCAACACGGTGGTGGGAATCGGCGGACTGTTCGATCCGGCAAGCCATTGGGGGCTGGAAAAGCATAACGAGGATTTCGGCCTGACGCTGGCGAAGTGGGGAGTCGGGTCAGGACCCTACCTCATGCTGCCGATCTTGGGGCCCTCCACCGTTCGTGATGCGCCGGCACGTTTTGCCGATCGCTTCATGAGTCCGGTGACATACGCCAACAACACCGGTGTCGAGGTGGGCTACTTCGTCGTCAAAGGAGTGAATACGCGCGCCGGCCTTCTGGATACTGACCCAGTGATCGACTCGGCGTACGACCCGTACGCCTTCGTGCGCGGTGCCTGGCTGCAGCGGCGCGAGTACCAGATACACGGCGGAAAGGTGCCGGAGAAAATGCTGCCCGAGGAGGACGGCGGCCGGGTGCCGTCCGAGGACCCCGCCAAACCCGCCCCCTAGGTTGCGTGTTTTGGGTTTTACGAGGATCTTGCATGGCTCAATCAATTCTCTTTGGCGCTCGTTCGACGGCCGATCAAGTGCTGGCCGGCATCGACCTGACCCGCAAGCGCATCGTGGTAACCGGATGCAACTCGGGTATTGGATTCGAAACGATGAATGCGCTCGTCGCCAACGGTGCGCAAGTCATCGGGCTCGCGCGAACGCGCGACCGTGCTCAGACGGCGTGCAATTCCGCAGGTCCTTCGGCAACACCGATCGCCTGCGATTTGGCGGATTTTGAATCGGTCGAAGCCGCGGCGGATTCAATACTCCGGCTGCCCGGTCCGCTGGACGCCGTCATCGCGAATGCGGGGATCGCGAATCTACCCACCCTGCAAACGCGCTACGGCATCGAACTACAGCTTCTCGTCAATCACATCGCGCATTTCGCGCTCGTCAATCGCCTCGCCGCTTCGGTCCGCAGCGGTACCGGGCGCATCGTGATCGTCAGCAGCGATGCGAGCATCAAGCAAGCGCCGGCTGAGGGAGTCCTGTTCGACAATCTCGACGGTCGACGCTTCTATGACCCATCCACATTTTATGGACAAGCGAAATTGGCAGCGGCGCTGTATGCCAAAGAACTCTCGCGTCGCCTGGGCCCGCGCGGCGTATCGGTCAATTCGTTGCATCCGGGCTCTACTCGAGGGACCGGCTTCGACAAATACCGGAACTCGACGCGGCGCCGAAGCCGGCTCGCCCGATTGTTCATGAAGTCACCGGCCCAAGGCGCGGCGACTCAAACGCTGCTGGCGGCGAGTCCGCAGGTTGGCGGCATCACAGGCGAGTATTGGTCCGACTGTCAAATTGCAGAGGGCAATCCGCTGCTGGCGGACGTTGGTCTCGCCGGGCGCCTATGGGATGCTTCCGAACGGATTGTCGCGTCGATTGCGGCAGCAAAGGCCACTTCACGGAAGCAGGCGGCTCGAGAGGTCGTCGATCGGCGATCCTCGATGGGTGCCGGCTGAACTACGAGATCATCGCCGGCGCGCGCAGCACGGGCAGCACGATGCGGGCCTCCAAACCGCCCTCCGGTCGATTCTGGAGAATGATCTCACCGCCGTGCCCCTGGACAATCGCTCGAGCGACCGTGAGGCCAAGACCGACGCCGCCGCTGGTGCGGTTGCGCGATCCATCGATCCGATAGTAAGGACGGAAGACGTTATCGAGGGCGTCCGCGGGTATGCCGGGTCCACGGTCCCTGATGGCCACGACCAGTGCCATTTCTTCACAAGACAGTTCGATTTCCGGGGTCTTGCCATATTTGGCGGCATTGTCGATCAAATTGGTGAAGGCGCGTTTCAGGGTGAACGGCCGGCCCCGATACACGGCGTGTGCAGGCCCGGCATAGCCGATATCGACGTCTTGATCGGCGTAATCGTTCGCAATGGTAAGAAGGACGTGGGGGAGATCGAAACTGGTCGTTTCTTCGACCGATGCATCGTCTCGAAAAAAGGCCAGAGCCTCGTCGACCATGTTCTGCATCTCATCCACATCCCTGAACAAGCGCGCCTGTTGCTCCTGGTCGTCGATGAACTCGCCCCGCAAACGCATCCGAGTCAGTGGAGTCCGTAAATCATGCGAAATAGCCGCCAACATCATGGTTCGATAGGCCACGAATTTCTGAATCTGCGCCTGCATGGCGTTGAATGTCTCGATCACCTGCCGCAGCTCTCTGGGCCCGGTTTCGGCGATGGGCGGGGCCCGCGGGTTGAGTCCGAATTGCCGCACCGCCGCCGCGAGTCGCTCGATCGGCCTGGAGAACTGGCGCGCGGCAAATGCAGTGACGACGGTTATCGATGCCGCCAGAAAGCACAGCCAAATCATCCAGCGGTCGGCCCCAGGCATTCCCCAGGTCCGTTTCATCACACTGAAGACCAGCCAACTTCCATCATTCAATTGCACCGCCAGCATGTACGGCGCGAGGGGCCGACTCCGATCGTAGACGATTCCCGGCGGCACCGATCCGGTGCGGCCAGGGCTGAGGACGGCAACAGCCCGCTGCAGGTGGGCACTGATCGTCCGCTGAGCGTTTTTGTCTGCGCCGCGCGGCGCGGCTTCGAGCGACGCAGACGCTCGGGATGCCGCGGCATACCAGTCGGCGCGAAACTCCCCAGGCGCTGCCGCCGCCGCCAGCGTCTGGCGCATCGAAGGCGGAGCCGCCTCGATCATGCGCACGATGTCGGCGCCTTCATTCAGCAGGCTCGATCGCTCCAATGGCTCCTGCGACAAGGCGCCGCCAACGGTCCTGAACAATCCGACCAGCGCGAGCGTCACGGCCACGGCCAGCACCTCGGTGACGGCGAAGCGGCGCGCGATGGTGTCCGACAGCCAGGATGAGCGCTTCATCCGCGGCTCACCGCTGCCGCAAAAATGTAGCCGCCGTTGCGGACCGTGCGGATCAGCACCGGATTCTTCGGGTCTTCCTCGAGTTTGTGGCGAAGGCGGCTCACCTGGACGTCGATGCTTCTGTCGTACGCCACATGCGATGAGCCGCGCGCGAAATCGATCAATTGGTCCCGCGTCAGAACCCGCTGCGGATGTTCGGCGAAGGCCAGCAATAGGTCGAATTCGCCGCCCGAGAGCAGCACCAGCGTGTTATCGGCCGAGCGCAGTTCGCGCCGGGCGACGTCAAGGCGCCAATCGGCGAAGCGCAGCACCGGCCGAGTTTCGCTGCGCGTCGGTGCCGCGGCTTTCTCGGCGGTTCGCCGCAGCACTGCTTTGACTCGAGCCAACAGCTCGCGCTGATCGAAGGGCTTGGTCAGGTAATCATCGGCCCCGAGTTCGAGGCCGACGACGCGATCCATGGGGTCCGCCACGGCGGTGAGCATGATGACCGGCAGCGCGGACTGAGCGCGCAGCCGCCGGCACAGATCAAAACCGTCTTCCTGCTGCAGCATGACGTCGAGAATCACGAGATCGATCGGCTGTCTTTCCAGGGCATCGAACATCGCAGCACCGTTCTCCGCAACCGACACGATATGCGAGTGCTTGCGGAAGAAATTCGTCAACAAGGACAGGATGTCCTCGTCATCATCGACCAGCAGCAGATGGGGCATCGAATGCATTCTCCCAAGGACAACACGTACCGGTAGCCGGGTGATGTCCGGATATGGGGCCTTTGTTTCAGCTTGGATACATTGTCCGCAACTCGCAGCTCAGACAGGCAATGGGCCCGTGTACAGGGCAGGCTCTCGAATCACGCCGCCGACTTCGTACTGTTCGATCGAATGAGCAATCCATCCGACAGCTCGTCCCAATAGGAACAGCGAGTCTTTACTTTCCATGCCAAGACGTCGCGCCAGGTAGACGTTGGTCAGGGCAAAGTCGGGCTCCAGTCCTTTGGCATCGCGGACGAGTGCGATGGCCCGTTGGAGTTTTCGGAAGTCGGCGTCGCCGGCGAGAATCTCGCCCAGGCGCTGGAGCACCGCCCGCGCACGAGGGTCACCATTCTTGTAGAGAGTGGACCCGAACCCCAAAATCTCCTCACCCTCGCGCATTCGCCTCACCACCGGATCTTGGGGTTCCCGCGAGTTGGCTATTTCATTGAGCAGGCGCGCAAGTCCTTCATGCCTGCCGATCTTGGTCCTACGCCCCATCGAAACCGAGAGTCCCGTCAGAACGGAACGGTAAGGCGTAACACCGGTGCTTGCTACGGCGCGCACCGCATAGGTTCCAGGCTCGAATCCGTGGTCGGCCGACAGAACCATGACGCGGCGGATGAGGTCGGCCATCTCGTCGGACACCCCGAGCCCGCGCGCGACGGTCACATGCAATGGATCACTACTGGGGGATTGCGCCCTGACCAGGAACGCCGCCAGCCAACGAAGCACGTCGACGCCCGATTCACACATACCGTCGCGGGAGAGGTCATAGGCACGCGGATTCGCAATCTCGATGAACGGGAACAGCGCGATGGCGCGGTCCGCGGCGCTGGCCGCGGACAATAGCCGCAGCATCTCCGGCAGTTCGGCCGGCGCGTTCGGCAATGTGCTCGTGAAGACCGAAGCTCTCTCGGCTTGCCAGAGCAACGCGGCGACGTCCTCGACGCTTCGAGTCTCCGACAAACGAACTGCGCTCTGGCCACGGTAGTGCGGACCGTCCTCGGTGACCAGGGTGATGTCGGTCTCGCGACGCAGGCCCCCGGGTCGCTCGGCGGCGGGCGCTTCGACGCCGCCCACGATCCGTTCGATATCGGCCCGCCAATATCGGTTACGGCGCGTCCCCGGTATCGCCTGAGAACGGATTTTCTTCCGACTGACGTAGGCATACAGGGTGGGGAGGCTTACGCGAAGCATCTCTGCGGCCGCCTCGGCAGATACATATAGATCATCTTGCATGGGTACTACGCATGTACGATTTTAATCAAGATTGACTCAGAGAGCCGATTATCTCACGATTCACACAGATAATAAATACATGTTGATACATATGATCAATATAAGGGGGGAGTTATGTCGGTGCCGCAGATCAACGAGGGGATTCTGACCGGCCGAGCGCGGCTGCGATGGGCGCTGGGGATGGTTGTGGCGATCGCGGCATGCCTGCCCGGCGCGCGGGCAGAGGACGTGGGGCCGCAGTCGGGAACGTCGAGCGCCCAACTTGACGAGGTTTTAGTGACCGCGGAAAGGCGCGAATCCAAGCTTCAGGACACCCCGATCGCGGTGTCGGTGATCGACGGCGGCGAAATTCAGCGCGAGAGATTGGTCAATCTGAGCGACATCGCCGCGAAGGCCCCCAGCATCACATTCAATCAAGTGAACCATTCCGAATCGTTCATTTCCATCCGCGGAACGACCATCGGTAACGACGCTGCGGGCATCGATCAAGGCGTATCCGTGTTCATCGACGAGGTGCCCACGACCGGTTTTGGGGATGACAGCCCTGATCTCTATGACTTGCAAAGTGTCGAAGTGCTGCGCGGTCCGCAAGGCACTCTGTTCGGCCGCAACGTAACGGGCGGAGCGGTGTTGATCCGCACGGTGCCCCCGAGCTTCACAGAGTCGGGGCGTGCGACGGTAACGTACGGCTCCGACAATCTCATGGAAGTGCAGGGGTACGACACCGGCCCGCTCGTGGAGAACACATTGGCGGGAAAAATTGCAGTGGACGTTCGTCGCCGCGATGATTTTCTGACCAATCTCACTCTTCACGACAAGACTTACGGCGAGAATCTGGGATCCCTGAGAGCACAGCTGTTGTGGACACCGAGCTCGGAGCTGCGAGTGATCTTTGGCGGCGATTATCTGGACGATACCTCGGCAGGAAAAGTGCAATGGCTGGTCGGCAATTTCCAACCTAGTCTCTTCCCGACGCTGAGCTACAGTCCGGATGACACCAATCAGGGATCGAATTCGCACACCGACAAGAAAGTGGGCGGCCTGCTGACGCACATCGATTGGCAGCTGCCCGCTGCGACCTTGACGTCCATCACGGGCTTTCGAAAGGTTGACGAGCACGTGCATTTTTCCACGTCGGGCGATCCGTTCAACAGCATCATTTCCGATCCTGTGGTGCACGACAATCAGATTTCAGAGGAGTTCCGGATCACGTCGCCGGCCGGTCAGCGTCTCACGTGGGTGGGCGGTATCTTCTATCTGCATGCGGATCGCGCCTATTTGCAAACCGTGTCCTACGACGCCGTCCCCGGAACCCGACTCAACGCCCTGGCTCAGTTCGGAATTCCCAGCTTGGCCCGATTCTTGAGCCCCTATGTCAATCAAGCCAATCAGCACGTCGCGGTGGACAGCAGGGCCGCATTTGGTGAAGCGACACTTGAAATGACCTCGGGTCTCAATATGACCGTGGGTGCGCGCTATTCCAGCGAGTCGAAGTCCGGACATACGGAAATCAGCAATACCAGCGTGCAAAACCCCGCGCTGAGTTCCGGGCCGTACTCGAAGACCTGGACGGCGTTCACGCCCAAGGCGCTCATGTCATACGAACCGGTTTCCAACGTAATGATGTACGTCAGCGCCACAAAGGGCTTCGAGAGCGGCGGCTACGATACCAACGGCTCGACCAACGCAGAGCTCGCCTCGGCGTATAACCCGGAATACGTGTGGAGCTATGAAGGCGGATTGAAGACGGCGTTTCTCGACAAGCGCCTCCAGATCAACCTGGCCGTCTACGACGCGGAATACAAGGACTTGCAGACGCGCAACTTCGATCCGATTTCCGGCAATATAATCGCTGGAAATGCCGCGAAAGCCCGGGTGCGAGGCAGCGAGCTCGAGGTCGAGATGCTGCCGATCGAGTGGCTGACTCTCGGACTTTCGTACTCCTACACCGACGCGAAATACCGCAGCTACTTGGTTCCGAACGCTCCGCCCGTTCCGCCGACCGACAACTCCGGCCACAGCATTCCTTTCACGCCGCGCAATTCGGCCAACTTTCGCGCCGAAACACATTTCGGCGCTCCGGGCGGCGCCGGCAAGATTCGCGTCGGCGCGGACGTCACCTATCGAAGTGCGATTCAGTTCAATGACGCCAATAGTACGCCGGAGTTCATCGTCGCCAAGAGTGCGTATCACGGCGTGCTGAACATGCACGCGGCGTGGTCGTCCAGCGACGATCGCGCCGAAGTGACCGTTTGGGCGAAAAACCTCACGGACAAGCGGGCGATCATCAACAACGCCGACCTCTCCAACTTCTTCGACACTGTCGGGGAGTACAACAAGGGAGGCTATGTCTCGATCGACAATTGGAACGATCCAAGAACGGTGGGGATCAGTCTGACGAGAAAATTTTGACGATCTCTTCGATCCGCCGGCGCGATGCACGATGCGTGTAGCGCATGCGGGACGCCAAATGACATCCGCGTGAAAACGAAGGAGTATTTTCTTGAATGAGATTCGGTATGTGGCGGCGACCGGCGCCTTAGGGGTTGGCGTGGACGCTGAGGCACTCAACCAGTCGCTCGACTTTCGTCCGCACTTCATCGCGTCCGACGCCGGCACCACCGATGCCGGTCCCTTCGCGCTCGGCTCGGGCACCGCGGCGTTTCCTCGCGAAGCAGTCAAACGCGATCTCGCCCGGGTTCTCGTCGCAAGCAGCAAGGCGAAGATTCCGGCGCTGATCGGCTCGGCCGGCACCGCAGGCGGCGACCCGCACGTCGACTGGGTTCTCGGCATTGCCCGCGAGATCGCGGAGGAGAACGGTCTATCCCTTCGCACGGCGGTCATCCGCTCGGAACAGAATCCCGACTACCTCTTGGGCCTCTATCGGGAGGCACGTATCCGCGCCCTTGATCCCGCCCCGGCAATCGACGAGACGGTGTTCGCGCGCAGCACGCGAATCGTCGGAATGATGGGCGTCGAACCGTTGCAGGCGGCGTTGGATGCGGGCGCCGACTTCGTGCTGGCGGGACGGTGCAGCGATCCCGCGCTGTTCGCCGCATTGCCGATTCTGCGCGGATTGCCTCCCGGTCTCGCGTGGCACGCCGGCAAAGTAACGGAATGCGGAACCATGGCATGCGAGGGCGGGCATGGCGGCGTAATCACGGCGACCGTGCGCGAGCACGAAGTCATCTTGCGGCCGGTCGGCGAGGGACTGCGTTGCACTCCGCAGAGCATCGCTGCGCACAGCCTCTACGAAAACGCGCATCCCTACCTGCATAAGGAATGTTCGGGCACTCTCGACCTGACGCAGTCGAAATACACCGCGATCGATGCTGCCTCGGTGCGGATCACCGGCAGCGCCTTCATCCCGTCGACGGACTACACGGTGAAGCTCGAGGGTGCGGAATTGGTCGGCTACCAGTCGATCATGATCGGGGGCATCCGGGATCCCTTCATCCTGCGGCGGCTGGACCCGTGGCTGGCCGAGGTCAAGGCCTATATTTACGGATCGGTGGAGCGAGTACTTTTGCTGCGTCCCGCGGATTGGACCCTCAGCGTCCATGTCTATGGCCGAAATGCGGTGATGGGTGCCCTGGAACCGAACGCATCCGAAATGCCGCACGAAGTCGGGATCGTCGTGGAAGCCACCGCAGCCACGCAGGATCTTGCGACGAAAGCCGCTCAGCTTGCCCGTCAACCGTTCCTGCATCACGGCGCGCCCGAATGGACCAGCGGCACGACCAGTTTCGCGTGCCTACATAATCCTGCGCACATCAACCGGGGCGCGGTATATCGTTTCAATCTAAACCACGTCGCAGTGCCGCGAACAAAAACGGAAATGTTCAGAACCGAATTCGTCCGGATCGGGGGGGAGCCGCGATGAAGCTTGCCGAACTTGCGAGCCTGATTCGCAGCAAAAACGCGGGACCTTTTATCCTGACGTTCGATATCATGTTCGCAGACGACGACAGCTATCTTCGTGTGAAAAAATCCGGCATGTTGACCATCGCTCGCTTCGCCGAACTATTCCGATGCCAGGAGAAGCACGTTCTATTCTTCGAGTGCGACAATGCCCGTGCGTTCAAATTCAGCATCCCGCGGCCCATCGTGCAGGGCGATCCCGGCGACGGAGACATGCATGGTGGCCAGCAATTCATTCCTCTGATGGACATCGAGATTCGATGACCGAAATAGGCGGGCCCAGCGTCGGCGCGCGGCTCGATCGGCTGCCGCCGACCAGGTACATCTGGTGCTTGGTCGGATTGGTGTCCTTTGGTGCCTTTTTTGAAATCTACGATTTGGCGCTGACGGCGCCATTGAGTCTCGGCCTTCTCGTCGCCGGGGTGTTTCACCGCGGCGCAGCGGGATTATTTGGTCTCAGCGACCAAGCAACATTTGCCGCCGCCACCTTCGCGGGCCTTTATATAGGAACGCTGGCATTTTCCGCGGTGGCAGACCGGCTGGGTCGGCGGCCGATCTTCATTTTTGCGTTACTCTGGTATGCGGCGGCGACGGTGGTGATGGGCATGCAGAACAGCGCGTTCGCCATCGACCTCTGGCGGTTCGTGGCGAGCATGGGCGTTGGTCTCGAATTGGTGGCGATCGACTGCTACCTGGCGGAACTCATGCCGAAAGCGGTGCGAGGGCGCGCATTTGCGGTCAGCGCCTCGCGGCAGTTCCTTTCGGTTCCCCTGGTCTCGGTGCTGGCTTGGGCTTTGATCCCGGGCACGCATCTGGGTGTCGACGGATGGCGTTGGCTCGCCTTCGTTCCCGCTGTCGGCGCATTGCTGGTCTGGCAAGTTCGAAGAGCGCTGCCGGAATCGCCGCGCTGGCTCGAGGCTCATGGAAGAGCGCTCGAAGCCGATGAAATCACCTCCAGGATTGAGAGACGCGTGGCCCGCGACCTAGGGTCTCGAGTCCCTGAAACGCGCGCTCCGGCGGCTGCACCAATGCACCGGCCGGACAAAGCGATTTCCCTGTGGACGCCACCCTACAGGCGGCGAACCCTCGTGCTGATCGCATTTCACGTGTTTCAAACCATCGGCTATTTCGGTTTCGCCAATTGGCTTCCGACGCTGTTGGTGTCGCAGGGCGTCGAGATAGGCAAGTCGCTGGCGTACAGCGCGGTGATTGCATTGGTGCCGCCGGCCGCCCCGCTCGTGTTCAGCCTATTCGTGGACAGGGTGGAGCGAAAGTGGATGGTCGCCGCGGGAGCCCTGTTGGCCGCCGTGGCCGGCTTGCTCTTGGCGCGCATCACGCAGCATTCGAATTTTGCTCTGTTCACGATCATCGGAGCCGGTGTCGCGATCGGCAATTCTTTGATGTCGATGTCGTACCACACCTACCAAAGCGAGTTGTTTCCGACGCCCATGCGCGCCCGGGCGGTTGGGTTCGTCTATTCGTTCAGCCGGCTTTCCGCAATCTTTTCCAGCTATATCATTGCCGCGACGCTCGACCGCGCGGGCAGTGTCGGTGTGTTCATCCTCATCTCCATGGCAATGGTCATCGTGGCGCTGACCATCGGCCTCTTCGGGCCGCGGACACGCGGACTTGCTCTCGAGGAGATATGAGCATCACCCATGGGTCCGTAGCGGGCCCGGCGATCAAGCTCGCAGTGCCGCCTGCTTGATCCAGTCCGCGATCTGATCGGGTACCGTAACGGGGATCATGTGTCCTCCCTCGATCAGTTGCAGGCTTGCATGGGGCAGGGTCGCGACGAGGCGTTCGCCATGCGCTTGATAATCCAAGATCGGGTCTTGCCGCCCAAAGATCACCTCGACGGGAATCGCCAAGGATGGGTAGCGCGGCGCCATGACCGCGAGATCATCGCCAACCGTCACCATGTCCTTGGAAGCGGCAATAAAGCTCTCCGGTCGCAGCCCAAGTGCGGCGCCACTCTCGACGGCAAAGCCCTCTGGAACCGACTCGGGAGCGAACACGGCTTTGAGGGTCGCCTGTTGCGCGAGCTTGCCCAGTGGCGCCATTAGGGTCCACGCAATCAGCCAGCGCAGGGCGGGCGAACGGACATCGAGCGACTTGAATATTGCGGGCGGAACACGCTCCACCTGGCTCAAGGTCGAGATCAACACGAGGGCGCGCACGCAGTCCGGATGATCGAGCGCGAGTGCAAGCGCCAACGCACCGCCCAACGAATGCCCTACCAACAATGGGCGGTCCAAACCCAGCCGGTGGAGAAATCGAGCGATGATGGCCGCCTGAGCGCTCAGCGTAGGGTGCTCGCCGGGCACCGTCGAATACCCGGAACCCGGCCGATCCACCGCCACCACCCGGCACCCCGCAGCCAGCTTGTCGACCAGTCCATAGAAATTGCGCAGATTTCCCCCGAGGCCGTGCACCAACACGACGACCGGCCCGGTACCTCGATCCAGATAGTGCAATCGACCACCATCCACCTCGATGAAGCGCCCGATCGGCGGCGCCAAAGTCTCCGCTCGGCGTGCAACCAGCGCCGTGAAGAGCGCGAGGCCCACGGCCAATGATGCCGTTCCGGCGCCGATGGCAATGAAGACCAATCCGATATTCATCCGATGGCATCCTTGTCTGCCTATTTGCTGGTCAACGTAGCAGCATCGACGCTGACACGCCATGGCCGACGAAAACTACGCTGTAGGAACTCGCTGTCGGAGATCTCTCACAGCGAATTTCACGATCCGCTCCAAAATTTGCGTCGACGCGCAGCCAAGATCTTGCGGCCCTTTCTAACTCACTGTTTTGCCGGCGATCAATGCCTGCGGTAGCGCAGCGGGGAACTTTGCCCCCGTGACGGCGACTCGAATTAAATAGCTATTCGTAAACGCCGAGGAGTAGCCCATGCGAACTACTGCGATAGCGATCGTCATTTGCCGTTGCGTTCCGTTGTTCGCGGCCGTGGCCGTCATGGGCGGCTGTGCCTCGGCGAGACACGACGCCGCACGCGATACCTTCAGTGCGGGGGCACCCTTCAGCAAGACCGTCGCGGGATCGGGCGATGCGGTGTGCTGGAGCGTCAAGCGAGCGCTGCTCAGTCAGGGCTACATGGTGGACCGTCCAAACGACTCCGGCGTCTTGACCGGGACGAGGGACTACCAGCCGGATCCGAAACTGAACGTGACTTTACGTCTGCAGACTACGTGCTCGGACAACCGTGACGGAACGAGCATCGTCTTCGTTGCTGCCAATCGGGAGGACAGCCGGCTGCAGAAAATGAAGCAGACATCGAGCGCCGGAATCGGGCCCGCAACGATCACCATGCCGTCCGGTTCCGCCAAAATTCTCGGCGTCGTGAGACGCGAGACGATTCAGGATCCGAATTTTTATAATCACTTCTTCGCTCTGATCGAACAGTATGTCGCCGAGGAACAGCGATCGCACCCCGACGGGCGACATGCGGAGACTCGCGATCGCTGACGGTGCTTCGGCAACTCGGACTGCATCGAGGATGCCGGGGTCGCCTATCTCTCAGGAGACCACCCACTTACCAGGACTACCCAGGAGGTGCCAATGAGATACAACACACTACTTGCAATTGCTATTGGATCGATTCTCGGAACTGGACTCCCACTGGCCTACGCCGACACTGAGACACCCAATGCCGCCGCGAGCCAGGACAATCATGATCGCGCGAACGATGAACGCGACATCAAACGCGACCAGGCGGACATTCGTGCGGACCAGAAGGATCTGGAACGAGACCGGGCTGACCTACGTGCCGACCGGCAGGACTTGCGCAGCGACGATGACGTTACGGCATCCCGGGGTTCCACGCCCCAGGGAAGCACGCCCCGGGGCAGCGCGGTACGCCAACAGGGCGCCGCGGCCCACCAGGGGTTAGCGGAGGAGAACAACCCTGCTGACCGTACCGCCGACCAACGTGACCGCGCGAACGACCAACGCGACATCAAGCGCGACCAGGCGGACATTCGTGCCGACCAACGCGATCGAGCGAATGACCAACGCGACATCAAGCGCGACCAAGCCGACATTCGTGCGGACCAGAAGGATCTGAAGCAAGATCGGGCTGATCTTCGTGCGGACCGGCAGGATCTGCGCAGCGACGATAATGACTCCGCCACGCGAGGGTCCACGTCTCAAATCAGCCGAAGTGCCGCGCCTCCTCAAGGCAGCACCATGCACCAAGGGTTAGCGGACAACAATACTGATCGCAGTGCCGACCAACGCGATATCAAGCGCGACCAAGCGGACATTCGTGCGGACCAGAGGGATCTGAAGCGAGACCGGGCTGACCTTCATGCCGACCGGCAGGACTTGCGCAACGACCGTCTCGACATGCGAAACGATCGCGGCGACCTTCGCAGCGATCGACAGGACCTGCATGCCGACAACAATGTCGGCAATCACGCTGCCAATCAACGGAGCATGAGCGACGCTTCGCAGACGCGACCGCGAGCCCAAACGGTCGTGGACCAGCGCAATGAGGTCCGCGACATGCACGCCGCGACGAGCGCGCGGCGAACCGATACCATCGGAACCGCTGGGCGGCACCCAGACATGACCGCGGACACGCTGGCGAAAACCAAAGCGGGTACCAACGGGAAGCCGCCGACCCCGCAGCATACGCACGCGTGGTATCACATTTGGTGGTAATCGCCGGGGACGCGATCAGCAGTGCGCGTGCCTGTAGTTGGTAGATTGTTTGGCGCCGGGGCCGCACGAAATCGGACATTCCGTGCGGCTCCGGCGAGCGGGGTCCAACGATGCAGCGCCGACTAGAATTGGATATGTTAATAACATTAACATATCAGTTACATTGTATGATACTATTGATCGATGGAATCGAAAACCGCCCGCCTCACTCTGCTGATTGATCCAAACAAGAAGAAAGCGTTCGAGACGTTGTGCGCGCAACAGGATCTCACGCCATCGCAGGTCGTCCGCCAGCTCATCCGCGAATATCTTGCCAAACATGGCGTCAGCTACGCAACCAAGAGCAGACGACACGACTAGCTGAGCTAAAACAGCGGATGAGTTAAAACCGAGCTCGCGCGACGCCGCAGCGCACTGTGCGCACAGTGCGTGCGGTGCCGAAGACTTCAGTTCACTGACGTTCACGAAGCGCGAGGTTTCAGGTTTACCCTGGAGATGGCCGTCAGAATGCCGCTGAGAATCTGATGGGGGCTCGGCGGGCACCCCGGCACCGCCACATCGACCGGGATCACATTGGATACGCGGCCGCAGCTGGCGTAGCTCTCGCCGAAAATCCCGCCCGTGCAGCCGCAGTCGCCGATCGCTACCACGAGTTTCGGATCCGGGGCGGCATCGTAGGTGCGCCGCAGCGCCAGTTCCATATTCTTGGCGACGGGACCGGTAATCAACAGTAGATCTGCGTGCCGCGGACTTGCGACAAACCGAATACCCAGGGATTCGATATTGTAGAGCGGGTTATTGAGCGCATGGATTTCCAGCTCGCAGCCGTTGCAGGACCCGGCGTCGACGGCTCGAATACAAAGCGCGCGGCCGAGCACATCGAGAATGCGCGACTGCAGGGCACCGGCGATACGCAGCGTGTCGTCGCTCGCCGGGGGAGGCTCCGTGACGATTCCGGTGCGGCCGATTTGGCGTAACGTTTTCCACATGGCTATAGGTCGTGTCCGCTATAGGACAGGTTGAAGGATTTATTGATGAGCGGGAAATCCGGTACGATGTTGTCGATGATGGCGTGCTCGATCACCGGCCAGTTGTGCCACGACGGATCGTGCGGATGACATCGACGGATGACGCCTCCGGCGCCGGCTTCGAGGGCAAGGAATACCGGTCCGCGCCAACCCTCGATCATTCCGCCGCCCGACGCACCTTCGTCGGGAATGGAAATCGCAGCATGATGCAATCCGGCCGGCAACTGACTCAGGATCCGCTGCATGAGACGAGTGGATTCGGCGGCTTCATCGAAGCGGACGGCGACCCGGGCCGCGACATCGCCTTCCGCGCGCACGGCCTTTGTGGGCGCCAAGGTGCCGTAGGGATCGCACGGCAGATCGCAGCGCAGGTCGAACGCCTGGCCGCTCGCGCGGCCCGCGAGCCCCGTCAAACCCAACCTCGCGGCCAGGGCCGGCGTAACGACCCCAGCACCCACGAATCGGTCGCGCAATCCCGCATGCTCGTCATAGATCGTTCGCAGTGCGTCGACCTCGGCCGCGATCGATTCGGTGGCTTCAAACAGCATGAGTGCGCCGGCCGAGGAGAGATCGGCGCGGGTACCGCCCGGCACGACGAAATCCATGAGATAACGCTGCCCGAGAGCGCGCTCGGATGCGCGCAGCAGTTGTTCCTTGAGCCGGGAGAACTGCGCGAGCCCGAACGCAAAGCCGGCATCATTGCCGATCGCGCCGAGATCGCCCAGGTGATTGGCGAGGCGCTCCAATTCCAGCGCCAGAGCCCTCAACCAGGCAACTCGGGGCGGCAGGTTCGCGGAAGCCATACCTTCCAGCGCCTGGCAATAGGCCCACGAAAATGCGACGGCAGAATCTCCGGAGACGCGCGCCGCCAGACGGTGACCGCCGAGCATCGGCAATTCACCGAAGCGCCGTTCGATACCCTTGTGAACATATCCCAGTCGTTCTTCGAGCCGGAGAACCTTCTCGCCAACCACCGAAAAGCGGAAATGGCCCGGTTCGATGATGCCCGCGTGGACGGGGCCCACCGGAATTTCATGCACACCGTCGCCTGCCACCGGTACGAAGGCGTAGTCGTCGATGGCAGGTACGGCGGGCGACGGCGGCGTATTGATGTGGATCAAGGGATGAAAGCCTGCCGGCCAGGCGGCGTGGCGCAGCCACGGCCGGGCGTCCGAATCGGTCGCGCGCAATCCAGAGAGGTCGGCGACGGCGCGCTGCATGCGATCGGCAGCCGGAAACCATTGCTCGATGCTGGGGTAGTCGATGTTCGTCAGCGGCAAGCTCAATACCAGCACACCGGGAAGAGCGGTGTATGCGGCCCGGACGACGTCGTCGCCATTGTCATCGCGGCTTGCCCACAGCGACAACAACCGGCCGCCATGGACCGCCATGTGTTCGGCGGCTTGACGCCATTCGTCGCGCACCACGGTGAGACCCCACGTCTTCGGCGCGCCCGCAATCGCGCCCCCGCCGGACTGCCGGACCGCGCGATCGAACCAGCGTTGCAGGGCCATGTCACTCTCCTCCGATCAAGCGCGCCGCAGCGCGGTACCAGTCGGCGAGGTAGGGCGGAATGAAAAAACCCAGCATCAGCACCAAGCCGAGATGCGCGAATACCGGCACCAGTGCCGGCGGGTGCGGCAGACGTTTGGCCGTCGTGTCTCCAAAGACCATCGATTGCACGCGGCCAAAAATTGCCGCGAACGCCACGCCGAGCGCCAGCAGCAGAATCGGAGTGGCCCATGGCTGTTGCTTCATGGCGGTGGTCAGAATGAGAAATTCACTCGCAAATACCCCGAACGGCGGCGTACCGAGGATGGCCAGAGTACCCATCATCAATCCCCAACCCACCGTGGGACTCGAGGTAACGAGCCCGCGAATGTCATCCATGAGCTGCGAGCCCGCCTTCTGCGCCGCATGACCGACCGCAAAGAAGATCGACGATTTCGTCAGTGAGTGCACGGTCATGTGCAACAGCGCGGCGAAATTGGCCACCGGGCCCCCCATGCCGAACGCGAATGCGATGATGCCCATGTGTTCGATCGACGAATAGGCGAACAGGCGTTTCACATCGCGCTGCCGCCACAGGAAGAACGCGGCGAGCACCACCGAGAGCAATCCAAAAGCCATCAGCATTCGGCCCGGCAGGCTCGACTGCAGCGAACCCTCGACGAGCACCTTGCAACGCACGACGGCGTACATCGCCACGTTGAGCAGCAACCCGGACAACACCGCGGAAATCGGCGTAGGGCCCTCGGCGTGCGCATCGGGCAGCCAGTTGTGCAGCGGCGCCAGACCCACCTTGGTGCCGTATCCGACGAGCAAGAACACGAATGCCAGACCGAGAACAGCCGGCTCGAGCTGACCCTTGACCGCATTGAGATGCGTCCACAGCAGTGCGCTGACGCCCTCGGACCCCAGGATCTTCTCCGCCGCAAAGTACATGAGAATGGTGCCGAACAAGGCTTGGGAGATCCCCACGCCGCACAGAATGAAGTACTTCCAGCCCGCCTCGAGACTGGCGGGGGTTCGATACAGCGTCACGAGCAGCACGGTGGACAGCGTCGCGGCTTCCATCGCCACCCACATGAGCCCCAAGTTGTTGGTCGTGAGGGCGGTCAGCATCGTCGCCATGAACAGTTGGTACATGCTGTGATACAGGCGCAGCTGCCGCGCCGACACCCGCCCGTGTTCAGCCTCGATGCGCATGTAGGGGCGCGAAAACAGCGAAGTGGTCAAGCCGACGAACGCAGTCAGCGTGACCAGAAATACATTGAAGGCATCGATGAAGAATTGCTCGCGCGCGACCGAGAGATTGCCGTGAGCCACGATCCTCGACGTGAGGGCGCATGCCGCGATGAAGGTGACCAGCGAAAAGCCGACGTTGGCTTCCGGCGCCCAGCGCCGCCCTCCCAACACCCCCAGGGCCAGCGCGCCCAGCAGCGGGGTTCCCAGAAGAACGACGAACTCCATGCTATTGGTCCTCCTTGAGAGATTCGAGGTGCTTCAGATCCAGACTGTCGAATTGTTCGCGGATCTGGAAGAAGAACACGCCGAGCACCAGCATCGCCACGAGCACGTCGAGCGCGACACCCAGTTCGACGATCATCGGCATTCCGTATGTCGCACTCATCGCGCCGAAGAACAGGCCATTCTCCATCGACAAGAATCCGACGACTTGCGACATCGCCTTGCGGCGCGTGATCATGGTGAGGAACGCGATCAATATCACCGCCACGGCGATCCCGATGGAATTGCGCGTTGCGGTGCTCGCCAGCGCGGTAATCGGCTGCGCCAGCCCGAATGCAAATATCACGACCAGCACGCCGACCAGCATGGTCCCGGTGATGTTGAGCAATGGCTCCGTGTCCCAGTAAACGCCGAGGCGGCGGATGAGCCGATGCAGCAGCCAGGGCAGAAAGATTACCTTGAGTCCGAGCGTAAGGGCTGCGGACACGTACAAGTGCGGGCTGCCCGTCCGCCAGGCGAGGAGCAGGGTTGCGACGCACAGTAAAGCTCCTTGCAGGGCCAGCAGATCGACCAACGCGACGATGCGCCGCTGCGACAACATGGCGAAGGACAGCAGCAGCAGCAGCGCGGCCAGTGTGTTCAGAAGCTGCAGATCCCATGGCAACGCGTTCATGTTCATGCTCCGAGGAGCAGCCGCACCAGGAGTCCCAGCACCGCGAACAGAAAGGCCGTTGCCAGAAACTCCGGTGCGCGAAACACCCGCAGTTTGGCCGACACGGTCTCGATCAACGCCAATCCCGCGCCCGCGGCGGCGAGCTTCACGCCCAGCAAGACGACCGATACGGCCAAACTGACCGGAGCGTGGGTGGTCGCTATGCCCCAGGGAATGAACACGGCAATCCCGATGCATGCATAGTTGAAAAGCTTCAGCGCCGCAGCCCACTCCATCAGAGCGAGGTGGCGCGCGGAATATTCGAGCAGCAGGGCCTCGTGAATCATGGTCAATTCAAGATGCGTGGCGGGGTTGTCGACCGGAATGCGGGCATTCTCCGCCAGCAACACCATCGTGAACGCCACGGCGGTGAAGGCGAGACTCGGGTTGAGAGCGAAGGACTGCGCCGACAGGCGTTCAGCGATCATCGGCAGCGCCGTGGTGGCGCACGTCAGGGAG
>WNFL01268145.1_pt1 | contig 20324 bp, 27 predicted proteins | sample 5400361 | NCBI WGS metagenome assembly WNFL01 (sample SAMN13153351, study PRJNA577476) | soil metagenome | isolation source: 40 cm soil on Douglas fir-dominated hillslope | place: USA:California | collected 2013-09-17
GAATTGCCCAACCCCTCTTTTAATTTCAGGATTAGGAATAATTGCCATCAGAAATGGATCAGGCCCACGCTCAATAAAATCTGGTTTAAGGTCATAGTCGCTAACGAGGAACATAATTTCATCACCAAAAACACGGCGGATTGCAATGACTTTTTCTAAGGCATGACGTGGTACGGCTTTCTTGTAGCGGCCATTATCATACTTATAACTATTACTACGTCCACTTCCGAAGTAACAGTTTTCATCACTCCAAGATCCTTTCCTATTACCTATAGCTTTGTATTGATTCTCCAAAAGTGTTTTCCAGCCCCATCGATCTTTTCCCTCTGTGACTGCTTTATGATCCATATACTTAATAACTTCTTGTAGGTTGAATGTAGGTATATTATTGGTGTCTAGAAATGTTCTGAATTTTTGGATAGTGAAATCATGTGATGTGTAGCCTGCCTGAATGGCAATATTTTCATATTCTTGTAGAGCTGATTCTTTTATTGTTTCAACCCGTGAAGCAATGGGTTTAACAACAACCTTAACTGGTTCTAGTGTTTTCTGTTTTAATCCAAACATTGTTAAGTTCCTTTACTGGTTACTGGTACTTCAAGTATTATACCTATTTTGCGAGTTGACAACCTTATCTTTAGAATCTATCTTTAAGACACAAAACTCATTGGCGGCGATGAGTGATCCCCACAAGGATCAGTATAGCCCGCAACCCTGACTGAAGCTGTATCCGAATGACACTCAGGGAACACAAACCCTTGGCAGTGCCAGTGCGGTAGGCTTAGACAGATCACCAAAAGGATCAACACAGTTTCCTTAAGGAAAAGGACGTAAGGAAATGGCTTTCCCGAACTTATCTGAGATTGTGACAACCACACTCAGAAATAGAACTGGGGAGCTTGCGGATAATATGTCGAGAAATAATGCGACACTGTTGCGTTTGACTCGACGTGGCAATCTTAAGACATTCAGTGGCGGACGAACGATTGTCCAAGAGCTGAATTATGCTGATAACCAGACCTTCCAATGGTACTCAGGTTATCAGTCGCTTGCAGGAATGTTAGGCGACTATAAATCCTCTCTGATTGACTTGGAAGCCCCGACGGGGGTGACAGGGCGGAAGGCACCTAGCCACCGTGAACGACTGAGCGAGAGGACACTTAATTAGTGATGCGACAGTCTGACCCACGGCTATAACGTACAATGAAACCGTGGAGGGTTGATCGAAGTATCAACCCCGCCTTAACAGGTAGTAACAAGGAGTAATATTGCACCTTCGCAGGTCTTCTCGGCTGCGGAGTACCCGATTAGACAAGCGGCAGTTGCCGTGTCTATCAGTGGGCTCGAGGAACTTCAAAATAGTGGTGAATAATCGCCACTTAAGCGGGTGAATTCGGTGGGTGGAACTCTCAGAAATGAGACAATGCCGAGCCAAGCCGTCGAGGGCTAAAGGTTCGACGGAAGGTGTAGAGACTAGGCAATGAGTCCCAACAATAATTTGCCCACGAGCGCCCGCCGGAACAGTGTTGACGGATCTCACAAGTATGTAACCTATGAGAAGTTATGGGCTTATATGCGTCAGCAGAACGCTCTACTGCGCCGTCTTAAGCAAGGTTCCGATGAGATAGTCCGGACTGCATCGCGAGATGCAGAGGCGTCGGATAAAGAGCCGTCGCGATAACAAAACGGAAGAAGCCATTATTGATCTTCTCGAGTCAAGAGTGATGAATGCCGAAGACACCTTTATGAATGGATTGTCGCAGGGTGTCTACGGAGATGGTAGTGTTACCAATTCAGTTGGTGGACTTCAGCTCCTCGTGTCTTCTACCCCAACATCAGGTGTTGTTGGCGGTATCGACCGTTCAGTATGGACGTTCTGGCAGAACCAATCTTGGTCTGCGGCTACCAATGGCAATACAACCCTAAGCTCTGCGTCTATCTTACAGCAGATGGATGCGTTGTGGGTGCAATTGGTTCGTGGCCGTGATTACCCTGACCTGATCGTCGCTGACAACGTGACATATAGGTATTACCTGAATGCGTTACAATCGATTCAGCGTATTGGCCCAGAGTCACGTGCGCCAGACATGGCTGAGTATGGGTTTACGACCTTGAAATACCTCCAAGCCGACGTCGTGTTGGATGGTGGCTTCCAAGGCTTCAGCACTGATCCACTTCCAGCGCAGACAAGCACTGGTACAGCTGTAGGTGGTGCGCCGTCGACGACCATGTATTTCCTTAATACGAAATATATATATTGGCGGCCGCATGCTCGGAGAAATATGGTACCTCTCGATCCTGACAGATTTTCGGTTTTTTCGTGGCCGCATGAAGGCAAAACCCTTCATTGAAAACTGGGTGAAACGGGGAACCTCTCAGAAATGAGACAATCCCGTAGCAAGCTACCAAGGGCAGTTGGTTTGGTAGAAGCTCTAACGACTAGGTGGTGAGTCCCAACAATAACCCACCCACGAGCGCCCGGCACCTCCAGTAGGTGAAGAGATAGTCTGGTCTGCATAGTGATATGCAGAAGTATCGGATAAAGAGCCGATACGGTAACAGCCGCAATCAGGATGCGATGATCAGATTAATTGGATGGGCAGGAAATATGACAGTTTCGAACTCCTTCCTCCAAGGAATCTTGGTATCGTAATTGACAACAATCACCCTCCGCTGATATAGGTTTTGTGTAAACCAGTCAGCGGAGGTGTTTTGTGAGAAGTGGCGTAATCTACAGAATAAAGTGCTTAGTCAATGGCAAAGTGTATGTAGGCTCATCAAGGAATAAAGATAAAAGACGCACAATGCATTTTTCAGATTTGAGGAAAGGGGGTCACGGGAATGAATATTTGCAAGCAGCATATAATAAACATGGAAAAGATAATTTTGTATTTGAAATTCTTGAAGAATGCAATGAAGATAAGTTATTAGTGCGTGAACAATATTGGATGACAGAATTAAAATCTTGTGAAGGTAAGCACGGTTACAATCTAGCCATTTCAGCGAAATCAAGGCCAGATACTGCGCTATTATGGAGTGATCCAGAATTTAGAAAAACACAACCAGTTAAAATCAGTGCTACAATGAAGAGATTATCTGAGACTGATAAAGCAAAGGAAAGATTAACAAAAATTTCAAATGGGTATTGGGGTGCTGAAGAATCTAGAAAGAAAGTCAGCAGCAGAATGCTGAATGCTTGGGCTTCTTTACCTGAAGATGAGAAAAAGCGTAGACAACAAGGGCTTTGTGTACGCGAAATAGTTAATTATATAACCCTTAATGGAATTACAAAACCACTTATTGAATGGTCTGAATTATCGGGTTTGCCACGTGGGCTTTTGCGTGAAAGATTGAAAAAGGGTATAACAGGTAATGCAATGTTTGCCCCTGCAAGGGTAAGAAAACCTAAACCTGAATTTGTTGTGGAATGGTTGAAATAACCCTTAAAATAAAGTATGTACTAATCAAAGCAAAAAGGGGTAAATTATGTTCCGACATGCAATTCTAATCACTGCACTTTGCGCATTTACCACGGCATCCTATGCACAATACTACCCAAATTATCAACCGCCAGATTATTACCCAGTACCTGAAGATCAATACTTCTATCCAGTTCCCCCACAACAATATGCCGACCCACCAGTTCAACGATATAGACAATCAGATTTAAGTTATAAATGTGCTCAGGCTAGTGAGTATATCAGGAATAACAACTGTGGCCCTCAAGGTTGTGATATCGGATTGTGTATTGCCTTACAGCACGGATGCCGTATAAATCATTGGGGTCATACTTGCCCTTGGGGTAGATAATGAGTGATCTTTCACTTGAACAAAAGAAGGAATTCCTGAAAGACCTTGCTGAACTTTATAAGAAGCATGGGCTTTGCCTTTGTTGGGATCGAGATCGTGAAGAGTGGTACCTTTATGATTTAGATGAAGGCACTATTTCTGAAATAGAAAGAGATGTACTTTAAATGCCACAGATCAGGTGTCCTGTTTGTTATGGGCTGGCTGTGTTGATATGACCGATGAAGACGGTGACTCTGACGCGTGGCCCTGCACCAGATGCGATGGGACTGGTTCAATAGAATATGATGAAGACGATAAAGATTTACTTAGTAAAAGGAGAGAAGAGTGAAAATCTTAGCGGTTGTGCCCCTTGGAGTAGTTTTGAGTTGTGCATTCATAACTGATGCCTCTGCACGTCATCCTCATGTGATGTGCCCCGGTGGTCTCAGTTATCAATACTTCTGGGATTCTGATCCTAGGATTATTTACCAGGAACGCCGTGATAATAACGGCCAACTTTGCGAACCCCGTGAACGTGGTTCATCTGGTAATAATCCGTTTACTGCATTCACTGCGTCATTTGCACCCCCATCGCCTGGACATAAGAACGACCACGGTCATCATGGTCATCATGGTCACGATGGTCATCATGGTCACGGCCACGGCCACGATCACAACGGTCATGGACATGAAGGTCATGGACATGAAGGACACGGCCACAATGGCGGTGGTGACCACGGCCACGAAGGTGGGCATGGCGGGCATGGTAGTGAAGGCGGACACGGAGGGCACGGAGGTAGTGGAGGCCATAGTGGTGGTCACGGTGGTAGCTCTAGCGGCGGCGCAGGTGGCCATGGTGGCAGTTCCGGTGGAGGAGGTGGGCACGGTGGAGGGGGCGGTGGTAGCAGCAGCTCCGGCCACGGAGGGAAATGACTTATGCCATCTAAGATAAGTCAATATAACTTCCCTAAGCCTGGTAAAGTCCTTCCTACTGGTTCTAAGGTCAAACCCCAAAGGATCAGACCTATAACTCAAGGAGTGACTGTTCCCCCAAAGCCACCAAAAGCGGCGATGGCTAAGCCCCCTAAAATATCTATAGCCAAGCCACCCAAGGTGAGTGGAGTCAAATATACTAGAACGACCAAAGCCAGATAGACCTATGCATACGATATATAGATTATCAGATGACGAGCCAATCGTCACGTTGGTTGGTGACAATGGATATGTATGGTGGTATACATACGTAGTCATACCGTATCGATGCGAATGGTAAATCTTCACGGGGTTCCAGAAGGGTCCTTTGCGATATGGATTAAAGGCTATGTTTGCACCGGCATGGCCGCCCCCTTCATATAAATCAGGTGAAAAGCCGTAGTGTGGCTGGCGGCCTTTGCTGAAGGGATCAGCCGCCTTTGTACAGACCTTCAGCACTAATCATATAAATCAGGTGAAATATGAGTGAGTATATGCAGAAGGCACCCTATCCTGAAATCTTAAAGAATTTGATTGACAAATTGGAATACAGACCGGGGTGGAGGGTTTCATTAGAACATATAGATCGAGGTCAGGGGTCAGAAGGTTTAACCCTGAAAATATTATCGCTTGGCTATGATTCTTATCATCCCGATCGTGGACAGTCTTATCGTGTTTGGCATTATATGCCAGTGCCGCCAGCGGCTTACAATGAACAGTCTTGGCGTCGTTGGCTATTGGAACAATTTCTTTTAGTTGAACGACATGAAGCTTGTGAGTTTTTCAAAATAGATGGTGAACGGCCATACGCTCCTCATCACGGCCCAGGCAACGACCCTTACATAATTTTTGATCATGGAACTGATGAAGACGTTCGCACTATGTACACTGGTAAAGTCAGGCGAGCTTAACTTTGACTTTATCATTTAAGATTGGTAAAGTGACTTGTCATCCCTTAGAGGTACGCTTATGAATACATCAACCGACGAAAAAAATCCACGAATTACAAAGGCGCAGAAAGCAGTTGCTGATGCGATGACATTGCTGCTTGAGGCAGTTAATCGTTTAGAAAGTGTTATAGCAGCCGAAAATTATCAACGTGGCTTTGATGACGGAGTTCAACATGTTAGGGTAGAATTTAAACGAATAACCAGTGAGGATGAAGACAATCCGGAACCTGTACCAACTAAACCTTATGTATTAACTGAAATTGATAGGATTATGAGTGACAGTATTATTTCTTATGTAACCGATAGCCCTGGATTGAGAACTATTGATATTACCAGCAAGGTTGTTATCCTACCTGTTAAGCCAGCCCTAACTGAGAAATCGGTCAGGTTAGCTATAAATCGCCTGAAAAATACTGGCAAGATTGAAGATAAAGCTGGGAGATGGTATTTAGTTGGAAGTAAGAAGGCACCAGCACAAGATTTCAAGGTTATGAGATACCTTGAGGATGGAAGTAAATACCTGGGTGCTGATATTCTTAAATAAAACTTGAATGGGACTGAAAAGTGAAATATAAATATATGTGCAAACCGTTGCATGCCCGACCTATCCATGCCGAACCGATCCGGTCCATTGCAAACCACACCACACTCCGCTTCTGTGCATTGAAGAAGAATGGAGTAAGTAAAAATAAAGAATACCTTGGTGCTGATGCCATTAAGGGGTAATTAAGTGAAGACAATCCTAGCAACAGTCTTTGTTGTTTTTGCTTTTCAGGCAGCAGCTGGTCCGTTGCCTGATCATAACCTTACACCCGGTGAAGCTAATCCTATTTTAACTATGGACGTTATTTGTGCTAAAGGGTTCACCACAAAGACTTATCGTCACGTCACGTCTGCAATGAAGCGTCAAGCATATGCGCTTTATAATATGCAGCCTTTCAAAGGGACTTGTGCCCCTAAGGGATGTGAGGTTGACCATTTGGTTGCATTGACGATAGGGGGTGAAAATTCTATTAAAAATCTATGGCCTGAACCATTTGGTGGGCCATGGAATGCACATATGAAGGATCGCTTAGAAAATAGGTTACATACGCTTGTGTGTGACGGGAAGATGGATTTGAAAGAAGCTCAACATGAAATTTCTACTGATTGGGTAACTGCTTATAAGAAGCAATTTGGAGCACATGGGGAGTAAGCCATGGTTGAAAATGTCATAATGTTGCTGATCTATGTTTGTTTAGTTGTTGGGTTGTGCTATCTGGTTATCTGGGTTCTAGAACAGTTAGGTATTGCCTTACCCCCTAAAGTCGTCCAAATCTTTTGGGTCATTGTTGTACTGATTGTAATTCTATTAGTTTGGCGGGCACTTGCTCCATTTATTTCAGGTGGTGTTCACCTGTTTCCAAAATGAGGGGAGTACTTAATTGGCAGCATTTGAGCCGTTCCAGCCCAATGTAAGTGGCACGTCCGGTTTGACTGTCAAAGTCACGGGTAATGCTGGTCCTACGTCGGTTTCTGGCACATTGGATTCAACTGCCAAGTATGCGCCATCTGTTCTTGTAGTAAATAATGGTACGGTGACTGTTTTTGTTAGAATGTCATCTGAAGCTACGCCTACAGCCACATCGTCTGATGTTCCTATGATCGCTGGGTCGTCGCGTGTTTTTGAAAATGAAATACCGCTGGGGAAGCTTGGCTTAGCAGTTTTATCATCGACAGCTACATCGAATGATGTATATTTCGTCCCCGGGCAAGGGGGAGTTTAGAGTGGCAGCCCAAATTCCATTTGAAGTCAATATTGTAGCCAGTGTATCAGGCAAGACTATATCTATTGCCCCAGCCGCTGCAAATACTTCAGGCCCTGGAACATTAGACAGTACAGGAACTTATGCGCCTCATGTCTTAGTAACTAACCCCAATGCTTTTACGGTGTTTGTTAGAATGTCACCTGAGGCAACACCAGTAGCATCCGCAGCCGATGTACCTATCACGGCTACTTCAGTTCGGTTATTTGCAAACCAGGAACCAAATTCTAAGTTAGGTATAGCAGTTCTTGCATCAGTTACTACAGCAGTGGTCTATTTTGTTCCTGGACAAGGGGGCATAATTTGAGTCGTTACCGGATCGTTTTAGGATTCTTGAGTAGTGACCCAAGCACTCAGAAGTCCATCGTTACTCATGATCAGGATGCACATGTTGTAATTGATAGGGTAAAAGAACTAGATAGTAGTTTCCAAATATTATCAACGAAAACACTTAGTCCAATTGAAGCACTGGTTATTGATCATAATAGAGACACCCTATTTGAACGTATTATTAATTCTGAAGAATTGAAACGTCAGTTAGATCATTACCGCAAACCAACACAGAAATCACCACCTATTACAGTTAGGAAAAGGGAACAAAAAGAGGATGACGAAGAAGCTAAGCCATTCAAAATTGGACGCTCTTCGATGATTACTAGGATGAAAAGCAGGATCTGGTGATCTAATGACCCCGAAATTTGAGGAGGTAGAAGCCTTTATTAAAAATAAATACTATCGTTGGTATTATCAGATAGTTGATAAAGCCAGGAAACGTGGTGTTCCTGGTGAATATCATGAGAAACATCATGTCATTCCTAAATGCATTGGGGGTAAAAATGATTCTTACAATGTGGTCAACTTAACATTCAGGGAACATTACCTAGCCCACTGGTTATTAACTAAATTCACGGAAGGAAATATTTTAAGAACAATGAATTATGCATTAGGAATGATGGTAAATGGTAAGTATCGCGGTGGTAAAGTTCCTTCTAGATGTTTCAAGAAGTCGAAGGAGGCTATTAGATTAGCCAGAAAGGGAACTAAGCTTTCTGATGAAATTAAATTGAAGATTTCAAGATACAAACATACTGATGAAGAAAAAAGGAAGATTTCACTTGCTTTGAAGGGAAGAAAATTTACTGAAGAGCATAGACGCAAGATAGGGCTCGCTACTATAGGAAATAAAAGTAACTTTGGTAGGAAACCAAGTGAGGAAACAAGGCGTAAAAGGAGTATTTCTATGATTGGAAAGAACTTAGGTAAAAAGTTGACGGATGAACAGCGTGAAAAGGTCAGCAAAGCTGGAACTAAGATTTTTGTTGATTATTTAGGTAACTGTATGACAATACAGCAGGCAATTAGAGCATCTGGAAATAATATTCGTCATGATGCAGTTATTGCAAGATTGAACCGGGGTTGGCCCCATCGCGAAGCTGTCGAAATGCCTGTTGGTAGCAGAAAAAAGTATTGTCCTTCCTTTCAGTTAGGTTGATGTAAAATGGCTAAATTACCGAGGCTGACAATCTCAACATTCAGACATATGGCGATTGACGATTTTAATCGCTTAATTGCCGCTCCAGCTACGCCGCCTTTAAGTGAGGTATACCTTGAAATCACACACGAATCAATTGTATCTGATCCATTCCCTAAATGGACATCATTTATACAAATAAAAGCTGCGGCCGATTGTTGTTTGGCGTTCGCTGCCGCTGGTCAAGATGATCCAGTGGCCGATCCAGATTATCATTTTATGGAAGCAGGTGAACTTCGCTATTATGGTGCTTCTGAGGGTTCCAGAATAGCAGTTATAGAGGCTGTATCATGATGATGGGGGGAAGAAGTAATAGTTCAAAAAGCATTATTGACCTATTGGCCAATTCAGATGCTCTAAAGGCAGCTATCGATTCACATAATAAGGCAACAGAAGCACGGATTAAGTCTGCTGAGGATCATCGTAAGGCTAAGGAAGATGCATCAGTAATCCTTAATCAACTTAAACATAAACAGAATGAACATGATGAAAGGGAACGTCAATTAGTAGACCGGCAGCAAATTCTTGATAAATTGAGTGGACAATTGAATGATCAAATAGCCGATTACAATTTTAAACATAGAAATCTAGAAGAGTCTAAAACTGAACTTGCACGCCAAAAATCAGACCAGCAACATATACTCCAACGTATGACAAATGAGGTTTTGGCTAAAGATCAGGCAGCCAATCAGAAGCATTTGCATTTAGAACAACAATTAATGTCAGTAGCTCAAAAACATGAAGAACTTTCACGCCGTGAAGCCCTAGTTCTTCAGCGTGAGACTGAGATTGTTGAGTTTGCCGATAAACTTAGGGGGCGATAAGAACTTCGGATTAAAGCCAGATGGCACAGCCACTTTGGGGTTTTGAGTGCCAATCATTTCAATTGTCTTCTTGCCCTAAGATTAGGCAGAGGCATTCAGGGGCTAGTGGTAGGTCAGAGTTTCGTTCATTCCCCCATTGGATTAATAGTGGCTGGGAAATACAATCATTTCAACCATCTGTACGTCCTAAGATTAGGCAGAGATATCCAGGTATTAAGGGTAAGTCTAGTTTTGCCATCTTCAGAACAGTCAGAATTATTGGAACAGTTAGGGATAGTGTTGGGGTAACAGCTTCTTACTCTGTGATACTCTGTGATCGCTACTCAACGCTGATGATCGTCAAGGGAGTTTAATCATGCCTATTACAATTACTATTACAGGTACTGGCACCGACAGTGCTGGCGTGCCGTTTACGTTTACGACGACTGCTACACAGGAATCTATTACGGTGACTGCTGTGGTTACGCCTGCTGTCGCTGCTGTGGGGACGACCCGTAATCTGACGGTTACAGCGAGCGGTGGTACTGCCCCTTATACATTCAACACGCCTGTCGCTACAGGCATCACGTTTACTCCAGTTACAGGCCAGCCAAATCAATGGACTTTCGTTTTCTGAAGGATAAGTAATTGACTCTTTGGGCTCCAGTTCAGATTACAGTGCCTGGTACCATTGACCCTATATCTGTACAGTGGGGTTCCCCAGGCGGGGCTAAGTTCGGTGATACATTCGTACCTATAATTTCTGCTTCTTTGGTTGATCATAGCATACAGGTTGAAGGAACTTTTGGTGCTGGTACTATAGTTCAGATTCAAGGCAGTAATGATGCTATCTCTACAACTACAGGAAATTATCACGCACTCACTGATCCATATTCCAGCACTATTAATATAGGATCTGCTCAAATACGTCAGACGACTGAGATAACATCTTGGATTAAACCATCCATCACCGCTGGTGATGGAAATGAGAGTTTAACAATAACGGTTGCGTTCAGACGATCAGTAAGGTAGTATAACCCCTAACTAAAGGACGACAATCATGGCTAACTATGAAGCACCTCTTTTGAATATCTCTGTTATTACCACATTCCGTACTGCTGGTCTCCTGTTCCCAAGCCCGACCGCCAACTTGGCGCGGCGTATTCAGGTCTATGAAATTGAGTTTGGGCAGGCCGGCGCACTTAACTCTACTGATATCCAAAACTTATGGGATGTGAGCAGGTGTGCCACTAATGCCGCCACTGGTTCTGCTGTTGTACCTAGCCCATTAGACCCGTCTGATAGCAGCCCCTTGTCACAGTTTCTTAATGGTACCACTGCCGAACCGACGATGACATCGGCAGGTCTTGGCCTTTCTATTAAGCAATGGGGCATTAACCAACGTGGTTCTTATAGATGGCGTGCCCTTGACGACGGTGACAACATCATAATCCCAGCGACTATTGGCAATGCTATTGCCATCCGCGAATTGAGTGGTAGCGGTAACGCTTCCCAAACAGCGGTTGGAAACGTATCTTTCGTCGAAAGATAATCCCGCTGGAGTAAGTAGGATGCCCCTGCGTATTAAACCTGGGGGTATTTCTCAGGTTTTTATGCCTTATTATGTAGAAGAATTTTATTCTTCTACATGCTCCCACTGTCAACACATTACTGACTTCCCTTCAATGAGGAAGATGCATGAATATGTTGATGTCTGCCGTGGTTGCATGAAGCTGATCTGCTTACAGTGTGCAGGTAAGCCATGTGTGACATGGGTCAAGCAGTGTGAGATTGAAGAAGAACTAGCACGTCGTAGGTTTCGTGAACTTTAAAGTGAGTTCAAATAATACATACTGCTTAAAAATACAAGCAGCTTCGGCTTGAAGCTGCTTCCAAGAAAGGGAATAAGATGAGAAACAAATACAAAACTTTGCTAGGAAGTGTGGCGATAGTTTTTGCTACTATCACACACGGCGTAGCGCAAGTCTTTAATGAGTTCACACTTCCCACATCAACGTTAGGCAATCCATATTCAATTGTTACGGGTCCAGATGGTGCTATGTGGGTCACTGAATTTGCTACAAATAAGATTGCACGTGTAACAACGGCTGGTAATGCTAACGATAGGATTGGACCACTGACCGGAGCCGTTGTTTATCAGGAATATACAGTTCCTACTGCTTCTAGTGCACCGCTTGGTATTACAGTTGGTCCTGACAAGGCGCTTTGGTTTACTGAACAAAGTGGTAACAAGATTGGTAGAATTACAACTGCTGGTGTTATCACTGAATTTGTAGTCCCGACAGCTTCCGGTCAACCTTCATACATTACTACGGGTCCAGATGGAAATTTGTGGTTTACTGAAAGAACTGGAAATAATATTGGACGCATCACAACTTCTGGTGTGATTACGGAATATCCGGTTCCGACGCCTGGAAGTCTCCCCTTGGGCATTACGGCTGGTCCTGATAACGCATTATGGTTTACTGAGAATTTAAATAGCGGCAATAAAGTTGGCAGGATCTCAATCTCTGGTTCCATTACTGAGTATTCCACTCCTTCATCAGCCACCAGTCAACCTAATAGTATTGTGGCTGGTATAGACGGAGCATTGTGGTTTACCGAACAAACCGGAGCTAATATAGGCAGAATAACAACTGCTGGCGTGATTACAGAATACCCAATTAGTATTGGTAACCCCTATGGGATCACAGTAGGGCCAGATGGTGCTTTGTGGTTCACTATTATAGGACCAGGGGCACCCACCGTCGGTCTTATAGGACGCATTACAGCTAATGATGGAGCCTCTGTTTTATATCGTGTGCCTACACTACAGTCTAATCCCCTTGGTATCACAACTGGACCAGACGGTGGAATATGGTTCACTGAAACTTACGTGAGCCAGATTGGCCATCTGACTTTGTCTAAATAAAGTTGACGTAAAAACTATTACCCAAAGCAAATTGAGCTTGGGGAATAGCTTAAGATGACTTAGTAGTTAAATATGAGTAAGATAGAGGACATAGCATCATATACTGCGCTCATCGCAAGGGCGATGCAGCCTATTTATGATAAGATTAGCAGAATCGAAAATTCAGTTGAGCATTTTAAATTTTACATAAACGCAATTCATGATCTAGAATATAGACGTTTATTTCAGATTGAATCTTCGAAACCAGAAAATGCTGGCAAATTATGGCAATATGGTTACAAAGTGTATAGTCAGAATGACGAAGATGGAATGATTGCCGAGATATTCAAACGAATAGGAATTACAACTAAAACATTTATAGAAATTGGGGTTGGTAACGGTATAGAATGTAATACTGCTAAACTTCTAGTAGAAGGGTGGTCAGGTTTATGGTTTGAGGGTCAACCTGACAATGGAAAAGGCACAATAGAACCTCATTTTAGCAAACGTTTTAGCATAAAGGAAGTATTTGTAACTGTCGAAAATATTAATAGCCTTTTGTCAGAAGCCAGTGGATGGGGTGAGGTGGATGTTTGTAGTATTGATGTTGATTATAATACATATTGGTTATGGAAGGCATTGACAGTAATTAAACCACGTGTAGTTATCATAGAATATAATGCTCTGTGGCCGCCACCGATTTCATTAGTGGTGCCTTATGATCATAAGGCAGTATGGGATATTACAAATTATTATAGTGCTTCGCTTGAGGCAATGACACAAATGGCAACGGGTAAAGGATATTCGTTGGTTGGTTGTGATTTAACCGGAACGAATGCCTTCTATGTGCGTGATGATTTAGTAGGTGACAAATTTTTACAACCTTATACGGCTGAGAAACATTACATGCCTGTAAATTACAATTTTAATCATTCATCAGGTCATCCTAGTAGGATAGCCCCGTACCTTAATGTGGTTGCGTCTGACGGGGTTAAGTTATGAAACGCCCCCGAATGCGTCTAGAACAAAATTGTAAAGATTGTGTAAATTGGATCCTAGAACGTAAAACAATTTATGATGATGGTTCTGAGATAGCCACTTATAAAGCACCTGAAGGTAAAGGGAATTGCCAAATCCTTAGATTAGATACGGCACCAGATTTTGGCTGTAATAGTTTTAAGCATGGTAATCATACTGAGACGACTAATAAGTCAGGTGCCCCATGGCACCATTGGCATTATGATGTTTGCCCCACTTGTAATGGGAGGGGTAATCCAGGTGATGCTAAGCCATGTGAGCAGTGCTGGGGGACTGGACACGTAAGGTATTATGATGATGGTTTTATAGGTGAAGAAAAGACCAGACTTCATCCAAATGAAAAGGTGCCACCACCTGCTCCTGAAATCACACTAAAGAAAACAGAAAGTAAAGAAGGAGTCCTATGAGTAATTTCTGGACATGGTTTAATACAGAAGCACGTCCTAAACTTGATGCTCGTGCTGAGACATTCGCTAAAATGTTTGAGTATTTAGATAAATTTGATAGGCCAGTAAACATTGTTGAAACTGGTTGTACCCGGAGCAATGGAAACTATAATGCTGGTGATAATTGGGGTGGAGATGGTTGCAGTACAATCATATTTGATAAATATGTCTCAGAACGGGGTGGTACGTTTAATTCAGTTGATATAGATCCAAAGGCTACGGCGCTTTGCCGTAGCTTAGTTAATGGTCATACCACTATTACAACTCAGGATAGCGTTGAATTTCTGAAAAATTTTAAACAGACACCTGATTTATTATATCTAGACTCATTTGATCTAGATATATATAAGCCGCTGGCTAGTGAGGTGCATCACATTAGAGAGTTAAACGCAATCTTGCCAGTTGTAGCCCCGCATACTTTGGTAGCAGTTGATGATTCGCCAACTAATATGTCTGAATCTGGTGATGTTACAGTTGGTGGTAAAGGCGCTTTGGTCGCAAGACATGCTTTAGAAGTTGGTGCTGATCTGAAATTTGCCTTTTATCAGATCGGCTGGACTGGAATGCATAAACGAAATGAAACTGATGATGGAAGAATAAGATCAGACAAGGACCTTGAAAAGATAGTTCTTAGAGCTAGAAATTATTTTGAAACCGATAAATATATAAATGCGGCTAATCTATATCGAAAAATCTTATTTGCAACTGATGCATTGCAGTCTGGTGCCGCTAGAATAGCTAACGGGGAAGCCTGCCTATTTTTTGCAAGGGTATCATTATCAAATAAGAAATATGGATCTGCGCTTGATTGGTATACCAGAGCCCTTTTATCTGATCCTCGTGCTGTTGATTATAGGTTGGAATTGGCTACTAAGGTTCATCGTGAGACTGGTAATGTAAAGGCAGCCCAACATGAGGCACGAGTTGCAACCAAAATTGAACCAGAAAATCCAAATACATGGCGCATTTTGGGTGGAATAGAACACGATTTGGGCAATGCTAACAATGCGATTGCTTGTTATGAGAAAGAACTTGCGTTAGTGCCTGATGATCCAGATGCAATACTTGATATGGTTTCAGTAATCTTGGATATTCCTGATTATGAAAAAGCTGAAGGATTATTAAATAGGGTATTAGAGACTGACAGAAAGGGTGAAGGTTATCATGGTCTTGGATTTATTGCTCATCGTACAGGTAGGCACGAAGAAGCCATAGAGCTTTTAACTAAAGCATTAGAAATTGGTGTTACTCAACCTCCAACTGTGCATTGGACCCGTAGTTTATCATATCATGCTATTGGTAGATACAAAGAGGGGTGGAAGGATCACGATTGCCGGGCATTAGAAAAAACCCAAAGAGCTCTTTCAGTACCAATGCTACGGTTTGTTCTTCCTGTATGGAATGGTGAACCGCCACCTGCGTCTATTCATGTCCATGCTGAAGCTGGGTCTGGTGATAATCTGTGTTGTTCAAGATATTTAAAACTACTTGTAGATCGTGGGTATGATGTAAGGTACGAAACTTATGCTGATATGGTTTCCCTTATGGAAAGGAGTTTTCCAGAGGTAAAGGTTATGCCTCAAGCGCCTGACTACCCGTATGCGGTTGGGGTTAAACCTTTCAATTATCATGCGCCTGCGGGTTGGCTTCCAAAAGTATTTGAAACTGATATAGATACAGTTCCATGGTTTGGTCCATATCTGAAATCAGATCCAGTGCTAGTTGAGAAATATAGCAAGTTACTTCCTAAGAAAGATAAGAATATAGGACTGTGTTGGAGCTCCGGCATTAGGGAAGGCCTGTGGATATCTCAATATGGTAAACGCAAATCTATGCATTTTGATAGCCTTGAACCACTTAGGAAGCTCCCCTTTAATTTTATCAATTTACAAGTAGGGCCTGAGCGTAAGCAGATGAAGGACTGGGTTTTAGATGTTCTTCCTGAACAGCCTTCATGGGACGACACTGCTGCTTTAGTAGAAAATCTAGACCTTGTTATTACCGTAGATACGGCAATGGCTCATTTGTCTGGTGCCATGGATAAACCAGTTTGGGTTATGTGTATGAAGGATGCCATGTCATGGCATTTCTTATGTGAACGCCCTGGTGCATCATGGAACACTGCTTCGCCTTGGTATCCCTCAGCCCGAGTATTTAGACAACATAGATTTAATGAACCCCATTTTTGGGACGAAGTAATTGCTGACATAAATGAAGAGTTAAAAAGCGGATACTTAAATGAATGACTGTAGGCATAGAAAATACTGCTCATAATGACAACACTACTTTAGCAGGGGCTTCATCCACAACTGTAGCTGGCTTTACGATTACCACTGCCAATGCCCTCTGTGTTACAATATCATTTTTAACACTTAGTGGGACACCACCTACAAGCGTAACCGCTACTTGGGATACCGATGGCACCCCTCAGGTAATGACGCAGGTCGCTCATGCGACCTCTACTGGATTAGATGCTTATATATTTGGATTACTAGCCCCCACAACAGGCTCCCATACATTATCAGTAACTTGGACTAACAATGCCAATTTTGGCATTGGGGTCGTAGGACTAACTGGCGTAACTCAAGCCAGTCTAGCCGCTGCGTTTATCAATGCTAGTACAAATACAGGCACCGGGACAACGGCATCGGTAGTCGTTCCTACATCAGCCAATAGTGGTGTGATTGGTATTGCTGTAGATAGTGATCCGGCTTCTTCGGCTAGTGGTGTTTCTAACACCACTTTATTATTAGGCAATGGTGTTGTTGTTAATAACGCTGGAGACTTTGTTTCTAATTATCAAGTTCCATCTAATGCTACATCGGTAACTTTATCTTATACTTTGGGGTCGTCAAATTGGGTTTATGCTGGGATTAGTATTGCTACCCCTGTAAAATTAGAATGGGGTTTTGAACAATCTAATCAATTTCAGTCGCCTTATTCAACAGTAAGGAATACACATCGAGCTGGAGGGATAAAAAATAAATCAGGTTTTGCAGTATTTCCAATACCTTTTAAAGAAGGTTGGCAAGTTCAACCACCACAGCCACCATTTCAACCTACAATAAGACAAAGAAGTGCAGCATTTTCACATCAAGAAGAAGGAATAGAGAGACAACAACTCAAGTTCTTTTCATCAGGCTGGGAAGTACAACCACCTCAGCCACCTAGACATTCAACAACTAATAAAAAAGGGTCTATTTTAAAGGGTATTGATGGGATTGAGGGTAAATTTATTAGGTTCTTCCCATCAGGATGGGAAATTCAACCACCCCAGCCATCCGCACGTCCAACAACCCTTCAAAAAGCAGAAGGGGCGCTATCTCAATGGGAAGATGGAATTGAAGGTCTATATTTCAATGTTGTAAAAGGTTGGGAAATTCAACCTTGGCAACCTCCTGCATTTCCAACAACCAAGCAGAAATACCCTGGTATTAAAGGTAAAACGATTGCGGCTATCTATTCTGTCTGGGTCAATGGTGGCTGGGAAATACAATCAGTACAGCCACCTGCATTTCCTAAGACAAATCAAAAGATAGGTGCATTGTCTCAATGGGAAGATGGAATTGAAGCCCCTTATGTGTTCGTTTCCCCTATTACAGTTAAATGGGGATATGATTTCCAACAGCCCCCACTAAAAATTAATTATAGAAGTGGCGCTTGGTCTCAAAAAACGGAAGGGATTGAATTTCCTCTTCCCAGAGTTTTCCCATCAGGGTGGGACTTCCAAGCCAGCCATTTATTACCAAGATACTTACCTAATACTAGGGCTGTTCCAAATTTAGGAGATGATGGTATTCAATTTCCATTAAGAAATTTCTTTCCTTCAGGTTGGGAAATACAACCCCCACAACCACCACCTTACCCTAAAATTAATCAGAAAATAGGCGCATTATCTCAATGGGAAGATGGAATTGAGAAACCATTTGTCTTTGTAGCCCCTGTTGTAATTAGATGGGGCTATGATTTCCAACAACCCCCATTAAAAATCAACTACAGAAGTGGTGCATTATCTCAATGGGAAGATGGAATAGAAGGTCAATATAATAATTTCCTGCCTTATGGGTGGGAAATTCAACCCCCACAGCCGCCTGTTCAACCTTCAATCAGGCAAAGAGCAGTAGAAGCATTATCACACCCAGAAGAAGGAATTGAAGCTGATTTAGTAATTGTTGCCAATCTTAATTGGGGATTTGAACTTCAATCAGGTTGGCAACCACCAGCATCCCCTAAGACTAATCAGAAAATAGGCGCATTATCTCAATGGGAAGATGGTATAGAAGGCTTATACATATTCATAGCACCACCTCCTCTGTTTTGGGCTTTTGATATTCAGTCAGAACAGTTAAGATCATTTCCAACGAACGTACAGAAATATTCAGGAATTAAAGGTAAGTCTGGTTTCGCCGCGTTCCAGCCTTGGATTAATGATGGTTGGGAGATACAACCGTGGCAACCACCAGCATCCCCTAAGACTAATCAGAAAATGGGTGCTTTATCTCAATGGGAAGATGGTATAGAAGCTAAATTCATATTCGTAGCTCCTGTTACAGTTAAATGGGGTTATGATGTTCAGCCCACTTATTTATTACCAAGATATTTACCTAATGCGAGATCTGTACCGAATTCTGGTGATGATGGTATTCAAGCTCCGTACATTAATTTCCATCCTTCAGGTTGGGAAATTCAACCACCACAGCCCCCATTTTCACCTAAGATAAGACAAAAGATAGGTGCATTAAGTCAGTGGGAAGATGGTATAGAAGCTAAATTTATATTCGTAGCCCCGCCCCCGCTGATTTGGGGTTATGATATTCAGCAGACAGTTTATAAAACTAATTATTATAGGGGTGGCTCTTGGTCTCAATGGGAAGACGGGATTGAATTTCCTCTAATAGTATTACCTCCTGCACCAAGTGGATGGGATACACAGCCTTCACAGCTACCCAATTTCCCACGGATCAGTCAGCGTGGCCCAGCTATTAAGAGCAAATCAGAATTTGCTATCTATTCTGTCTGGGTCAATGGTGGCTGGGAAATACAATCAGTACAGCCACCTAATTTACCTAAAACTAGACAGAAATCAGGCGCTCTATCTCATCCAGAAGAAGGGATTGAGGCTAAGTATATATTTGTAGGCATTGCTAATTGGGGATGGGAACTCCCACCTTACCTAAAACGGACTACATCAAATAGATACCCAGGCATAGAAGGCGCTAGTGAGTTTGCATCGTTCACCTTCCAACCTTACGGTTGGGAAATACAGCCACCCCAACCCCCGTACTATCCCAAAATTAATCAGAAAATAGGCGCATTATCTCAATGGGAAGATGGAATTGAAGCTGTTTATGTATTTGTAGCCCCTGTTATAATTAGATGGGGCTATGATTTCCAACAACCCCCATTAAAAATCAATTACTATAGAAGTGGTGCTTTATCTCAATGGGAAGATGGAATAGAGGCTAAATTCATATTCGTAGCTCCTGTTACAGTTAAATGGGGTTATGATGTTCAACCCACTATATCTAAAATAAATTATAGGGGTGGCTCTTGGTCTCAATGGGAAGACGGTATTGAATTTCCATTTATTAATTTTCATCCTTCAGGTTGGGAAATTCAACCACCACAGCCCCCATTTTCATTAAAAATCAATCAGAAAATAGGTGCATTAAGTCAATGGGAAGATGGGATTGAGAAACCATTTGTCTTTGTAGCCCCAATTACAGTTAAATGGGGTTATGATTTCCAACAACCTCCACTTAAAATTAATTATAGAAGTGGTGCTTGGTCACAAAAAACAGAGGGGATAGAATTTCCACTAATTAATTTCTTCCCTTCAGGCTGGGAAATACAGCCTCCGCAACCACCTAATCCTATTAAAGTTAATATAAAATATGGAGCTTTATCACACCCAGAAGAAGGAATTGAAGGTTTATTCGTTCCACCACCTCCACCACCCCCTGTTGCTCATGAATGGGGCTTTGAGTCTCAAACACCATGGCAACCACCTAATTTCCCACGGATCAGTCAGCGTGGTCCTGCAATTAAAGGTAAAAGTGAATATGCGATTTATTCACCT
>WNFL01367072.1_pt2 | contig 20323 bp, 18 predicted proteins | sample 5400361 | NCBI WGS metagenome assembly WNFL01 (sample SAMN13153351, study PRJNA577476) | soil metagenome | isolation source: 40 cm soil on Douglas fir-dominated hillslope | place: USA:California | collected 2013-09-17
CATCTGCTGAAGGTGCTCGATAAAGGTGACTGTGATGGTAGGAAGGGACCTGTTGATATGTAGGTGTGTGGAGCGCTGATAGAGAGGGGGGTGTGGAAGACGATGATGAATTGACATATGTCCTGAATTCTCTTGAGAAGGTTTGATTCGGAATTCTACAGCAAATTAGAACTTTTTGAATGCGAACCGAGAGAACAGCTGTACTCACTTTGGCCCAGGATATCACGCTCCGAAGACTTGGAGCACCATTCGGGATCATCCCCATAACGCTCAATACTTCAATCCAAAATAATGGGTACAGTCCTTCGAAGAATTCCTTCACGGCTCCCCACACGCGCGGATCATCTTCATCATTGGTAAAGCAGAGGTGATCCGACCAATAGAGAGAACCGTATTGCAAAGAGTCGGGAATGTTCTGGTTGATTCGGGATTGGAGATCTTCAACGTCTGCATTCGCGAGCCGGGAATCTTCGAGCTTGCAGATATTAAACCGGAGGCGCCTGACCATCGTGTTCAGGCAAGCAATGGCAAGTTGCGCGTGTGCATCTCGGAGGTCGACTCGATAGTCAGGGGGACAGTCGTTGCTGATAAAGAAATCGGAAATTGACAGATGCCGGACACGAATCCCTCCCTTGGCGCCGTCTCGATATAGCAAAGAGCTAAGATCATCTACCCACTTTTTCACAAGATTTGTCCTCACGCCTGCCAACTCCGCAAGCGTCTCTTCGCTCAGTGAGTGGTACGGAGTCTTTATAAGGAGTACTCCAATCACCCTCTGAAATTCGGCATCGCCTGGCGCTATTCGTATTTTCAGAATGCTGGAGTAAAGTCCATATAGAGGGTTAAGGCCGACATCGTCTGAGCCTTCCAAGGCTGCCTTCAATGACATAGTGGGGTTCTTGCAATGCTCGAGCCCAAGAACAACGGTCTTGATGAAGATGAAAAGGCCATTCGCCCGAGAGATAATATCATTGAAGAGCGTTTCTTCTGGCCAAGGGGTGGGAATATACCATTTTGAAGCCACCAAATCGAACTGTCTTTGGGCGAAGGTTCGCAAATCAGCACCAGCTTCTTGATCTGTCGCTAAGTCATATCTCAAATGCGACGACTTGGTAGAATCAAAGAAACGTTGGATGTCAGCTTCGGGTCTACAAGTAATGATAACTTTGAGCCACGGAGCTTGCGCAGCCGCGTCGGTGAGAACCTTCAGGATGCCTAAGCGGCTCTGAATGTTGTCACACTCGTCGAGTGCGTCAATGACAAAGACCAGTGGGCGTTTTGGCTGGCGAGGAACGTTGCGGATGAACTCAAGAAAGAGCGACGGCTTCATCGATTTTGATGTCAAATTTCTGTCGTTTCGAAGACGGTTTGCCACAAGGCTTCGAAAAGGGGGGAAATTTCCAGCGAGTGTGTTGATAAGTGACGGGAGGATATTCCTGAGCTCGCTCAAATGCGGGTCATCCCTCCGGCAGAAGAACGCTCCAGCAAGGTGCTTTCGATCGTGGAGGCTTTCACAGATCGAATGAGCCAACGACGTTTTTCCAATTCCAGGTGAGCCATGGAACCAATAGGTATTCCTCCTTGGTGCATCATTTCTCTCCTGTGGGTTGGCTACCCAAGCCATGATCCGATTGAGGATGGATTCGCGGGTGCCTTTCATACAGCGTTGGTCTAAGTCATAGCCAGCCTCAACAGACTTGAGCCTTCCAAACAAAAGCTCTTCCTCTGCATGAAACTAATGAGGATGGGCTACCTCCAGCTTACGAAACTGAGTACTTACCGGTTGCCTTGGTGAGGCTGAGAGCCTCAACGTTCACGGCAAGTTCGAAGTCTTCGATGACCTCGGCCAACTCTCTCTCCATCTCCTCGATCACCTCTGGGTGGGCCAGCATACCTGCTATTCTCGCTGCAATCATCAGCACTTGGTAAATCTAGAGGAATTGCTGCCTACCCAAACGTCCATGTTTGATATAGTCGCACGAAAATTGTGCGACTCTTTGCATCACTTCAAACATTCGCGGGATAATCTCCTCCAGAATTTCTGTCTCTTCGCAGACTATTTGCTCTGCAACCCTCTCCGCCACCGGCAAAATGCGCTGCAACCGATTGAAAATGCCCGACGGTATCTGATCATATTTGTTTTGTTCCTTCAGAAGCTAAATTTGTTGACGATTTACACGTCCTTTCAATCCAGCTGTGACGAGCACGAACCTCAAACGTGGCGCTGGCAACACCGAAAACTGCCCTTGCAACTGGATTCAACTAGGAGGTGTCAACATATTGCTGCTTTCTTTATGGAAGAACTGACCTCTGCGAATGCAACCCCGTATCTAATAACATTGTTTAAAGCCCTCTCCGCTGATGCAGTCATCAGTGGAGAATATTCATCCAACAATCCTTCAAGGTTGTGAAGCAACGAGCGTACAGATTCCACCTATGAGAGCATTAGTAGTTGGCTGCACGAGCAGTTGCAAAGGGACAAACGGTAGCATTCGAGGAGAATCGTAATTCAGAAGACCAACGATGCTTTCCACTGACAATGAGCACTGCGGTTCTCTATCAGATAATTATGAGCGGACTGCTTGGTGATTACGACTAACTCGGCACTAGAAACTCGCGCGTTTTGCAGCTCCAATAATCACTAAAAAGCCCTTGAAGGTTGATAACCTCGCTCATCTCTCGATACCTCGCCCAAATTGAATGCCCGCTCTTCTTTTGGATCTCCACGCGCATCTCGGATGTCGGAGATACATCTCTACACATCCGTGGCTTTCAATATGTGTATCTAGTAGAAAAATAATGGACATACAGGCGTTCAGCTGGTATCCAGGTCAGGTTGTCGTTCCTCTGTAGTGCTCTCTCCACATTTTTCACAAATAACCTGAGCTTATACTCGCGGTTTGGTATATGTTGCAACGTAATTTCTGTATGATGCGCCAAATCAGCGGTATGGACTTAAAATTGGACTAAAGCGCCGCACGGTCTAGGTACAGGCTGGGTCGACCGTCAGTCACAATTAATGCTACCCTGCATATCCATTGAGAGTGCTCACAGGTTCGTTGTATTGGTTGGCTGCGTCGCCATGCTCGATCACTTTGAGACTGGGGTCCAAAAGCCAACATCGGCGCAGTCGGATGTCGACGGCCGATGACAGCCTCCATTTCCGAGCTCGCTAGACGCTGCATTCTTTATGCCCGCTGAGTCTTCCCTCTCGCGTATCGCCCCCTCACCAATGCTCTGCTTTTAGTTCTTATAGCCCTCGCCAATATGGCGCTACGTTTTGCAATGTGATATCAGCAAAGCTCCACAGCGTGCCTGAAACCGGCGACGAATACGTGTCTCTCCATGTCATTGATCTTGCTTGCCCGTCATGTACCGCTTAAGGCTTACCGTAACTGTCCTCTCATCAACCAACCTCTCTCGTACTGCTATGGGGTATTCCAGACACGCATCAGCGATCCGGGAGGTGTATTATCCTGAGAGGTTGAGCGCCTAGACTGATAAGGAGAGGTCCTCGTTTTCAATCTTCCAATTATCTATGACTCTCTCGATTCATTTTGTAAAGAGGGGCCCACTTTAGATGTCAGGCTCCGCTGAGATTGAGAATTATCCTCCACATGGCCTCACGAATAACGGTGGATGTGCCGGATCGACTTCCAGTAGTACCTCGTATCAATGTTCCTCGCTAGTGATCAATATGGATAAACTAACACAGCTCATCCAGAAGAGCGCCCGACGACCCACCTGACATCACCAACCACCTTTGTCACCCGTTCCGCCAATTCGCCAACCTTCTCGACACCATGAATTGCCCCTCTTAACATTCCTTGTAGCACAGCCTTTTCGTATGTAGGTGTAATTGGTGCAGGATCGCGCGGTCCAACATGCCGCTCAATTTCTCATCTAAGCCACGGCCCACGGCTGGACAGTTAGATTCAACACCTTACGGAACGTTGCATGCGCAAAATTTGCAGAGGACGCAAGAACCACGGCCTGCTTCTTGAACTGCTGCTGCACCATGCGGACAAACGACTCCGTTCAATCCTGTTGTCAACCACCACCCTAGGAGTGCGTGAAATTCACGATGCTGCAAGTCAGGTCGATTGATTACGTGGTGGACACCATAGCCTTAATGTAGATATTCGAGGGGAACAGGACCTAGCTCCTCGAAGTCGTTGCGACACGCGGCTGCCCGTCGTGGAGCGCTTGATCGCGCATGTGCAGTGAGTGTATAGCTCTATAGCGGGTTTGGTCAAATTGAGGATTGTGGGTCCGACGGAATGCCTACTGCACGGGCCACACGCACTCTGTTTGCAGTGATATATATTCGACTTAATTACTCTATTAATTCACAACCACCCAGCTCAGCTCTTGGAGTGTGTTGGTTTTCATGCCACCACTAATCAGGTCAATTGCTTGCGTGGTGGAGACAGTCGCTCTGATGTTCGGGCTCAAGGCCAACAGGCCAATTGCTCACCGTGGCTTGGGTAGTACGAAAATATTGGCATGGGTAGGCTTCCATGCACATGTCCCCTCCGTGCATGAATGGATTTGCAGGAGTGCTCCAATAGACGACAGGAGTGGCCTCACCAGGGTCATACGAGTCGCTACATAACATTACTTATGTCACCGCTGACATCTATTTGCTACTCCTCCATCGAAATTATCGAAACTCTCGAGGACGGCGGCACACGGACGATTAATCGTTCTCGGAATGATGAAGAAGCCAGTGGAGTACAAGGACCAGAGGCCCTCCCTGAACACCTTCAGTCCGAATAAGGAGAGAGCCCGGTTTGTCATGCTATTCAAGTCGCCTTACAATGCCCAACTTGAAGCGAATCTCAAGGTATTCTGGTCGGTGGAATGGACGAAGCCTATTGCGCCATGCCTTTTACTCAAACGACTGGTGAGCAAGGACATTATCGCGACATTTGCACCGAAGTTTTTACCTCAGGCAAACCCTTCTCCGCATGCAGTACGTGTCCATCAACCAGTGATCCTCAACCTGACTAACCCTGCTCTAGCGGACTGGCCTGCTCTCACCCTCCTTCGTCCACATCGCAGCCTGCTCTATCCCCCGCGCCTCAGCCAGCAAACACCTACCTACGAAATGAGCCAGTGCATAGATGCACTGGCGCACACGCACCAGACAATATCAACCTCACTGCGTTACACGATTAAACGCTCGACGACGGACAATCGTGCTCTGTATGGCATCTAGAGCATTCTTCGCCCTCGTGAGACAGGCGCGCGCGGCGCGGTGCAAGGGCGATTCACGGAGCTCGATCATACCTCTTGCAGCGGAGGTGGGTGTGACGCTCCGGTGTTCGCTAAGAGGCGTTCAATTGGCCCATCGAGCTGTGGTGCGGTGGCTGGGATACTGGGCGATGCGCGCGGGACGGCCCTCGAACCTGCACATGTTACACCTACAAACGAGAAGGTGGTGCCGTATAGGCTATTGAGTGAACTGATTCGAATGCAGGCGGGCAGGGGGTTGAGCAGTCAAAGTGTTCGCGGCTCCGTCTGTGATTTCAGGTGGGTCTCGTCAGGCACTCTTTAGGATGCATGGTGCCAGTGTGGTCGAATTATTGTCCATCCAGGAAACGCCGATACACATCGCTACTGGAAGTTGACCGGCACATCTTCTGGTACGTGAAAGGCCATGCAAGATTGTGTGGGAGATACACGGATACGACGGCTTTGCTACGATGATCAATCCTTACTTGATGTTCATCCTCAACGCCGGGCCTGACGGTGTGCAACGCCAGATTACAATGCCAACGTGTCCGTGTCCTTACAGGCGATGAATGGGGAGAGTCATAGATGATAGGATGATCGCAGGCCGTGCCTGTCCTCGTCAGATGCGTCGATCTGTGCATTAAATTTCTCGTGAGGATACACGTCCTGGATAAGATAGAACTTGATCATGCGTGTCCGGAGTGCGCCATGGAAGTAAGATGGGGCAGAGTGGAATACGAGGACAACTGCGAAATGCAAGGGGTACACGACGGGGCCAAACAAGAATGAGGTGGAGGGACCTTCTTTTGAGTAGGCTATGGCGCCTTGCTGATATCGCCTCGTACTCGAAGCGCCATTTCTACAAGTGAGTCAGCGGGTGAGATGAGAAAGGGAGCGTTTGGGTGGGGGTGGGTGATACGCGATACATACTGAAAAACTCGTATGACATCCAACATAGAGCATTGCTCGGTACGTGCGTTAAGACGCGAGGTGTAAGACCTCTGAAGAAGCCACGTGCACCATCACGCTGCCATATTATCCGGAAAGCTTCCCGCATCCCGCGCGCATTGCGAATCTGCGCGTCGTCTGATGTGCCACGGGTCTGCAATAGTGTCTTGGCGACGTCGAGCGGGGTGGTGACGGCCGCTGCCACTGCACCAGCGGCACCACCCGCGACGACGTGCTTGAGGGGGTCATAGTGGTTCTCCGGGTTGATGAACGCCTTGAGGTGGTCATACACAGTAAATTGCACGGCGGTGAAAGGAATATTCATCATCAGCGTTGTCGGGTACGCGACGTAGAAGGCGCGGAGACCTTCGCGAGCGTAAATTGTGCGTGCGCAGGTAGCGACAGAGCGGAATTCCGAGTTGTGGATTTGCATACGCTGTTTGATGACTAGAGGTACGTGGTACCAGAATTAAGCTAGGGGTCTCCACATGCGTAAGACAATAAAAGAGATTGCACGTACCGTCGAATGGGGTCATAATTGCGTCGCTCGTCACGGCGCCAGAGGCACCAGCAATAACTGTATGATGTGCCAAAATAGGAAAGTAGGGAGGGTCAGATAAAATACCGAGGGATCGCGTGCAATGTCGCGACGAGTCTAGACGGTGGGACTAGACCTGACCTGTGGAGAACATATGATGGCCGGTTCCTCGATTTCCGCCCGTATACTCCTTGACTGCCTCCATAGTGCCGAATTGGACGGCGTGTGCAGGGCCGGCGCCGAGGATGACCGACGCGACACCACGCCAGAGGGTACGCAGACCCTCGGTCGACGAGATGCGCGAGACGGCGTTGGTCATCCCACTGTAGACCGCCGCAGGGGACGTCGTGAACACTTGCATTCGCGTCTACGAGGGTCATCAACAATCGTTCAAGGTCATCGCTGCTGCTGCCGCTGATGACACACTTTTATTGAATCTATAGGGAAAATGATAGCGTGCTCTGTTATTCCAGCCTAATCACCGTTTATTTCATCAGCATTTCCCCTCATTGCGGCACAATTTGTGCGCGGTTCTGCTGGCTGCAGAACTCACCAATGCGCCCGCGAACATATGTACGCTGTGACCAGCAGAATCAGGGAGTCCCTCATATTCAACTTCCTCAGCTTGTGGGCTCATTGTCAACGCCCGTCGGCAAATTTAAGATTAAAAGTCGAATATTCCTCTATGTGCTCGGCTGGAGAAAGGCCAATAAAAGAAAACCCAGTGCCAAGGACTAAGGTGGCGATCGAGGGTGCTTCCACAGTGACACGGCTTTGGACTGCGTCTGGCGGCTACGAGGGAGATGAGGACGGGGAGAGTGAGTGTGTCCTCAAAAGGTTGGGAGGAGATAAGATGCAATAAGATGCGCCCGTCATGGTCATGGGTCATTCAAAGCACGGGGCTGTGGAAGAAGAGATGGACACGAATTAAAAAGATCTACAAGTCTATTATGTTCCATGTCGCCGTAGGTTGGTAGGTTGTACGCGTACACACACGCTCGCTCGGCATCTCCTCTCACAACTCATGATGATACCGTTCCGCATCTCGGAGTTCATCGTCCGAATCTAATACCCCGTTGTCCTCACCGCCCTCGACGTTATCCAGCGACCCATACCGGATCTCGCTCGTCCCCAGTACACCCGGCACGTACGACCCTATCATCCCGGGCACGTCTGTGCTGTACACGGACGCGGTCAGCCCTGTGTCGGGTGTTAGGAAGGTTGAGGTTGGTAAAGTTAACTGGTTGGGAGGCGTTCGCGTCAGGTAGAGACGTTGGAGGGCGTCTTCGCAGGCCTATTTATTGGTTTTCTAAGTTATGGAACTCCGGGGAGAAGAGAATGGGTACGACGGGCTGGGACAGCGATGAGTCAGACGTACGCGATACTCGGCCATCTTCAGCGAGCTGCCGAAGCCTTCTCCTAGCTTGTCTTTACCCGTAAACACGCCTACCACGAAGATAGGTGTCGACGATAATCGACCGGTTTCGCGGAGCAACCTGTAAACCACGTTAGTCGAGTGTTCAAGGATAAACCCAAGTTAAGAAGGTGCAAGAAGGTGAAAGGAGCCTGGTATTCGCCCTTGAACTCGCCCTTACTGAACAGCAAGGCTTCAGATAGGTTGAGTCAAATGCAGAGCGCGGAGATATTGCCAGGGAAACATGCGAGATTCATGGTTTGCACGTACACCTCTTCTATCGCAATAGAAATGCGACACACCTTGAAATCGGCCTCTCCCGCCCAAATTGCGACACGGTGAATGATAGCGCAAGCTTCGGATCCCGAAACTTGATAAAGTTCCTTAGATCGACCTCGCGCGAGAGGAAAAATGTGTGCACGAATTTGCGCGCGATAGGCAGCGAACGATAGTGATACACCAAACCCGTCAGCGCACGAGGTACCGATTCCATTGCATCTGGATGTAGCACGGCAGGTTTAATTGGTGTTGCACGCTGAAAAAGTTACACGCAAGCCCTGTGAGCGTTGGAGGTGAGCATAGAAAATCGAGTAAACGCGCACCGTTCGGGCCCAACGTAATAAGGGAGCAGCACCAATCTCCTTTGCAATTGCTTGACACGTCCTCGGACCGACGTACGCGCTGACTGTGGCCTTAAGCACGCGAGTGGGTAAATGAGGGTAACTCGCATGTACATGTTCCGTCGCAAACAGGCCAAGCAACGAGTTACCCATCGCAGCAAGACTGGAGTTTGTGGGAGGGGGTACCTCGCCGGGGTAATGGCTCTGGTGGAACGGCGCAAACGACGAGTGGGTAAGTGTTTGCCGAATGAGCGAGGGTATGTCATCATCGGCTGAAAATATGGACGCGATACCGATCCTGTGTGCAAACGCGACCAGCGCCGACGCGTCTGGCGGCTGGAGTTGCGAGTACGTTTCCACCGCCAACTCTGGCTCGTTGTATTTTGGTTTTTTGAGCGCTTCCGATGGGGGGAATGTCCGTGGGAGTGCCCTCGGTGACATGGATGGTGCTGGGAGAATGGTGCGCGGGAGACCTTTTTGGACGCGCATCGTGTGTCGGCGGTGTGTGGCAAGGTCGAAAAGGCGAAAAATGTCAGCGGCGGCCGTGGACAAAGGCGCTCCATCTGGCAGCCAACGTCGGGATATCGGGATATCGGAATATGATATTATATTTATGTAGCGATCTAATGGCCGGCAATAGGAGATATACGTGTTCTCGGAGAGCGATTATAATTGCGATAGAAAAAAGCACCGCATCGCACTCAAACGTAAACGTAGCCACCGGCGGTGTCGCACGACATCAAAACTCACAGGCTACACCACGAGGTGCACCGAAGGACAGTGAACCATTTATGGACATGTACTGGTATTGCCTTCGTCCAGGGTCTTCCTAGTGGGTCTATTATTGAGTTCGCTCTGATGCGAGACTAAAATGACCCGTCCAGCAGTGCGTATGTAACCTATTGGTTGATTACCTGTTCAGAAGGTCAAGAGGGCCGCCTCGCTCTTCATATGGGTCTCGGGGAGTTCCACCCAAGATGATCCGTGCGTATGTGCCACAGCCAACCGAAAATTATTCACCACCCAATTTTACTCTTTGAGTGGCCCGTCCGCATGGATCTTCCCATATCCAAAATCCGCAGCCGTGTACCCTTCGCACGCTTGGACTCAAAAGGGTCCAACGTCTTATTTGCCCACGTCTATGGTAAACCCCGTGTGTGGATACCTGTACCATGAGGTGGATAATTAGCAGTGATTCGGCCGGGTATCAAGTACGCAAGGGCCTGACAGCCCCAAGAAGCAATTAAGTCGCAGATGACTTTGTAATACATTGAGATGAGGGAGCACATGCTGGTTTAAAATAATAAAATTACTAGGTATATTCCTTATCTTTGCGAAACCATCGCCCGTGATCGGCTGCTCGGATAGTATTCGCCCGGCCGGTAGGCACGCGATTAGCTTAGCCGAGTGAGCGGGATCCTTGAGGCAGTATGCCATAATTGGAGTTTGAACCTGGAGTTTGGACCTGGAGTATGAAATCCGCCTGTACTCTCGAAATAGTAAATAGAATTCGCACACAGCCCTGAGGTTCACAACAAAAAGTGATCGCTAATTTCGACCCAAGTGGAACACCATAGCCTGGAAATAAGTGGACTATAAACTCATCAGTTCTAAACGCGGGAGAAAGAGCCTGGATGTGAGGCTGTTTTTGCCAACCCATATCAGGTGGCAGGTATGGAAGGACAGGCACCCATTCATCTAAAGGATTAATAAATTGAGTGTTACTCCGGACGCCAGAACGCTCAAGGACAAAATAAACCAGACATCGGACAGATAGACGCGGGACTTGTCCGTCAGCAAATGGCGACCTGCACGCCACCGAACAGGCGTAAAGGGTTCTTTGGATTCTATTTGTATCTCCGCAGCGATCATTTCAGTGCACGTACATGTCAACAAAACCGGTTCGGTGGTATGGATCACAAGAAATTCGCCTCAATAGGTTACATTCATCGCGATAAACTCCTCTGTCTCTACAGAACAAATTCCCTGTGTGCTATATCAGGACAGCGCAGGGCTGGAAGCATAACAGACTCACGTGTGTGGACTTGCAGTGAATGGATTGATCTGACTCGCCGCGAGTGGATCCTTCTCCCTCCTAGCAGTTGTTTTTGCCATCGTGACCTCGGCTGTCTTCGCCTCGAGAGGTCGATATGGACTCCACTCTGGGAAGAATGCAGTGCCTCCATTGGGATGATCGTTCTCGGGCTCCTTGATAGTTGATAGTCGAGGTGAACAGGTGAGCCATTGTGTGGGTGAGCACTTTGGGGACGGAGACCGCACGAACGTGATACAAGGGTTTGGACTGGCAAAGGTAGCATAGCTGTGGCGTTGTGTTTTCTCGTACCCATAGGCTGAGTATGGCCTCTGGTGTGTGTTTGTGGTGTTGGGTAGGGGCTTGAAGAAGCCGGCGACGCTTGAGGGGCGACCGTGAGTCGACCGTGAGACTAGGTAGACTCCTCTCGTTGCCTTCCATGCAACATAGGCATCAAGCCTTCTCCTTAGATTTGCCACTGCTGCCGCTCCTGGTGCTTTGCAAGGAAGTGGAGGTGTCACAGCCCCAACACCGGAATGGTGAACCAGGCTGGCAAGGACACAGGCGAGATCCATTGATTCGGTACCGCTAAGTTGACCATCCTGTGTATGAAAGACGTCTGGCGATTGAAGAGCAGAATATGATTTTAGAGTCTTCTCGACTCGATCGCGAATGTCTAAGCGGCTGACACTCGAGCAACTTTCAAGGACGGAGCATATGCGCAAGAGCAGTGCTGACACCTGAACGCGAGTATTAGAGACCTTGAGTACGTTGAGGAGAGGCATTAGGAGCTCGAAGGCGCATTCAGACGGAAAAAGGGGAAGCGATTGTTGACTGGAAGTTATCTCGAAAGAAATCGTTGATAATAGGAGATCCTCGTAGGCTATGGGTTCTTTATTAGTCATCTTAGAGTACTTGTGTTGGTGCGTGGATCAGGAAAGCTTAAAGGAGCGGTGGCGTCGGGGCTAAGGCGCGACTCGTAGAACGGCTTGTGTCTCCGAACATTCTGAAATGGATACCACGACCAGATCATTCCTCATTCACACGAAGCCGCATTCAACGGATCAACCTGAGAGAGCTCAGGGAGCCACAGGCGTTCATCATTCTTCTATGGAGATCTCCACCCACACAGTGAACAACAGGACAAGCACAAATGGTGGTCTGGAATTCGGCCATCACCCCGAGTTGTCCCGGGATTGTATGATTCAGACTCCGTCGGAACTCCCTCTGATCTGCGGACAGTAGATGGCAAGCCAGAATGGCGACATCAAGTGCCAAGGGGTAATCACAAATTCCATTATGTGAATAATGCTGCCAGAAATGTGCAGACAAACGGACGCTCTGGACAAGCTTCGCCTTGAAAGGATGGTAGACATATAGGTCCCAGGGAAACAGGCAATGGTGAGCAGATTTTGACCAGAATTGGTTCGCTTGGCTTCCCTACGCCCTGATATCTGAGTAGCGAAAGGACCGCCTGAACGAAACCCTCGCCTAGCTAGAATCAGATCCGACCATCGGTCAACTCCCAGATGGCGGTACCAGGATCTTGGCTCCGTACGAACGACCAAGGCCTTCCCTTTGGCCTTCTGCGTGGCTCGCAAGACAGATAATCCCATTCAGCTACCAGTGACATATTGCTCGACAGGTCCAAATGATATGGCCTGCCAACTGGGACCGTCTCGACCCCCGACATCTCCGTATATGAGAGGTCCGGTCACAGTGGTTAGGGGACACTTTGCGCATAAGGAGTCTGGATCCGTCATTACCGACGAGTCAGCACTGGCCACAGAATAGAATTGGGATTGAATTGCTTGATTTCAGAGATCTGTAATTAAGTAGCCGCGAGGCTGGTCTGGACTTGTTAGCAGAGAAGTGGCTGAGTGTGTATATCGAAGCCCGTTTCATGCTCGAATTCCAGGCTGCGTAGGTAATAAGTTGTCATGATGCTACGGGCTAAGATCCCTCGCTTAGTGCGCTCTTGGTTTTCTTTGTCTCCCCCGGCCAGTCACCGCCGTGAATGCACGGCATTCATGTGATGTCTTGGGACCTTTCACGCATGCTACTTGGCAAACGACTGGGCCGCTCTCCGTTTACATATACACTCCGGAGGCGCTGCCGGAGCACCCAGACTCACATTACCTGGAAATAAGTCGGGAATTCTGCCACGAAAGCAGAAAATACTATGGAACCGGTGGAGCCAATGTATATAGTTCACTGGTGGTTGTTGCCAGTGAGGCCGCGCGGCCCCGACCCTTGTCATCCGTTCATCTTGCTCGCTTCTGGTAGGAGCAGAGGGCCGAACCGCATTTGACAGAGGCGTCTTTGCCACCCGCCACAGAACCTGGCGCTGCGTCGGGTCGGCTTGGTATATTAGGCGCGGGGTGTTTCACTTCCATCGTTCGTCATCTAGGATACTTCCCCCTCGTTTAGCCACCATGTCCTCGCCTACTATGCCTCTATCACCTGTACCAGGATCACCGACGCCCACGTCGCCGGACCTCAACACTGTAAATGCAGCTCGCAATATGTTTCACGATAGCGGTGGCTGACACAACACTTGTAGACCTTCCTCCCTGTGGTGAACGCCTGGTTGGTGTCCTTCACGAACGACCAGCTCAACCCCTCAGGTCGAATTGTCGACCGACCAGGGAGTCACAACGACCCGAGCACCCACGTCGCCCTCAGAGCCGAACGTGTCCGGAATGTCCTCGACCATTCGAAGGGCACCATTCCTATCGTGGTTTACACCTTCCACCCGCCCAGAGACGCTGGCCTTCCTGAGTCTTTTGAGATGTTCGTACCCCGCGATTTGTGGTCCACACCACTCCTCAACGTAGGGATTATCCGAAACGCCCTCAAGTTCGAGATTGCCTTCTTGCTGAAGCAACAATCCGGGCAACAACCGTTGAACGTCATCATGAACAAGTACTGGAGGAGCAAAAGATTTGAGAGTTTTTTGCTCAACATTCCCATTGAGAAGTTCGGTCTTCCTCTGCCTTTGACAGAGGCGCATCCGGTCCATCTAACGAACGATGGCTCCTTGACTGTTCTTCCAGTCAAGGACGGGAAGGGCGTGAGCTTCATACTTCTCCTCAAGGAAAAGGGGAGGAATATAAGCATCGAGGTACCCGAAACGCTCCTGTTGGCATCCCATGCCCAGATTCTAGACGCGCTCTTGGAGGGTGTGAGGCGCTTCAGCGTCGTCACAAAGGATTGAGCAGGCAATGAAATATGTGTATCACCATTGGTGATACCTCGTATACATACAGGATCACTGTACGACGATTCGGACGTGGATGAATATTGCGATATCTATTCGATTGTTTCCTGTACACTTGGCGATGTTTGAGACTCTGATAGAAGAAATTTGAAATGAATGTAGTAGCGGTAGCGGTAGCAGTAGTAGTAACTCACCATGAATTAACTTTTCCTCACTCTTTCCAACCGACCCATGAAGCAAATCGCTCGTCCAACAACCGGTCTGCAGCAGGAATATTGGCTAGTCCCGCAATATCTGCTTCAGAGGCATCTGCCCCATCCGTTCGCCAGATTCGCCACCCTCCCAGATTTATCCACTGGTGCAGGAACTCTCTTGTGACATCCTCACCTCTGAGTTCCATCACGATGAAGACGACTGTACGTGCTTGATCCGCTGCATAGTGATTCAGAGTGGCGAGAAAAGGCGAGACCAAAGCTGGGTTGTAAATCGTATCGGTGGCAAGAATTAGATCAATTGGGGGATCGGGAACGGGAAATAGTCGCGCTCTTGAACGGAAGGGGGTGTTGTATAGTACAACCCAATCCAACGGTTCCACTGCAATATTGGCAGGTCGCAGATCAGAAGTTTTCGGCTCGTCATGTGATTTTGTTTTTTTTCTCCGTATTGGCAAGGACGTGCGAGCTGGCGGAGGACGTGCGAGCAGATCAATATTAAGATTGATGTTCTTTTCAATAAGACGGCAAAGTTCAGGCAGGTCCGTGAATGTATAGAAGCCGACGAGAGGGGCGAGTGTCAGGCCCAGGAGCCCGGTTCCTGAGCCAAGTTCCATGACACGAGCGCTACGTAGCAAGGAAAAGTCGAGGAGAGGCGCCGCCTTTGTGCCAGAGCCAGCGAGACGCACCTGTACCAGAGAATTGGCAAGTAGTGCGCTTCATTGCTATCAGTTCCCAATGAACGCAAGATGCTAGGTGAATGGAACACCTTACTCTCCATAACCCACCTCCTGTCATAAACGAAAGTCATCATTCGTGCCTCCCGGAAATAAACATAGGTGGCTCACCTGTATCGCCTTTGCGGCTCCTTAGACCACTTAGATCTTGAGCTAGCGAGATTTCAACTTGATCTTCACTCCGATCATGTTGCTCGTCTGCGTTGGCTGGGAATCGCAACCTGATAACATCATGTTTGTCATCCACGAGACCCAATTGTGTCGTAGAAGATGGCCCAGAGACGCCAATGATCCTCTGGAGGGTCTCTTCAGTCGGAAGATTGGCTTTAAGCATGGCTCGTGAGGTGTAGAGGTCAAACACCTGAGAAAGCGGACGGCCGTTCATTGCCTGCGCCTGAGAGAGCAGCCAGAATGAACGAATAGCACCTCTTCGTCGGCATCAAGGACTTGTTGAGCGTTCGCCGAAAGGTTTATCAGACGCGACATTTTGACAGATGAGATGGTTATGGTTAGCCTTCAAGTCCTTCAAGTCCAGGCATGATTTGGTGACCTGGGAGTGAAAACGGCCCCGACAAGGCCTCAGGACCCGAGATGTCCGATCATGAGTGACTCGGAACAGGTACCTAAAAGCTGCCTGCCAGCCAGCGCACGGTACGGCGTCAAACTCTCGATTTCGATTTCGACCCAGCATATCAGTTATGGAATACGACACCAACGCCCAACTCAGGCAGCAGGAATGGGATGTCTTAGAGGTAATGTTATATGCCTGGTCTTTTGATCCACAACCCTAATCAAACGAGCCAGTCTATTTATCCAGATTCCACGGCCGCTACGACAGAGAAACCCGGAGCAGGATGCGGCGCGAATATTACTCTCGAACTTCCAATCTCCTTGGACGAATGTTGTGTCGAGCTTGTCTCCGACCCGACCCAGAAACCAACAAGCGACCCCCTTTCAATCGCGCTTTCCCATCTACCCTCAATATCCGTCAGAGTCTACCTTCCATCGTCTTATCCAAGCACTAGTCAGCCTCAGGTGGTGTCAATTTCGTGCGCGCATTCGTGGCTCTCGGACAGGGACATCGAACAATTGTCCGGCAACCTGCGTGACAAGCTCTATGATACTCCACTGAATGACAACGGCGTGCTGTGGGACCTGTGCGAGTGGTTCAGGTCAGGGGAATTCTTGCGCTCAATGGAGTTGCTCACTCCGGACGGTCTCCGGTATGTGAATTCACACTGTCCCTATTTACACGAATGAAACTTTCGTCAGCCTATGGCATCCAGCCCCCACTCTCTTGCTCCCCATTCTTCGTCAGCACAACGCTTTAGTAACCAGCATGGAATTCGACAGCCAGACATACGATTGCTCGATTTGCATCACTTCCATTAAAGGGAAGCGCGCTATACTACTCTCTTGTTCGCATGTGTTCTGCCGAGAATGTCTTGTGGACTTCTGGACCTTGCTCGTCACAGAAGGGGATATCTTCCGGGTCGGTTGCGCTCATGAACAATGCGTCAAAGACAAGCGACTGGCAAACGAACAAGAGCTTGCCAATGTATTACCCGCCAGGCTCGTCGAGCGATGGAACTTGCTGCGTCAGAAGCGCGCAGCGGAACTCGATCCGACACTTCAATTCTGCCCAGTGACAATATGTCAGGCGTTAGTCTCCAGTCCTTATCCTGAAATCCCAGCCGGACAAGAAAGGGGATCGCAAAGGTTGCGGACATGCGAGCAATGTCAATTTAGTTTCTGTAGCCTCTGTCGAAGGAGTTGGTGTGTATCGCCCATCAATCCCGTTACTCAAATGACTCATGCACTCTCAAGGCATGGTTCTGTGACACCATGTCAGGTCCCGTTCTCGGCAGAGTTTGTGGCTGAATATCTTGAAACGACCATCGACTCTCTTCGCCGCAAGGAATTGGATCAACGTTACGGAAGGAAAGAAATATGGGAGATGATTGAGCATTACAACGCCGTACAGAGCGCGAAGGAAGTTAGCCGTGCCCAAGCACTCCACTGGATCAGTTTACCCGAGAAATCGTTGGAAAGAGAGTGGATTGAAACACGCTGGGGCAAGGCCAATGTTCTCCAGAAGGTGGTTCGAGTAAAGGAAGAACTCAAACAAGCCGCTCTAAGCGAGGCTTTAATTGAGAAGGTTACGAAACCGTATGTTACTGCAAGGTTGTACACTGAGGCGCTGTTGACACCCTTTCAGTTGTCCGGAGTGCGAAGTACAGATCGAGAAGAATGGGGGCTGTAATCATGTTTGTGTTTTCTCTAGTCATGTTGTCCGTGATATTGATACTCAAATACTTGCAGATGTATTGCGTCCAATGCCAGTAAGTAGATCAAAGTGTCTCAACTTTCATCAAACAATTAACCACCCAATTATAGCACCCATTTCTGCATGCGCTGCGGCGAAAAGTATGAGCTCGCAGCATGGGGTCCGCATTACAACACCCCAGGAAAACCGTGTTATCAGAAGTTGTGGCTTACGTGACACCCTGTCGTATCAATGGAGATGGCCATGGTCCCTATCAACTCTAGGCCCACCAAATGATCAAAGGTGGACAGAGAATAAGTTACTAAATACACTCCTTCGACTGCCCAAATATCTCAATTGTGCGAATAAATCCCTGCTAGGAGCTCAGGCGATCAGACGCACTAGACACACAACGGGGAGCAGGACCAGGTAAGCCGGGAAGCGGGGTAGAGTGAAAGAGAACAGAGTGCTCGAGGTTATAGTAGCCTCATTCTCAGCTCGATGGATCTATATGTGCAATAAAATGAGTCGGGTAACCAGACATCCAGTAATAATCGATAATTTTCTGCCGTAACTCTAGCTCTACATTACCAGCAGTCACCTTCTGCGCCCACATAAGTGGAACGGGCACTTCTACTTTGAACGCTTGCCTAAAGCCTGCGAGGGACGCCGGAGATATATGCCAGGCAACGATGGAGCACTTCGTGAATTCCAGGCGCAGAGGCAACTTGGACGTGTCCGGACCACCATGGCACCGACCCATCAGGAACGGGAGGGCGGCACCCGACCGTCGGTGCGCGCGGCTAGACACGGACTCCCCGTCCACTCCTCCTCGACAGGTTAAATGTCCTCAGTGTTATGCCGCACTCGGAGCACTACGGAAAGCCCCTGCTGGAAGTAGATGTCGTGATTTGTGTGGCTTGGATGAGCGGGATGAGCGGGGCAACCGTCAATGTACCGGGAGACTTGAAACGCTCCGTGGGCATCTTGTCAGCCATATTTTGTATTGGGCACTGAGAGCGGCGGCTGTTGCGCTGACACTGCCCATCCTTAGAACCCAGCGCTGGTGTAATATATATTTCTTGTCCTTAATTATACTTGCCCGTTTAGCTATAGTTAGCTGTAGTTGAGGAGAGGAAATCATGGGAGGCAACATATATGTCTGACTTTTATATACATGGGGTGATACTTTTAGGTGCCAATTAATCTGTAACAAAGGGATCCGAGAGACTGAAGGATACTGGAACAACCACAGAGCAGCTAATACACGCACGGAGTCCAGAGGAAGGAAAGATCAGGCCAGTTCACTTTTGAAAATTTGGGTCCAAGAAGTTCCAAATACGAAGTCTGAAAAATCAAGAGAAATTTCCTGAATATGAGAAGCCAAAAAGATTGTCAGGAGAGCAGGTGGATGCAAACCCGTAAGACATTCTGGGGGTACCCAATATAGTAACCCGTCCTCTGAGTCTCTGACCCAACCATCACGGTCTGGCCAAGCACAAAAATCAGCGGGACTTGGGTCAGATTGGGTGGGAATATGTGGAACTAAATCCCACACGCGGATGGTGTTATCATTAGATCCAGAGACAATGCGCCGCCCGTCAGGAGAGCAAACCGCAGACCATACGCAATCAGCGTGACCTTTTAGAGGCCTGCCAACCACAGCACCAGTCTTCGCATCCCATCTCTTAATGGTCCGGTCAGCAGATCCAGAGATGATGTAATTCCCATCGGGAGAGTATGCAACAGAAAGCACAGTGTCGACGTGCCCCTCTAAAGGCTTGCCAACTACAGCCCCAGTATTGGCATCCCAGATTCGAATGGTACTATCATTGGACCCGGAGACTATGTGCTGCCCATCGGGAGAGTAAGCAACCGACCGCACACTCCTGGTATGTCCCTCAAGGGGCTTTCCAACTACAGCCCCAGTCTCAGCGTCCCAGATAAGAATGGTGTTATCACTGGATCCTGAAATAATGCGCCGGCCGTCGGGAGAGTAGGCAACGGATCGCACATGGTGAGTATGCCCCTCTAGAGGCTCTCCGACTGCATTACCAGTCATGGAATCCCAGATCCGAACTGTTTTGTCATAGGATCCAGAGATAATGCGCCGCCCATCAGGAGAGTAAGCAACGGTGCGCACATAATGTGTATGGCCCTTTAGAGGTTTGCCTATTGTAGCACCATTCTCGATATCCCAAATCCGAATCGTCTTGTCACTGGATCCGGAGACGATATGGCGCCCATGAGGAGAGTAAGCGACTGACCGCACATAGTCAGTATGCCCCTTTAAAGGCTCGCCGATTGCGACGCCCGTCTCGGCATCCCAGATTCGAACGGTACTGTCATAGGATCCAGAGACGATGTGGCGGCCATCGGGGGAGTAAGCAACTGATCGCACATGGTGAGCACGGCCTTCTAGCGGGCGGCCGAAAGCAGCACCAGTTTTGGCATCCCAGATTCGAATGGTCCTGTCGCTGGATCCGGAGATGATGTATTGTCCATCAGGAGAGTAGGCAACAGAGCGTACATAGTCAGCATGCCCCGCCAGAGGCTTGCCGACTGTAGCACCAGTCTTCGCATCCCAGATCCGAATTGTCTTGTCGCTGGACCCAGAGATGATGTGGCGCCCATCGGGAGAGTAAGCAACGGACCGCACATAGCCCGCATGCCCCTCTAGAGGCCGGCCAACCGTGGCACCAGTCTCGGCATCCCAGATTCGAATCGTCTTGTCACGGGATCCGGAAATGACGTAGCGGCCATCTGGAGAGTAAGCAACTGACCGTACATGATCAGTATGCCCCTCTAGAGGCTTGCCAACTGCAGCACCAGTCTGGGCTTCCCAGATTCGACAGGTACCGTCATTAGATCCAGAGATGATGTGGCGCCCATCAGGAGAGAAAGCAACTGATCGCACAGGGCCAGTGTGCCCCTCCAGAGGCTTGCCAACTGCAGCACCAGTTTGGGCATTCCAGATTCTAATGGTACCGTCATCGGATCCCGAGATGATTTGATACCCATCGGGAGAGTAAGAGACGGACCTCACATAGTGAGTATGCCCCTGAAGAGGCTTTCCGACTGCGGCACCAGTTCCAGCA
>WNFL01119494.1_pt1 | contig 20317 bp, 14 predicted proteins | sample 5400361 | NCBI WGS metagenome assembly WNFL01 (sample SAMN13153351, study PRJNA577476) | soil metagenome | isolation source: 40 cm soil on Douglas fir-dominated hillslope | place: USA:California | collected 2013-09-17
GCTCGTGGTATTTCAGCGAGGCAGACCCCGGCGGCTTCCTCTATATGCCGTGACGGCGCTTGCTTTGGCCGTCGGAACGCTCGCCTTTCCCGTTTACCGCACGGCCCTGGGAATAGGCTTCTTCCTTCCAAATGTGAGCGCCCTGATGCTCACCCATGTATCTTATGTCGCCTGGGATCTCGACAAGGAGACCGCGCAATCGCTCAACAGCGTCGTGCGGAACGACGAAATCCGTGCGCGATTGATCGGAAAGGAACCGATCGACTACGGCGACACCAAACGCATCTTCGATGATCTGGTTTCATCAGGATTGTCCCCCGCCGAGGCGCGGCAAAAAATAGCGGTGGCCGCGTGGCGAGTCCGCACGTCTTCCCTGGGCGTAATCGAGCGGCAGCTACAACTCCCGCTGGCGTCGATTGGCTTCCAGTTGGCTCCGGCATGTTGCCAGCCGAACCGTCAACTCACGCGTGATATGACCGCTTCGGCGCTATTTCGGCATATCCGGTGGTATTTTCGATGGAATTCCGGGGTAGATGGCGGCAGCTATGTTGAGGTGTTCGACAGGTTCACCGAGATGACACGATCGTCACGCACCTTCAGCGAAGCAACCGAGAATCTATACACCGCCAGGATTCGACCCTATGTGACGGACTCGCTGAAATCATTCCGCGATCCCCTGCATCTCACGCTCGTCGTGAGCGATCCTTTGATCATTGCCGCATGGTTCGGCCTGTTTCTTTTCTTTTGGCCCGGACAGCGGACAACTCTTCTGGTTTTGGCGGTTCCTTTTGCGGTCATATACGCCGTAGCGGTCTTCGCCCACATTTTCGGTGACAACCGTCACGCGCATCCGCTGATTCCGATCATCGTCGTCGGATTTGTGAAAGTGGTGGATGACTTTTTCGCCCGCGGCTACTGGTCGAGATTTCGAGCTGGCAGAATACCTTCGTATTCGAAGACCCGGCCTGCGAACACGCCCTGACTCCTCCACCGGCAGCAGCCGAAGTTTCCGCGTCGTCAGGACGCTGAACGTGCCGGTGCAGCCGCCTCCGCTCTCAGAACTGCGGCGGACAGTCGGCCGACCCGTCCTACGGGCTACGGTCTGCATGAGTTGTTCGATCGGATCAGTCCGTTGATTCCCCCTGTCGAGTCCCATTTGCAAAAATATTCCCCTTCCCGCTCCACCCAAATCATATCTAGAACCCTCGCCGTCCCGCCCCACAGAGGGGCGTATCGCGATCGTCACGGACGCGGGGCGGGATGCGGTGGACGCGGAAGCGTTTTGCGCGCGAGGGGATCGCAGGGCGGGTTTTTACGAGCCCGTGAGCGATCACCGGCACGCTGACGAGAGATGTTGCTGCGGACGGCGAAGTCGTGTGGTCCTGACGCCCCGACGCTGGCGTCAAGTTTGCGGAGGTTTTGTCGGCCCTACCGGGCTTAGACAAGACCATATCTGCAGGCGACGGTGGCAAAAAGGCCCGGTCACCGGGGAGAGCACGAAGGAAGCCGTTAAAACCATCGCGTGCGGGAATGCCGGGTGTTCCGGTGGACCTCTGGTGAAGACTCGTGTGCTTTCTACACTACGCACACGAGGCTGCGGGTGCAGCGGGCACCCGGCATTCCCCACGCCCTCAAAGGGGCGAGAAATTCAATGCACCACTCGGGCGCATCGCGCCGCGAGATCGTGAAGTCGTATCCGGAATCAGAGTGCCGTCATTGCGAGGAGCGACTTGTCCGCCGTAGCTCAACGAGCGAAGGCGGAAGCGACGAAGCAATCCATGCTTTCTTCGCGACGAGATGGATTGCTTCGCGGAGCCTGTCATCGGGCGTGCATTCGCGCGACCCGGTGGCTCGCAATGACGGCTCTACGACGAATTGTCTGCATGCGCCATGGAATTCCTCGTTGAAACGGCGCAAGCGGGACGCGAACCTGACCTGTTCGCTTTGTCTTCGCGCTCCAGCCAGCTTACGGTACGCGCCGAGGGGCGCCCAATGACATCCCAAAAGCCGAAAATTCTTCTGAGCGAAGGCTCCAGCCTGTCGTCGCGCGAGGCCATCACCGCGCTGGGGCTCGCCGGCCACCGGGTCGAGCTGGTCTCCAGCAATTTAACTTGCCTTGGTCGATTCTCGCGGTTCGTGCGCCGGGTCCATCGCGCGCCTGCGTCCGGCGCCGATCCGGATGGCTATCTGGCCGCGGTGATCGAAGTCGTCAAAGCTGAAAATATCGATGCGCTGATCCCGGTGCACGAGCAGGCCTATCTGTTCGCCGCCGCGCGCAGGCGGCTTCCCGATGGCCTTGGAATAGCGCTCGCTGATTTCGAGGCATTCGAACAGGTCCAGAGCAAAGCCAGTCTTGCAGCGCTGCTGACGCAGCTGAATGTGACGCAACCCGCCACCGAGGTTGTTCGATCGGCGGATGAATTCGCGGCTGAGCGGCACTACCCGTTTTTCGTCAAGGCCGCTTTCGGCACCGCGAGCGCAGGCGTTTGGCGGGTGGGCGATGCGGGCCAGCGCGACGCCCTGCTTGTTGAACTCGAACAACACAACGCGTTCGCCGACGGTCTGCTGGTCCAGGCCGCGGTGAGCGGATCGCTCGAGCGCACGCAAGCCGTGTTCGATCGCGGCCGTCTCGTCGCCAGCCATATCTACCGTCAGGTTGCGGAAGGACCCGGCGGCGGCGACGTGCTCAAGATCAGCGTCGTCAGCGCCGAGGTTCGCAACATCGTCGAACGGATCGGGCAAGCGCTTAAGTGGCATGGCGCGCTGTCGTTCGACTACATCCGGGACGACGCAACCAAAACGCCGCATTTCATCGACGCCAATCCCCGCCTGGTCGAGCCGATGAATGCCTGGCTGAGCGGTGTCGACCTGCCCGGCGCCTTGTTGCAGATCTCGCTTGGTCAGACGCCGCCTGTCCAGCCCGATGGCCGCGAGGGCGTCCTCACCCGGCTTGGATTGATGGGACTGCTGGATGCCGCGCGGCGGCGCAGCCGCAGGCGCGACATCCTGCGCGAAATCGGTCTGCTCGCTTCTGGTTCAGGCCGATATCGCGGCTCGCGCGAGGAACTGGTGCCGCTGCTGACCGATCCGTGGTGCGCTATACCCGTGAGCATCGTTGTGGCGAGCCTGCTGCGCGCGCCCGAAGGTGCCGCGCGATTTTCCGAGACCACGGTGGCGGCCTACAGCCTGACACCCCAAGCGGTTCGGCGGCTGCGGGCATGGCACGTTGCCGCATAAGGCCCATAGGGCAGCCTCACTGCGGCGGTCGCAGCTCGATGCCGTAGCGGGCATAGATCCGCGCGATGGTGCCATCCGCCAGCAGCGCTTCGATCGCCGCATCGACACGCTGTCGCAGTTTGTCGTCGGGGCGGAACAGCCCGGCCGCGATGTTCCAGTTCAAATCCGAATCGTTGTCGAACGCCGGAATCAGGCGCAACGGCTTGTCGGCATGCTGCAGGTTGAACCAGCCGACCGTCACTGGTGTGACCGCGGCCGCCTCGATCTCGCGATTGGCCAGTGCTGCTACGATATCGTCCTCGAACACGAACGGCGACGTGACGGTGCCACCCTTGCCCAGCGTCATCGAGACCAGCGAGCCGACCGGCACGCCAACCCGCTGATCGGAGCCGAGACTGGCCAGCGACGACGCGCGCGAGTCGGCCCGGACCGCGAGCACGACACCGCTGCGATGATATGGACGCGACACCTGCATGCCGCCCGCGGGCGGTGTGTCCTTGCGGGCGATGGTGTCGAGCACGAGGTCGCAGTCGGCGCGGCGATACTGGATCGCACTGATCACCCACTCCCGCGTCAGCTTGACACCGAGCTGCTGCGCAATCTTCTCGCCGATCTCGATCTGAAATCCCGGGACCGGTCCGGTCTTGCTGGCGAACGGCAGCGCATTGGGGTTGGCGCAGAGCGTCAACGCCCCGCGTTCGGTGATGGTTTCCAGCGAGCGGGCATCTGCCGCAGCGCTCCCGAGCACCAGCAGGCAGATGCCTGCGGCGTATCGGGCGAGGCGGTATCGCGGTTTCCACGCCGCGGTGCGGCGATCGCCAAGTCGTTCGCCATGCCGTTTCGCACCCACGCTAATCATCGAGCCCCCGAATGTAGGCCAGGATCGCGATGATCTGGCCGTCGCTGAACACTGAACCAAACGCAGGCATGGCGCCCATCTTGCCCTGCTTGATGCGCTCGATGATAAATTCGTCGCTGCGCTCGGACTTCGACAGCTTCGGACCCCTACCCGCGGCGCGGCCGCCATCCTGGTGGCAAAAGCCGCAGGTGGTGGCGAACATTTGCTGGCCATCGATGTCGTTCGGCGAGGCCTCGGCTTGCGCCGGAGGACTTGCAGATCCCACCGAGGTCGACTGTTCGGCAACGGCGGTCGGCAGCCATGGCCAGATGATGGCCATGGAAGCAACAATCACAAACAGGATTCGCATTCCGGCATCCGTGTTGACCGGCAAAGGCGGCAAGGAAAAATCCCTGCCGCCAACGCCGTCGTTATTGTCATCTCAGCGCGAAGACAACCAGGGCGCCGGTATTCTTCGGCATGCTCTTGTAGGGCTCGCCAAAGAGCGCGACAAACTCGTCGGCCACCAGACTGCCCCAGCCCGCCGGTACGGCGATGTACTGCTTGCCACCTGCCATGTAGCTGATGATGCCGGCATTATGGCCCATGCCGTTGTTGCGCGACCAAAGCTCCTGGCCGCTTTCCGCATCGTAGGCGTGCACGACACCTTCGGAATCCGGCACGAATACCAGATTGCCCGCGGTGGCGAGGACGCTGGCGAGCGGCGGCGCCTTGTAGTTGACCTCCCACTTCTTGGCGCCGCTGACCGGATCGCGGGCGTCAAGATGACCACGGGCCGGCCCGTCCGGTGGCGCCACCAGCTTGAACGTGGCGCCGAGGTTGAGCTGGGCCATCGGCTCGAGGATCGGCGTGGTCTTCTCCACCGTCACATCCATGCACCACTCCTGGCCGATCTTGTAGTAGAGCCCGGTCTTCGGGCTATAGGCGCCGGAGTTCCAGCTGATGCCGCCGGCGATCGCCGGGCACAACGGACTTTCCGCCTTGCCAAGGTTGAGGTCGCGGCGACCGATCAGTTCCCCGGTTTTCGGATCGATGTCCTTGACGAAGTTGATGTTCTTGACCAGCTGCCAGACGTTCTCGACCTTGGCGTTGGAGCGATCATAGACGAAGACGAACCCGCTCTTGTTGGCGTGCACCACGAGCTTCTTGTCGCCGCGGTTGATCATGACGAACTCGCCCACCGCAGAGTCGAAGTCCCAGGCATCGTGCGGCAGCTCCTGGTGGTAGAATTTGAGCTTGCCGGTATCCGGATCGAGCGCGATGACCGATGTGGTATAGAGGTTCGTGCCCGGCCGCGGTCCGCTCTTCTTCCAGTCGGCGCCCGACCAGTCATAAAGCGGTGCCGGGTTAGCGGTGCCCCACCACACCGAATTGGTCTCCGGGTCATAGGCGCCGGGCATCCAGCCGCCGCCACCGCCGGTCCGCCAGGAGTCATTGCCCCAGGTCGCCATGGCCTCTTCGGTGCCGGCGACCGTGTCGAACTGCCATTTCTTCTGTCCGGTCTTGCCGTCGACACCGAAGATCGGTCCGCGCCCGGGCCATTCGCCACCCTGGGCACCAATGATCACCATGTCCTTGACCACCAGCGGGGCGCCGGTGAAGCCGACCGTCACCTTCTTGGAATCCAAGAGCTTCAGATCCCACGCCGGCTTTCCGGTCTTCAGGTTGAGCGCGATCAGGCGCCCGTCGACCGTGCCGACATAGAGATTGCCTTGTCCGAGTGCGATGCCGCGGTTGTACGGCGAGTGCGTCTGCTTGGCGACCAGTTCCTCGTCGAGCTCCGGGGCATAGGTCCAGATCGTCTTGCCGGTCGCTCCGTCCAGCGCGTAGACACGGCTGTAGGAGCCCGAATAGTACAGCACGCCGTCCATCGCGAGCGGTGTCGACTGCAGACCGCGGGTGGCACGCTCCGGAAAATGCATCCACGCGACTTCGAGATTCTTGACGTTGCCGGCGTTGATCTGCTCGAGGCCGCTGTAGTGGTAGGACTTGTAGGTGCCGTGATGCGTCGACCAGTCGTTCTGGGCCGCCTCGGCATTGAGCGCGGCCGCGTCCTGGGCGTGCGTTGGCGAGGCCGTCAATATGGCAGCCAGCGCCAGCGCGGCGCAGCCTCCGAGATATCGTGCATGAAGAGCCATCTGTATCCTCCTGTGCTGTATCTTTGTTGGGCCGCGTTGTCGTCGCGACCTTTGCAGTGTTCTGATGTCAACGCTTCATCGGACCAAGGGTCTCGACATAGATCTCATGGACCGACGGAAGTGCCGTCAGGAAGACACGGCTGCACTTCTCGCCGCCGAACTACGAATAGGCAGAGGTTTCCGGCAAATGATTTTTTCGATGAGGGCGCCGCTCGGTGCATGGCGGCACATGCCAGGGTTTACCTGCCCCCTGCTGCACCCCGCACTGCCGGCGATGTCGGTGCGGTGCACCATGACATGTCCCCCGATGTCTCCGGATTAATTGATCCGGATTGTTGTTTTTTTGTGAGCGCAGGTCAGCCGTCGAGACCCCTGAACCGAAATCCCTCGTCTGAAAACGGCTGTCCTCTACATTCGCTGTGGTTGAGCGTATCCAGCCTAGGACAAGGTGTTGAACTGTCAAGCAGCAAGACATGCAGCCGGGCTCCAACTGCTGCGCGCGCCTGTGGCGGCTGCCCGCATGGCAGGCACTCATGCCATGAGCGTTTCGTGACTGAAAGCGATTTGCCTTGAGGCGTCCGGCCCCGTAGTTTGGGATCAGTCAAGCAACAACAAAAGCCGTTCGGAGAGAAATCATGGCGCGCCTGAAATTCGGAGCCTTCCTCGCCCCGCATCATCCGATCGGCGAGCACCCGATGCTGCAATTCCGCCGCGACCTCGATCTGGTCGAACAGCTCGATGCGCTCGGCTATGATGAGTTCTGGTGCGGCGAGCATCATTCCTCAGGCTGGGAAATGATCGCATCTCCCGAGATGTTTTTAGCTGCCGCCGGCGAGCGCACCAAACGCATCAAGCTCGGCACCGGCGTGATCTCGCTGCCCTATCATCATCCCTTCAACGTCGCCCAGCGCATGGTGCAGCTCGACCACATGACGGGAGGCCGCGCCATCTTCGGTTCCGGCCCAGGTGCGCTTGCTTCCGACGCGCATACGCTCGGCATCGATCCGATGACGCAGCGCGACCGCCAGGACGAGGCGATTGCGGTGATTCGCCGGCTGTTCAACGGCGAACGCGTCATCGCCAAAAGCGACTGGTTCACCATGAACGACGCGGCGCTGCAGATCCTGCCGCTGCAGGAAGAGATGCCGTTCGTGGTGGCCTCGCAGATTTCGCCGTCAGGCATGACGCTGGCCGGCAAATACGGCATCGGCATTATTTCGCTCGGCTCGATGTCGACGCAAGGTTTGATGGCGCTGCCGACGCAATGGGGTTTTGCCGAGGACGCCGCCAGGAAGCACGGCACCACCGTGAGCCGATCCGACTGGCGCGTATTGTTGAGCTGGCACATCGCCGAGACCCGCGAACAGGCGCGGCGCGAGGCCGGCGCCGGATTAATGCGCTGGCACAACGAATATAATGTCGGCACGCTGCAGCGGCCGGGCCTGCAGCCGTTCACTTCGCCCGAGGACGCCGTGGAAAAGACCGCCGGCGGCGAAGCTGCCGCCTCCACCATCGGCACGCCCGATGACCTCGTGAAAACCATCAAGAGCCTGATGGAGGTCTCTGGAGGGGTCGGCACCATCGTCGGCTTCGTGCACGACTGGGCCAACCCTGAAAATGGCGCGCTACGTGGTGCCGGAAATCAACGGCTATATCGATGGCCTGCGCAAATCGCAGAAATTCGTGATCGAGAACCGCGCGGTGTTCGAGCGCGCGGGCCAGGCCGTGATGGCCAAGATCATGGAGAACGACAAGGCCGCGGCAGCGCTGCCGCTCACCGGCCCCGGACGCGTCGCGATCCCCACCATCAACGCCCCGGATCTGCAGAAGGAAGCCGCGAAGCGGAAGGCGTAATGAAGACAGCGCAATCGGTATCCGCGCCGCTTCGTTCGACCGCCTCGTCGGCGATGTCGGGGCGCATGGACCGGAAACCTTATGGCGCGCGGCCTTGTCGCGCCGTTTGAACTGGGCGAAACCCAGCCCGACCGCACTTGAGCCTTTTGCACCGGAAGGGCATAAGAGTTATTGACCAGCACAGTTTATGCAGGCGGCCAGCCCGTCGGCTCAGGCAGGACCAACCGGAGCAATTGCCATGTCGATGCAGAGTGTTGCTTCCCCCGCGATGAGCTTCACGCCGCCAAAACGCAATTCGCTGACGCACATTCCGGGTGACGAAGGCTGGCCGCTGATCGGCAAGACGCTCGACGTGCTCGCCGATCCCAAGGGACAGGTCGAGCGGCAGGCCGCCAAATACGGACTGGTTTATCGCAGCCATATCTTCGGCGAGACCAGCGTGGTGATGCTCGGGCCCGAGGCCAATGAGCTGGTGTTATTAGACCAGGCCAAGCAATTCTCCTCGACCCATGGCTGGGGCCGCATTCTCGGCTTGCTGTTTCCGCGCGGATTGATGCTGCTCGATTTCGAAGAGCATCGCCTGCACCGGCGCGCGCTGTCGGTCGCCTTCAAATCCGGGCCGATGAAATCCTATCTCGCCGCCCTCGATACCGGCATCGCGGCGCGGGTCGCGCAATGGAAAGCGCAGCCGGGACCGATCCTGTTCTATCCGGCGATGAAACAACTCACCCTCGACCTCGCCGCCGTCTCGTTTCTCGGCGCCAACATCGGACCCGAGATCGACGAGATCACGCGCGCTTTTGTCGACATGGTGGCCGCCTCGGTCGCCGTGATTCGCAAACCGTTGCCGGGCACCGCGATGGCGCGGGGCGTCAGGGGCCGCCAGCGCATCGTGGCCTATTTCTCGGAACAGATTCCGATCCGCCGCGCCAAAGGCGGCGAGGACCTGTTTTCGCAGCTTTGCCAGGCCACCCACGAGGACGGCGCGCTGCTCTCGAACCAGGATATCATCGACCACATGAGTTTCCTGATATTGGCCGCACACGATCCGCTGACTTCCTCGCTCACGTCCTTTGTCGCGGCATTCGCCGCCCATCCGCAGTGGCAAGACAAACTGCGCGATGAGGTCAACGCGCTGGGCATTGCGCCCAACGACCCCACCAGCTTTGACAATCTCGAGGCCATGCCGCTGTCCGAGATGGCGTTCAAGGAGACGCTGCGGCTGAGGCCGCCGGTGCCTTCGATCCCGCGCCGCGCCATCCGGGATTTCACCTTCAGAGGCTATGCCATCCCGGCCGGCACCATGGTCGGCTACAACCCGCTGTTCACCCACCACATGCCGGACATCTGGCCCGATTCGGAGACGTTCGATCCGATGCGCTTCACCGAAGAGGCACAGCGCGAGCGCCATCGCTTCGCCTGGATCGCGTTCGGCGGCGGCGCGCATATGTGTATCGGGCTGCACTTCGCCTATATGCAGGCGAAATGCTTCGCGCGGCATTTCCTGCAGAATCTCAGCGTATCGCTGGAGCCGGGCTACACCCCGGACTGGCAGATGTGGCCGATCCCCAAGCCGCGGGACGGATTGCGGGTGACGCTGTCGCCGGTTGCGTAAGCGGAGTTGGCTGGGATCAGGTCGAGGCAAGGTCCGATAAAGGCTGCGCGTCGATCCCATCGGCGCGTCCGCGAATCGGCAAGCGCCCGAGATCGCGAACCGCAAACGGCGGCGCCGAACTGAAGCGCTGCATCGCCGCGCGGGACGCCAGAAAGCCGCCCTCTACATTCCGACTGAGCTCTTCGAGCCTGGCCGCGGTATTCATGACATCGCCGTTGAAAACGATCGCCCGGTGATGAAGTTCAGAAACGCGCGCAGCCCGATAATGTTGGCGATGCCGAAGCCCAGGTTCATCAAAAACGGAGATCACGGCGGAAAGGATAAAGCCGGACCAGAAATCTTGACGGGTGGTTTCCAGCGGCAGCCCAGCGATGATCTCACCCGACCGGGAAAATTGGATGACCATGATAATCGCTGCGTAGATCGCGCTTCGCACCGTCAGACTGGCCGTGAACGAAAGACCGCTGAGCCACACGCGCATCGGACCATCCAGGACAAACAGCTCAACACCCCCGATCGCGATGCAAAGCAGCAGCCCGTATGTGGTTCCTACAACTGTCGAGGAAAGTGAGGTGCGACCCTGTACGATGTTAACCGCGAGTCCCGCGATGGTCCCGGCCACAATGATGACGGCAAGCGATCGCAGTTTTCTTTCAAGCCTTGCATCCATGCCGCTTACCCCCAAGCGTTGCCGTCGGCTCTGACTATACACGGACCTGGTCGGCAGCCTGCATGAACAAGGCGAATCTCGGTTGCGGAGAAGATGCTGGATTTTTCGCCGGTCGTTCGGGATGTGCGGCCGGCGTTTGCAGCAAGGCATTGCTACTCGACAAAGGTCGTGAGCTCTGCGCCTTCATCCGCCACGAACACCGCGATCAGTTCGGCTGTTTCGGTGGTACTCGCATTCGCCGATATCAGATGCGTTGCGCCGGGCGGCTCGAAGAACGACTGACCGACCTTGAAGGTCTCGACAGGACCGCCGGCAAGCTGAGAGCGGATCTCGCCTTTGGTGACATAGGCAGTAACAGAACCTGCGTGGCGATGCGCGCGGGTGAATCCGCCGGGCCCGTAGAACACGCGCACGATCGTCACGCGCTTGCCCGGCACGTTTGGCAAAGCGTGCGAGGCGATCGGTTCGACGGTATCGAGCGTCGATCCCGCGGGATCGCTGACTGCGCACAGCGGCGCAACAACGCTCGAAAGCGTGTCCATCATGACCGGCAGCGTCTTGCCGATAACGAAAGCGCACGCCAGCCCGGCGATAACGGCCGTACAAAGTGGACGAGTTTCAGCCCTCGCGAGTGCCGCCATGCCAGTTGTTTCCGGCATTGATTTCCTCCCGCAAATACTATCCGGCGCCCTGATCGAACGCCTTGCGCAAGGCGACATAGCCCTGCTGTTGTTGCGTCCAGTTGCGGCCACCGGTGATCGCGCCGTCGACCACCAGATCATGTCCATTGATAAAACTGGATTCGTCGCTGGCGAGAAACACCGCGGCATGGGCGATATCTTCGGGCAGGCCGGCGCGCGGAATGGGCTGCGCGGTCTTGTAGACCTCGCGCATCACATCCGGCGTCTTCTCTGCCGCCTCAACCGAAAGTCCGAGCGCCTTGCCGAAGATACCGGTGGCGATCGCGCCCGGCGAAATGCTGTTGACCCGGATACCGGCTTCGCCGAGCTCCATCGCCACGCATTTGGTGAGATGAATGACGGCGGCCTTGGCTGCGCCATACACCACCGACGACGAGAAGCCGGCGAGCCTGCCCGCGATACTGCCATTGTTGATGATGCTACCAAAACCCTGCCGGCGCATGTGAGGTGCTGCGTGCTTCATGCCGAGCATCACGCTGCGCACCAGCGTCGCCATCGCGGCGTCGAAGCGGGCGACCTCAAGGCCTTCGATGCCGCCGGTCTGTGCCGGACCGCCGGCGTTGTTGAACAGACAATCGATGCGGCCGAATTTTTCGACCGCCTGCCCAATCAGCGCGAGCATCTCGTCTTCGACCGTGACATCGGTCTGGCGGAAGATGCAATTACCGCCGAGCTTCCTGGCCAGCGCCTCACCTTCCGGCGCGCGGCGTCCGGCAATGACGATCTTCGCGCCTTCCGCGACAAAAATCTCCGCGGTCCGCAGCCCGATGCCGCTTGTCGCGCCGGTAATGACCGCAACCTTGCCGTCCAGCCGTCCCATGTCATTCTCCTCATCTTGAGCGATCCTCGTTTGAATATATCCCCGGCCGGCTGCCTCGGCTCGTGTATTTTCCTCTATGCTCGGTTTTATTCCGGATTCGCTGACCGCCGGACGGAATATGATGATGAAGAGATTGATCGACCAGTTTCGGCAAGGCTGGCAAGGAACATCCCAGCCATCGCCGCTTTTCAGCGGCGGATTTGCAGCCTGCTGCCTTGCTGTATCGACCGCGGCACGGTGGTGCTTTTCGCTGATCCGGCCGGATATATTTTTCACCCCGTATATTCCAGCCGTATTCTTTGCCACGGCATTTGGCGGTTTCCGGGCCGGGGTCGCGACAGCCCTCGTCGGGGGCATGCTCGGCGCGACCGTCAGTTTCAGCGACGCCCCGGCCGATCTTGCAAGAATAGTGCTGCTGGCAATCTATCTGATCGTGTGCGGACTGACGATCTGGGGCATCGAGCACTATCGATCGATCGCGTCGCAGCAACGCCAGATCGCAAAGAGCCTGATCCGGGAGGAGGAATATCGCAAGCTTATTGTCGACGAGCTTCAGCACCGGCTGAAAAACAAATTATCGACAATCCATGCCGTTCTTCATCAAGTGCTGCAGGACCAACCGCAAATCTGGGCCAGTATCGATCAGCGGCTGCGGGCAATGTCCGCGACCGACGATCTGATCGCACGGGTCGACGGCAGGGGTTGCGATATCAGGGATCTCTTGCTCTCCGAACTTGGACCTTACGGGCATGTTCGATTTACCCTGAACGGCAATCCGCTGTTTCTCCCGGACAAACTGGCCGTCAGCCTTGCATTGATATTTCACGAACTCGCCACCAACGCCGGAAAGTACGGCGCGTTTTCTTCGGCGCGCGGGCTGTTGCAGGTGTCTTGGTCCGTGTCAGGCGATCGCCTCAATATTGCCTGGGACGAGACCGAAGGCCCTCCGGTCGCAAGCGTCGGGGAGGCCGGATTTGGGACCAAGTTGCTGAAATCGGCGCTCACGCCTTTCGACGGCAAGACTGAGACTGTTTTTCTGGAAACCGGGGTTCATTGTACCTTGCAGTGCCGCGTGCCCCCATCCTGAGCGGTCTCGGACCCCACGGGAGCGTTCAAATAACCTGATAATTCCGAAGCGCCGTTGACACTCTGTTAATGACGACTCGCGGCGTTTCGACCCGAATTGGCCGGCCACCCAGCTTCGTCGCATGTTTCTCGATGCCACTTAACCAAACCTACAAGAGAGTTCGGCAAGCTCCGAAGCTATGCAAAGCCGCACCAAACACGACCTGCAGGCCGCTGCGGCGAAAGCCAATGGCGGTCTAGCTGTCGATATCGAGCCGAGTATCCTGAAAGATGTTCTCAGAATGCTCCCCAGCGGCGTGACGGTTCAGGACGAGCAAGGCCGCTTTCTGCTGGTTAACGACGCCGCCGCGGCGCAGCTTGGAATCGCCGTTGGCGAGCTGGCAGCGCCGGATTCGAAAGAACTGATCCATCGCCGTGAAACCGGCGTTGAATTGCTGCGCGCCGGTCGCTCTGCCGTTACCGAAGAACAGGTGACCAAGGGCGATGTCAAACAAGTGTTTCTCACGGCTCATCGGCCGGTTCGTATCGCGGAACGCAATCTGCTGCTTTCCAGCTCCGCCGACATCAGTGAGCAAAAGGCCTTCGAAGACCAGCTGTTCCGGTCGGCTTACTATGACGAACTGACCGATCTGCCGGCCCGCTGCGTGATCGAACATCGCGCCAACAGTCTTCTGCAGCGCGATGAAGCACAGGACAGGTTCGCCCTTGCATTTCTCGACATCGATAATTTCAAGCACATCAACGACTATTACGGACATGCGATCGGGGATGCGCTGCTGACGGAAGTCGCCAAACGGGTTGGGCTGAATTTACGTGAATCCGACATGCTGTCGCGGATCAGCGGCGACGAATTCCTGCTGTTGCTCAATCCGATCCAGAGCGAGCAGGAGGTGGCGGAATACATCCATTTCGTGCTGCAACGGCTGAGGGCGCCGTTTTTCATCGATGGATCGGAGATATTTGCGTCCACTTCGATCGGGGTGAGCCTTTATCCCGATCATGGACGCAGCTTCGACGTGTTGTGTCAGAACGCCGATATCGCGATGTACAGCATCAAGAACGACGGCAAGGGCGCCGCGGCCTTTTTCGACGCCGGCATGGAGCGCGAGGCGCTCGCGCGAATGAAAGTCGAGCAGTCGCTTCGGCTCGCCATTCTGGAAAAACGCTTTTGCTGCGCCTTTCAGGCGAAAGTCGACATCCGAACCCAGGATATCAAGGGCATCGAGGCGCTGGTCCGGCTGCGTGACGACGCCGGCGTCATTCAGGCCCCCGGCACTTTCATCAATCTCGCCGTGGAGCTCGGACTGATCGACGAGCTCACTCATCTGGTGCTGGCGGAGATCGTCAAGTCGATCGATCTGATCAACGAAACCTTCGGCCCCGACACCAGCATCAGCATCAACGTCGCGGCGAAACAGGCCGGCAATCCGGAGTTCATGCGCCGGTTTGCGCTAGCCCTTGAGGCGACCGGATATCCCAAGCGTTTCATGATCGAGGTGACGGAAGACGCCTTCGTCGCAAAAACCCACTTCCAGGACGAAATTCTGCCGATGTTCCGGAAACTCGGAGTTGGGGTGTCCATCGACGATTTCGGCATCGGCTATTCGTCATTGTCGGCACTGGCCGACATCACCGCCGACGAAATCAAGATCGACCGATCGTTCATCACCGACATTCATAAACGCCCTCGCAGCCAGGGTATTTTGAGGGCGATCGAATCGCTAAGTGAAGCCCTCGGCATGACCGTGATTGCGGAGGGCATCGAAACCTATGAGGAACTCGCCTATCTGCAGGCCGCCACCAATATCCGCTACGCGCAGGGCTATTATTTCTCCCGGCCGATCTTTCTTGAAGAACTCAAGCCACCCGTTCGGGTCTTGAGTCATGCGCGCGCCAGTTCGGCAAGCCGCCCGCACCAGGAAAGCCGCACGGCCTATTCACGCGGCGAGCGCTATCGCCGTTGATGCGGCGCAGGCGCGCTCGTTCGAACACCGCATTTATTTCGATCCGACAGCCTTTTGATCGACTTTATCCGGGTAAGGCTAACCACGGCAGCACGCTGTCGTTCGGCGGTCCGGCCGCTTACCGGCGGCGATATCGCTGAGAAGCTTCGGATCGAGACTGCCCGTTAGCGGATCTCACCTTCCGGCCCCGGCCTTTTCAGTGAGGTTCTGGGGCGTGCGGGCTGCCAAACAATATCCAGCCGGTGATCAAACGTCGCAGTTCCGACAATGGAACTCGATGAGCTTAGGGGAGTTGCTTTGCGTTGCTCTGACAGTCTGTGGAGGCTCCTTGAACCGTCGAAATTTTCTTCAAGTCTCGGTTGCTTTGCCGCTGGTGGCGTCGAGTACACGCGGGTTTTTGACGCCCGCCAAAGCTCAGTCCGCGCCATTTGATCGTTCGATGGTTCGACAGATCGCGCGCGAAGCCGCTGCCAAACCCTTCAAGGCCCCAGACAGCCAATTGCCGGATAATTTAAAGGACTTGGACTACGACCATTATCGCGCGATACGGTTCTTGCCGGCTCGCGCGCTCTGGCACGGCGAAAAGCTGCCCTTCGAAGTGCAATTCTTCCATCGCGGTTTTTTCTACAAGAACCGGGTGGATATCTACGAAGTAGCGAACGGCCAGGCGACCAAAATTGCCTATCAACCGGAGAACTTTTCGTTCGGAGACACGCCGCCGACCAAGCCCGGCGCCGACCTGGGTTTCGCGGGCTTCCGCCTGCATACCCCCATCAACAAGCCCGACTATTATGACGAGGTTTGCGTCTTCCTCGGCGCGAGTTATTTCCGCGCCGTCGCCAAGGGAGAGCTATACGGGCTCTCAGCCCGGGGGCTTTCGATCAACACGGGCGAAGCCAAGGGCGAGGAGTTTCCGCTATTCAAGACGTTTTGGATCGAGAAACCCGCCCCCAATGCCACTTCCATCGTCGTGCATGCGCTTTTGGACAGCGAGAGCGCGGCGGCGGCCTATCGATTCACGATAAGGCCGGGCGAAACCACGGTGTTTGACGTGGAAATGGCGATCTATCCGAGGGTAGATCTCGAACATGTCGGGCTTGCGCCGATGACGAGCATGTTTTTCTTCGGCCCCAACGACCGAATTGACGTCGACGATTTCCGTCCCTCCGTGCACGATTCCGACGGCCTCGCTATCTTCAATGGCAGGGGCGAAGAGCTGTGGCGCCCGCTCAGCAATCCCACGGATCTTCAGATCAGCACGTTTGGCGACCTGAACCCTCATGGTTTTGGTTTGATGCAGCGGCAGAAGAACTTCCTCGATTATCAGGACATTGAATCCAGCTTTGAACGGCGACCGAGCCTGTGGGCGGAGCCGATCGGAGATTGGGGCGATGGTTCCGTGCAGCTGATTGAAATCCCGACCAGGGAAGAAATTCACGACAACATCGCCGGTTTTTGGCATCCGAAGACTGCTCTCCAGGCCAAAGGCGAGCATACTTACACCTATCGGCTGCATTGGGGTCCGGACACGCCAAAGCCCACATCGCTTGCGCGCTTTTCACGCACCGCTGTCGGCGCAAGAGGCGAAGACACCAAAATATTTGTGCTTGATCTGATCGGCGACAAACTTAGAGGCGTCGACCCTAACAAGATACGCGGGCTCGTGACCGCGGAAAAAACCCCAGTTCAGAACATCGTCACCCAGCCGAACCCCGCGATCGGCGGCTGGAGGCTAAGCTTCGAACTTTCGGTGAAGGAAAAAGTCCCGGTCGAGATACGGGCATCCCTGATGCAGGATAACGATGCCATCTCGGAAGTCTGGATTTATCGATGGACACCCTGACATCCACTCCGGATCTCGAATTGAAGAGTGACGATCGGCGAAATGAATTCCTTCCGCCGGAATCGGCACTGGAAATGTCGACGCGACCATTGCGTGACTTTCAGAGGCGACCAGGCGTAGCGGAATTCGGACCGAAGTCCATTACGCTGCGTCGCGCTTACATTCTTATCGGCACCGCCGCGATGACGCTCGCCGGCTGTTACGAAATGTACGAGGTTCTGCAAGTCGGCGGCATCACCGTTCTGGAAGCGATGGTGCTCGCTCTATTCGTGCTTCTTTTCGCATGGGTCGCATTCTCATTCATGTCCGCCCTGGCGGGATTTGTGGTGCTGCTGTTTCGCCAGCGGGACGCGCTGGGAATTGATGCTGACGCGCCCCTTCCGTGCGTGAACAGCAACAATGCGATGTTGCTGCCGACCTACAACGAAGACCCTCATCGGATCATGGCGCGGCTGCGGGCCATCCATGAGTCGGTCGAGGCCACCGGATATGCATCACGATTCGACTGGTATGTTCTTAGCGACACCACCGACCCCTCGGTCTGGATCGCAGAGGAGAAGTGCTTCCTGCGACTTCGCAGCGAAGTTGGCGCCCGCGGATTATTTTATCGTCACCGCCCCGAGAACACGGCCCGCAAATCCGGCAATATCGAAGACTGGATCAAGCGGTTCGGCGCCGGCTATGATCATATGATTATCCTGGATGCAGACAGCCTGATGACGGGCGACACGATCGTGCGGCTTGCCGCCGCCATGGAACAGCATCCCAACGTCGCGTTGATTCAGACGCTGCCGATCGTGGTCAATGCAAGAACGCTGTTTGCGCGATTGCAGCAGTTCGCAGGAAGGCTTTATGGCCCGTTGATCGCCGCCGGGGTCGCGTGGTGGCACGGCTCCGAGGGCAATTATTGGGGGCATAATGCCATCATCCGCGTAAGCGCATTTGCGAAAGATGCCGGCCTGCCCGAATTGCGGGGCCGCAAGCCATTTGGCGGGCATATCCTCAGCCACGATTTTGTGGAAGCCGCTCTCATGCGGCGCGCAGGCTGGGCGATCCACATGGCGCCCACGCTCGGCGGAAGTTTCGAGGAGTGCCCGCCGTCGCTGCTGGATTTCGCTGCGCGGGACAGGCGATGGTGCCAGGGAAACCTGCAGCATCTGGCCGTTCTTCCCGCGCGGGGCCTGCATTGGGTGTCGCGGCTTCATCTTCTCACGGGAATTGGATCGTATTTGACGGCGCCGCTTTGGCTGATCTTCCTGGTGCTTGGAATCCTGATCTCATTGCAGGCCCAGTTCGTCAGACCCGAATATTTTCCAAAGGGATTTTCATTATTTCCACAATGGCCCGCGCAGGATCCGATTCTCGCTGCCTGGGTCTTCCTCGGCACGATGGGACTGCTGATCGTGCCCAAACTTCTGGCTTACGTCCTGCTGCTGACCCAGTCCAAAAATCGAACACGCTTCGGTGGAGGTTTTGTGGCCTTTGCAGGCATCGTGATCGAGACCTTTTTGTCCGGCCTGATCGCGCCCGTGATGATGATTTTTCAATCCACCGCGGTCGGGGAAATCCTGCTCGGACGCGATGCAGGTTGGCAGGTCCAGCGTCGGGACGATGGCGGCGTGCCGCCGCGCGAAATTATTCGCCGCTACGCACTCCCGACGCTGTTTGGTGTACTGATGGCCGGCACCGCCTATGCGGTGTCGTTGCCCTTGTTGTTGTGGATGGCCCCGGTGATCGTGGGCCTGTTGCTGGCCGTTCCCATCGGGCTATTGTCCTCGACCACGCGTTCCGGCAAAACCAACCGCCATTCCCTGCTGTTCGAAACGCCCGAGCAGACTGTGCCGCCGCAAGTTTTGATCCGCGCCAACGAATTGGCGAACGCCTCACGCGAGACTTTCGCCTGCCCAGTGCGGGAGCTCCGCAATGACCCAGAACTGTTAAAAGCGCATGTGACCAATTTGCCCATTCACGAAAAGCGCATTCGGGGGAACGTCAACCCAAACCTCGCGATTGCGCGTGCGAAAATCGAGGATGCCGAAAGCTTTGATGAAGCGCTGGAGTTTTTGACCCCGCGCGAGATATACGCCGTTCTCAACTCGCCGGTAATACTTGGAACGCTGTTCGAGCTGCCCACGGCAGAAAACAAAAGACGGCTCGAAGCAATTCAAAACTGATACAGTAAGTCCAACGCCCGCGACGGACGTGTGGTGCGCTTGCTTATGGGTCTTGGCTCAAATCGGCCATTTCACACTCCAACAGTCCGTTGGATTTATCCCTTCCACGCAACGAGTTCTGCCATGGCCAAAATCGAATCCCGCATCAACGCGCTCGGCCTGGTCCTGCCACCAGCCTTTACGCCGCCCGCTGGCGTTGTCCTGCCTTTCGTCAACGTGCGTCTGATCGCAAACCGTGCTGTCATCGCCGGTCACGGACCGCAGAGCCCCGAGGGGCCTCTCGCGCAGCCGCTCGGCAAAGTGGGACGCGAGCTGACGCTTGAGCAGGGCTATATGGCCGCGAAGCTTGCCGCTCTGTCGATGCTGGGTTATCTCAAACGTGAGCTTGGCGATCTCGACCGCATCTCGCACTGGGTGCGCGTTTTCGGCATGGTCAACTCCGCCCCCGGCTTTGTCCAGCAGCCCGCCGTCATCAACGGTTTCTCCGACCTCATCCTTGAGCTCTGGGGACCGGAGGCCGGAGCCCATGCACGCAGCGCGGTGGGGATGGCCGAGCTGCCGTTTGGGATGCCGGTGGAAATTGAAGGCGAAGTCCAGATCTCAGCCTGAGCGCAGCGACGGCCCCACCGGTCGCTCCGATACCGGCACTCGGGCCGAATCGGAAACGCGATCCGGCTACCGTTGGCGGGATGGTGGCTTGCGCTCGGAGACATCGTCACGGCGATCGCTCTGGCTGTCCGCCTGGCGCCGATATCTGATCTTGAAACTATTCAAGACCTTGAACCGGAGGCGTTGCCGATCGCTGTCCGGCAGGTGGCGCAAGAGCTGGCGCCGAAGTCCTCGCGGTTCCGGTTTGCTCCGGGCCTGCTCCCGTCACGGGCGCATTCTGGGTCACGCGACTTGGAGACATTCCGGCCTGGGATTTCTCCCGAGCCGGCCTCCGCGAGCCGGATCTTCTAAATCCCCAGGAATGAGCAATGGACGGTCCAGCAGTATATCCAACTACCGCTCCTGCGACCGCGCCGACAGGACCGAACACCACCGCGCCCGATAGGGCCCCCAAGGCGGCATCGCCGCCACGCCCTTCGGCCAGAGCTGCTGCCGGCACGAACGTCAAGGATATCGCCGCCGCAAGGACAAGTCTTCTCATTTGCGGTTCCCGCCTAACAAGGTGATTCACCAATGACTCCCGAATTGCGGCCCAACAAAGGTATAGCATGATGATGCTGGGCGCGGCCGAAGGTAAAGGAGCCAGTCTTTCCGCTGTTCCGCAACCGCGGCCGGGCTTATGATCCCAGCCACCGGGACCCAGCCATGACGAGCATGCTTTATCACCAAGGCAATCGCGCATTTCAG
>WNFL01223630.1_pt1 | contig 20316 bp, 25 predicted proteins | sample 5400361 | NCBI WGS metagenome assembly WNFL01 (sample SAMN13153351, study PRJNA577476) | soil metagenome | isolation source: 40 cm soil on Douglas fir-dominated hillslope | place: USA:California | collected 2013-09-17
CCGGCTGGATATAGCGGAGCTCGATCCGCGGCTCTTGCACCAGGCAACAAACCCCCCGCTAGGAATTCGGGCCCGTTGTCGAGTCTTAAGCGCGACGAATTCAAACGTTCCGGTTTCATGCCAACTTCAGAGGGCAATCGGTAGCACCCAGTAGCAGTTGGCTTTGCAAACTACCGCGATTTTTCTAGAGTTCGCTTCTCAGTATCACTTGGTGGATTTGGCTTTGTGGGCTCGTGTCGGCGGTTCGATTCCGTCCCTGGCACCATACACTCTCACGATTTCACTCGCGCTTTTTGATCCGGGACTCATTTCCGGCGCGGAGCTTTTTTCTTGACTTGTCCTGCAAGTCTGTCCTATGCCATCGGTAAGACCATAAATCACGAGAGAAATCTAACAGTTAAGGCGATCGTTGATGAAAACGGCCAAGAAAAAAGCGCGTTGGAGATTTGTTCTGATTCCCGTTTGGTTTATGGCTTTAGTTGTCATCCCGGCGGGACAGGCGGCGGAAGAGAGAATCACCTTCGGCTATTCATCGATCAGCCCCGACATGGCGGGCGTGTGGATGGCGAAGGAAACGGGGGCGTTCGAGAGCATAGTCATCCAGGCGCTGGTCGCGGGCAGTGTCCACGCCGGGCTGGGCGCGAGCAACGCCGTGGTGGCGGCCATACTGAAAGGCGCGCCCATCGTGGCCCTGGCGAGCGATACGAGCCGGCCTTCCATGTCCTTGTGGGTTCAGCCCGACATCGTCCGGCCCGAGCAGTTGGAAGGCAAGACCGTGGCGATCACCCGATACGGCTCGACGACGGATTTTATCGGCCGCCTGATGCTGAAGAAGATCGGCCTTGAAGGTAAGGTCAACCTGCGGCCGTTCGGGGGCGGCGTCGAGGCGGATGTCGGTTTTCGGAGCCGGCAGGCCGATGGCCGGGTATCGACGCAGTCCCCCGGACCGCAGGCCAGAAAGCTGGTCGATGGGGCGGACCTCCAGATCGCGTTCTCGTCGGATTTCCTGGCGGTCGGCAGCGAATTCTACAAGAGATCTCCGAAGTCTGTCGAGGGAATCATGCGGGCTTACGTCGACGGCGTGGCCGGACTTCGAACGCGGAAGCAGAAGGCGCTGGAAGTGTTGGGAAAGTATCTGCGGCAAAGATCCGGGTCGCCGGAAATCCATTACGAGTATATTCTCAAATACTTCGACCGGGTCCCGCGCGTCGATCCGGCGGCCGTGGAAACCATTTTCGCCATGCTCGGCCATTCCGGCCCGGCGCCGAAAATTTTCGACAACAGCATCATCGATAAGCTCGTCCAGGAAGGCTTTACCGAAAAACTTTACAGATAGGAGCCCCAAACGATGGCCGAGGAAACACAGCGGGTCTTGGACTTGATCGATAAAGAAGCGGCGGCAGAGCTCCTCACGGATCTCGTGAACATCAGCAGTCCGACGGGAGAAGAAGGGGAGATTGGAAAATATCTCGCCGGCCGGTTCGAGAGCGCCGGATTGAAGACCACGCTTCAAGAGCCCGATCAGGACCGCTACAACGCGGTCGGCGTGCTGGAGGGCGACGGCTCCGGCCTCAGCCTCATGTTCAACGGGCACCTGGATACGTCGTTCACCGGCAGGGAAAAAACCGGGCTGAAGGGCGGCTACGGCCTGCTCCCGACCGTATCTTCCGGGTCGAAGGCGGTTGTGGAAGACGGCAGGATTTACGGTCTGGGCGCCACGAATATGAAGGGCGGCGTGGCGGCTTTTACGCTGGCCGCCGAAGCGATCAAGAAATCGGGCGCGAGGCTGCGCGGCGACCTCACCGTCGCGGGAGTCGTCGGGGAGATCATCATGGCGCCGGTCGACGAGTATAAGGAAGCCAAGCTCCGCGGCTACACCCGGGGGACCCACTATCTCGTCACGCACGGCTTCGGCGCGGATATGGCTGTCGTGGCCGAGCCGACCGGAAGCGTCGTCCGCCTGGGCCATTTTGGGCCGCAGTGGGTGAAGATATCGACTTACGGAGTCACCGCGAACACGGTTTACTCGGGCGAAGTCATGAGCCCGATCGACCGGATGCTGAAGATCATCCAGGCCCTGAAGGATTGGACTCCCGTCTACCAGGAGAAGATCTACCAACGGTATCCCCACATGAAGACCAAGCCGGTGGTGCGCATCTCGGCGATCAACGGCGGCACGCCGTGGAGACTGGCAAGACCGGCCGGGATCTGCAGCCTGTATGTAGACATCAGGACCAAGCAGGCCCCGGCCGAGTTGAAGCGGGAGATCGTGCAGATGCTGAATCGCCTCAAAGAGGACGCGAAGCGCGGCGATCCGGAATTCGACTTCGAGGTCGAGTTTTACCTGACGCAGCCGGGCGCGGAGGTGGCGCCCGACCACCCGCTTGTCGCCTCCATTCGGACGGCGCACAAGGCGGTCTACCGCGAGGACGCCGAGAACGTCTACGGCGCGATCGACTCCGACGCCAGCGTTCTCACGCACTTCGGGATTGCGGCCATCAATTACGGCCCGAGGCCCAGGGACGCTTCGACCAGGACCGGCGGGCGGGAATATCAGAACATCGAAGACGTCGTGAGCGTGGCCAAGGTCTTTGCGCTTTTGGCCCTGGACGTGTGTAACCGGCTGGCCCCTTAGCCGGCCGCTCGCCGGGACTCGCCGGCATATTTTTTTTCAAACGTAAAATCCTTGCAACACCGCCGCCGACGTTATAGGTGTCGACCGACCGGCCGGTAGAACCGGAGAGACATTCGGCGGCCATGGTGCCGGCGTCCGTCATGAAGTAGATCAGCGCAAAGGGAGCCGCCATGCAGTACGACTGGTTATTAAAAAATGGCAGGGTCATCGATCCCGCCAGCGGGACCGATCGAGTCACGGACATCGCCATTGCGGACGGGAAAATCGCCCACATCGGAGCCGTCGAGGACGCGTCCACCGCGCGCGAGGTCGCGGACCTGTCCGGCTCGGTCGTCAGTCCGGGGTTGATCGACACCCATCTGCACGCCTACGGCGCGCTGAGCTGTCTCAATCCCGACACGCTGGGAGTTCTGTCCGGCGTCACCGCCATGGTCGACGCCGGCAGCAGCGGCGCCTACAATTATCCTGAGTTGCAAATTCTTCTTGACGAGGCGTGCGAAACCGACTGGTTCGCTTTTTTGCATTTGCAGCCGTTGGGGGTGACGGGCGGCACGGGAGAGCATTACAAATTCGTCCGGAGCATGTCGGGCATTCCGCTGGCGCAGATGGCGGATTGGGTGGGCGAAGACGGCCGCGTCCGAGGACTCAAAATACCCGCGTTCGGACCCATCGGTATCGAGCCCGTGCAGCTCGCCAAGGCCGTCGCCCGCATCCTGCACGTCCCCCTCTACATTCACATCGGCGACTTTTTAATCCGCCCCGAGTTGATCACGACGCCCGCCGTCCTGAACCTGCTGGAATCCGGCGACATGGCGACGCACGTCTACACGGGGGTCTACGGCGGCCCGTTCACCGAGGGCGGACTCGCGGTCAAGGAGCTCCGGGCCGCGCAAGAGCGCGGGGTCATCTTGGACGTCGGCTTCGGCAGCTTCAACTTCACCTTCGCCATGGCGCGGGCGGGCTTCGAGCAGGGCATCCTGCCCGACACGATCAGCAGCGACCTGCAAAACCGCAACGTCACCGGACCGGCCAAATCGCTCTGCCACATCCTGTCGATGTTTCTCGCCCTGGGGATGCCGCTGCCGGACGTCCTGGCGCGAGTCACCAGCAATGCGGCCAAGGCGATTTACGGGGAGTCCTGGCGCGGACGGATCACCGTCGGCGGACGGGCGGATCTCACGGTGCTGAAAATAGAGGAAGGCGACTACCGCTTCCGGGACTGCGACGGCCAGGAGATTTCCGGGAGCCGGCGCCTGGTTCCGCTCAAGGTCTGGAAAGCCGGCAAAAAAATCGATTGCAATCCCGGAGCGGTCGAAGAGCTCGAGAACTGGATGGTGGAAAAAAACGAGGACGCTCCGGTTTTTGTCGAGCTGGACGGCGTCGATAAAGAGTTTCTCCGCCTTCTGGACAGACGCGCGCGCAAGATTCCCTGGCGGCTCCAACAGATTCACGAGGCGCTGCACCAGAGCCTGGAGGATTCCGAGATTCCGCTCGGCCGGGCGATCCGGCTCGTGCAGGCGCTGTGCCTGAAGAAACCGTTCCCCCAGAGCATGGCGACGATGCTGCGCGACCTGGGCCAGGAGCGGACCGGCAAGTTTATCGAATCGATGTCCGCCGCGTAGGCGCGCCCGAATAACCCGGCGCCCGCGCGCCCTGTGAAACTGCGGAGACACAGCATGACGCACTGCCTTTCCCATCGACGGATCATCGGCGCGGCGCTTTCGGCGGCCTGGCTCGCCTGCGCTCCCGCGCCCGCGCATTCGGCGGAGCCCATGGAGAACGTCGCGATCTCGTTTCCGACGCTGACGTTTTCCATGGCGCCCTGGTGGATCGCCAGGGACGCGGGGATATTCGCCGCGGAGGGACTGAACGCGGAGCTGGCGTTCATCCGCGGCTCCGGAACGACCGTGCAGGCGCTGGTGGGCGGCAGCATCCAGGCGGGCTACGCCGGCGCGCCGCCCGTCTCCGCCGCCATCGCCTCGGGGGCGAAGCTGGTGATCGTCGCCGTTCCGATCAACCGGATGGATTATTTGATGGTGAGCCGCCAGCCGGTGAAGTCCTACGCGGAGCTCAAGGGCAAGCGGTTTGCGATCGGCAGGGTGGGCGACTCCAACGAGATCGCAACCCGGGTGTCCCTGGAGAGGATGGGCATCGATCTGGGTTCGGTCAAGCTCGTGTCGATCGGCGGCTCCCCGGATAGAATCGCCGCGCTCCGGTCCAACACGGTGGACGCGGCGCTTTTATCCGGAACGGAATTTCTCGGCGCCGGCTCCGCCGAGTTCCACACGCTGTTCGACCTGGCGCAGGCGGGCATCGAGTATCCTTTTAATACCACCTTCGTGACGAGACGGTATCTGGCCGAGAAGCGGAAGACCGTCGTGTCCATTTTGAAAGCGTTCGTTCGGGCGGTCCGATTTCTCAGAACGGACAAACAGGAGTCGCTGAAGATTGCGGCGCGCTGGCTCCGGAGCCCCGATCCCGCTATCCTGGAGCGGCAGTGGAAGCACGTGGCGTTCGATCTCTACCAGGAGAACCCGTACCCGACCGAGGCGGCGTTTCGGCTCGCTTTCAAAGGCATGGCTCAAATCAACCCGAAGGTCGGCGAGCTGTCGACGGCGGACGTCGTCGACACCAGCCTGCTCGACGAGCTCGATCGCTCGGGGTTCCTAAAGACGCGCTGAAGTTTGCCCTTTCGATGGGAGAGATTGTGAAAAGATATATTCCGGCGATGTCGATCGCCGCCGTTATTCTGTGCATTGGGATTTTTGTTCCGGCGCGCGGCAGCGGCGCGGAGGCGCCCGAGAAGGTTAGAATTGCATTTTCAACCATGACCCTGCCGGTGGCGCCCTGGTGGATCGCCCGCGACAAGGGCTACTTCGCCGACGAGGGCATCGACGGCGAGATCACCTATATACGGGGCGCCGGGACCATCGTGCAGGCGATGATCGGCGGCAATATCCAGGTCGCCTATATCGGGGCGCCGCCGATCGCCGCCGCGGCAGCGTCCGGCGCGGCGCTGACCGTCGTGGCCGTGCCGATCAATCGGATGGACTACGTGATCGTCACGCGCCAGCGGGGCGCGGACGCCGGCTGGCTCAAAGGCAAAAGATTCGCCATCAGCAGGATCGGCGATTCGAGCGAAATCGCGACGCGCGTTTCCCTCGAGCGGATGGGCATCGATCCGGGCGCGGTGAAAATGATGTCGATCGGCGGCTCCCCGGATCGGATCGCGGCGCTCCGCTCCGGCAACGTCGACGCGGCGATTCTTTCCGCGACCGAAGTGATCGGGCTCGAAAATTCCGAGTTCCATACGGTCTTCGACCTGGCGAAGGCCGGCATCGAGTATCCGTTCGACGTCCTATCCGTGACCAAGACCTATGCGGCCCAGAAGCGGCGGACCGTCCTCGGCGTCATTCGCGCGTTTATCCGGGGGGTCAAATTTTTACGAACAAACAAACAGGAGACTCTTCAGATCTCCGCGCGCTGGCTGCGCAACCCCAACACCAAATCCCTGGAGCGCCAGTGGCAGCATGTGGCGTTCGATCTGTATCAACTGGCGCCTTATCCGACCGAGGCGGGATTCACGCTCGCGCTCAGGGGCATGGCCCAGGTGAGTCCTAAAGTGGGGGAGCTCAGGATGGCCGACATCGTGGACCATAGCTTTCTCGACGAGCTCAAGCGGACGAACCTATTCGACGAAACCCGGTGACATGCGTCGTCAAATAAGAGCCGCCGCCTTGGGACGGGGTATATAATGGCGGACCGACAGGAATGGACCCTCTTCGGGCCTGAAGCGGACATCAGGCAAAAGGGCATGGTCGGCCGGCAGGTCGACGGCAAGGAGGTCGCCGTGGTCGTCGCGGGCGACCGCATCGCCGCCATCCAGCGGCAGTGCCCGCATGAAGGCGCCAATCTGGATGGAGGGCAGGTGTTCGCCGGAAAGGCGATCAAGTGTCCCCTGCACGGGTTTGTCTTCGATCTCTTTACGGGAAAAGGACTGAACTGCCCCATGCTCCACATCGCGGTCTACCCTACCAAGGTCGAGAACGGCGAAGTTTTCGTTAAAACAAGTTGAAGGCGGCGCCGGGACTTCCCCCCGCCTTGTTGCGCGTCGAGCTTTAGTGTTATGGTTCGTGTATGCTGGGCATGCCTGCCGGCGAGCAAGCGGAGATTCTCCGCTACCGGACTCTCCTCGAAGTCTCCGAATCCATAGCTTCCCACCGGGAGCTGAAGGATCTGTTCCACGATCTCGCGCCGCGGCTGCACCGCGTCATCGACTTCGATTTCATCAATCTGATTCTCCACGACGCGGAGCAGAGCGTCATGCGCTCCCATCTGCTGGAGGCGCCGAGTCCCGGGTACGCCTGTCCCTCGGGCGAATGCCCGATGGAAACGCCGGGCGGATGGGTGTGGCAGACGCAGCAGCCCTGGGTGGTCGCGGCGATGGAAAAGGACACGCGCTTCCCCGAGATGACCGGGTGGCTCGCCGACCGGGGAATCAAGGCGCTCTGCGTGCTGCCGATCACCACGGCCCTGAGAAAGCTCGGCGCGCTGGCGTTCGGAAGCACGCGCGAGGCGGCGTACTCGGAATCGGACGTGGAGTTTTTATTGCAGGTCGCCCGGCAGGTCGCGGTGGCCGTCGACAACGCGCTGAATTACGAGAGCTCGCAATCCGCCCGGCAAGAGCTTCAGCGCGAACACCATATCTCGCGCCTGCTCCTGGAAGTGAACAACGCGGTCGTCTCCAAGCTCGACCTGCGGGAGCTTTTCGCCGCCATCACCGCCTGCCTGCATCAGGTCCTGCAGTTCGCCTACATCAGCCTCGCCCTCTACGACCGCGCAACCGGCCAGCTCCGGATCCACGCGCTCGATTTCCCCGAGGGCCGGGGGCTCATGCACCAGGACATCGTCCTTCCCCTGGAGACCACGCCGTCGGGCACGGCCTTCACCTCGCAAAAGCCGGTGCTGCTCGGCTCGATCGACCCGGCGAAATTTCCGTCGGAAGTCGCCCGCGTCCTCGCCGCCGAGGGCATCCGGTCCACGTGCAGCGTGCCGATGATCTCGCACGGACAGGCGCTCGGGACCCTGAGCGTCGGCAGTCTCAGCGAATTCGCCTTTACCGAGGAAGACGCGGCCCTGTTGACCCAGGTGGCGAATCAGATCGCGCTCGCCGTCGAGAACGCCCTCGCCTATCGCGAGATCGCGGCGCTGAAAGACAGGCTGGCCGAGGAGAAGCGTTTTCTCGAAGAGGAGATCAAGACCGAGTATAACTTCGAGGAGATCGTGGGCGAAAGCCCGGCGCTCAAGCGCGTCCTGAAGCTCGTCGCGACGGTGGCGCCCACCGACTCCACGGTGTTGATCCTGGGCGAGACCGGCACCGGCAAGGAGCTGATCGCGCGCGCGATCCACAACCTGAGCGGGCGCCGGGAGCGCGCCTTCGCCCGGGTGAACTGCGCGGCCATTCCGACGGGCCTGCTCGAGAGCGAGCTGTTCGGCCACGAGCGGGGCGCGTTCACCGGCGCCATCGCGCAAAAAATCGGCCGCTTCGAGCTGGCGCATCAGGGCACGCTGTTTCTCGACGAGGTCGGGGACATCCCGCTGGAGCTCCAGCCGAAGCTCCTCCGCGTGCTCCAGGAGCAGGAATTCGAGCGGCTGGGGAGCAACAAGACCGTTCACGTCGACGTCCGCCTCATCGCGGCCACCAATTCGGACCTGGAGCAGATGGTCGCGGAAAAGCGGTTCCGCAGCGACCTCTATTACCGCTTGAACGTTTTCCCGGTCACGCTGCCGCCGCTCCGGGAGCGGAGCGAGGACGTTCCCATGCTGGTCCGCTACTTCGCCCAGAAGTACGGCCGCCTGATGAAAAAGGAGATCCGGGCGGTCCCGGCCGAGGTCCTCTCCGCCCTCGGCAAATACCCCTGGCCGGGCAACATTCGGGAGCTGGAAAACTTCATCGAGCGCGCCGTCATCCTGTCCCAGGGGCCGGAGCTCCGCGTTCCGCTCGCCGAGCTGAAGCCCGCGGCGGCGGCGCCGGCGAACGGCGCGACCACGCTGGAAGCCGCCGAGCGCGAGCATATTTTACGCGTTCTCAAAGAAACCGACTGGATCGTCGGCGGCCCGGCCGGCGCCGCGGCGCGCCTCGGCATGAAGCGCACGACGCTCCAATCCCGCATGAAAAATCTGGGCATCGCCCGCTCCAGGTAGCCGCCGATATTTCGGCGCGCGCCGATACCTCGGCAGACTTTGCGTCGCCGGCTCCACAAAATCGCAACCCGCGCCGGCAAATTCTTTACGGGACGGCGCTTTCTTCGTTATCTCCTCATTCCATCAGGCCTGGCATAAGGATTGCGCATGCCGAAGCCATCGGCTGACGTTTCGCATACAGGTTTTAAAAGAAAGGGAAGAATCATGGACACAAAAAAACTCGCGGGTAAAGTCGCGATCGTGACCGGGGCATCCAAGGGTATCGGCGCGTCGATCGCCAAACATATGGCGGCCGAAGGCGCGGGCGTCGTCGTCAACTACGGATCGAGCAAGAAAGAGGCCGATCGCGTCGTCGACGATATCAAAGACAGCGGCGGGAAGGCGATCGCCGTGCAAGGGGATATGGCCAACAAGGCCGACATCGAGCGCCTTTTCGCCGAGACCAAAAACCAGCTCGGCCGGGTCGACATCCTGGTCAATAACGCCGGCGTATACGACTTCTTACCCCTAGAGCAGATCACCGAAGAGCACTTCCACAAGCACTTCAACGTCAACGTCCTGGGGCTCATCCTCGCCTCCCAACAGGCGGTCAAGTATTTCGGCGCCGAGGGCGGCAGCATCGTCAACATTAGCTCCCTGGCGAGCACGAAGGCCCCCGCGACGGCGGCGGTCTACAGCGCGACAAAAGGGGCGGTGGATACCGTGACCAAGGCGCTCGCCAACGAGCTCGGGCCGCGCAAGATCCGCGTAAACGCCATCAATCCCGGCGTGGTAGAAACCGAAGGAGTGCATGCGGCAGGGCTCATCGGAAGCGATTTCGAGAAACAAGCGGTGTCCCAGACACCGCTCGGCCGCATCGGCCAGCCGTCGGACGTCGCGCCCGCGGCGGTTTTTCTGGCTTCGTCCGATTCGTCCTGGATCACGGGCGAAACGCTGCTGATCACGGGCGGCCTGCGCTGAGATGGAGAACGAGAAATCCTCGAATTTCAGAGGCGACTTTCGCTGACGATAAGGCCGGCGTCCTGAACATCCGTCGAATCCAACCACCGGACACGAGGCGATCTTTTGCCAGTGAAACCGACAACGGAGGAGAAATCATGGAACAAACAATAATCGAGGGTACGAGGTCGGAGTCGGGTTCGGCCGGGAAAATGATTAACGTTGGGTTGTGGCTCCTGCAGATCGGGGCCGCCGGGATGTTCCTGATGGTCGGCTTCTTCAAGCTATCCGGCGACCCGCAGATGGTCGGGTTGTTTGACGCGATCGGGTTGGGCCAGTGGTTTCGCTACGTGACCGGCTCCCTGGAAGTCCTGGGCGCGGTCCTGCTCCTGATCCCGCGGCTGAGCGGTTTCGGCGCATTGTTACTGGCAGGAATCATGCTGGGCGCGGCGACAACGCACCTTTGCGTCGTCGGCGGCAGTCCGCTGCCGGCGATCGTTCTTTTAATCGTCACGGGCGTCATCGCGTGGGGACGACGCCAGCGGACGATGAGTCTTTTAGCCGGGAAACGGCAAGGATAGAGCATTTGTAACGGACCGTACGGGAGAAAGGGATGCTTAGAATCGCCATTATCATTGGAAGCACGCGGCCCGGCCGCAAGGGCGAGACCGTGGCCAAATGGGTTTACGATATCGCGCGAGAGCGTAGCGACGCCGAGTTTGAGCTCGTCGACATCAAAGACTTCGACCTGCCGCTCCTCGACGAGCCGATGTCGCCGGTGATGGGCCAGTACAGCCGCCGGCACACCGAGACATGGTCGGCGAAGATCGCGTCCTTCGACGCCTACGTCTTCGTGACGCCCGAGTACAACCACGCGACTTCTGGGGCGCTCAAAAATGCCATTGATTTCCTCTACCACGAGTGGGTCAACAAGGCGGCCGGGTTCGTCGGCTACGGCGGCGCATCGGGGACGCGCGCGGTGGAGAATCTGCGTCTGGTGATGGGCGAATTGCAGGTTGCCGACGTGAAAGCGCAGGTCGGGCTTTCTCTCTTCACCGATTTCGAGAACTTCAGCGTCTTCAAGCCGGCTCCCCAGCAAGAGAAGTCCGTCAACGCCATGCTTGACCAGGTCGTCGCCTGGGGCGGCGCGTTGAAAGGGCTGCGGCAGAAACAATCATTAGACGCCGTAGAGTCGACTGCGGAAAGGTGAGATGAAAAAGAGGAGCTTCACGTGAGCGACACATACAAAGCAGTGGAAGTGTATGAGCCGGGCCGGCTTCGCGTGGCGGAGCGGCCGATTCCCGAGCCCGGCGCGGGCCAGGTCCGGATTCGGGTGGAAGCCTGTGGAATCTGTCACACCGATGCGGCTACGGTCACCGGCGCCTACCCGGGTCTGAATCTCCCGCGCGTGCCCGGGCATGAAGTAGCCGGCCGCATTGAAGCCCTGGGCGGCGGAGTGTCGAGATGGAAAATCGGCCAGCGGGTCGGCATCGGCTTCTTCGGCGGCGAAGACGGAGTCTGTGAGCCGTGCCGGCGCGGAGACATCGTGAACTGTCAGAACCCCGTGATACCGGGAGTCACCGTGGATGGAGGATATGCCGAGGTGATGATCGCCGAAGCGCGCGCCATCGCTTCCATTCCCGACGAGCTCGGGTCCATGGAAGCCGCCCCTCTCCTCTGCGCGGGCATCACGACCTACAACGCCCTTCGCAACGCCGGCCTGCGCGGCGGAGATCTGGTCGCCGTGCAGGGCATCGGCGGCCTCGGGCATCTCGGCATTCAGTTTGCGCGGCGCATGGGATTCCATACTGTCGCAATCGGGCGCGGACGCGAGAAGGAAAAGCTGGCGCAAGATTTGGGCGCGCACGTCTACATCGATACCGCCGTCGACGATGCCGCAGCGGTATTGCAGCGCATAGGCGGGGCCCGAGCGATTCTCGCAACCGCTCCCAGCGGCGGTGCCATGGGGCCGCTTGTGTCCGGTCTTGCAGCCGGCGGCAAGCTCATCGTGGTGGCCGTACCGCAGGACCAGATCCAATTGAGCGCGTTCCCGCTCGTATTTGGCGGCCGCTCGATCTATGGCTCACTGGCCGGCACGGCGATCGATACCGAGGACGCTCTTGCCTTCAGCGTCCTGGAGAATATCCGCCCGATGATCGAGACAGCTCCTCTCGAGCAGGCTGCGGATGCTTACGCCCGCATGATGCAGGGCAAAGCCCGGTTCCGCATGGTGCTGGTCACGGGGCGATGAAGAATTTTTTGCCCCAACCACGGGGCAGCACATGTATCCGATGGAGACGAAATGGAAAGCAAAATCGAAATACGTCATGTGTCTCTGAAAGTAGATTCCGAATTCGACAGTTTCACCCAAGCGCTCGAACGCCTGCTCGGCCGCTTCGACTACTCTTTTTATAACGACCTCGAAACCGATCCCCGCTCGGTCGAAGCGCGCCTGAAGGCGGCCGCCGGAGAGCAGGGCCTCATGCTGTTCAGCATCCAGGAGCACGGGAGGCTTTTAAACCTGGTCGGCGCGCCGCGCAAAGCCAAGCAGTACCTCCTGGGCAATCCGCTCATCGCGGTGACGATGACCTGCCGCGATATCCGGGCGGCGCTCTATGCGCCGTTGAGAATTCTCGTCTACCAGGGCGGCGACGGGGCGACGCGCGTCGAATTCGACCGGCCCTCGTCGCTTTTCGGCCAGTTCGACAACCCCGACGTCGCCGCGGTCGCGCGCTCGCTCGATGAAAAATTATTCAATCTGGTCGCCGGGGCCGACCGCGCGGCCGACCCGTCCCCCGCGCGGTCTTAAGCCGATATTCCGGCGCCTGCCGATAGTTCGGCGCGCTTTCACCGCCTCTCCTGTTCGTTACAATCCCAGCCGCCTGGTAAGTCCCTTGAATTTCAGGATTTAAGCCGCGACGGGATTTCGCTTCGATGTGGCATTGCGTTTGCCTTAGCTATCCCGGCGAGGAGGGAAGAAAAATGCGCTCACCGGGAAGGAATGTTTTAATCGCCTTGGGACTGATCGGTTTTTTGAGCTTTTCGTCCGCCGCCGCCGGAGAAGAGATGGTTACGCGGCAGGACCTGTTTTATTCCGTCCCCACGCCGGTCCAGAAAGTCGCCCTGGTATCGCTCGTCCGATTGGTCGCCGAAGACGAGGTCGTGGGCGCGGTGGCGCTGTACGATGACCCCGGCACCGGACGGCCGGTCGACTATATCGAGCTATTCGACCCCGCAGGCGATCTCCTGGCGTTCGGCTGGTTCGACCGCTTCGGCATCGCCAGGACCGCCGTCGACCGCGGCTTTCTCGACGCGTCACAAAAACCCGAGGGTATATTTATTATTGTCGTCGACGGGCAGCAGATATAGCCACAGGGCGTTTTTCGCCGTAAGGGTGAGTCATGGCTGCGAATCCGGGCAAGATTCTCTCCGTCAACGTCGGCCGGCCGCGCGCGTTCGAGTACCAAGGCCGCCCGGCGCGAAGCGCCATCTGGAAAACGCCGCGCGCCGGCCGCGTCGCGGCGCGCGGCGTGAACCTCGAAGGGGACGAGCAGGCGGACCGGAAGGCGCACGGCGGACCCGACAAGGCGGTCTATGCATACGCGGTCGAAGACCTGCACTGGTGGGAGCGCGAGCTCGGCCGGGCGATCCCTTACGGCGGCTTCGGCGAGAACTTCACGACCGAGGCGATCGAGGTCAATGACGCGCTCGTGGGCGAGCGCTGGCAGATCGGCGGCGCGGTCTTCGAAGTCTCCGAGCCGCGAGTGCCGTGCTGGCGGCTCGGGGTCCGCATGGACGACGCCATGTTTGTCCGCCGCTTCACCGAGGCCCAGCGTCCCGGCGCCTACCTGCGCATCGTCGCCGAAGGGGACGTGGGCGCCGGGGACGGGATTCGAGTCGTCGAAAAGCCCGATCATGACGTGACCGTCCGCGATGTTTTCCGCATTTATACGCGCGACCGGGGCGAGGTCGCGCGCCTGAGCGCCGTCCCGCGGCTCTCGGATGCCTGGAGAGGCTGGGCGGAGCACCTGCTTGCGAAAAAAACAGCGCGGTAACCAAGGCGGCATCATGGTCCGAGACCCGAGAAGCGCAGGCGAGCGACTCTCCGAAGGCGTGAGAACGCTTTTAACGGGCGCAAACTTTGCCCACCTGTCGACGCTGATGCCGGACGGCGCGCCGAACGTCGATCCCGTGTGGGTCGACGTCGAGGGCGATATGGTCGTCGTCTGCTCGGGCGCCGGCGCGCTCAAAAGCAAGAACGCCAGGCGCGACCCGCGCGTCGGATTGTCGGTTATCGCAATGGATAATCCGTACCAGGAAGCGCAGATTCGCGGCCGGGTCGTCGAGCAGCGCCCGGACCCGAATTTTGCGACCATCGATCGGATCGCGAAAAAATATACCGGAAAGCCTTTTCCGCTTCGGGGCAAGCCTCAAGAGCGCGTGGTCTTGATGATCGCGGTCGAACGCGCGCGCTATACCGCGTTACCCTTCGTCCACGCGCCGGAAGGCGGTAATTGATCCGCCTGTTACGGTCGCATGAGTTCCGCTGGCTCGGCCATTCTCCGAGCGTTGTCAATCTCATACCAGCCGGTATTTCGGCGCCCTGCCGGCCGGTCGGCAGGCTCTCTCCTCACAATTTCGAGAGATAGCGCCGGTGGCTTCGGCAACTTTCATGATTCCCGCCACTTAGAAGTCTTTCGGCGCCGCCGCGTTTCTGGCACCGCGCTTGCTAAATAACTTCAGCAGAGGTGAGTCCAATGAAAATAGGAACATTGATCATGGCGACCCTGCTTTTGACCGGCTCGGCTTTCTGGGCCCGGATCGTTTCTCAAGGCCTGTTGCCCGCGCTGGTCGCGACGGCGGTCGAGCGCGGCATGAGCCGAATGAGGGGCGGGGCCCGGCGCTAAAAAATATAAAATCGAGGAGAAATGTCATGCGGATAGACGAAATGGACGTACGGAACGAGCCGGCGGGTAAGCCCCCGATGGGGCTCAGCCACGTGGACTCGGATGTATGCTGGTGCGATCCGGTGGTCGAGGTGGACGAGAGCGGGCGGGAGGTCGTGGTGCACCGGGAGATAATGTGGAACTGAGGCCGCGGCCGTGCTGAAAATCACCGCTAAAAACGACCCGCTGCTGACGGTGTTCGAGCTGGAAGGAAAGGTCGCCGGGCCGTGGGTCGAAGAGCTGGAGCGGTGCTGGCTGAAAGAGACCGCTGCCGACCGGCCGGTGCGAATCCTGCTGTGCGCGGTGACGTTCGTGGACGAAAGGGGAAAAAACCTGCTGAGCGAAATGTACCGGCGCGGGGCCGAGCTGGTGGCGGAAGGATGCATGACCCAGGCGATCGTGGAAGACATCGTGAAAGGAGGACGAGCATGAGTTTTAATGTGAGCGAAGCGAACGACGGCAACTTCGAGCAAATTGTCCTCAAGTCCGACCGGCCCGTGCTGGTGGATTTTTGGGCCGAATGGTGCGGGCCGTGCCGCAGGCTGGCGCCGACGATCGAAGCGCTCGCCGAGCAGTATGATGGGAGCGCGCGCGTGGTCAAATTGAACGTGGACGGCGGGCCGGTCACGGCGGGCAAGGCATCCCGACTTTGATTCTGTTCAAGGACGGCGCGGAGAAGGAGCGGATCGTCGGCGCGGCGAGCCGGGAAGCGATCGCCGCCATGATCGAGAGACACGCGGGCGTCCTCTCCGGGCTGGACGCCGGAAAGGCGGGATAAGGCGATGATGGATCGGTCCGAGGCGGTTTTAGACGACAGGCTGCCGTTTTTGTTCCAGCCGGACGTGCTCATTCCGGATCAGTACTTCGCGACGCTCCGCGCCAGGACCGGATTGGAGCCGGAAAAGCGGCTCATGCTGGCGGTTTTGGAGGACGCGGTTTACCGCTTCCAGAAAAACGTCGCGGCAGAGAGCGAGGCCGGGAAAGAAGTTTTCGCCGAAGCGGAGGCATGGCTCCTGGAGCCGGGCGGCGATTGGGTCTTTTCCTTCGAAAGCATCTGCGACGCCCTGGGGCTCGATCCCGCGTACGTGCGCCGCGGGCTCGGCGACTGGAAGGAAAAGCATGGGCGGTTTCCCGCGAAGCTTTCGCTCGTGCCGCTGCTCATCGCGGAGCCGGACATCGCTCCGGCAGCGCGCGCGGCTCTCGCCGAGAAGCGCTTTCAAGACGCGGCCGGCCTGCTCATGCAGCAATACGGGCTCGACTGCGTGGAAGCGGGCCAGCTCCTCGACGTCGCCGCGTGCTAGAAAAACGGCGCCTGTGCCGGAGAGCCGATCCCGCGTGAACACGCAATGCTCAGGGAGATGATTGCAATGAAGCAGCTCTTGGTAGCCGCGGTGTTTTTATGTCTGTTTTGTCTGTCCGGCCAAAATGCCGGCGCACAATATGTGCCGGATTATTATGCCGCCCCCTATTGGGACGGCGGTCAGTACGCGTATCCGTATGCGCCGCAATATGACCCCTATTACGAGCTTCACGTCATGCACTATCAGTTATATTTGCCGCGCTACCCGATAGACTCGTACTGCTGCGCTCCAAGCATCGTCGTCCCCGGCACGCCGCCGCGCGCGGCTGTCAGTCCGCGGCCGCCGGCCGTGGGACGAAGATAAGAGAACAATTCCATTTTAAAAACCGACCCCTTGCCAAGCCGACTCGTTGGTATATGAGAATCTAGGGCGAGATTTCGAATACCGGTCGGCGCCCTAATTTCTCGAATAAAAAAGGAGACTCGCCATGCCCACCCTCCATATCGGCGAAAAAAACTCGGGCGTCGAGATCTACTACAAGGACTGGGGTAAGGGGCAGCCGGTGGTCTTCAGCCACGGCTGGCCGCTCAGCGCCGACGCCTGGGAAGACCAGATGATGTTTCTGGGCGAGCGCGGCTACCGCTCGATTGCCCATGACCGGCGCGGCAACGGCCGCTCGAGCCAGCCCTGGGACGGCAACGACATGGATACCTACGCCGACGACCTCGCCAAGCTCGTCGAGGCGCTCGACCTGAAGGACGCGATCCACGTCGGCCACTCCACCGGCGGCGGCGAGGTCGCCCGCTATATCGGCCGCCACGGCACGCAACGGGTCGCCAAGGCGGTGCTGGTGAGCGCCATACCGCCGCTGATGCTGAAAACGCCCGCCAATCCCGGCGGCCTGCCGATCGAAGTGTTCGACCAGCTCCGCGCCGGCGTGCAGGCCGACCGCTCGCAGTTCTGGAAGGATCTCTCCGTCCCGTTCTACGGCGCCAACCGCCCGGGGGCCAAGGTCTCCCAGGGGCTGCGCGACTCGTTCTGGCTCCAGGGGATGCAGGCCGGCCTCAAGGCCGTCTATGACTGCATCAAGGTATTCTCCGAGACGGACCACACGGAAGATCTCAAAAAATTCGACGTTCCGACCCTAATCATGCACGGCGACGACGATCAGATCGTGCCGATCGGCGCTTCCGCCATGCTCTCTTCCAAGCTCGTCAAAAACGCGCAGTTGAAAATCTACAAGGGCGCGCCGCACGGCATGCCCTCGACCCTCAAAAACCAGATCAACGCCGACCTGCTCGCGTTCTTCAAGGCCTAGGCAAAAAAGGAGATTCACGTGCGCTATCGACTTTTGGGCAACAGCGGACTCAGAGTTTCCGAGGCGGCGCTCGGCACCATGACTTTCGGCGACGACTGGGGCTGGGGCGCCGCCAAGGACGAGGCGCGAAAGGTGTACGACGCTTACCGCGAGGCCGGGGGCAATTTCATCGACACCGCCAACATGTACACGAACGGGACGAGCGAATCGTTTCTCGGCGAGTTCATGGAGGGCCACCGCCCGAGCGTGGTGCTGGCGACGAAATACACCAACGCTTTTCCGGGCACCGACCCGAACGCGGCCGGCAACCACCGCAAGAGCATGATGCAGGCGGCGGAGGGGAGCCTCAAACGCCTGAAGACCGACTATCTCGATCTCTACTGGGTCCATATCTGGGACCAGATTACGCCGGTCGAAGAGGTCATGCGGGGACTGGACGACCTGGTGCGCCAGGGCAAGGTTCTCTACGTCGGCATTTCCGATGCCCCGGCCTGGTGGATCGCGCAGGCGAACACGCTCGCCTCCCTGCGGGGCTGGTCGCCCTTCACCGGCTTGCAGGTCGAATACAACCTGATCGAGCGAACCGTCGAGCGCGAGCTGATCCCGATGGCGAGAGCGCTGAACCTCGGCGTGACCGCGTGGTCGCCGCTGGCCAACGGCGTGCTGACCGGCAAATACCACGGCCACGGGTCATCCGAGCCGGGCCGTATGAACAACGACATGTTGAAGGGGTTTATGCCGGAGCAACAGCGGGCCGACCGGGTCGTCGCCGCCGTCAAGTCTGTGTCCGACGAGGCCGGCCGCAGCATGGCGCAGGTCGCGCTGGCGTGGCTCGGCTCCCGCCCCGCGCCGGTCATCCCCATCCTCGGCGCCCGCAAGCTTTCTCAGCTGCGGGACAATCTCGCGAGCCTCGACCTGACGCTCTCGGCGGACCAACTGAAGACGCTTGACGAAGCCAGCCGGATCGAGCTCGGGTTCCCCTATGACATGTACGCCAAGGAGATGGTCCGTGAAATAGCCTACGGCGGTCTGCGCGACCGGATCCTGGCCTAAAGACGTCGTTGCGGAAAGGGAAACCGGGATTCCTATGAGAAATGACATGCGCTACAAGATTTTCGGCCGGCGCACAGGGCTCCGCGTATCGGAGCTGGCGTTGGGGGCCGCCAACTTCGGCACGCGCTGGGGGCACGGCGCCGAGCGCGCGGAAGCGAAAAAGGTCTTCGACCGCTTTGTCGAAGCCGGCGGCAACTTCATCGATACGGCGGACGCTTATCAATTCGGCGAGTCCGAGGAGCTGGTCGGGGAATTCATCGCCGCGGAGCGCGACTCTTTTGTCCTCGCCACCAAGTACACGCTGGGCGCCGCCGCCGACGGCGGCATCTCGCGGACGGGCAACAGCCGCAAGAACATGTTCCGCTCCGTCGAGGAGAGTCTCAAACGGCTGAAGACCGACCGCATCGATCTTTACTGGGCGCACTTCGCCGATGGCCTGACGCCGATCGAAGAGATCGTGCGCGCCTTCGACGACCTCGCGCGCGCCGGCAAGATCATTTATGCCGGTCTGTCCAACTTTCCCGCCTGGCGGGTTGCCCGGGCCGATCTGTTGGCGGAATTGCGCGGCTGGGCGCCGCTCGCCGGCATCCAGATCGAATACAGTCTGGCCGAGCGCACGGCGGATCGCGAGCTTTTGCCGATGGCCGAGGCGCTGGGATTGGGCGCCGCGCTGTGGTCGCCGCTCGGCGGCGGCTTTTTGACCGGCAAGTATCGCGCGAACGACGAGGGGCGGCTGCGCACGCGGCTCGGCAGGCTGGTCCATACCGAGAAGACGGCGCGGGAGACGGCGCTCCTCGACGCGGTTCTGGCGGTCGCCGGAGAGGCCGGCGCGTCGCCGACGGAGGTCGCGATCGCGTGGCTGCTGCGCCAGGCGGCCAAGTCCACGACCGCTGTGATCCCGATTCTCGGCCCGCGCACGCGGGAGCATCTCGACGGCACGCTCGGCGCTCTCGATCTCACTCTGTCCGAAGATCAGATCGCGCGCCTCGATGCGCTGAGCGCGGTCCCGCTCGGCACGCCGCACGAGCAGATCAGCGGCTCCGCGGCCGCCATGGCGGGCGGCCAGCGCGAGCTGCTGGATTTGCCGGCGGTCCCGGTCGCGTGAGCAACAACGGAGCCTTGCAATCTCGCCGCCGACGGCGGCAAAACGGCCCGGTAGTTCTCATGCGATAGGGCAAAGCCCGAGTCCGGACGGGTTTGCTTTTACTTCTCAACCGCGGCAAATCTGATCTTGCGGATTAACCGACTTCAAGGAGAACGTCATGGCGCAAAACAACCGCGCGAAGCGAGGCAAAAAAGGCCGGCCGGCCGCGGCCGGCTTAATTCCGCAAAGCCGCTTCGCCGAGGTCCCGGGCGTGAAGCTGCACTATCTCGCCGCCGGCAAAGGCGATCCGGTGGTGCTGCTACACGGCTACGCCCAGACGAGCCATATGTGGCTCCCGCTGATCGCCGAGCTCGCCAAGAGCCGCACCGTCATCGCCCCGGACCTGCGCGGCGCCGGCCGGTCGTCCATCCCGGCCGACGGCTACACCAAGGCCGCCATGGCCGAGGACATCCACGCGCTCGTGCTGCGCCTCGGCCACCGGAAGATCGGGATCGTCGGCCACGACATCGGGCTGATGGTCGCCTACGCGTACGCGGCCGAGTATCCCGAGGAGGTCGATCGGATCGCGCTGATGGACGCCTTCCTGCCGGGCGTCGGCGATTGGAAGAACGTCTGGCTCTTGCGGGATCTGTGGCATTTTCATTTCTACGGCGAGACGCCGCTCGCGCTCGTGCGCGGCCGCGAGCGGATCTACCTGGAGCACTTCTGGAACGATTTCGCCGCCGACAGGACCCAATCGGTGCCCGAGCGCGACCGGCGGTTTTACGCCAAGGCCTACGCGCGGCCGGGCGGCATTCGCGCCGGCTTCGAGTATT
>WNFL01427791.1_pt4 | contig 20314 bp, 19 predicted proteins | sample 5400361 | NCBI WGS metagenome assembly WNFL01 (sample SAMN13153351, study PRJNA577476) | soil metagenome | isolation source: 40 cm soil on Douglas fir-dominated hillslope | place: USA:California | collected 2013-09-17
GCCAGGCGGCAAGCATCAGACTCGCTCCCGGAGGCGGCGCCGTGATTGCGGCGGTCCAAATGGGAAGATTGGTCGCAAGCAGGCCGTTGCGATCCCGGACCGCTCCATCGGTGACAATTCCCGCCACGCCGCGCTTCGTCATCCGCATCACCACGATGTCGCCGAACGTCGCGGCATCTTTCGTGCCGCGCGCATCCGCGATCGCAATGCAGCCTCGAGGCATCACCTCGACCGCGTCGCGATTGACGGGCAGTTTTTTTGCCATCGCACCGGGCACATCCTCGCGTACCGGAATGAACCGCATGGTGAAGGCGCGCCCGACCGTGCGGGGAAAATCGAGCCGCATCGGCATCGGGCCCCGCACCCACTGATTGCGCAGCCCCTTCTTCATCAGAACGGTGGCGAGCGAGTCGGTCGTGACGCCTTTGAGCATCTCGAACAATTCGGCGTCGTTCATCACACCAACCTCGATTGTTTCACCGCGGCTCCGATGAAAGAGGCAAACAGCGGGTGGGGATCCAACGGCTTCGATTTCAGCTCCGGATGGAACTGCACGCCGACGAACCAGGGATGCTCGGGAATCTCTACGATCTCGGGCAGGACGCCGTCGGGCGACAGCCCCGAGAACAGCAGCCCGTGCTCCTCCAGTTGGCGGCGATAACCGATATTCACTTCGTAGCGATGACGATGCCGTTCGCTGATCCAACTCGAGCCGTAGATTTCCGCCGCCCGGCTTCCAGGACTTAGGACCGCGTCATAAGCGCCAAGTCTCATGGTGCCGCCCAAATCCGTCGTCACATTGCGGCGTTCGACTTCGTTGCCCTTTGTCCATTCCGTCATCAGGGAAATGACGGGATGACGGGGCTTGCCGAATTCGGTCGAACCGGCACCGTCCAGGCCGGCAAGATTGCGCGCCGCTTCGATCACCGCCATCTGCATGCCGAAGCAGATGCCGAAAAAGGGAACTTGGCGCTCGCGCGCGAAGGTCACGGCTTCGATCTTGCCTTCCGTCCCGCGCTCGCCGAATCCTCCCGGCACGAGAATGCCGTTCATGTCCTCGAGATAGACGGTGGCGGAATCCTTTTCGAATACCTCGCTCTCGAGCCATTCGACGTCGACGCGGACGTTATTCGCGAGTCCGCCATGGATCAGCGCCTCGATCAGCGACTTGTAGGAGTCCTTCACCTGCATGTACTTGCCGACGACGGCAATGCTGACTCTACCCTCTGGCTTCAATACGCGGTCGACCACGCTGCGCCAGCGCGAAAGATCTGGCGGCGGCGCGTCCTTGATCGCGAACACCTCCAGGACTTGGGTGTCGAACCCTGCCTCATGGTAGTGGACAGGCGCATCATAAATGGTCTCGAGATTCATTGCCGGGATGACGCGTTCCGTCCGCACATTGCAGAACAGCGCGATCTTCCGCCGCTCTTCGAGCGGTATTTCCATATCGGAGCGGCAGAGCAGGATGTCGGGCTGGATGCCGATGCCCCGCAGCTCTTTGACCGAATGCTGCGTCGGCTTCGTCTTCAGCTCGCCGGCGCTGGTGATGTAGGGAACGAGCGTCAAGTGCACGAAGGCCGTCCGTTCGTGGCCGAGCTCGTTGCCGAGCTGCCGGATAGCCTCGAAGAAGGGCAGGCCTTCGATGTCGCCGACCGTGCCGCCGATTTCGCACAACAGGAAATCCACATTCTCGTGGCCCGCCATCACGAATTCCTTGATCGCGTCGGTCACGTGAGGGATCACCTGCACCGTGCGGCCGAGATAGAGCCCCTGGCGCTCCTTGGCGATGATTCCCTGATAGATCCGCCCGGCAGTGACGTTGTCCGATTTGGATGAGGCAACGCCCGTGAACCGCTCATAGTGTCCGAGATCGAGGTCGGTCTCGGCGCCGTCGTCGGTAACGTAGACCTCGCCGTGCTGATAGGGGCTCATCGTCCCCGGATCGACGTTCAGGTAGGGATCGAGCTTGCGCAGCCGCACCGTATAGCCGCGCGACTGGAGAAGCGCGCCTAATGCGGCCGATGCCAAACCCTTCCCGAGCGAGGAGACCACGCCGCCGGTTATGAAGATCAACCGCGCCATGGAATTGCACCATGTCTTATCGGGATGCCGCGCTCAAGCGCTTTCGCAGGTGGCGCGTGAAGAATTGTGTTCGCGAAAATTCGGGAAAATCCGGACGCGGGTGTCAGCGGGTCGGCGGCAGGCTGGGCAGCGCCGGGGGAGCCGGAGCCGCGGGGGCAGCGGGCGCGGTGTTCGCCGGAGCGCCAGGAGACGCGGGCGCACGCGAAGGCAGAGTGGGGGGCGCGTTCGGGTTCGCTGGCGCCGTCTGGCCAGGCGCCTGAGGAAGAACCGTCGTCGATTGCCGTCCGCCCAGTGCGAGCATCGTCAACGCCATGCTGGTCGCAAAGAACACCACGCCGAGCACAACCGTGGTCTTGGTCAAGGTATTGGCGGCACCCCGGGGGGAGAACAGGCCGCCTAGCCCCGAGCCACCGCCGCCCATGCCGAGAGCGCCGCCTTCCGAGCGCTGCAGAAGCACGACGAAGATGAGTGCCACCGCGACCAGAAGATGGATGATGATCAAAACCGCTTGCATAACCTGCCGGAACTTCGTTCGAGGGCTGCTGGTCCCAATGCCGGGGATATCGGGGGATCGAGGCCCCGCGTCAATAGACGAAAGGCATCTGCGAGGAAAGCCAATTCTGGGTTATGCGGTATGGGGCTGGCTTATGCCGTCTGGGCTGACGTCGAGGCGGCTGGCAGCTGATCCAGATTGACCAGATCGATACGTCCGAGATCGCCGGGCGCGAACATGTCACCCAAAGAAAGCGCCGACTGGCGAAGCAACTGGACGAGAGGGGCGAACTCGTGGGACGTCCCAGTAACGTCCTTGACTGCCGAAAGCGTCCGCACGGAGTCGGCGATGGCGTCGCACCACACGCGAGCAGTGTCATGCACCGTTCCGGTCAAGCGCTGCTTGATCTCTTCGGAAAGCCTTTCCATGCGTGGAAGCAGATCGAAGAAGTCTCGCGCACCCGGAGTCTTCTGCTCGAGCATTCGCATCTGCACGCCCAGTGTCACGGAATCGCGACGGATCTTCTCCAGATTCAATCGGGTCTTGCCCTCGTCCACCGCGGCGATGATCTGCCGCTCGGCCTCGTCCTCGCCAACGCCTTCGCTCGTCCTGATCTTGAGCGCGTTGGGGGCTTCGACCCGCTCGGCGGAGCTGCGGCCGGGATCGCGCCGCCGGTCAGGACCGATATAGTCTGAGGTGACGACGAAGGGCTTTCGGCGCTCGACCTGCGCTTTGATACGTTCGCCTAACAGCGCGGTGGAGATCGGACGCGCGACGAGATCATCGGCGCCCGAGTTGACGACCTGCGAGACGATGCTTCCATCGCGCCGCCATGTCGTCACCATCACGAGGATGAAGGGATTACTGCCGATCCGGCCCTGCCTGATGGATTGCACGACCTGGCAGACTTCGATCTCGGCGCCCGCCACCTCGCAAAGCAACAGATCGGGCGACGAAACGCGCAGCCGCTCGTGCAAGATTTCGAGCGACGCGGCAAGGTCGACCTTGCGAAAACCCAGCGAATGCAACGAAGCGCGGGTTGCGTTCCGGTTCGATGCAATCGGATCGTAGACCAGGGTTTCGGCCGTGTCGTAGGGCCGGTTCTTCATCGCGTGTGTGCTCTCTCGGCGACCGCGCTTCCGAGTTAACACGCGCGATTTTAAGGCCCGGTACGATAGAAACCCTGGAATTGACCTCAATTCGGAACTGTTTGTTCACCGTCTCGGGGCGGCCCGGGCAATCGCCAAGAAATCCGCGGCCTTGAGACTTGCGCCCCCGATGAGAGCGCCGTCAACATCGGGCAAAATCAAAATTTCCGCCGCATTCGCGGGCTTCACCGAGCCCCCATAAAGGACGCGGACGTCTCGTGCGTCGCCGCCGAACAGCTGAGTTAGATTCTCCCGGAGCGCTTGGTGCATTTCCGCAATTTCTCCACTCGCGGGTGTCCGGCCCGTGCCGATAGCCCACACCGGCTCGTAGGCAATCACCAAGCCGCGAGGCGAAACGCCCGAGACCAGGCAAGCGGCGAGCTGATCGGTGACAGTCGTCACCGCTCTCCCGGAATCGCGCTCGCCTTCGCTCTCACCGACGCAAAGGATGACGCCAAGGCCCGCGCGCTGGCCAGCCTTCGCCTTGGCCGCAATCAGCGCGTTGGTTTCGCCATGGTATTGCCGGCGCTCGGAATGGCCGACGAGTACCGCGGTCGCGCCGGCATCACGCAGCATTTCGGCGGACACGTCACCGGTGTAAGGGCCGGCACTTTCCGGATGGCAATCCTGGCCGCCAATGGCGACCGCGCTGCCGGCAGCCGCTTTGGAAGCTTCCGCGATCAAGGTCGTTGGCGGGCAAACCAGGACTTCCCCCGCAATCGGCCCATCGGCAAGGGCGCGGCCCAATGCGCGGATTTCGCCTAAGGAGGCCCGCAGGCCATTCATCTTCCAATTGCCCGCCAATAACATCCGCATGAGCGATGTCCCAATCTTGACGTTGCACGGCTGCGACCGAGCCCAGACGGCTGGAAGCTTGCCCTTTGCGCGCATATCTATGCTAGGCCGCGCTTAGAGAGGCCACCAAGGGTTGCGCTTGCCGTACACTTGTCGTCTCCCTATCATTCGCCGCCTTTGAAAGCTATTTGGTCCCGCAATGCTGCAACAGCTCCGCAAAGCCTCAAAATCCTGGGTCGCATCCGCGATTATCGGGGTTCTGGTCCTGGCGTTCGCATTGTGGGGAGTCGCCGACATTTTCCGCGGCGGCGGCGATACCGTGGTCGCCGATGTCGGCAGTGCGCAGATATCTTCCGCCGATTACGATCGGCAGCTCAGGAACCAGATCCGCGCCTTCTCGGCCCAGACTCAGACCGAGATCACCATGGATCAGGCCAAAGCCATCGGGCTCGACCGCAATGTCCTCGACATGGCGATCAGCCAGACCGCGCTGGACGAGCAAGGCAAGTCGCTTGGGCTCACGGCTTCGCAGACGACGATCAACAACCAAATCACGAACGACAAGAATTTCGTCGGCGCAGGCGGCGCGTTCGACCAGAACGTTTTCCTGCGCGCGATGCAGGACAACGGGTTCTCGCCGCAGGGCTTCATGGCTACTACGGCGCAAACCATCACGCGCGGCCAGCTGATCGACGCAGCGATCGATGGCGTCGTCGCGCCGCCCGGGCTCACGCGGCTGCTTTACGATTACACCAGCGAACAGCGGGTCGCGGAGTATCTCGTGGTCACGCCCGAGGAAGTCGGCAAGGTCCCCGATCCGACCATGGCGGATCTCGAGGCCTATCATAAGGCCCATGCGCCCGAATTCAGTGCCCCGGAATTCCGCGCTTTCGATTACGTCCAGATCAGCCCCGATCAGGTCGCCGGCGAGATCCAAGTCTCGGACGCGGACATCCAGAAGCAATTCGATTCGCGCAAGGCGAGTTACGAGAAACCCGAGGCGCGCGACATCCAGCAGATCGCGTTTCCCGACAAGGCGACGGCTGACGCCGCCGCACCCCGCATCAAGACCGGCGCGGATTTCTTGTCGGTCGCGCGCGAGCGCGGATTGAAGGACGAGGACATCAATCTGGGCACCAAGACGGAGACGCAGCTCGATCCCAAGCTCGCCCAGGCGGTTTTCGCAGTGCCCCAAGGCGGCGTCACGGCCCCCGTTCAAGGGCCATTCGGCTGGGTGATCATGCACGCCGTGAAAGTGACCCCCGGCGAGAACAAGACGCTCGACGAGGTGAAGGACCAGATCAAAGCGGACCTGGTGAAGATCCGTTCCGGGGACAAGCTCAAAGAGATCTCCGACAAGCTCGAGGACGACCGACGCCGCGATGAAGCTCGGCCTAACCGTCCGCCATGTCGCCGGCGCCGACCGCAAAGGTCTCACGCCCGAAGGCGCGAAGGCCGACATGCCGACGGAAGCGCAGTTCCTCGATACCGTTTTCATGACCGAGTCAGGCGAGGAAAGCGACACGTTCCAGACTCAAGATGGACAGTACTTCGCCGTCAAAGTGACCGGCATCACGCCGCCCGCCTTGAAGCCGCTCGATTCGGTGCGCGAGCAGGTCCGCGAGGGATTCCTGAAAGAAGCACGCGCCAAGCTCCTGCAAGAAAAGGTAAGGACGCTGGCCGACCAGGCGACGAAAGAAATGAATCTTGCAGGTGTCGGCAAGGTGCTTGGGCACGCGCCCGTCAGCTCCAAACCGATGCGCCGCAGCGACATGGACGATGTGTTCTCGGCAAATCTGACGGCGCAATTGTTCGCCTCCCAAAAGGGCGCGGTCGTCACCGGCGCAGCCGGCAAAGGAGACGGCGTCGTGCTCGCACGCGTGGTGGCGGTCAATCATCCCGAGCCCGATGTCAGCAGCGCGGATTACGCGAATTTCCGCCGGGTCGTGGGACAGCAATTGGGTGAAACCACTATCGATACGCTGGCCGCGGCATCGCGCAAAGAAGTCGGCGTAAACGTCCACCAGGCGACCGTGCAGCGGGTTCTCGGCGAGACGCAGCAATAGAAATCGAGCGGGCAAGATGGATATCGCGCCCGGCTTTCCGGCATTCGCGTCCGCTTATGAAAAGGGCCAAGCCCAGGCGGTCTATGTCAGGCTGATCGCCGATCTCGAGACCCCGGTTTCCGCTTTTCTGAAACTTGCCGACCGACGTCCGGATTCGTTCCTGTTCGAATCGGTGCAGGGCGGCGAAGCGCGGGGACGCTATTCCGTCATTGGGCTGAAACCGGATCTCATTTGGCGCTGTCGCGAGGGTAAGGCCGAGATCAATCGCGACGCGATGCATCTCCCCGATCGCTTCGTCCCTGACGATCGCGCGGAAGCGCCGCTCGAGGCCTTGAAAAGGCTTGTCGCCAGCGTGCAGATGAAATTGCCGAGCGAGCTTCCGCCCATGGCGGTCGGGCTCTTCGGCTATCTCGGCTACGATCTCGTGCGTCATATGGAGCGGCTCCCCTTCCCGCCCAAGGACGTCCTCAATCTTCCCGACGCGATCATGCTGCGCCCGACGGTGACCGCGATCTTCGACAACATCCGGGACGAGATCACGATCGTCACTCCCGTGTGGTCGGACGCGAAGTTGGACGCCGAGGCGGCCTACCGTCTTGCCGAGAAGCGGTTGAAGGAAACCGTTGCCGATCTCGAAGAGGCGCGCCTGCCGCCCTCAGCGGAGAACCAGCCGGGCACGGCGGGACGAACGGAATCGAACACGAGTTACGCCGAATATCTCGGGATCGTAGAGACGGCCAAGGAGTACATCCGCGCCGGCGATATCTTCCAGGTCGTTCCAAGCCAGCGTTTCAGGCGCGCGTTCTCGCTTCCTGCCTTCTCGCTCTATCGCGCCCTGCGCCGGCTCAATCCCTCGCCTTTCCTCTACTTCCTGAATTTTCCCGACTTCGCGATCGTCGGATCGAGCCCGGAGATTCTCGTGCGTCTGCGCGAGGGCAAAGTGACCATCCGCCCGATTGCCGGCACGCGGCCGCGGGGCAAAACAGCGGAAGAAGATCAAAACCTCGCAGACGAGCTGATGACGGACGAAAAAGAGCGCGCCGAGCATCTGATGCTCTTGGATCTAGGACGCAACGATGTCGGCCGCGTGGCCGAGATCGGCAGCGTGAGGGTAACCGACCAATTTTTCATCGAGCGCTACAGCCACGTGATGCATCTCGTTTCGAACGTGGAAGGAAAGATTCGCGGCGGCTTCGATGCGGTGGATGCGCTCATCGCCGGATTTCCCGCGGGAACCTTGTCGGGGGCGCCCAAGGTCCGCGCGATGGAAATCATCGACGAGATGGAGAAGGAAAAACGCGGTGTCTATGCCGGGGCTGTCGGCTATTTCGCCGCGAACGGCTCGATGGACACCTGCATCGTGCTCAGGACCGCCGTCGTCAAGGACGGCACGATGTATGTGCAGGCGGGCGGCGGCGTGGTCGCGGATTCGAACCCCGAAGCCGAGTACCAAGAGACCGTCAACAAGGCGAAAGCACTCATGGCCGCCGCGGATGAGGCCGTGCGTTGCGCGTCGACGCTAAAGAACCGCAGATAGACACTTCGCCGCCGCCCTAACGCTGGGCCTGCCTGAGCGTCGCCGCCGCCGCGGTCTGGGTCGTCTGTGCCGCGGCGCGCATTTCGAGCACGGCCTTGAGCGGCGCAAGCTCGAACCCGCGCGCCCGGACGTTAACGACCCAGTTCTTCAGCGCGGCGAGCGTCTCGGGATGGGGATGGCCGATGACGATGGCGGTCCCATGTGCGCGCGCAAATTCCTCTGCCGCCGCGAGCTGACGCTCGACTCCCGAAGCGGTCTGTTCGTCATCAAGGAAGACGTCGCGCGAACCCGCGAGCATTCCCGCCTCATGCGCGACCTTCTCGGCTTGGGTTTCCGGAGTGGTACGCGAATCGAGGAACAGGAGCCCGCGAACGGAAAGTTGTTGCATCACGGGGATGAGAGCGCGGCGTGACGCCGTGAACCGGCTGCCCATGTGATTGTTCACGCCATCGTAGCCCGAGACATGCGCCAGCGCCCAATCGAGACGCCGCTCCGTCTCCGCCGGAGAAAGGTTCGTCATGAGCGCCATCGGTCCGGGATTCTCCGCGCCCACGGGCTGCATCGGCAGATGCACGATGACTTCGTGATGGGCCAAGCTCGCCTGATGCGAAAGCACGAAAGAATTCGTCGGATAGGGAAGGAACGAAAGCGTCACCTCGGATGGAAGCGCGATCGCTTGTCTCGTATGCGCCTCATCCGCACCGCAGTCGTCGATGATGAGCGCAATCGTCGGCGCGCTGCGCCCTGCCGCGGCCGGTGTCTTGTACTTGGTGCCCTGACTAAGTCTCGGTAGCCAATCGGGCCACAGACTGAGTTGAATCGGTGCAAACGCGTTCTTCACGGGCTCCAATGCGTGCTGCACGGGTTCCATCACGTGCTGCACGGGGCCCAAGACCCCCTTCACGGGCTCCAGCACCTGCGGCGTCTTCAAGTTGACGTTGGCCAGCTTGGTCGTAAGTTGGAGCGCGACGCGCGCGAAAGGCGGCGGCGCGGAGTCCTGCCCGCCGACACCGAACCCGATCGCAAGACCGATACCGGAAAGAAGCGCGCAAACAACGATGACAGCCGTGGCCGGACCGCGGCGCTTCTGGGAATGCTCGTCGTCTACACCCTTGATGTTGTGCAGCTTCGTCATGGGCATATGAGGCCGCGATAGCGAGCTTCTGTCAATTTTTTCAATTTGTTGGAAATCTCCCGCACGAAAGCCAGATTTTACTCAACTCTTCTAATTTAGGCTTAATCGCCAGGGGTTCCGCGGGCGGTGAGAGGGTGCCGACCTTCACCCGGCTTGAGCCCGTTAAAGGAAGATTAAGACCGCGGACGGTCGGTAACGAGCGCACGGAAATATCACCAGCCTTCGCTCGCAACAACGGGCGCGGGCCGGCGCCGGAGCCCACAGGGCGAAGCGGGGCTTGTCTGGCGAGCTATGGCTCGGGAGCCTCGCGCGCTTCTATTGGGTCGCGCTTGCGGTCCGAATATTCGTGAACGCGAATGGCACGATGAGATGGGCCTTGTTCGAGGCTCCGTTTCCCCATTGCTCACTGGCCAATGGTTCAGGATTTGTCACCACGATGTCGAATCGCCCGGCGCGTTTGAGCAGATTCTCATCGAGCGTTACCTGCAGCTCTGTCGCGCTCACGCGCTTATAGGGGACCGACACGCCGTCGAAGAGCACGCGGGAGCGGCGAACGAAATTGAAGCCCTTCAGCATCAAAACGGTCGTCGGGCTCCCTTCCTTGATCATCGCCGGCGCAATGGTCTCGATCGCGGGCTGAGGGCTCGCGACCGGATCGGGCGCTTGCACGTTTGCGTTCGCAGCTTCGCCGCCACCGCCGGCCCCGGCGCGGAACGTCGCCTGCTTCAACGAGACGGTCCAGCTGAGATTGTCGACAACCGAGCGGTCTTCCGCTCCGCCGCCGAACGGCGATCCGTACCAAGCGTGATAGCCGAGCTCGACCGGCTCACCATCGAGCACGACCGCGCTCACCTTTCGCAAATTCGCGACATCGGCGAGAGGATCCGCATCGACGACGATGACGTCCGCGATCTTGCCCGATTCGAGTGTGCCGATCTGATCGCCAACCCGCATCGCCTCGGCCGTCCATTTCGTCGCGCCCTGAATGACGCGCATCGCCGGAATGCCCGCTTCGGCCATGGTCTCCATCTCATCGTGCAGGATGAATCCCGGCGCCTTCTCGTTGTTGGTGTCGCCGCCTGCGAGCACATGGCCGCCGGCTGCATCGTACATCTTGTTGAAGCGCAGCATGTTGGCGAAACCGCGGGCACGCCGCGCGCGCACCTCGCCGGTGTCGGCGCGATTATAGGTCGCGAAGAAGCTCCTGATGTTGTTGTCGTCGTAATAGGCGCGAAGATTGGGATCCTGGAAGGTCTTGCGCACTTCGGTTTGGAACCTTGTCCAGCCTTTGGGATAGGACGGCGAATCGTGGGCCAGCGTCGGCACGAGATTCACGCGATGTTCGACGAGCACTTTGATGAGGTCATTGGCTTTGGCATCGTCCATCTCGGTGTAGCGGTCGAGCTCATTGTTGGCGCGCGTGCCATCCTTGGCAATCGCGGCGCCGATGCCCGTCGAATGCGGAAATACGTCTGCGCCCGCGAGCGCGCCGGCTCTCGGATCGGTGCGCGGGCCGCCGCACCGGCAGAAGCCTGGCTTGCCGGCCTTATGCGCCTCGTCATAGGCGGCCTGATAGATCTCGGGCGCGTAGCTGCCGTCATGGATCATAACCATATCGGCGCCCGCATCTAAGAACCGCTTCGCCAACGCGCGCGCGTCGTCCGACGATTTCGGATCCTTGCGCGTGGCCAACGGCGATTCCATTCCGGTCGGAGCTGCGTTGCCGCGAATGCCGCCTAGATGTCCGATGCCGACGCGGGCGCGCGGAGCGAAGATCTTGCCGTGAGCGGCGGCATCGCGCTGCACGATCGAGACTTCCTCGCCGTCGCCGATGTCGACGGTCGAGGTGACGCCTTGGTTCAGCATCACCTCGCCCCAATACCAGGCGTAATTGACCTGGGCGTCCCAGAGACCGGGGAGGACGTATTTTCCTTGCGCGTTGATGACCTGAGCACCGGCCGGAATCATCACCTGTCCCGCCCTGCCGACCGTGGCGATGCGATTGCCCTGGATGACGACCACGGCGTTGGCCACCGGCGCGCCACCATTTCCATCGATCAGAGTACCTCCCTGGATGACCAGCGCCGGAGGCGCGCCTTGGGCAACGACCGGGCTTGGCGTTGTCCCCGCCAGGGCAAGGCAGGTGGCGATCGAAAGTCCCAACGCCAGTCGGTTCATGGCAAGCCCTCCCAGGCAGAAGCGGGCGCTCGCTCGCCCATCGATCCGAGCTTAAGCTATTGGCATTCAAGTGGAAATGAGGGGCTTACCTTCCGTGGCGCTTTCGGCGACAATGTGCGCGAGAGGCACCGCGACAAGTTTTGCGCGGGTGAATCAAAGGGATGCGGCGGCATGCTGCTGTTGATCGATAATTACGACAGTTTCACTTACAACCTTTTCCACTTCTTGGGCGAGCTGGGTCAGGAGGTCTTGGTCAAGCGGAACGACAAGATTTCGGTCGCCGAAGCTTTGCGCTTGAAACCGGAATCGATCGTCCTCTCACCAGGTCCTTGCGACCCCAACAAGGCGGGCGTCTGTCTCGAGCTGATCAAGTCCGCGGCCGGAACCGTACCGATCCTTGGCGTGTGCCTCGGTCATCAAGCCATCGGTCAGGCTTATGGCGGCAACATCGCTCGGGCGCCAATCCCGATGCACGGCAAGCTTTCACGCATCCATCACAACGGCCAGAGCGTATTCCGCGGCCTGGAAGACGGATTCTCGGCCACGCGCTACCACTCGCTGGTCATCGAGAGGCCGAGCTTGCCCAATTGTCTCGCGATCACGGCCGAAACCGAGGACGGTGTGATCATGGGTGTCGCCCATAAGACGCACCCCGTCCACGGAGTGCAATTCCATCCCGAGAGCATCGCTTCGCAACACGGTCATGCGCTTTTGCAGAACTTCTTGAGGTTGGCCCGCACGGCGGCCCGGCCCGCCCTGGCATGAGCAAACCCGAAGGCGATTTTGCGCTGCTGTTGAAGCGCGTGGCGGGTGGCAAGCAACTCTCGGCCGCGGAAGCGGCAACCATGTTCGGCGCCATGATGGCTGGAACGGTAAGCGAGATGCGCATGGCCTCGCTTCTCACCGCCCTTGCCCTGCGTGGTCCGAGCGTCGCCGAGATCACGGGCGCGGCGCGCGCGATGCGCGATGCGATGACGCCGGTCACTGCGCCTGCCGGCGCCATCGATGTATGCGGCACGGGTGGCGATGGCGCGAGCACGCTCAACGTCTCGACGGCTGCGGCATTCGTCGTTGCGGCCTGTGGCGTTCCCGTTGCCAAACACGGCAATCGCGCCATGTCGTCGCGAACGGGCGCCGCCGATGTTCTCGAGGAGCTGGGCGTTCCGATCGACAACGACGCCGAGACCGCGAGGAAATCGCTGATCGCGCCGGGCTTCTCGTTCCTTTTCGCGCCGGCCTATCACCCGGCGATGAAGCACGTCGCTCCCGTGCGCCGGGAACTGGGCTTCCGCACCGTGTTCAATCTGCTCGGGCCGATCTGCAATCCGGCAGGCGTGAAGCGCCAGCTGATCGGGATCTTCGCCGAAGAGTGGCTGGAGCCGGTTGCCCATGTGCTGGCCGATCTCGGGACCGAGAAAGCCTGGGTCGTCCACGGCAGAGATGGCCTCGACGAGCTGACGACCACCGGCATCACGCGGGTCGCGGTGCTCGAAGGCGGTCACGTGGCGATGAAGGAAATTACTCCCGAAGACGCCGGTGTGAAGCGATCTTCGCTCGTGAAACTCAAAGGCGGCGATGCGCAGTACAACGCGCGCGCCATTCGCGAGATCCTGGCCGGCGCCAAGAATCCATTCCGCGACATCGTGCTCTTGAATGCGGGGGCTGCCCTGGTCGTGGCGGACAAAGCCGAGACGCTGGGCCAAGGGGTGGAGATCGCGGCTTCGGCAATCGATGCAGGCGTCGCCGCACGCGTGCTGGAGAAGTCTCAGGTCAAAGAACGCGCCCGCGTATGACCACCATTCTGGAGAAGATCGCCGCCTACAAGCGGGAAGAGGTCGCGGCGGCCAAACGGACGCGGCCCTTGCGCGCGCTCATGGAGGCGGCGCGCAACGCCCCGGGCCCTCGCGGTTTTCGCGCGGCGCTCGAACGAGCGAAGGCTGACGAAAGACCCGGATTGATAGCGGAGATCAAAAAGGCGAGCCCGAGCGCCGGACTTATCCGCGCCGACTTCGATCCCCAGAGTCTCGCGCGCGCTTACGAACGGGGCGGCGCCGCTTGTCTCTCGGTCTTGACCGACGCGCCGTCTTTTCAGGGCGATCTCGATCACTTGAAGCGTGCCCATGACGCGACGCGGCTTCCGGTCTTGCGCAAGGATTTCATGCTCGATCCGTATCAGGTCGTGCAGGCACGCGCTCTTGGTGCGGACTGCGTGCTAGTCATCCTTGCCATGGTGGATGACGCAACCGCCGGTGCGCTCGTCGAGACGGCCGGAGAGTGGGAGATGGATGTTCTCCTCGAGGTGCACGACGAAGCCGAAGTGCGACGCGCGATCGGATTGGATGCGACCCTCATTGGTATCAACAACCGCGACCTCAAGACGTTCGTGACCGACATCGCAACCCACGTCGTCGCGGAGAGCGGCCTCTCGAAGACGGACGATTTGGAGAGACTGGCGGCGGCGGGAATTTCCAGTTACCTCATTGGGGAGACCCTGATGCGAGCGCCTGACGTAGAAGCCGCGACGCGCGCGCTGCTATCGAGCGTGCGCTTATGAGCAAGCTTTCGCATCTCGACGACCAAGGCCGCGCTTCCATGGTCGACGTGTCGCCGAAATCCGCGACCGAACGGATCGCTACGGCTGAAGCGGTCATCGTGCTGTCCGAAGAAGCCTTCAGGCTTGCGCTCTCAGGCGAGGCTGCCAAGGGCGATGTTCTCGCGACCGCACGGATCGCCGGGATCATGGCCGCCAAGAAGACATCCGAGCTGATTCCGCTCTGTCATCCGCTTTCGCTCTCGCATGCGAGCATCGCGTTCGCTCCCGACAATCAGCGCCACGCACTGCAAATCATCGCCTCGGTGAAGACGGTTGGCCCCACGGGCGTCGAAATGGAGGCGCTGACCGCGGCAAGCGTTGCCGCCCTCACCGTCTACGATATGATCAAGGCCGTGGATAAGAGCGCCGTTATCGAATCCGTCCAGCTGCTATCGAAATCCGGCGGCAAGAGCGGAACGTATGAAACAGGCAAGGCGCCTGCTCGCGCGAGCGAGACTCCGGCCCCGTCGGCTTCGCGCCTGAAAGCGACGCCGCGCGCCCTGGTGCATGAGGCGAGCGCTCCTCGCGCGCGCAATGCGTCGGAAGAACGCGTCGCGCTTCGCGCCTTCATGTCCGAGCGACGCTTGCGCGCGACCGAATGGGCAAAGGCCGCTTCGGTGCCGTTGAACGAGCTCTATGGTTTCCTCTCGGGCCGTTCGCGCGCCATTCCGCCGGCCTCCGCGGAGCGGCTAGCGGACGCGGCGCGGGTTTCCGTGGACACCATGCTGGGCCGCAAGAGCGCACGATGATCTCCGTCGAGGAGGCCGTCGAGCGGATCACGCGAGGATTCGTTTCCCTCTCGTCCGAACGCGTCCCGCTGGAGGATGCCGCAGGCCGCGTGCTGGCGACGAGCATCGCCGCGCGTCTCGATCACCCCCCCGCCGCAATGTCTGCCATGGACGGGTACGCCGTTCGCGCAACCGATGCGTCAACGGGAGCGACGCTCACTGTTGTCGGCGAAGCGCCGGCCGGAAGGCCGTTCGCCGGTCGTGTGGAGAAGAACCAGGCGGTGCGCATCTTCACCGGAGGCGTCGTACCCGACGGCGCCGACTCGATCGTCATCCAGGAGGACACGCAAGCTGTCGATGGCGGCGTGGTCATCCGAGAATCGCCCCGCTCCGGCGAGAACGTCCGCCGGCAAGGACTGGATTTCCGCGCCGGCGATAAGCTGTTTCAACACGGGCGACTTTTGACGGCGCGCGATTTGGCGCTGCTCGCGGCGGCGGATTTCCCCGAGCTCGAGGTCGTCCGCAAGCCGCGCGTGGCGCTCATCGCGACCGGCGACGAACTCTCGCGCCCGGGAGCCGCGCGGCATGCCGGCGGGATCGTCGCTTCGTCCATCTACGCGGTGGCAGCGCTGGTTCGAGGCTGGGGCGGAGAGCCGCTCGATATCGGCATTCTGCCGGACAGACCGGAAGCCTTTGCCAAGCTGCCCGAGGCAACCAGAGGCGCCGACCTGATCGTCACGTTGGGCGGAGCTTCTGTCGGCGAGCACGACCTCGTGCAGAGCGCGCTCGCGCCCCAGGGTTTCGTGCTCGATTTCTGGAAGATCGCGATGCGTCCGGGGAAGCCGCTCATTTTCGGACGTTTGCGCGAAACCCCGTTGATGGGGCTTCCGGGCAATCCGGTCTCAGCTATGGTTTGCGCGATCCTGTTTCTGGCGCCCGCGGTAAGCGCGATGCTGGGGAGGCCGTATCGCGCGCCGGTGGCAAAGGCCCGGCTCGTTTCTCCGCTCAAGGCCAATGGTAAGCGTCAGGATTACGTGCGGGCGAAGCTCTCGACTCGCGACGGAGCGGTGTGGGCCGAACCGTTCGCGCTGCAGGATTCATCAATGCAGAAAATCTTCGCCGCGGCCGATGCGCTCATCGTCCGCGCTGTCGATGCTCCAGCGGCGAACGCCGGCGATGATGTCGACGTGCTGCTTCTCGAGCGATTCTAGGAAAGGCCAAGGTGAAGTTTTGGCGAGCCGTGCGTTGTCTCGGTTGACGGCGGCAGAGAACCAAAGTAGAACGATTCGTGTTTCGGATTTGTTCGCCTATTGGCCAGAGCCCTGGGGGGTCCCATGCTGACGAAGAAGCAATACGAGCTTCTCATGTTCATTCACCAGCGGGTGCGCGAGACCGGCGTTCCCCCCTCCTTCGATGAGATGAAAGACGCGCTCGATTTGCGCTCGAAATCGGGCATTCACCGCTTGATCACGGCACTCGAGGAACGCGGCTATATCCGCCGGTTGGAAAAGCGGGCGCGCGCGCTCGAGATCATCCGCCTTCCCGAAAACTCGGCGGAAGGGGTGCGGCCGGCCGCCACGCGCAACCAGGCGCAACGACTTTCCCGATTGGAGCCGGGCGCCCGAAGCCCTCGCGGCGAGGGTCGCGACCATCGGATGGAAGTGAGGATACCGGCCGATTCGCGCCAAGCCGCCGGTTATCTGCGCCGCGGCGCGCATGACAGCGAGAACGTGATGAGCGTGCCCATTTTGGGCCGCATCGCTGCGGGCACACCGATCGAAGCGCTGCAGAATCGCACCGCGGAAATTCCGGTTCCGGGCACGCTCCTCACCGGGGGCGAGCACTTCGCCTTGGAAGTGACCGGCGACTCGATGATCAACGCCGGCATCCTCGACGGCGACACCGTGATTATCCGCAAGGTCGACGTGGCGAACACCGGCGATATCGTTGTCGCGCTCGTCGACGAAAACGAGGCGACGCTGAAGCGGCTTCGCCGGCGAGGGGACTCCATCGCGCTGGAAGCCGCGAACCCCGCTTATGAAACGCGGCTCTATGGCGCGGATCGGGTGCGCATCCAAGGCACGCTGGTAGGTCTAATCCGCCGGTATTGATCGGGCTGCTATTGGGAGCGCTTTTCGCCCGCGCCTGTGACGCGGGAATTAAAGAACGTATTTCTCGATCCAGCGCTGGAGCGCGCCGATCCGTGCTTGGACCAGGGACGGTTTCCCCGTTCGGCGGCGACGGTTTCGATTTTGATCTCGTCCTTTTCGAAGGTGAGCGTGGTCGCTCCATTCTTCGCAATGTCGAAGCGGTTGAGCACGAGCTGCGGCGAGGTGCAGCGACGCCGAACGGGGATGGCGGCGATGAGAACATTCGCCCGGCCGCAATCCTCAACGAGCGCCCCGGCTTTCAACGACAGTGCCACGACATGGCCGTCTTTGGCCGTGGCGATGCAGCCTGTGGGATCGCAATGAGCATTGGAGCGTGCTTGTGCGACCTTTCGCCTGTCGCCGTCGCGCTGGAGCCACTGCGCGGCGGTGTATTCGTCGGGGTGATCCGCAAGGATCAAAAGCCTCCCATCCGTTCCCCTGACCGCCACGGCTTTCCCGTCTCTCTCGATGAAGACATCGGCGCGATAGGCATCAAACCGAGCCAGCGCCAAAGGCGCCGCCATAGCGCGATCCAGAGCGCGCCAAAGACGATGACGACGAGGGCCGTGGCCGGCCAAGCCCTAACTAGGTCGGCGGCACCCGGGAGAGAAGCGACCCAGTGCGCGATCCCGGTCATCACATGCACGCCCCAGCCCATGATCTTCAGCGGCTCGGTTTCGAGCGCGAAGGGCATGGTGACGACGGCAATTGCCGCCGCTGGCATGATGACAAAGGCAACCACCGGTTCGGCCAGCAAATTCGCAAGCAGCGAATACGCAGCGGCGCGATCGAAATGGTAGATCGCGAACGGCGCGGTCGCGAGCGTGGCGACGATGCTCGTGGCCAGCATCATCAGCACATAATGTCGCACGCGGCGCAAAGCGCGGAGGGTGCGGCCGGCGGCAGCGGCGGCGTTGTTTCGCTGGCGGCCGGACACCCACTCGGCCAGCGCGATCAATCCGACGACAGCCGCGAACGACATCTGAAAGCTCGGATTGACGATGTCCTCGGGCTCATAAGCGAGAATGACGATCGCCGCGATCGCGACCGCTCGCATGGAGAGCGCCGGACGATCGGCCACGACGCCCAAAAGCATCGCGGAAAGCATGATGTAGGACCTCACGGCCGGCGAGCCGCCCCCGCTGATGACGAGATAGAAGGTCGAGCTCAAGAACGCCGCGACCGCGGCCCACTTCTTGATCGGCTGGGTGAGCGCGAGCCACGGGGAGAGCGCCAAGAGCGCGCGCAAGGTCCAGAAGATGCCGAGACCGGCCAGTGCCAGATGCACGCCGGAAATCGACAGCACATGCGCGAGCCCGGAGTCGCGATAGGCATTGTTGTCCTCCTCGGGAATACCGCCCCGTTCGCCGGTTATGAGCGCGGCCGCGATTTCACCATCAGGTCCGGGAATGGCGTGCTCGATGCGCGCCGTCATCGACAGGCGTAATTTCTCGACGTTGGCGCTGAGGCGGTCGTTCAGAGTTGGCGGGCCAGGCGGCTCGGTGACCTTGGGCGCGCCATAGGTGAAACCAACGCCTCCGATGCCTTGGAAATAAGCCCAGCGCGCAAAATCATAGCCGTGTGGCAACGCAGGTTCGGGTGGCGGCCTTATCACCGCGAATGCGGAGACGAGCGCGCCAGGCACTGCCGTTTCGACCGATTTGGCGCCGATGAGGGTAAGACGTACGCGATCGGGAATGCCTTCGTTCTCTCTCCCGAAGCGCGTTAGCTTCAGCACCAGCCGGGCCTTATTCGGCGCCAGGATGTTCACGTCTTCGATGCGGCCGGCAATCGGAATCGGGCCGATGTCTTTGGAGACGACCGGTGCATCGACGCGCTCAGTGCGGACCTTCGCCGCGCCGAATCCCAAGCCCGCGGCAGCGATGAGTGCGCAGGTGAGCCGGACCAAGGTGTTCGCACTCTTCGACGCGCCGAGGGCGCTTAAGATCGCCACCAATACCGCGCCGATGGCAAAGCTCCGGGCGGGTTCCCAATCGAGGTCGAAGTAGATGAGGGTGCCGCCGCCGAAGGCGACAACGCACCAGGGAAACCAGCGGTCCTCTTCGAGGGCGAGCTCGTTTGCGAGCCATCGCCTCAATGAATCGGCCCGCGCCAACGGCTGCGCCGCGGCTTCCGAATGCGAGACACCCTCGCCTGCCTCGACGAGCCGGAGCTTGAAGCCCCAGCCGCGGAGACGCGATTGGAGGCCTATCCGCACGGTCTCCCCTTTTGCTAGACCTCCATGCGGGAAGAACGTGTTTTCACTATGACGGAATTAAGCGCAACAAAGGACATGCGGCCGGTATTGCGGTTTCCGCCCTCGCCGACGGGTTATCTTCATATCGGCGGCGCACGGACGGCGCTGTTCAACTGGCTCTACGCCCGGCATACGGGCGGCGTATTTCGCTTGAGAATCGAAGATACCGACCGTGAGCGCTCCACGCCCGAGGCCGTCGCAGCGATCTTCAACGGGCTGACCTGGCTCGGGCTGGATTGGGACGGCGAGCCGGTCTTTCAGTTCCCGCGAGCCGCTCGCCACCGGGAGGTCGCCGAGCAGCTCCTCGAGATGGGCCGTGCATATCGCTGCTACGCCACCGCGGAGGAGCTCGAAGCCATGCGTGCCGAGCAGCGCGCGCGCGGGGTTTCCATCCGCTATGACGGCCGTTGGCGAGATCGCCAAGCGACACCCACGGAGGCCACCCGGCCCTATGTCGTGCGGCTTAAAGTGCCCCAGACAGGCGAGACGGTCGTCCACGACGTCGTCCAGGGCACGGTGAAGTGGCCCAACGAACAGCTCGACGACATGGTCATCTTGAGGAGCGACGGCACGCCTACCTACATGCTGGCCGTCGTCGTCGACGATCATGCAGCGATCATCTCAATAACACACCCCGCCAGATGCAGATCATCGAGGCCATGGGATGGCCGCTGCCCATCTACGGCCATGTGCCGCTCATCCACGGCGCCGACGGGGCAAAGCTATCCAAGCGCCACGGAGCGCTTGCGGTCGAGGCCTATCGGGACATGGGCTACCTGCCCGAGGCCATGCGCAACTACCTTCTGCGACTGGGCTGGAGCCATGGGGACGACGAGATCATCCCGACCAGGACCGCCATCGAGTGGTTCAATCTCGAGGGAATCGGCCGCTCGCCGGCCCGCTTCGACGTGAAGAAGCTCGACAGCCTGAACGGACATTACATCCGTGAAATGGACGACGCGGCACTGACCACCGAGGTCGCAGCGTTTGCCGAACGCGGCCACCCCGAACAGCGCTTGAATGACGCCGCGCGCGCCCGGTTACGCTTGGCGATGCCGGTCCTCAAATCCCGCGGCAAGACGCTGATCGAAGTGGTCGAGAAGGCACGGTTTCTCTTCTCCGAAGGTCCGCGAAACCCCGATGCGGCGG
>WNFL01256823.1_pt1 | contig 20312 bp, 18 predicted proteins | sample 5400361 | NCBI WGS metagenome assembly WNFL01 (sample SAMN13153351, study PRJNA577476) | soil metagenome | isolation source: 40 cm soil on Douglas fir-dominated hillslope | place: USA:California | collected 2013-09-17
GCCGTAGCACGGCGTGATCAGGTTGTGGGTGTCGAACTTCCGCTCGAAGGCCTCGATGGTGCTGAGGCGCACCGGCTCGGCGCCGGAGAGCGCCTGCTTGAGCGAGGAGAGATCGAGCCCGCTGGTGTCGTGTATGTTGCGCACGCAGTTGCGGTAGCCGAAGTCGGGCGAGACCGTGAACGTCGCGCCGACCCGGGTGACCAGCTCGAGCCAGACGCGCGGGTTCTTGAGATCGGGCGGCAGCAGATGGAGCGGGGCCCCGTTCCAGGGCGGGGTGAACGCGCAGCCGATCAGGCCCATGTCGTGGTAGAGCGGCAGCCACGAGACGACCACGTCCTCGCGGGTGAGCTGGGCCGCCTCGGCCATGAACTCGACGGTGCGCACCACGTTGGTGTGGCTGAGCACGACGCCGCGCGGCTGCCCGGTGCTCCCCGAGGTGTACTGGATGAAGGCCACCTCGTCGGCGTCCGCGGTCGGAAATGCCGGGGTGGGGCCGTCGACCTCGAGGTCGCTCGGCTCCAGCACGTGGCGGATGTTCGACGCGGCGGCCTGCGATTCCTCCACGCCGGACCGGAACCAGCCGATGGTGGCGACCGCCTTCGCTTCCGAGTCGCGGAAGATGCTGGCGGTCGCCTCCACCCCGAGGGTGGGATAGAGCGGGACCGGCACCGCGCCCAGGCGGAGGGCGCCGAAGAAGGTGTAGAAGAACTCGGCGCAGGTGGGGTAGATGAGGCACACCTTGTCGCCGCGGTCGATGCCGGCGCGCTTGAGGCCGGCCGCGTAGCGCGCGCTCTCCCGCCACAGACGGCCGTACGGGACCGCTTCGTCGAAGAGGTGGAAGTACGGGGTGTCAGGATCCTGGGCGGCCCTGTCCCCCATCAGCTCGGTCAGGGTGGCCGGGATGGGTGCTCCTGGCTTCACGGGCGCATTCTAGCGAAAGCGTGCCGGGGCGGGGAAGGATTCTCAGCCGGCCCGGGAGGGTTGCCCGTACTCTGGCGGGGTAGCCGTGAAGCGCGTGATCGGGGGGCTGCCGGTGGTGTGGCTGATCGCGGCGTGCACGTCCGCGCCCGTCGCGCCCGGTCCGCCTCCGACCGGTCCGCCGGGCCTGGCGCCGACCGCGTGCGAGAAGCGGGCGCTCATGACGGGGCAGGTTCCCGACGACATGAGCCCGCAGGCGGTGGCCGAGAGCCTGCCGTGGGGCGCCCTCGCCCCCGAGACGTGTCCGGGGGCCGGCGGCCGCCTGATCCTCGGGCCGCCCTGGGACCGACGCTAGCGGTCGAGGGCGATCAGGTCGAAGGTCTCGGCGTAGGCGTAGCCCCTGGGCTTGCCGAGCTCGGCCCCGCGCTCGCGGACGCGCTTCTCCACCCCGGCGAAGTCCTTGAACTGGCTCGCGTGGCAGGCCAGCGCCTTGATCTTGAGGTCGATCGTGTCGGAGATGTCCACGATCACCTCCGGGCTCTCCCACCACATGAGATAGATCTCGCGGACCTTGTGCGGCTCGAGTCCCTGCGCGAGCAGCTCCGGGAAGGCCATGTGGTCGCGGGCGAGCGGGTAGACGCAGTCGAGCGCGATGCCCGCCACCGTGCGGTGATCCCGGTGCGAGGCGCCCAGGTTCTTGGTGCGGTGCGGGTTCTGGATGATGAGGCGATCGGGCCGGTGTCGCCGGATCGCGGCGGTGACCGCGAGGCGCGACTCGCGCGTGTCCTCGACCTCGCAATCCGGGAAGCCCAGGAAGTCCACCGTCTCCACCCCGAGCACGCGCGCTGCGTTGCGCTGCTCCTCCTCGCGGATCCGGGCCAGGCGCTCGGGCGTCATGCTGCGGTCCCCCGAGCCCTTGTTGCCATTGGTGACGATGCAGTAGGAGACGTGCATGCCCTCGCGCACGAGCCTGGCGATGGTGCCCCCGGCGCCGAACTCGGAATCGTCGGGGTGGGCGGTGATCACCAGCACGCGCTGGATCGGGGGTTTCTGCGACGCATCGGGCATGGAGAAGGCTCCTTTCGTGTTCGCTATCTTACCATCCCGCTATAATGCGGCCGGTGACCACGCGGACCATCGGTGTCGTCCTGCTCGCGCTGCTGCTCGCGGGCTTCCTCCTTCTCGGCGCGCTCCCGAACCAGGTGGCGAGCGTCCGGGTCGCCGGGCTCTCGCTGCTCTGGTGGTACGGCGGGGTGCTCGCGCCGATGATGGCGGTGCTCGTCGCGATCCGCTGGCTCGCGTCGCCGCGGCCCGCCTCCCCGCTGCGCGAATGACGTCGGTCGCGCGCATCCTCGCGGTCTGGCTCACGCCGGTGGTCGCCCTGGCGGTGCCGGCGGCCCTCGCCGCGCGCGGGCCAGAGGGGCTGTGGCTCGGCCTCGTGGTGACCCTGGCGCCGCTCATCGCGCTGGGCGCGGGCGGCGTCCGCCCGGCGGCCGCCGAGGGCGTGAGCGCCGCCGGGACGCTCTTCCCCGTCGTCACGCTGCTCGTCACGGTCGGTGTGCTCCTCTGGGCGAACATCGCCCTGGCCGGCGACGTGGCCGCGTGGCTCGGCGCGCGCCGCTGGCAGGGCATCCTGATCACCGCGGTGGCGGGCTGGCTGCTGACCGCCTGGCGGCCGCTGCGCCGGACCGCGCCGATGCTGCTCGCGATCGCGTTCCTGGCCGCGGTGATGGTGCTCCTGCAGCTCGCCTGGGCGCTCGCGCTCGGGCCCCTCGCGGCGTGGGACCGCGTGGCCACCCAGCCCGCGTTCCGGTTCCCGCCCTCGAGTCCCTGGGTCATCGGCGGGCGCGATCTGGGCGTGGTGCGCAGCGGCGCGCCGCTCGTCTTCGACGAGGTGCACCGCCTCACCGCGCCCGCGGGCGGCGTCCTGCGCGCGCGTACCCTCGACGGCGCGCGTCTCGCCGACATCGAGTGGATGCTGGCGCCCGGGCAGACCGTGACGCTGCGCGCGGGCGACGAGATCCTGCGCGGCTCGACCCTGCGGCTGCGATTCGAGGCGGACAAGCGGGTCCCCGGGTCGCCCGCGTCCGGGATGCTCTGGGCCGACGCGCGGCCGCGCCGCTTGGTCGAGCGCGTGGGCCTGGCGGTCACCCTGCTGGCCGGCGCGGCCGCGCTGCTGCGCGCGGGCCTCGCGGCGCGTCCCGCGCGCGACCGGCTGGGCGTCGCGGCGGGCGGGCTGCTGCTCGCCTTCGCGTGGGCCCAGGGCTGGGCGGTCTACGCGCTGATCCAGGCGCCCGATCTCTTCCTGGGCGGCGTCACGCTCGAGCGGCTGTTCGAGTTGCCCGCGCACGCGCTCTTCGCCGAGCCGTGGCGCCGCACGCTCCAGACGCTGCTGCTCGCGGCGGGCCTCGCCGCCTTCCTCGCCTCGAGCCTCGCGCTGCGCGAGCGGCTCGGCGCGCTCGACTCCACCGGCGGCGGCGAGATCGGCCACGATCCGGGACTCTGGGCCGGCCTCTTCGGAGGCGCCGCGCTCGCGAGCCTGTGGCCCGTCGATCCGTGGGCGCTGAGCCTGCTCGCCCTGGGTGGCGCGGGCTGCGCGCTCGGGCCGGCCGCGCTCTGGCCGCCCCGCCATGGCCGGACCGCGGTCACCGCCGGCGTGATCGGGCTCATCGTGTTCGCCGGGCTCGCCGCGGTCCAGCTTCGCGGCGCGGGCGGCGGGCTGCTCGGCGCCGCCGTTGCCTATCCGGCGCTGGTGGCCGCTCCGGCGGGTGCCCTCGTGCTGTGGCTCGGCCGGCGCATCCGGCGGTGACCGCCCCCTCGCTGATCACCCCGACGATCGCCGCCTGCCTCGCGATCTCCGGGGGCGTGCACGTGGTGATCTACCTGCTCAACGCCACCCTGCCGCTCCACGTGGTCGAGCTCGGGGGCAGCAAGACGCAGGTGGGCCTGCTCTTCGCGACATCCACGACGGTATCGATGATCCTGCGCCCGCTGGTCGGCGGGTGGGTGGATCGCTTCGGCGCCCGGCGCGTGATGCTCCCCGGGGTCGGAGTCCTGCTCGCTACGTTGCTCCTGCTCCCGCTGGCCGCCGCGCCGGCCGCGTACGTGGTCCTGATGGCGGGCCTCGGCTGCGGGAACGGGGTGCTCGCCACCGCCGCGGGGGTGCTCGTGGCCCAGGCCAGCCCGCCGGCCCGCCGGGGCGAGGCGCTCAGCGTCTACTTCCTGGCCACCGCGCTCTCCTTCGCCGCGGGCCCTCCGCTCGGGCTGGCGCTCTACGCGCGCGCCGGCATCCAGTCTTGCTTCGCCGCCGCGGTGGGCCTCGGGGCGGTGATCGCGCTGCTCATCCTGATTCTCAAGGCACCAGCCCTCGGGGCCGCGCCGCCGCAGGGATTTCGCTGGTTCAGCCGGCGCGCGCTACCCGCGGCGGCCACGGTCGTCTGCGTGAACATCGGCTACAGCTCGATCTACGCGTTCCTCCCGCTGTACGCGCTGGCCTCGGGCCTCGAGGGGAGCCTCGGCTGGTTCTACGTGCTCTTCGCGATCTGCATCATCGCCGGGCGCCTCACCCTGCGCGGCCTGTCCGATCGGGTCGGCCGGGCCCGGGTGATCGTGCCGGCGGTGTCGCTCACCACCCTGAGCTATCTGGTCCTCGCCCGGCCGCCCCAGGTGCCCGCGCTGGCCGCGGCCGCGATCATGCTCGGGGCGGGCGTGGCCATGTTCTATCCGACCCTCCTGGCGCTCCTGGTGGACCGTACGCCGGAGGCGGAGCGCGGCTCGGCCATGGGCACGCTCTCCGGCTCCTTCGACCTCGGGAGCGTGCTCGGCTCGCTCCTGGTCGGCTTCACGGTGGAGCGCGTGTCCTTCGCGGCCGGGTTCCACACCGCGGCCGTCGGCGCGCTGGCGGGTCTCACGCTGTTCCTGGTGACGGAGCGGCGCGTGGCCCGGCAGGCCCTTTTACCCGGCTCGACGGCGGGGGTATGATGTAGCGTCCATGGCCAACGACCGGATCGTCGTCCGCGGCGCCCGCGAGCACAATCTGAAGGCGATCGACCTCGAGCTCCCGCGGGATCAGCTCGTGGTGATCACCGGGCTCTCCGGATCGGGGAAGTCCTCGCTCGCTTTCGACACCATCTATGCGGAAGGGCAGCGCCGGTATGTCGAGTCGCTCTCGGCCTACGCGCGGCAGTTCCTCGAGCAGATGGAGAAGCCGGACGTGGACTCGATCGAAGGGCTCTCGCCCGCCATCTCGATCGAGCAGAAGACCACCTCCAAGAACCCGCGCTCCACGGTGGGCACCGTCACCGAGATCTACGACTACCTGCGGGTGCTCTTCGCGCGGGTCGGAATCCCGCACTGCCCCCAGTGCGGCAACGTGATCTCGGCCCAGACCGTCCAGCAGATGGTGGACCGGGTCATGACCCTGCCGGTGGGCAGCCGCATCGCGGTGCTCTCGCCGGTCGTGCGCGGCCGCAAGGGCGAGTATCGCAAGCTCTTCTACGACCTGCGCCGGCAGGGCTACGTCCGGGTCCGGGTCAACGGACAGCTTCGCGAGCTGACCGAGGACATCGAGCTGGCGAAGACCAAGAAGCACACCATCGAGGTGGTGGTGGACCGGCTGGTGGTGAAGGACAACCTGGGCGGGCGCCTCGCCGACTCGCTCGAGACCGCGCTGCGGCTGGCCGACGGAGTGGTGCAGGTGGAGGTGCCCGACGGGCCCTCCTTCCTCTTCTCGGAGCGGCTGGCCTGCGCGGCCTGCGGCATCTCCTTCCCGGAGGTGTCGCCGCGCATGTTCTCGTTCAACAACCCCTACGGGGCCTGCCCGGACTGCGGCGGCATCGGGACCCGCTACGAGATCGACCCGGAGCGGGTGGTGCAGGATCCCGCCCGGACACTGGCCGGGGGCGCCCTCTTGCCCTGGGCGGGGCCGTCGGCCTCGTCGATCTTCAAGCAGACCCTGCGCGTGCTCGCGAAGCGGCACGGGTTCGGCCTGGAGACGCCGTGGGGCAAGCTGCCGAAGAAGGTGCGCGACGTCATCCTGCACGGAGAGCCGGACGACGGGTTCGAGGGCGTGGTGAAGCTGCTCGACCGCCGCTACAAGGAGACGGTCTCCGAGGACACCCGCAGCGAGGTCGAGCACTTCATGACCGAGCGGGCCTGCCCGACCTGTGGCGGCTCCCGGCTGCGATCGGAGACGCTCTCGGTCAAGATCGCGGGGCGGTCCATCGCCGACGTGGTGCGGTTTCCCATCAAGGCGGCGCGCCAGTTCTTCGACACGCTCACCCTGTCCGAGCGCGACATGGCCATCGCGCGCCGGGTCCTCAAGGAGATCCGCGAGCGCCTCGGCTTTCTCTCCCAGGTCGGCCTCGACTACCTGACGCTGGACCGGCCCGCGGCCACGCTCTCGGGCGGGGAAGGCCAGCGCATCCGTCTCGCTACCCAGATCGGGTCGAGCCTGGTCGGCGTCCTCTACATCCTGGACGAGCCCTCCATCGGCCTGCACCAGCGGGACAACGGCCGGCTCCTCGACACGCTGAAGCGCCTGCGCGACCTCGGCAACACGGTGCTGGTGGTGGAACACGACGAGGAGACCATGCGGGCCGCCGACTACGTGGTGGATCTCGGGCCGGGGGCGGGCGAGCTGGGCGGCCACGTGGTCGCGGTGGGCACGCCCGACGAGGTGATGGCGAACCCCGAGTCGCTCACCGGCCGCTTCCTGGCCGGGGTGGAGCGCATCGCGGTGCCCGAGATCCGCCGCAAGGCCAACGGGAAGTTCGTGATCATCCACAACCCCCGCGAGCACAACCTGAAGGGGATGAGCGTGAAGATCCCGCTCGGCACCTTCACCGCGATCACCGGGGTGTCGGGCTCGGGCAAGTCGACCCTGGTCAACGACATCCTGTACCGCGCGCTCGCCTCGATGCTCCACCGCGCGCAGGACCGGCCGGGCGCCCACGACCGCATCGAGGGCGCGCAGCATCTCGACAAGGTCATCGACATCGACCAGTCGCCGATCGGGCGCACCCCGCGCTCCAATCCCGCGACCTACACCGGGGTGTTCACCCTGATCCGCACGCTGCTCGCGCGCACCCCGGACGCGCGGGTGCGTGGCTACCAGCCCGGCCGCTTCTCGTTCAACGTCAAGGGCGGGCGCTGCGAGGCCTGCCAGGGCGACGGGCTCGTGAAGATCGAGATGCACTTCCTGCCCGACGTCTACGTGACCTGCGAGGTCTGCCGGGGCAAGCGCTACAACCGGGAGACCCTCGAGGTGCGCTACAAGAGCAAGAACATCGCGGACATCCTGGAGATGACGGTGGCCGAAGCGCTCGGCTTCTTCGAGCCGGTGCCCTCGATCCGGCAGAAGCTCCAGACGCTGCACGACGTGGGGCTCGACTACATCCGGCTGGGGCAGGCCGCGACGACGCTGTCGGGCGGCGAGGCGCAGCGGGTGAAGCTCGCCACCGAGCTGAGCCGGCGCGCCACCGGCCGGACCCTCTACATCCTCGACGAGCCCACCACCGGGCTGCACTTCGCGGACATCCGGCGCCTGCTCGAAGTGCTGAATCAGCTGGTGGATCAGGGCAACACGGTGGTGATCATCGAGCACAACATGGACGTCATCAAGACCGCGGACTGGGTCATCGACCTGGGGCCCGAGGGCGGCAACGAGGGCGGCAAGGTGATCGCCTCCGGTACGCCCGAGGATGTGGCCGGCCAGGACCGGTCCTTCACCGGCCAGTACCTGGCGCGGATGCTCGCGTGAGACGGACCAAGATCGTGTGCACGATCGGGCCGGCGAGCAGCCGGCCGGAGATGCTCGACCGGCTGGTGGCCGCGGGCATGGACGTGGCCCGCCTGAACTTCTCGCACGGCACCCACGCCGAGCACGCCGAGGTCATCCGCGCGATCCGGGACGGGGAGGGCCGGTGGGGCCGCCCGATCACCATCCTCCAGGACCTGCAGGGCCCCAAGGTGCGCCTCGGCACCTTCGTGGGCGGGCAGGCGATGCTCGCGCCGGGCGAGCGCTTCGTGCTGACCAGCCGCACCGTGAAGGGTACGGCCTCGCGCAGCTCGCTGAACCATCCCGAGTTCCTCGCGGCCCTGCGTTCCGGCGATCCGGTCTGGATGGACGACGGCATGATCCAGCTCGTCGTGGAGAAGGTGGAGGAGGGCGAGGTGGAGTGCCGGATCGTGTCGGGTGGCCCCGTGTCGGATCACAAGGGGGTGTCGTTCCCGCGGCTGCCGGTGCCGGTGTCCTGCCTGGCCGAGAAGGACCGCGAGGATCTGCGCTTCGGGATCGAGCAGTCGGTGGACTACGTGGCGATCTCCTTCGTCCGCTCCGCCGCCGACATCCAGGAGGTCCGCAAGTTCCTCCACGACCAGGGCGCCAACATCCCGATCGTGGCCAAGCTGGAGCGCGCGGAGATCGTGGCGAACCTGCAGGGGCTGCTCCCGCTGGTGGACGCGGTGATGGTGGCGCGCGGGGATCTCGGGGTCGAGGTGCCGCTCGAGGAGGTGCCGGTCATCCAGAAGGACGTGATCCGCCAGGCCCGCCTGGCCAAGGTGCCGGTGATCGTGGCCACCCAGATGCTCGAGTCCATGGTCACGCATTCGCGGCCCACCCGGGCCGAGGTGAGCGACGTGGCCACTGCCATCTTCGACGGGGCGGACGCCATCATGCTCTCCGCGGAGACGGCGACCGGCCGCTTTCCGGTCGAGACCGTCGAGATGATGGCGCGCATCGCGGAGCGGGCCGAGCGGGCCGCCCCGGTGGCGAACGGCCCGCGTCAGCGGCCCGAGGCCTACGGCTTCCCGGAGGCGGTGGCGGAGGCGGCGTGCCAGGCGGCCCGGCTGCTCCACGCCAAGGCCATCGTGGCCTTCACTCAGTCCGGCTTCAGCGCGCGGCTCATCTCCCAGGATCGGCCGGAAGTGCCGATCATGGCGCTCACCCCGTACTCCGAGGTGCAGCGGCGGCTCGGTCTCTTCTGGGGCGTCTCCTCGCGGCTCGTGCACAAGGTGGAGACCACCGACGAGATGATCGAGGAAGTGGAGGCCACGCTCCTGGGCGACGGGACGGTGCGCAACAACGACGTCATCGTGATCATTTCCGGAGCGCCGATGTGGGTGACCGGGACGACCAACCTGCTCAAGCTCCATCGCGTCGGCGACCGCCGGTAGCGACTCCACGGGAGAGGACCATGGCGTACGAGACCCTGCGCTACGAGGTGAAGGACGGTATCGCGACCATGACCCTCAACCGGCCCGACGCTTACAATGCGCTCAACCTGGCGCTCGGGCGGGATCTCTTCCACGCCACCCTGGAGGCGGACGAGGATCGCGCGGTACGGTGCGTGGTGATCACCGGAGCGGGCAAGGCCTTCTGCGCGGGAGGCGACGTCAAGGACTTCGCGGACAATCCGGAGCGGATCGGGGTGCTGGTCAAGGAGCTGACCACCTATCTGCACGGAGCGGTGTCGCGCCTGGCCCGGACCATGAAGCCGGTGGTGATGGCGGTGAACGGCATCGCGGCGGGCGGGGGCATGAGCCTCGCGCTCTCGGGCGACCTGGTGGTGGCCGCGGAGTCGGCGAAGTTCACGATGGCCTACTCGCGGATCGCCGCCTCGCCGGACGGGTCCTCGTCCTACTTCCTGCCGCGGATGATCGGGCTGCGCCGCGCTCTGGAGCTGCACTACACGAACCGCGTGCTCTCCGCGCGCGAAGCGATGGAGTGGGGACTGGTCAATCGCGTGCATCCCGACGCCGAGTTCGCCGGAGCGGTCGGCGCCCTCGCGCGGGAGCTGGCCCAGGGGCCGACCCAGGCATTCGGACGCGCCAAGCTGCTCTTCCACCAGTCCACCCAGGAGAGCCTCGAGACGCAGATGGAGCTGGAGGCGCAGGCGATCGCGGCCAGCGGGCACACGGAGGATTTCCGCAACGGGGTCCTCGCGTTCGCCCGCAAGCAGCCGGTGACGTTCACGGGCCGCTAGGAGCCGTGGGCCGGCTCGATCCGGGCGAGCTGGGTCGCCGGCTGGACGACATCCTCGCGGCGGGCGGGGCGCTCGCGTTCGGGCTCTTCCGGCTCGGCCTGGGCTTCGCCGACGTCATGGACCTCGGGCGCGTTCCGGACGACTGGGGGCACGAGCCCGCTCCCGCCGACCTCCTGGACGGCGCGTCGGTGGCCCGCTACGGCGCGCTGGTGCGCGGCCGTCTCGCGGGCTGGTTCGAGGGCGCGGGTCCGCGTGAGTTCGCGCGGGTGATCGCGGTCCACGATGGGCCGCGGCCGGGACACGAGGTGCTCGAGCGCGTGACCGCCGCGGCCGCCACCCAGCTCCGCGCCCTTCACGACGCCCTGGCGCGCCGCGGCTTGGCCCCGGGCGAGCCGCTCCCCGCCGCGCTCGACGGGCTCCCGGCCGCGGCGCCGCCCTGGTAACCGCGTGACCGCCACGCCCGAGCCGGGGCCGGTGACGTGCCCGCGCTGCCGCGCCGAGAACCTGCCGAGCCATCGGTTCTGCGTGGCGTGCGGGCAGGCCCTTCAGGCGTCGTGCGCGCGCTGTGGCTTCGTCCACGAGCCGGGCGCCCGCTTCTGCGGCGGCTGCGGCCAGCCCATCCTGGCGTCCGGCCCCGCCCGCTTCGCCTCGCCGGAGACCTACACCCCGCCGCATCTGGCCGAGAAGATCCGCACCTCGCGCGGCGCGCTCGAGGGCGAGCGCAAGCAGGTCACGGTGCTGTTCGCCGACATGAAGGGCTCGCTCGAGATGCTGGCCGAGCGCGATCCGGAGGACGCGCGGCGCATGCTCGATCCGGTGCTGGGAGTCATGATGGAGGCGGTCCATCGCTACGAGGGCACCGTGAACCAGGTGCTGGGCGACGGGATCATGGCCATCTTCGGCGCCCCGGTGGCCCACGAGAATCACGCGGTGCGGGCCGCCTACGCCGCGCTGCGGATGCACGACGAGGTGCAGCGGCTGGCCCGCGACCTGCGCCGCGCCGAAGGGGTCGACGTGCAGATCCGCGTCGGACTCAACTCCGGCGAGGTCGTGGTGCGCGCGATCGGCACCGACCTGCACATGGACTACAGCGCGGTGGGCCAGACCACTTACCTGGCCGCGCAGATGGAGCGTCTCGCGCGCCCCGGCTCGACCCTGCTCGCCCCGGAGACGCGGCGGCTCACCGAGGGGTTCCTGGTCGTGACCGGGCTCGGCCCGGTGCCGATCAAGAGCGTCGCGGATCCGGTGGAGGTGTACGAGCTGACCGGGGCGGGGCCCGCGCGCTACCGGCTCCAGGCCGCGGTGGTGCGCGGCCTCTCGCGCTTCGTCGGCCGCGAGGCGGAGGTCGGGCGGCTGCGCGAGGCCTTCACCCGGAGCCGCGCGGGCGAGGGCCGGCTGGTCGCGCTGGTGGGCGAGCCGGGCGTCGGCAAGTCGCGGGTCATCCGCGAGTTCGTCGAGGGGCCGTGGATGGACGGCGCGCTCGTGCTGGAGGGCCGGCCGGTCGCGTACCGGAAGACGCCGTCCTGGATGCCGGTGATCGACGCGTTCCGGCGCTACTGCCAGATCGACCGGCTCGACGAGGAGCGGATCATCCGGGAGAAGATCACCGGCAAGCTCCTCGCGCTCGACCCCGCGCTCGCCTCCGCGCTCCCGGCCTTGCTCGCGCTCGCCGATCTCGAGCCCGAGGACGAGGCGTGGCGCGCGCTCGATCCGCCGCAGCGGCGGCGCCGCATCCAGGGCGCGGTGCGCAGCGTCTTGCTCGCCGAGAGCCGGCGCCAGCCGGTGGTCTTCGTGGTCGAGGACCTCCAGCGCATCGACGAGGAGACGCAGGCGCTGCTCGACACCCTGGTGGAGCGGCTGCAGGGCACACGTCTCCTGATCCTGGTCGCCTATCGGCCCGAGTACGAGCACCGGTGGGGCAGCAAGCCCGGCTACGCCCAGATCCGGATCGATCCGTTCCCGCCGGTGACCGCCCACGCGCTGCTCGAGAGCATGCTCGGCTCCGATCCGGGGCTGGACGCACTCAAGACGATGCTGGTCGAGCGGACCGACGGCAACCCGCTCTTCCTCGAAGAGAGCGTGCGGGCACTCGTCGAGACGCAGGCCCTGATCGGCGAGCCGGGGGCCCGCCGGCTCGCGAAGCCGCTCGAGACCGTCCAGGTTCCGGGCAGCGTGCAGGCGGTGCTGGCCGCCCGTATCGACCGGCTCACCCCGGCGGCCAAGCACGTGCTGCAGTCGGCGTCGGTCATCGGCAAGGACGTGCCGTTCCCGGTGCTGGCCGACATCGCGGACCTGCCCGACGAGGGCCTGCGCGCGGGGCTCGCGCTGCTGCAATCGGGGGAGCTGCTCTACGAGGCGAGCTTCTTCCCCGAGATCGAGTACACGTTCAAGCACGCCCTGACCCACGAGGTGGCCTATGGCAGCCTGCTCCACGAGACGCGGCGCACGCTGCACGCCCGCATCGCCGACGCCATCGAGCGGCTCTACGCGGGGCGCCAGGGCGAGCACGTGGAGCGGTTGGCCCACCACGCCCTCCGCGGCGGCCTGCGCGAGCGGGCGGTGGGCTACCTCCGCCAGGCCGGGGTCAAGGCGGCCGCCCGCTCCGCGCACCGGGAGGCGGTCGGGTTCTACGAGCAGGCGCTCGAGATCCTGGAGGCCGACGGTCCGCGGGGGCCGGCTCTCGCGATGGCGGTGGACGTCGCGTTCGCCCTCCGCGCCTCGCTGGCGCCGCTCGGCGAGTTCACCCGGACCCTCGACCACCTGCGCCGGGCCGCGGCGCACGCCGAGGCGCTGGGCGACCGTCGCCGGCTCGGGTGGGTCTCGGCCTACCTGACCCAGACGCACTACACGCTCGGCGATCAGGCGGCCGCGATCCGTTCCGCCGAGCAGGCCGCGGAGGTGGGCCGGACCCTGCCCGATCGCCGGCTGCAGATCATCGCGGCCTTCGGGCTCGGCCAGGCGCACCACGTGCTCGGCGACTACCGGGCCGCGCAGCGCCACCTCGGACAGGTGGTCGCCGCGGTGGAGGGCGACCTCGCCCGCGAGCGCTGGGGGATGGCCGGGCTCGTGTCGGTGGCCGCCCGCATCTGGCTCGCCGCCTCGCTGGCCGACACCGGCGACTTCGAGGGCGCGCTCGCCCGCGCGCGCGAGGGCATCGCGCTCGGGGAGGGGCCCGAGCATCCCTGGAGCCTGGCCGGCGCGTACATGACGGTGGGCTTCGTGCTCCTGAGCCGGGGGCAGCCCGGCGAGGCCGCGCCGGTGCTCGATCGCGGCATCGCCTTCTCGCGGGAGATGGACATCACCGCGTGGCTGCCGATGCTGCTGTGCGCGCGGGGACTGGCCCACGTCCGGACCGGGGATGTGGTGGAGGGCGTCCGGATGCTCGAGGACGGCGTGGGGCGGGCGAGCGCGCTCCGCATCCTGAGCCGGCAAGCCCTGCGGCTCTCCTGGCTCGCCGAAGGATACCTGCTGGCCGGGCGCTTGGACGCGGCGGCCGAGGTGGCCGCGCAGGCGTACCAGCTCGCCGAGCAACACGGCGAGCGGGGCTACGCGGCGATCGCGAGGCGCATGCTGGGCGAGACCGTCGCGCGCGCCGGAGAGCGGGGGAAGGCCGAGGAGCACTACGCCGACGCGCTGGCCCGCGCCCGCGCGCTCGAGATGCGGCCGCTGGAGGCGCTCTGCCTGCTCGGGCTCGGAGAGCTGGCGCGGGGGGCGGGGAGCCACGCGGCCGCGACGGAGCGGCTCACCGCGGCGCTCGGCCTGCTACGTACGATGGAGATGCACTACTGGCTGCCCGCGGTCGAGGCCGCCCTGCGCGAGCCCTAGCACACCGGCGCCGGTCAGGTTTCCTCGCGCACCATCCGGAAGCCGTAGTCCGAATACCGCAGCGCGGGAGGCAGCGAGGAGCGATGCGCTACCGGGCTCCACGCGTCCTGGTGCCGCCAGGCGCCGCCCCGCGACACCCGGCGCGTGCCGGTCTCCGGTCCGAGCGGGTTCATCGACGGCGATCGCGTGTAGTACGCGTCATCCTCCCAGTCCAGACACCACTCGTGGCAGACCCCGGACAGGGCGACCAGGCCGAGCGGATTGGCGGGCGTCTCGGCCGGGCGGGGCGGCCGGTCGAAGGATGCGGTCGTTGGCCGCTCCTCGCCCCATGGAAAGCGCGCGTCTTCGAGGCCGGCCCGCGCGGCCTTCTCCCACTCGGCCTCGGTGGGGAGCCGGTAGGAACCGGCCTCTCGATCGGCCAGCCATCGGCAGAATTGCGTCGCGTCGAACCAGCTCACCCCGACCACGGGCTGCTCGGGATCGTCGAAGCGCGGATCCCGCCACCAGGCGGGTGGCTCGACGCCGGCTGAGGCCAGGAAGGCCGCGTACTCGCGATTGGTGACCGGGGCGCGGCCGATGGCGAAGCGATCGAGCCAGACGCGATGCCGTGGCCGCTCGCCCGGATGGCCGTGCTCCCAGCCCATCCAGAACCAGCCGGCGGGGACCTGCACGAGGTCCATGGCGTCGAGTATAATCGGCGCCACCATGAACTTCGCGGATCGGATGTCGCGGCTCGGCACGGAATCGGCGTTCGAGGTCCTGGCGCGGGCGAAGGCCCTCGAGCGGCAGGGCAAGGAGATCATTCACCTCGAGATCGGGGAGCCGGACTTCGACACGCCGGCCCACATCCGTGAGGCGGCCAAGCGTGCGCTGGACGGCGGCGCGACCCACTACGGGCCGGCCGCGGGCCTGCCCGAGCTGCGGGAGGCCATCGTCAAGGACGTGGAGGGCACGCGCAGCATCCCGGTCACGACCGACGAGGTGGTGGTGACCCCGGGCGCCAAGCCCATCATGTACTTCGTGATCACCGCGCTGGTGAATCCCGGGGACGAGGTGGTCCATCCGAATCCGGGCTTCCCCATCTACGAATCCGTGATCAACTTCGTCGGCGGCAAGCCGGTGCCGATCCCCCTGCGGGAGGAGAGCGGCTTCGGCTTCGACCTCGACGTGCTCGAGAAGAGCGTCTCCCGGAAGACCAAGCTCATCATCATCAACTCCCCCCAGAATCCGACGGGCGGGGTGATGGACGTCGAGCAGCTCGGGCGCATCGCGGAGATCGCCAAGACCTACCGCATCCCGGTGCTCTCCGACGAGATCTACAAGTCGTTCCTCTACGAGGGCGAGTTCGCGTCGATCACGCGCTTCCCGGGCATGAAGGACCTGGTCATCATCCTGGACGGCTTCTCGAAGTCGTTCGCGATGACCGGCTGGCGCCTCGGCTATGGGGTGATGCCGGTGGCCCTGGCCGAGCACGTGACCCGGCTGATGGTGAACTCCAACTCGTGCACCGCCTCGTTCACCCAGATGGCGGGCATCGCCGCGCTGCAGGGCGACCAGACCCCGGTGATCGAGATGGTGGCGGAGTTCAAGCGGCGGCGGGACGTGCTGGTGGCGGGGCTCAACCGGCTGCCTGGCGTCACGTGCCGCTCGCCGCGCGGGGCCTTCTACGTGTTCCCGAACATCAAGGCGCTCAAGCGGCCCTCCACCGAGGTCGCGGAGACCCTGCTGCGCGAGGCGGGCGTGGCCGTGCTCGGCGGCTCCGCCTTCGGCGAGTACGGGGAAGGGTACCTCCGGCTCTCGTACGCGAGCGCCGAGGCCAATCTGCGCAAGGCCCTCGAGCGGATGGAGCCGGTCCTGGCGCGTCTGGCCGGCGCGTAGCCGATCCGCTCGGTGCCCACCGTCGCCGAGCTGATCGTCGAGGGGCTGCTGCGGGCCGAGGTTCCGCGCCTCTTCGGCGTGCCGGGGGGTGGCTCCAACCTGGAAGTGCTCGAGGCCGCGCGGGCCCGCGGGCTGCCCTTCGTCCTCTGCCACCAGGAGTGGGCCGCCACCATCATGGCCGCGGTCACCGGGGAGCTCACCGGCCGGCCGGGCGCGGTGCTCTCCACGCTCGGCCCCGGGGTCACCGCGAGCGCCACCGGCCTCGCCCATGCGCTGCTCGATCGCTCGCCGCTGCTCTACGTGAGCGATCGCCACCCGGCGAGCGTGCTCGCCTATGCCACGCACCAGTACGTGGACCACGCGGCGCACCTGGGCCCGATCGTCAAGGGCAGCGTGACGGTGAGCCCGGATTCGGCCGGCCACTGGGTCGCCCACGCGGTTCAGCTCGCGCTCGCCGAGCCGCGTGGGCCCGTGCACCTGGACCTGCCCGCGGACGTCGCGGGGGCGCCGGCGGTGCGGGTGGCCACCGCGGTGACGCCGCCGACGATGCCCACGCCCGACGATGCCCTGGTCGAGCGGGCCGCCGAGATGATCCGGGGCGCGAAGCGGCCGCTCGTCATCGCGGGGCTCGGTTGCCGCGCCGCCGACGCGAAGTGGCTGCGTGCGTTCTGCGAGGCGCTGCCCGCGCCGGTGCTCACGACCTACAAGGCCAAGGGGGCGATTCCCGATCCGCATCCCCTGGCGATGGGAATCTTCACGGGCGGGGCCCTGGAGGAGCCGCTGGTGCGGCGGGCCGACCTGATCATCGCCTTCGGCCTCGACTCGGTGGAGCTGATCCCGCGCCGCTGGTCCTACACCGCGCCGGTGCTGAGCCTCGTGCGCGGCCCCTCGAGCGATCCACGCCTCCGCGCGATCGGCGGCGGCGCCTACTTCACGCCCGCCCTCGAGGTGGTCGGGGACCTGGGCACGATCCTCGAGGATCTGGCCCCGCGGATCATGCGGCGGGACGTGAAGGCCGACTGGGACGTGGCCGAAGTGGACCGCATCCGGCGCGAGCGCGCGGCCGCCCTGGAGGTGCCGGTGCCCGGGCTGGCCCCCCACCGTGTGGCCCAGATCGCGCGGGAGCTGACCGCGGCGGGCAGCATCGCGACGGTGGACGCGGGCGCCCACATGTTCCAGGCCACGACCTACTGGCACGCGCTCGAGCCCGGCGAGCTGCTGATCTCCAACGGGCTCGCGACCATGGGTTTCGCGCTGCCCGCGGCCATCGCGGCCCAGCTCGTGCATCCCGACCGGCGGGTCATCTGTTTCACCGGCGACGGCGGGCTCATGATGGTGGTGGCCGAGCTCGAGACGGTGGCCCGCCTGCGCCTGCCGATCGTGATCGTGGTCTTCAACGACGCGGCGCTGTCGCTGATCGAGGTGAAGCAGGCGCAGAAGGGCTTCGAGGGCGTGTCCATGCGCTACGCGGGCCCCGACCTCATCGCCCTCGGGCGCGCCTTCGGCATCCGCGCGCTGGCCGCCACCGACGAGCCGACGCTGCACGGCGCGTTGATCGCGGCCCAGACCGCGCCGGGCCCCACCCTCATCGACGCGCGCATCGATCCGTCCGGCTACCGCAAGATGCTGGAAATCGTCCGCGGCGCCCCGAAGTAAGCCGGTATACTTCGGAGCATGGGATTTCTCTCCGAGAAGGACGAGGCGGCGGTCCGGAAGGAGTTCGAGCGCGTCGGCGGGCCCGTCAAGCTCACCGTGTTCGCCTCGGAGCTGGGCGGCGAGCACAACGCCCAGACCGTGGCCCTGATCCGAGAGGTCGCGGCGCTGTCCGACCAGCTCGCGGTGACCGTGCTGAACCCGCACATCGAGCGGGACCAGGCCGCCGCCTACGGGATCGGGGAGTCCCCAGTGGTGGTCGTGGAGGGCGCGCAGGACTACGGCATCCGCTTCCTCGGCCTGCCGGGCGGCTATGAGTTCTCCAACCTGATCGATTCCATCATCGCGGTGTCCACCGGCGAGGCCGGCCTCAGCGACGAGACCAAGACGGCGCTGGCCGGGCTCACCGAGGACGTCACCATCAAGGTCTTCACGACCCCCACCTGACCCCATTGCCCCCGGGCCGTGCGCCTGGCGCAGCACATGGCGATCGCGTCCCCGAGGGTGCGGGCGGAGTGTATCGAGGCCACCGAGTTCCCCGAGCTGGCGCAGCGCTACCAGGTGATGGCCGTCCCCAAGATCGTCATCAACGACAAGGTCGGGTTCGAGGGCGCGATCCCGGAGCGTGACTTCCTGGGCGCGGTGCTCCAGGCGGCCGACCCCCAGCCGGAAGCCTGAGCATCATGGAATCGACGCTCATCGTCATCGGTATCCTGATCGGCTGGTTCGCGCTCAACCGCTGGGTCCTGCCGCGCTTCGGCATCCGGACCTGAGCTGCGCCCGCCGGATGCTCCCGTGAGGAGCAGGAGGCCGAGACCCGCGATCGCGGGAAGTAGGTCCACGTTGCTCTTCACCTACGGGACGCTGATGCGCGGCTTCCGCCTGCATCGGCTGCTCACCGGGCGCGCCGAGCTCCTCGGGCGCGGGCAGGTGAGGGCACGGCTCGTCGATCTCGGCTCGTATCCGGGCGCGGTACCGGATGCCGCCGCCACGCTTCACGGCGAGGTTTATCGGCTCGCCGATCCCGCGCTGTGGGCGGTGCTGGACTCGGCGGAAGGACCCCAGTATCATCGCCGGGAGGTCGCCGTCCGGAGCGAGGACGGCCGCGAGCTGGCCGCGTCCATCTACTGGTACATCGGGCCGCTCGATCGGACCGTGCCTATTCCGGGGGGCGACTATCGGGCCCACGCGCCCGCGAAATCCATCTATCACCAGAGCTCGTAGGAGGCGCCCGATGCCGCTCGAGGCAGCGCAGCTGATCAAGGACGACCAGGACCATCTGATCCACCCGCTGCATCACCCGAGCGATCACCTCGAGCCGATGGTCTATGTACGCGGCCGCGGCGCGGTGCTGACCGACGTGCAGGGCCGCGAGTACATCGACGGCCTCGCCGGCCTGTGGAACGTGAACGTGGGCCACGGCCGGACCGAGCTGGCGGACGCGGCGGCCGAGCAGATCCGCGAGCTGGCCTACTACTCCGCCTATTCGGGCTCGAGCAACATCCCGGCCATCCAGCTCGCCTCCAAGCTGATGACGATCGCGTACCCGAACATGCAGGGCGTGTTCTTCACCTCGGGCGGCGCCGAGTCCAACGAGTCCGCGTTCAAGACCGCGCGCTTCTACTGGAAGACCAAGGGCAAGCCCGACAAGGTGAAGGTCATCGCGCGTAACCTCGCCTATCACGGCGTGACGCTGCAGGCGATGAGCGCCACCGGCATGTCGCCGTACTGGAAGATGTTCGAGCCGCGCGTGCCGGGCTTCGTGCACATCCCGACCTGCTATCCCTACCGGCAGGAGGGCGCCAAGCCGGGCGAGACCGCGGGCCAGACCGCGGCGCGGCTCCTGGAAGAGGCCATCGTTCGGGAAGGCGCGGATACGGTGGCCGCCTTCATCGCCGAGCCGATCCACGGCGGCGGCGGTGTGCTCTACCCGACCGACGATTACTTCCCGCTGGTCCGCAAGGTCTGCGACAAGCACGACGTGCTCTTCATCGCCGACGAGGTCATCACCGGCTTCTGCCGGACCGGCAAGTGGTTCGCGCTCGAGCACTGGAACGTCCTGCCGGACATCGTCTCCTTCGCGAAGGGCGTGTCCTCCGGCTACCTCCCGCTGGGCGGCATCATGGTCTCGAAGACGATCAAGCAGGCGATGGACGACGTGAAGCCGGAAGACAAGTGGATGCACGCCTACACCTACTCGGGGCATCCGACCTGCTGCGCGGTGGGTCTCAAGAACCTCGAGATCATGGAGCGCGAGCGGCTCTGGGAGCGCGCGGCGGCCATGGGCACGCGGCTCTACAAGGGCCTGCAGCAGGCCCTCGGCGACCACAAGCACGTGGGCGACATCCGCGGCGGCAAGGGGTTGCTGGCCGCCGTGGAGCTGGTGGAGGATCGCGGAACCAAGGCGGCCTTCGGCGCGGACAAGAAGGTCGGCCCGCGCGTGCTGGCCGAGATGACCAAGCGTGGGGTCATCACGCGCGCGCGGCTCGAGCACATCTTCTTCGCCCCGCCGCTCATCGTCAGCGAGGAGCAGGTGGACCGGCTCGTCTCGGTCACCCGCGACGCGATCAAAGTCGCTACCGGCGTCTAGCCCCGTACTCTCTCTCCCCCTTCGAGGGGGAGAGAGCAGGGTGAGGGGGTCAGGGTGAGCCGGCGCGCCGCTACCTCCCCGGTACCACCCACAGGTACAGGGTGTGGCTTCCCTCGTTACTCGTCACCGGCAGCGTCCGCGTCGGCGCCCAGTCCCCCATGTCGAAGCTGTGCGACACGATCCTCGACCCCGGCCGGAGCTCGCGCAGCAGCTTCGGCCGTAGCCGGCGGTTGAGATCGGGGGACAGGTAGAGGGTCACGACCGTGGCGGGCGTCAGATCGGCCTCGAAGAGATCCTGCTGGCGGAAGATCAGCTTGTCGGCCAGCCCGAGACGCCGGGCCCGCTCGGTGCTCTGTGCGACCAGGGCGGGGTCGATCTCGAGGCCGACGCCTCGGGCCCCTCGATCCCTCGCCGCCGCGATCAGGATGCGTCCGTCTCCCGAGCCCAGGTCGTAGACGACGTCG
>WNFL01024814.1_pt1 | contig 20300 bp, 19 predicted proteins | sample 5400361 | NCBI WGS metagenome assembly WNFL01 (sample SAMN13153351, study PRJNA577476) | soil metagenome | isolation source: 40 cm soil on Douglas fir-dominated hillslope | place: USA:California | collected 2013-09-17
GGAGCGCCAATGGCATACTCCCGGCCCTTCCATACGATTCTTCCATTGACATGGCTCCGGTAGGACGCCCACAGCACGGCCACGTACAGCGCCACGGCGGGCACATAATAAAAGATGAAGGAAAAGGGGTATTGGTTACGAACAAGCTCAAGGCCGTAGCTGGTTTGGCGGGCGATAAACAGGAGAACTCCCAGGAAAATCAGAAAAGGATACTTCAGTCCGAGGACGATCAGCAGAAACGGAATCCAAGGAAGGTTGGACTCCAACTCGCGAATAAGCGCCCACGGGGTGCCGCCAATCAGCCGGTATAGATTTTTTTTCCAGCCCTGCCACATGTCATCAAACGATCGGTACATCCGCACGCGAACGATACCCTTGCCGGAGCCAAACCAGATGCGATGACCCGCGGTCTTGACGCGCATGGCGATGGCCACGTCTTCGAGAACTTCGCCGGCGACACTAGCATGCCCGCCGATGGCGTCATGAACGTCGCGGCGGATCATCAGGAATTGGCCGTTTGCGGCAGCGGCTTTTGATTTTGGGTCATTCACGGCATCGTAGGAGAAGAATTTCGCGAGCCGCAAATAGACATAGGGGACGAGCGCTTTCTCGTACCACTCTTCGGTGACTTGCTCCGGAGAAAAAGAAACCAAGGCGGTTTCGCGCTCCTTAGCGATTTGCAGGGCGCGGGCAGCGGAGCCCGGCTGATGCTCCGCATCGGCATCCGTGAAGAGAAGCCACTCGCCTTTGGCTTGTTGCACGCCAGTCCAGAGGGCGTGGTTCTTGCCCACCCAGCCATCGGGCAATCCGCCTGTCTGCAACAATCGCAAGTGGGGATATTTGCCGGTGAGGTTGCGCACGACGCGGGCAGTTCCATCGGTGGATTGATCATCCACGACTACAATTTCAGAAATTCCCGGCTGGCACGCCAACGATTCGATGCACGTGGCGATGACCGACTCCTCATTTCGCGCGGGGATGATGGCAGAGACAGTATCCGGCGTAGACGTCGGAGTGAAGGCGCCGTGTGGTGAAGTGTTCTGTTCCGCGGTTGGCATTGTGTATTGGATGCGGAAGAGGCGTTTCGCGACCCACGTTGATTCAGTTAGTATAACAGTTGAATGGGCATCCTCAGAAAATTAGCGGCCTGGGGCGCACTGGCGGCTGCGCTGGGGGTTGTGTTGCTTTTCGCGATGCCAAGTTACCGCCAGGGCGAAGCCACTGGAGATCGCAGGGAAGCCCGGACATTTGACCGATTTGAAGGGCAAGGTCGTGATACTGAATTTCTGGGCCACATGGTGCCCACCATGCGTCGAAGAAACCCCCGCCCTCAATCGTTTGCAAAAATACATCGAGTCGCGGAACGGCGTTATTCTCGGCGTTGCCGCCGACGAGGACCCCGCGGCCTATGAAAAATTTCTCCACGAGCAAGGGGTAATCTTCCAGACCTACCGCGATCCGTCTACGAAGGACAATCACTCTCCGATTGCTCGGGAGTACGGCACGTCGATGTATCCGGAGACATACGTGATTGACCGTCACGGGAAGATCGCGCGCAAGTTCATCGGCTTCCAGCAGTGGGACTCGCCGGACATGCTGGCGTATTTCGATTCCATCCTCTGACAAATCTGAAACGATCTTGAACATTTGGGTCTTTCCTGCGATCAGCGCCCGCGTGTTCAGTCGCTCTGACTGAATACTTGTCTTCCTGCATAACAGAGCCTATACTCTGCACAACTCTCCCTACTCAGTTTGTCTGCACAATGGAGGTTCTCGATGTTTGGTCTTCCCATCCTGGAAGTGGCCATCGGCCTGAGTTTTGTCTATTTGCTTCTGTCTCTAATCTGCACGACGCTGAACGAAACGATAGCGGGATTGACGGGCAGGCGCGCAGACCTATTGGAAAAGGGAATCAGCTCTCTGCTGGGAGACGATCCTGATCTAAAGAAAAAACTCTTCGACCACCCACTTATCGGGTCGTTCGAGCAGACGAAAAATGACAGGCCGTCCTATCTTCCGGCATCGAAATTTGCGCTGGCCTTGATGGATATCGTTACGGGCGACAAGGGCGCCGCGAACGACGCAGGGGCCCTTCGTGAGGGTATTAAGACCGTCCTGAAGCCTGCGCTACGGACATCGCTTTTGGCTGTGCTGGCAGACTCGAATACGAAGCTGAAGACAGACCAGGAAAAGATTGAAGCCTGGTATGACGAGGGCATGGACCGCGTGTCCGGGTGGTACAAACGGCACACTCATCTGTGGATTTGGATACTCGCAGCCGTGATAACAATCGGCCTTGACGCTGATTCGGTGCACATCTTCAAGACGCTGTGGACAAATCAAGCGATTCGCACCGCCGTTGTTGAGTCCGCCAAGAGACGTTCGCAAGGAGAACGCCCTGAGGCGCTGATGCCTTTGGTCGTCCACAACAACCAAAACGCTCCAAAGACGGGAACGGCAGTGGCTCCGCACAACAATGATGTACTCACAAAGGAGGAGACCTCCGAGCTGAAGGACCTGCTTGTCGGTTGGAAGGACGCAGCAAAGGAATGGAATGGGAAAACGGGGTGGGAGCTATTCGGATTGATCCTCCTGCACATTCTCGGTTTGTTATTCACCGCCGCCGCGGTGACGCTCGGGGCACCCTTTTGGTTTGACACATTGAATCGCTTCATGAACATTCGCTCCGCAGGACGGGCCCCTGACGAACGCCGCGACAAGAGCAGCCCGGCCCCGGCAACTGTATAGGCAAAGGAGCGAGAGTATGAAATCCAGACGCGTTCCACACTTCCTTACCCTTCCAATGCTTCTGTTCATCGCGCCACTCGCGAATGCCCAAACAATCGTCCTGCAGCGCACCTTCATCGAGAAGTACAAGAACCGCGCGACGATCGACGGCACGTTTATCGTTGATAAAGCGCATCCGCGTCCAAATTCATCTGCCAATGATGGCGATCTCCACGCCGCGGGACGCTCAATAGATGTCGGGCTGCCAATGGTCGCGGAGGTCATGAATGCCGCGGGAACATCGCAGGCCGACGTCGTGCGCGCCATTCACGCCAATCAAGGGAACGCGACGGCCGTGCCGATCTCAGGAGTCTGGCGAATCTGGTTCGAACACCCTTCAAGGCAGCCGCAGATTCAGTTCGACGACGTGCCTCCGGCGGGAAACACCAACCCCGACCATTGTTTCGAAATCCATCCCATTACCGCTTACGCCGGGAAGCCCATTCTGCAATCTCTTCAGGAAATCAACGGCTTCACGCCAAAGGATGCGGAATCTGCGTTTGGCCGCTACGAAAAGCTTTCGGCAAGTCTGGAGATTGATGATCAGACGGTCACCATCACCTCGAAACAAGTGGGATTCAACTACGTGAAGTTTATTGCACAGCTGGCGGGCAAGCCCGACAGCCTGGATAACAACGATGCGGGAACATTGGATGGGCAAGTCGTGCTGGCTAACGTATTCGACAATGCCGGAGACGCAGTGCTCGTGAACAACGTACGGTTGATATTCATTGCCGGAACCGGACCCGCACAGGCGCTGACGAATTCGCTCGATGGCGCCACACTCGAGTTGCTGGCGCTTCCCCGGCTGGACTTAAATGCCATCTCGACCTTTATCGACGCGGGAGGTTCGGGCAGCGTGGTCCGGAAACTTCCCTACGAGATGATCGTAGTGGGAGCAAAAAACGTGGACGGCACGCCATAGCAGCCGGCGATCGTGAAAGGCTTCTCAAGGAATTGCTTGAAGATGGATTCGCACGTGCTGGCAGGAGTAGCTTTGTCCGCCGGGGGGTCTAGAGCGCCTGCTTGCGAAGACGCAGAGCATTGGCGATGACGGAGACGGAGCTGAAGCTCATCGCCGCGCTGGCGAGCATGGGGCTCAGCAGCCAGCCGAAAATCGGATAGAAAACTCCAGCAGCGATCGGAATTCCGATCACGTTATAAAGAAAAGCGAACGCCAGGTTTTGCTTGATGTTGCGAATCGTGGCGCGGCTCAATTTTCGCGCGCGAACGATGCCGCGAAGATCGCCCTTCAGAAGGATGATGCCGGCGTTTTCAATCGCCACATCCGTGCCGGTGCCCATAGCGATGCCGACATCCGCGGCAGCCAGCGCTGGAGCGTCATTGATGCCATCGCCGGCCATCGCGACAATGCGGCCTTGACCGCGCAGGCGTTTGATAACTTCGCCTTTTTGTTGAGGCCGCACTTCGGCTTCGACTTCGTCGATGCCAAGTTGACGGGCCACCGTTGTGGCGGCATCCCGCCGGTCACCCGTGAGCATCACAATGCGCATGCCTTCAGCGCGCAATGCGCGAATCGCTTCCGGTGTGGATTCCTTCACCATATCTATTAGTGTGAGCAACCCTGCGAAGATTCCATCGATGCCAACACACACGATGGACGAAGACGCGAGGCCCTCCACGCCAAACCCGCCGTACATGTGCGAAGGAGCGGCCGCACGAACGTTCTGGTCTTCTAGAAACCGGCCTGTTCCAACTACGACCAAATGGTCCAAAACGCGGCCCTTTACGCCGCCTCCGGGAAACGCCTGAAAATCGGTGACGGCGACGAGTTCCAAGCCTTTTTCTCTCGCGCGGTGAACGATTGCGCGGGCTGTCGGATGCTCACTTACGCTCTCGACGCTTGCGGTTAACGAGAGCAAGCGATCCTCAGATAGGCCACTCTCTGAAACAACAGTTATCGTGGCGACCATGGGCCTTCCCTCGGTGAGAGTGCCGGTTTTGTCTACGACAAGGGTGTCAACTTTGGCTAGCGTCTCAAGAGCTTCGGCATTGCGCACAAGCACACCCGCATGCGCGCCGCGGCCAACGGCGACCATGATGGACATCGGCGTTGCGAGACCGAGGGCGCAAGGGCAAGCGATGATCAGAACGGAAACTGCGGCGACCAAACCATGCGCGAAGCGAGGCTCGGGGCCAAAGAGGGACCAGCCAAAGAAGGAAAGAATGGCGGCAGCCACCACTGCCGGGACGAAATAGCCAGAAACTTTGTCGGCGAGGCGCTGAAGCGGCGCGCGGCTGCGCTGGGCTTCGGTGACGAGCCTCACAATTTGCGCGAGCATGGTCTCGCTGCCGACGCGCTCGGCCTCCATCATGAAGCTGCCGCTGGTGTTCAGCGTTCCACCCGTGACTTTGTCACCTGCGGCCTTTTCGACCGGCATGGGCTCGCCAGTCAACATCGATTCGTCAACGGCACTGGCGCCATCGCGGATTGTTCCGTCGACAGGAACACGCTCGCCGGGGCGGACGCGGAGGCGGTCGCCGGGCTTTACCTGATCGAGCGGAACGTCCTTTTCGGCTCCGGCGGAATCGGACAAGTGCGCTTGCTGCGGCGCGAGATTCAATAGCGCGCGAATGGCGCCGCTGGTGCTCTGCCTGGAACGCAATTCCAAAACTTGCCCTAGAAGGACCAGCGTCGTGATCACCGCGGCCGCCTCGAAATAAACGGGCGCGGCGCGGTCCATTCCACGAAAGGAAGTTGGAAAGACTTGCGGGAAGAAGGCAGCGAGAACGCTGTCAAGATACGCGGCGCCGGTGCCCAGTCCAATCAGCGTGAACATGTTCGGGCTGCGATGGATGAGGGAGGACCAGAAGCGTTCGAAAAAGGGCCAGCCACCCCAGAGGACGACAGGCGTGGAAAGCAGAAATTCAATTCCGTTTCTGACGGCAGGCGTCAGATGCAGGCCGAAGGATTCGCCAAACATGGAAAGAAGAAGAACCGGGAGCGATAACGCCGCGCTCACCCAAAAACGCAAACGCATGGAATCGTATTCGGGGTCGGCTTCGACTTCCGCGAAAACGTCCATCGGCTCCAGCGCCATGCCGCAGATGGGGCAACTGCCCGGACCAAATCGGATGATCCGCGGATGCATCGGACACGTGTAACGAACGTTTTTTCCATCCGTCGGCGGGCGTAATGCCGCGACTTCAGAATGTTGCATCGCGCCGTGTTCCGAAGACGCCAGACCGTGGCCCATTCCAGCGGTTCCGGGAGCAGCAAGAAATTTTTCGGGCTCGCGGGAAAACCGTTTGGAACAATGTTTCGAGCAAAAGTAGTACGTTTTTCTCGCGTGTTCGACTTTGGCGGCCGCTTTCTCTGTTGCAACCATCATTCCGCACACAGGATCTTTGTGCATGGATTGCCCTTGCAAAATTGGAAGTGGCGTTCTGCTTGCATCCTGCGAACTCATTCGTGATCTCCCCTTCTTCCGGCCCCGCTATCGCAAATGCGCGTAGATCAGTTCGAGCAATTCGTCGTACATAGCTTCGGTCTGGTCTTTTTTCCCGCTTCGCAGCGCCTTGGCGGCGCAGTGATGCAAGTGATTCTTCATCAGGTTGCGCGCCACTCCGCGCAACGCCTCCTGCACGGAAGCCACCTGCGTGATAATGTCGGCGCAATAGCGGTCGTCTTCCACCATTTTTTGCAAGCCGCGCACCTGGCCTTCGATGCGGCGGAGACGGTTCTGATTGGCCTCTTTCAGAAGTGGATCGACGCCGACTGCTTTGCGTCCGCCGGACGCGCCATCGCAGGCGCAATTGGCCAGAGATGTGCGGCCACGCTCTCTCGAAATCGTGCCCCTATGCCTGGCAGTCTTCGCGGTCATGATACCCTCCACCCCTATTTATACCCCCTGCCCCTATCTGCTGTCAAGCGCTCGCGGGGCCGGCGCACCGGCAGCTCGCCGTGGGCTGCTATAATGCCTGCATGACTCTCGTTGACGTTACCTACGAATTGCAGTCGCCGCTCACGGAAGACCAATTGCGGCATCTCGGCCAATTCGCGAACACTTACGGCCTGCGCAGCTTTCGCCTTGACGAATCGAAGAAGCAATTGTCGTTTGAATACGACGCTTCACGCCTCCGCGAAACGCAGGTGGCGCACGTGCTGGGCCAGGCGCGCATCGCCCTCGCCCGCAGAGTGAATTAGGTTTGAGCTTGGACTTTTAGGTGCCTCGGCAGGATTGCAAAAAAAGGGGCCCCCGCTTGGGATCGGGGACCCTAGAAGGCGCGTTTCAATTGCTGGCGTCGTTTTCACACCAGCGCGTGGGGTCATCCATCCTAGCTTCCCTCTCAGAGGCAGGTGGGAACGATCTGTAAAAAGTGACAAGCAAGCCCCTTCCCCCTCGCTTGTCTCTTCTCACATTTCGTCATTTGAAACGCGCCTACGCCATCTGCTAATGCACGGCTTCCGCCACTGTAGGGTTCGGTCTTTGATTGAATAAGCATTTTAATATGTTGAGTTTAGCTTCTGCGACGGCTAATTCACCATGGGCCAAATCCGCACGCCTATTTCAATTCGGAACTGTCTGCATACTGAATCGGGAAACATGCCAACCCGTTCGGGCGCTTCGGCCACCTGGTTCCAGGACCCGGGTAACAAAATTTTCGAACTCCGTGGGCTATCGGTTTTTTTCTGGGCTCTGCGCAAAATACGCTCGTGCTTCTTCTCTTCGACAAGGCCACCTCTTGGCAGCATGACCTCTGCCGACTCTCCGTCCTGGCCGCCATTTTCCTGGCCTGCTCATTCACGCTCCTCGCGGATACCCCGGGGTTGCTGCGCACTGTTCCAGCAGGCGGCTGCTTCTGCCACTGCTCGGAATCGCACCGGCGAGGCGGATGCGTGAAGCTGTGCGACTCGAAGCGACATGCTTCGCGCTGGTGGGCCATTAAATGCGCGAAACCCCACATGCAGACACCGAAAACCAATTCACACGCCGGCCCGAGATTCCCGCACCCCGGCCGTTCTGAGCATGCCCAACTCCATCGCTAGTCGAAGGTTTTTAGTTTTTAATTTCTGGTTCGGCTACGGGTCTTTCAGCAGGAGTTGCTTGTCTTGACTGCCAAAGGTTAAGGAGCTTTGGCTCCTACAGGCGCCGGCGTTGTGCGCCTGCCGTCTGAATGCGATTCGCCCAGAAGTCTTGCCAAAATCTCAGGGATTTCGAAAATGGCGCGGTTTTCCAGAGCCGCCACATTCCTTCGAAACGCGGCAAGCGCCGCGGGATCGAGCATCTGATTCACTCCTTGCACCACCTGTTCGAAACCATTCAACACAATGCCGACGCCCTTTTCCTTGACCCACTCGGCGTTGTACCGTTCCTGCGGAAGCGTCCAGGCGTTGCACTCGATTAGCACCGGCAGTTTTCGGACCATGGCTTCCGCAATGCTGCCCGGGCCGGGCTTGCCGATCAGAAAATCCGCCGCGCGCATCAACCGATGCACTTCTTTGGTAAAACCGACAACGTGCGTCGGCATCTTCCACTGGCGAGAGCGCAATCTCCCCGCCAGTTCTTCGTTGCGACCGCAAATCAAGATCAATTGCAGCGGCAGTCCAGCCGCATCCAGTTTTTCCGTGATGTCGTACATCACTTTCGAGCCATGACCGCCAAAGAGCACGATGGCTGTCGGCAGATCCTCCCGCAACCCCATTTCCCTGCGAAGCGCTACGGGATCTGAATCGTCTTGCACATAAAAATCCGGGCGCAAAATCATTCCCGACGTCAGAAAAACGTGCGCTTCGTCGTGGCCCATCGCACGAGCTTGGTCGGCGGCTTTTTCCGTGCCAGCGATGACGTACTGATCCTTGATCGGTTCAATCCAGAATCGCGGCGGAAAGTCTGCCAGATCTGTGATGATGGTGACAAATGGCCGGCCGGGATAAGCCTTCGTCCAGCTTTCGCAAATCTGGCGGTTGAAATGCGGGATAACGGAGATAAGCAGGTCCGCGGGCTTTTCGCGCCAAAACTGCTCCAGTAGACTGACCAGCGGCCGGTGAAACAGGCGGATTGCTGCCTGGAGGACGCGCAGGAGGTACGTACTCCCCAGAGTCCAGCCGTTCTGTAGCAGGATGTTGTATTGTTGCTGGATGCGGATGCCTGTAAGTTTCCGCAAAACGTCCAAACGGTCCGTAAGGTCTTGGAACTGAATAAGTTCTATCTGCCAGTCGCGACTTTGTTGAGAAATGACCGTCTGCAAAGCGACGGCGGCGTTGCGATGCCCTCCTCCGCCATCATGAAAGACGACGTGAATTCTTTTCATTGGCAGGATTGTGCCACAAACCGAGGGGAACTTGCGAGAGCACGCTCCATGCCATGTGGATAAGTGAATAACCTATTTGTGTTCAATGAGTTCCATGGGCACATTCACGGAGATTTCGCCACGTCTTTACAGGCTGTTCATATCGAGGGAAGAAAATTAGAACATGCGCTGCGACCTTCACGTTCACTCGATCGCATCCGGAATGTTCACCGCTCCCGGGCTAAATCGCATTTGCCGGGAGTCCTATACCGAACCCGCCGAAGTCCATGACCGGCTGAAGCGGATGGGCATGTCCATCGTAACGCTAACCGACCATGACTCCATCGACGGGGCGGAGGCCTTGCGGCGCCACCCGGACTTCTTCCTCAGCGAGGAGGTCACCGTTCGAATGCCCAGCGGGACGGAGATGCACATGGGCGTCTATGGCATCACGGAACGTGATCATGCTGAAATTCAGCGCCGTAGAAGCGATTTTATTGCGCTACTGATGTACCTCACCGAGCGTAAACTGTTTTTCAGCGCCAACCACGTTTTCTCCGGGCTGACCGGCCACCGCGAAGCGGAAGATTTTCACTGGTTTGCGTCCTACGTGCCGGCGTTTGAAACGCGCAATGGGCAAATGCGGACGGAGGCGAATGAGAGTGCCGCGCGGCTGGCGGCGCGAGAAGGAAAAATCGCGATTGCCGGCAGCGATTCTCACACGATCGCCGGGGTCGGACATACGTATACGGAAGTGCCAGGGGCGCGAACCGTGGATGAATTTTTCGCCGGGTTGCGGACAGGCCGCGGACGAATTCAGGGCCTGCATGGAAGTTACGGCAAACTTACGGCAGACGTTTTCAGCATTGTGCGATCACTCTTCTGGGACAAGCCGTGGACGCTGGCAATGTCGCCGTTCGCGCTGCTGGTACCCGCATTTACGGTCGGACACTGGTTGAACGAAATTCGTTTTTGCCGAAAATGGACCGCGGTGCTCGAGCACGGCGAGAAGCGCAAGCGGATGCTGTGGGATTTGGATTCGAACTTCGAGGCCAACTGGGCAAGTTGAGATGAGTGGTGCATGAGCCCTCCAATTCGTCGCTGCAAGCGCAGAGAAAGACATTGCACGCGCGTGCAATCTGCCTCCGAGAAATCTTTCTCGCCTATATGTGCATCTTTCTTATTGAGAGTGCATGTGTGTTTCCGGCTGTGTGGGTGAGGTGAAGCGATGGCCGTCGCACGCGACCTCTGGGGATACATCGACCGCCGCGATCGCCGGCTGATGCGGCGCATGAATCGCTGGCGCGCGCCGCGCTGGTTCCGCATCTGGATGATCGCCGCGACGCGGATGGGCGATGGCTGGATCTGGTACGGCCTGGGCTTGATGCTGCTTGCGTACGGGGGACCGCAGCGTTTTTCCGCCGTCGGGGCTGCAGGGTCCGCGGCAGTTCTGGGGATTTTTGTATTCAAAGCGCTGAAAAGATTGAGCCAGCGGCCGCGGCCTTGCCAGATCGAGCCGCACTAGATCGAGCCGCACTGCTGGTCAAAGGTGTTGCCTCCGGACATATTTTCGTTTCCATCGGGCCACACGATGACGGCATTTTCCATCGCGCTGGTCGTCAGCTACTTTTATCCTTCGCTGGAAGGCGTGCTTTTTTTCCTGGCGCTGAGCATTGCGGTGTCCCGCATCGTGCTGGGCATGCACTTTCTGAGTGATGTGCTTGCCGGCGTGGTAATGGGCGTCGCCCTAGGCTGCGCTTCGATCACCGCATTCGCCTCACTTGGCCTCATCTAAACAGCCTCTCACAGATTCGGCGTCGGCAAGAATGTCTTTCACACATTTGCTTGCCGTGTGAACAATTTGAAATAGGCGAAACGATTCATCACATAGTGATCGTTTGAAGACCCCGGCCAGGAGTTATTCGCGGTATATTGGGGCAGATGGCCGAAGCCGCCCAAGCGTCTCCAAGTGTTGAGAGCTGTCAGCAATCTCATTCCTATCCGGTCTTCCTACTTCAAGTTTCGCGGCCCGGGCTGTGGAGCACCACGGCGATGTTTTACCTTATGCCGCCCGGGCATGCGGACATTCTTCATTCCGGAAAACTCTGGCTGGGATTGTTTTTCGTGCTGTTTCCGCTCGGGTTTCTGCTCTACGGCGTCAATGACATCGTGGACGCCGAAAACGATTCGCTGAATCCGCGCAAAGGAACGTTCATGTTCGGTTCACGCGGCGCGCGCGAACAACTGGCGGCCCTGAAATGGCAGATTCCCGCGGTGCAAGTGCCGTTCGTCGCGGCTTTCTATTATTTTGTCGGGCCGCGCATTCTGTGGTGGTATGCCCTGTTGCTACTGGCCGTTGGACTCTACAACGCTCCGGGCATTGGATGGAAAGGCCGCCCGCCATTTGACGTGTTGATCCAGGCCAGCTATCTGCTCATTTTCGTGTTGAGCAGCTGGCTGAATCAGGCCGCGCAACTTCCCTGGCAGACTTTCTTGTTTGGGGCAATGTTTGCGATGCACTCTCACATTTTCGGTGAAGTAATGGACATCGAGCCCGACCGGTTGAGCGGGCGGCGAACAACGGCAACCGTGATTGGGAGAGTGCGCGCCAAATTCCTGATTGCTGCGTTTCTGTTCGTTGAGACTGGTCTAGTGCAAATCTGTTTTCGAGACTGGATCATCACGAGCTTCCTGGCCATGGGCGCGCTCTGGTTTTTGATTGATGCGACTCTGCTTTGGAGAGACCGCGCTTATAGTCCCAGAGAAATGCGGCTCTTCTTGTGGGGTTGGAACGCGGCCGCGCTGCTGGGAATGTTCTGGAATTGGACCCACGGCACGCTGACGCACGTGGTTGCGGGCGCGAGACTCTTGCCGTGAGCCGGAAATGCCTGCTGGAAATCAGTGTTGAAAGTCTTGAGGCGGCGCTGGCCGCGGAACGCGGAGGCGCGGACCGCATCGAACTCTGCGGAAATCTATCCATCGGCGGAGTTACGCCGGACGCGGAGCTCCTTCCCGCGGTGCGAAGGCAAGTCCGCGTTCCCATTTTTTCCATGGTCCGGCCGCGCGCGGGAGACTTCGTATATTTGGGCGCCGAATTTTCAGAGATGAGGCGCGCGATCGCCGACGCCAAAGAATGTGGAATGGACGGCATCGTACTGGGTGTGTTGACGAAAGAGCATCGGATCGACGTTGAGCGAACCAGGCAGCTCGTTGAGTTTGCGAAGCCGCTGCCGGTGACGTATCACCGTGCGTTCGACGAGGCAGCCGATTTGCACCAGGCGCTCGAAGATGTGATTCAAAGCGGCGGGAAAAGGATACTGACGTCAGGCGGCGCGAAAAGCGCCCTGGATGGGGCGGCAGTGCTGGCCAAACTTATTGAGGCCGCAGGGGAGCGGATCGTCATTGTGCCGGGTGCAGGAATCACCGCGCACAATATCGAGCAGGTGGCGCAACAAACAGGAGCGCGTGAGTTTCACTCAGGCTTGAGCGCGGTTCTTCCGTATGGCAGCAGCGAGTACACGAAGTTTAAAGAGGAAGTGCGCAAATTGGCAGACCGAATTGGGCAAATCAGGCTACCCGGATCACTTCGGAAGTGAAAGTGCCGATTCTTACCCCCTACGCCCATGTTTTTCATCAAGTGTTCATTCTAAAGGGAGTTAAAGCCCTTTATTTTGAAACACTTTTGCATGTGCTCATTCTAAAGGGACTTACGTTGCACTAGAATTGTGCAAGAATGCAGGGAAGGATGGCTGCTCCCGGCACAAAGGTCAGTTACAAATAAAAAAAAGCGGCACACTAGCCGCCGCATAAAGATATTCTGCATTCTTACCTGGTAAGTACCATAGCAAAAGGACTATGGGGAGTCAAAAGGTTTCTGCGACAGATGGAGGGTCAGTTTCCGAGTTGCCGACGATACGGTCGGAATGCACGGAGTCGAGTGTATACTCGCACGCAATGCCGAAAATCGCTGAGGACTGCCGCCCTTAACTCGTGCCATGCACATGATCCCAGCAATTCCGGACGTTGGCGTACGAACACGGCGACGAATCGCCTGGCGGCTGCTGCCGTTCGTTTTCCTACTCTATCTGGTTGCATACCTGGACCGTGCCAACGTGTCTTTCGCGGCCTTGAAAATGAATCTTGATCTAGGGTTCAGTGATCGAATTTACGGTCTGGGAGTGGCGATGTTCTTCGTCGGCTACGTCCTGTTCGAAGTGCCAGGCGCCATTATCGTCGAGCGCTGGAGCGCAAGAAAATGGACCGCGCGAATCATGATTTCCTGGGGACTGGCAACTATCCTTTCCGGTTTGGTGCGCAGCCCCGGACAGTTCTATGCGGCCCGTTTTTTTCTGGGGATGGCAGAGGCAAGTTTTTTCCCAGGAATGATCGTTTACCTGACGCATTGGATCCGGCTATCAGAACGAGGAAGAGCCGTTGCTATCTTGTACGCCGCAATCCCTTCGTCGGCCATCATAGGGGCGCCGCTGGCCGGGTGGCTGTTGGGAATCGGCTGGCACGGTATGGCCGGGTGGCGTTGGCTTTTTGTTCTGGAAGGTGTTCCCGCTATCGTTTTGGGAATTGTCACGCTTTTTTATCTGACGGATTGGCCGAGAGAAGCAACGTGGCTGGCCAGGGATGAACGAGAGTGGATAACGCGCGAGATGGAATTGGAAAAGCAGGCGAAGAAGGAAACCGCACACTACACCATCTGGAAAGCATTTCGCGACCGGCGCGTTCTATTGCTCCTGTTTCCCTACCTGCTGGCCAACACAAGTAATGCGTCTGTTGTCTTCTGGTTGCCGACGTTCATTAAGCGCCTTTCAGGGCTTCCCAATAGCAAGGTAGCATTTCTTGTTCTATTTCCGGCCGTCGTAGGTCTATTCGGACTTCTCATCAATGGATGGCATTCCGACAAAACCGGCGAGCGACGCTGGCACACCGCAATCCCTTTAATATGCGTGGGCATTTCATATTTGCTGCTGATTCCCGCGAGCGCGCATTTTCCACTGGCCATGACCCTAATTGCTGTGGGTGGCGGCTTCGTCTTCGCTTACTACCCGGCGTTCTGGTCCATGCCCACGATGATTGTGAGCGAATCGGCAGCGGCCGCGACCTTTGGTCTAATCAACTCCGTCGGGCATGCCGGCGGTTTTTTCGGGCCTTACATCGTCGGTGATTTGAGCACGCGGACGGGTAGCGTTCTGCCGGGCTTCGCGTTCATCGCTTGCTGCTACTTGCTGGCTGCCTTTTTCGTTTCGCGACTGAACGTTCAAAGTTCGGTACGCGAGCCCGCGATGCCGGTGCCACATCCCCGTGCTTCCGCAATGGATTGACGAGGTGCAAATGGCCGTTCCTGTAGAACCCGAGGGCCGGGGCTATGACAAACTTTATGAAGAGTTTGATTCGCCCTTGGGGCAGCAACTCAGGCGCGAAGCCTACGGAGAAGACATCGGCCAGCACTCGTGGGTGACCGCCGATGAACTCCAAGAAGACATTTCCCTGCTCAAACTGTCGCGGGGAAGCCGGATCCTCGATCTCGGTTGTGGCCCAGGAGGGCCGCTGACCTTCGTTGTAGGTCATGTCGGGTGTCAGGGTAGCGGCATCGACGTGAGCGCGAAGGCAATCGCTGCGGGGCGCTCCCGTGCTGCTTCTCTTGGTCTAGACGGGCTCGTGAAGCTTCGCGAAGCCAACTTGAATGAGCCGATACCATTCGCGAGCGGCTCCTTTGATGTGGTCATGTCATTGGACGTAATTCTTCATCTTCGCGACCGCCTGTCTGTGTTCCGAGAAGTTGCACGAGTCCTCATTCCTGCAGGAAAGTTCCTGTTTACAGATGCCGGAGTCATTACCAGTGCAATTTCCGATGAGGAGATTCGATTGAGAGCCGTGCATGGACATACGCAATTTGTGCCCGCGGGCTTCAACGAAAACATGCTGGGACTTGCTGGGTTTCGGGTGATTGATCGCAAAGACCGGACTAGAAGTCTGTTGAGGACTGCCACTGGGCGGCTAAGTGCTAGGCTAGGCCATCGGCAGAAGCTTGAACAGCTTGAAGGTAGTAGCTACTTTGAGCGACAACAGCGGTATCTCGAAACTGTAATAGATCTCTCGCAACGAGGCGCAGTGTCAAGATTGATGTACCTAGCTGAATCTCGTGCGGAATAGCCGTGTCACGCGACGGTGTGACTTATCAAGACTCAGTCAGTGGACACTTGGGCGGCGATGCGGTTCCAAGAGCGTGCTGGTTACTGGGCGTGGTAAAAGCTATCAGGTAGCATTTCCAGGCAGGGAGCTTCCGAGGCATGGAGGAATGTATGGGATCGGATGATTCGCTCAACGAAAAGCCTGATTGGCGACGGCATGGCTTGCGAATCATCCGCGCCGGCGAATTGGACAGCAACACACCGCAGACTCCGGGAATGGAGCGTGCTGAAGCTATTTCCCGAGCTCGCGTTGGGGCGCAAAAACTTTGGGCCGGGACAGTGTTCGTGCATCCGAATGCCAAGACCGGGCCGCACCATCACGGAGAACTTGAGACGGTGATTTATATTGTACGCGGTCGGGCGCGCTTTCGGTGGGGAGAGCGATTGGAGTTTGTGGATGAGGCCGGTCCTGGAGACTTCGTGTACGTGCCGCCCTATGTGCCGCACCAGGAACTAAACGCGAAAAAGGACGAGCCCGTGGAAGCGGTGATCGTGCGTAGCGGGCAGGAGCCGGTAGTGGTGAATCTGGAGATTCCAAGTCCGGAGGAAGACCCTACTACTCCGCAGTCGGATCCCTTTCATTCGGCTCCCGGCAAAGTTTGAGAGCAGCCATTTTGCTTCGCCATCTGCGCGAGCCACCAGCTCTTGGCAAGCTGGGACGCCGCCTGGGTCTCAGTGTCCGGTAATCCGACGACCATGGACGGGCGGCGCGCCATTTCGTGTAAGAATGGCGAGTCACGGGGCGCGCGGTGTACACCTGTTTTTGCCAGCGTGGTATAAATTTTTTGCGGCAGCCTGGAGTTATGCTTCTGTCCAAGGAGAAGCCGATGCGAGCAAAGCAAGTCGTCTCATTCACCGTGATTTGTATGGCCTTGTTCTGGATAACGGCTGGAAAGGCGCAAGTGGCGCGGCAAAAGGCGCCAATGCGCCTCTACAACACGGCCAAGCAGAAACTCATGGAAGGCAAGCAGATTGTCGGCTCCACGGTTTTCTCTCCCGACCCGAACATTTATTGCGCAATGGCGAACGCTGGTTACGATTATTTGTGGATCGAGATGCAGCACAGCCCCCTTACCTATGAGGACGTGGCCAGAATGATTTGGGCGTGCAGGGGGGCTCCGGCGATGCCTTTTATTCGCGTCCCGGACGCGACGGAGAGCGATATCCAGAAAGCGACGGACATTGGCGCGGTGGGGATTATCGTTCCGACGGTCGACACGGTCGAGAAGGCTCAGGCAGCGGTGAAGTGGTCCAAGTATCCGCCTGAGGGGCGGCGCAGCCAAGGCAACGGCCAGTACGGAGCTTTGTGGGGAAATGACTACCGTGAGACCGCCAATGAAAATATGGTGGTGGTGATCATGATTGAAACCCCGATCGGCGTCGAGAACGCCGAGAAGATCGCGTCCGTTCCCGGGATCGATGTGATCTTCGCCGCCAGTACCGACCTGGGGAATTTTTCCGGACACCGGCAGGGCGACAGGGAGTACGAAGCCCTGGTCACAAGGATCCACGATGTGACCTTGCAGCACGGGATCAGGCTGGGAGGACCTCAGGCTTGGAAGGATCGCCCGGGGTTCACCTTTTTCCAGGGGCCCGGCGAAACCCAGCTAATCCAGTCCGGAGCGCGGGTGAACCTCGGCCCGCAGGGGGGCGCACAGCCGAAAGTGGCTCCGATCGAAGGCGCTACGCCGCATTAGTCGCGGTCGGTATTGCCTGATAGACGAATGCCAGATTCCGATGCGGAATGGCCTAGGCTTTTTGGGCCTGGCGGCGGAGGAAGGTCGGCACGTCCAGATCGTCGGACTGAACATCCTGGCTGACTTCGCGGACGTTCTGCTGGACTTGGTGGACGACGTTTGGCAAAGCCTGCTGGACGGGCATGTCTGGAATTTCGCGGCCGGCTTTCCAGGTCTTCGGCAAGAAGGATTGCTTCTGGTGAATGTTTTTCTTGTTGGCGTCCTTGAAGCCCGCGGCAATGACGGTGATCTTCACGGAGTCCTTCATGTTGTCATCCTGCACGGCGCCGAAAATAATGTTGGCATTTTCGTGCGCGGCCTTTTGAATGACGCTCGAAGCTTCGTGAACTTCATGGAGCGTGAGGCTCGAGCTGCCGGAAATGTTGATGAGGATGCCCTGCGCGCCCTGAATGGAATTGTCCTCGAGAAGCGGGCTGGCGATGGCGCGGTTGGCGGCGTCCACGGCGCGGTTCGTGCCAGTGGCCACGGCAGTGCCCATCACGGCGTAGCCCTGGCCGTGCATGATGGCTTTCACGTCGGCAAAGTCGCGATTGATAATGCCGGGCACGGTGATGATGTCCGAAATGCCCTGCACCGCCTGGCGAAGGATGTCATCGGCAATGCGGAAGGCGTCAAAGAAGCTCGTGCCACGCTCGACGGTGTCCATCAAGCGCTCGTTGGGGATGACGATGACGGTGTCAACAGCGCCAATGAGTTCCTGAAGGGCCTGCTCGGCCTGCATCATGCGGCGCTTGCCTTCAAAGGCGAAGGGCTTCGTGACGACGGCGACGCTCAAGGCGCCTAATTCGCTGGCGAGCGAAGCGACCACGGGAGCGGCGCCGCTTCCGGTGCCTCCGCCGAGGCCGGCGGTAATGAAAATCATGTCCGAGCCTTCGAGCGCTTCGATGATTTTTTCGGTGTCTTCGAGCGCGGCCTTGCGGCCGACCTCGGGATTGGCGCCGGCCCCGAGTCCCTTGGTGAGCTTCGCGCCAAGTTGCAGCTTCACCGGCGCCTGCGACAACTTGAGCGCCTGCAAATCGGTGTTGGCGGTGATGAATTCCACGCCTTCGAGCTTGGCGCGAATCATGCGGTTGACCGCGTTGCACCCGCCAAGCTCATTCGGATTCCCCCATCTCTTGTATTCATGTTCCCTCAGTCTTCTCCAGGTTCGCTGGCAGCTCCCGGGCAGGGTTTACGAGGCGCCGGCGAACATGGCTTTTAATTTGGATACCAGATTTCCCGCGCGCTGGGGCGCAGAGCGCCGCGCCTTCGCGCCACACAAAACGAGTCCCACTACGGTTGCATATTCCGGCTGCGCCACCTGTTCCGGCAGATCAGCCAAGCCCTTTGGTTGCGCGACGCGCACCGGCAAATGGAAGGACTGCTCGGTAAGTTCCGGCAGCCCGTGGAGGCGCGCACCGCCGCCCGCCAGGACAAATCCTGCAGGGACCTGGCCATCGAGGCCCGCGCGCTGCAAATCGTCGCGAATCAATGAAAGCAATTCCATGGCTCGCGGCTCGATGATGTCCGTCAACATGTGCGCGAAGATGGTCCGCAGCGGACGGTCGCCGACGCTGGCAATCTCGATCGAGCCGTTTCCCTGCATGAAGGCGGAAGCGGCGCAGCCGTGGCGGCGCTTCAGTCTTTCGGCTTCAGGGATGGGTGTGCGCAAGCCGACGGCCAGGTCATTCGTAAAGTGATCGCCGCCAATCGGAACAGCGCTGCTATGGCGCACCACGCCGCCGCCAAAGACGAGCAATTCCGTGGTGCCGCCGCCGATGTCCAGCAAGCAGCAGCCGAGATCGCGTTCGTCCTGCGTGAGACAGGATTCCGAGGAAGCAAGTGGTTCGAGAACCGTATCGTTGATAAGAATGCCGGCCTTGTTCGCGGCGGTGACGAGATTCTGCGTGGCGGCAACGGAGGAAGTCACCAGATGGACGTTGACTTCCAGGCGCTGGCCGACCATGCCGACGGCGTCGCGTATGCCGTTCTGCGCATCCACCATGAATTCGTGCGGAAGGACGTGGAGGACTTCGCGGTCTTCGGGAAGCGAGATGTTGCGAGCGGCGTCCACGGCGCGGCGCACGTCTTCGCGCTCGATGTCTCGCGGCCGATGTCCAAGGGTGATGCCGCCGCGGCTGTTTACGCCGCGGACGTGGCCGCCGGCGACGCCAATTAGCGCTTCTTCCACCGGCACGTTTGCCACGCTCTCGGCCTCTTCGACGGCGCGGCGAATGGAACTCACCGTGGCGTCAAGATTAACAATCAGGCCCTTGCGCAGCCCCTTGGATTCGGCCGCGCCGAGCGCCAGGAACTTCACGAGTTCGCCTTCGACTTCCGCGATCAAGACGCAAGTTTTCGTGCTGCCGATGTCCAGCCCAACCAAGTATTTGTCTTTCTTCGCCAAGCCGCCGCTCCCGCGATGAAGCTATCTTTTTCTTGCGGTGGTCGTGCCCGCGCTGGTGTCGGGATTCACGACCACTTGCCGCGAATACTGCAAATCAATCGACTGCACACGCCCGGCATTCGCCTGCCACTGCGAAAAATTATCGATCAGCATTTTGTACTTGCCGATGAACTCACTCGCGCCGAAATGAATCGTCACAGCCTGGGAATCGCCGGCGTTCGCAAGGCCGGTCATTACCACGCGCAAATCCTTCGGATTGGAGAGATCGACCTCGCTGACGCGATCGGACGAACCGCCGCGAACGAGATCGACGTCCTTCAGAAATTCCTCACACGTCTGCATGCGTTTTTCGCGCTGGTCACGAGGCAAATCTTCCGAGACGCCGGTGACGATGGGGAAATGCAATTCTTCGCCCCGCGGACGGTCCAGGATGACGCCATGCGCGTCAATCAGCGCCAATTCATTGCCGTTTCGAACAAAGGCAATGGGCGTGCGCTCCGTCAGTTGAATGCGCAGGCGATTTGGCAGGATGCGCTGGACACTGGCGGATTCGACCCAGGGAATTTGCTCTAGCTGGCTCCGCCGGGCGTCCAGAGGGATGCGCAAAACGCTTCGGTTCCGGTCATGGACAAACGGCTGGAGAACCGCTTCGCGGCTGACGATGCGATTGCCGGTGACTTCGATTTGATCCGGCCTCAACAGAAGCATGCTGGGGGAATTCTGGAGAAACTGCGTGCCGTAATACGCCGCAGTCACAACCACAATGCCGCCAAGACTCAGAACGAGAACGCGCCGGTAGAACGGCCAGCCTCGCCCCGTGAACTTTTTGCGGCGGATTTCGACCGGCTTTTGTCGGCGCAGGTAGCGCGGCTCATCCTCGGCAATCAGCTCAGGCCGATAGGCATCGGCTTC
>WNFL01334703.1_pt1 | contig 20295 bp, 20 predicted proteins | sample 5400361 | NCBI WGS metagenome assembly WNFL01 (sample SAMN13153351, study PRJNA577476) | soil metagenome | isolation source: 40 cm soil on Douglas fir-dominated hillslope | place: USA:California | collected 2013-09-17
GACACCAGCATTGCCAAGCTTCTTCAGAGTCAGGGCCTTCGCCTCTTTGACATTGTGCAATTAGGATCTTCCGCATACGGAACTCCTGTCGGGCGCTTTGCCCGCAGTGCATATCTTACTTTTACCCGCGCGTTAGGAACTTTGACCGTCGGGCGAATTAATCTGGCACCACACGTACTTTACCTCTGTCGCAAATCCGATGGCATTAGCAAATGAGCCCCGAAGAACTCACGGCATTCTTTGTAGGTCAAGGGCATAGCGTGGTTAAGACCGCGAGTTGCTCCTGGTATAACGAGTATCGTCAGAAACGCATCTATCAATCGTTTCCGATCCATCGACTGGTAGCGCCAGGGCAGGATGAGATTAAAGAGGTATTCGCAAAGGTTCCCAAGGCTGTGGCTCTACGGTTCATCGGCCCTATTCAGTCAAGAGGGCAAAAGAGTTTCATTTGGGTCTGTCGGCGTCCTTACGAAATTGAGAATCTCAGTGCGAACACTCGGAGCCATGTCCGCAGGGGGCTGAAAAACTGTCAAATTCGATCGATGTCTTTTGAGGATCTGGTGACTCAGGGCTGGGAAGCTCATCGGGACACCGCAAAACGACACGGAGAAGCCGAGCCGTCATCACTGGGTATTGAGGCGAAGTTGGACAACTGTGCGGCCTATGAAGCTTGGGGTGCGTTTGTTGAGGGTCATTTAGCTGCATACATAGTAACCGTGTGGGTGGAGGATTGGGTACACATCCTCATTAACAGATCGGTCAACGCTTATCTGAAGTTTTATCCAAACAATGCTTTGATTTTTTCTGTCGTCAGAGAAATGCTTTCTCGCGAAGGCGTTCAAGCAGTGAGCTATGGTCTGGAACCGCTTATTGCAGCCGACTCACTTGAACGGTTTAAGCTGGCAATGGGATTCGCGAAAGAGCCTGTTTGCCAATGCGTCGTCATGGCCCCTCGGCTCAAGCTGCTCCTTAACCCTGTCACCGCGTGGCCTATTGCGGCATTAGCCAACTGGCTGCCAAAGGTTCCGCGCCTGCAAAAGATCGCCGAACTCTATCGGATTACTCGAAATGGCTGAAGGAAGTCGTTGATTGGTCGTCTATATCTAACGTGATCATTCTGGAGAAATGCGTATGAGAGAATTTCCTCCGACGAGACACCTGGCCGTTGTGACTATCCAAGTATTTCTGGATGTTTCGCTACTCGTGTCCGCCTTCGCCGCCGCCTACCTGCTGCGCTTCGATTTTGTTCTCACGCCCGCAACAGTCCGGGAATTCTCTATCCAAACTCCGCTTGTCGTTTTAGTGCAATTCATTGGGCTAACTATCGTAGGGGCGCGCTCGTCGATTTGGCGATACACCGATTTGGCGCATGCCAAATCGTTTCTGTACGCGGCGCTTGGCTCAATGGCTGTGGTGGCGGTCTTGAGGTTAAGCTTGCCGGCGCCTCATAGCGCTTGGCGGGTACCCCTCTCGGTCAATCTCATCGATGTGCTCTTGGCCTTTGGGGGAGTTTATGGCATCCGCGTGGTGCGCCGTGCCGTGTATGAATACAAGCAGAAGCGGGTGCAAATCAAGAAGCATCATTTCAACGGGAATGGTAAGAACAAGAAGCGACCTGTGCTTTTGATCGGCGCAGGCCGCGCAGGATTGCTGGCCGCCAAAGAGATTGAGGCTCGCGGCGATCTCGATCTGGCAATCAAAGGATTCATCGATGATGATCGGGCCAAGTTGAACAGGTCGGTAATTCAGGGCCAAAAGGTTTTGGGTACCACTAAGGATTTACCACCGCTCGTTCGCTCGCTGGGGATCGATCACGTCGTGATCACTATTGCCCACGCATCGCGGCATCAAATCCACCGCATCGTAAAAATATGCGAAGCCATTCCAGTTAAAGTGAGAATCATTCCCGAGCTCTACGAGATCATTGAAGGCCGGGTCGAGATTAGCCGCATCCGAGACGTTCAGATAGAAGATCTGCTCGGCCGCCAGCAGATACAACTCGACACAGAATCAATCAGCAGGGAACTGGCGGGGAAGACAGTCATGGTTACGGGCGCGGGTGGTTCAATTGGTTCAGAACTGGCCCGCCAGGTGTGGAATTTGCTTTGTTCGATATCGATGGCGAACTGCGGGCCAGCAACCCGACCCAATCAATTGTGCCGCTGGTGGCAGATGTCGGTGACGAATCAAGGATGCGGGCGACCTTCAATCAGTATCGGCCGCAGGTGGTGATTCACTCTGCCGCCCATAAGCACGTGCCGTTAATGGAGGGTAACGCAACTGAGGCAGGCCAGAACAACACCTTAAACACCCGGCTGCTGGCGGGACTGGCTGGCGAATTCAACGCCGAGGTGTTTGTCCTGATCTCCACCGACAAAGCTGTCCGGCCAACCTCGATCATGGGGGCCACCAAGCGAGCGGCGGAATTGATTGTCCAGGATCTGAACCCGCAATACGAGACCCGCTTTGTGGCGGTGCGTTTTGGAAATGTGATTGGGTCGGCCGGGTCGGTGATTCCGATCTTCCGCGAACAAATTCGCAATGGCGGCCCCGTAACGATCACCGACAAGCGCATGAAACGTTACTTCATGACTATTCCCGAATCGGCCCAATTGGTTTTGCAGGCGAGTGTCATCGGGCAGGGCGGCGAGGTGTTTATCCTGCACATGGGCGAGCCGGTGCGGATCATGGATTTGGCGGAAACGCTGATTACCCTCTCAGGCCTCAAACCACGCGAAGACATTCAGATCGTCGAGACGGGGGTGCGCCCAGGTGAAAAACTTTACGAAGAACTGTGCTTCGAAAGTGAAGAGACGGTGCCCACCTCGCACCCGAAGATCTTCATAAACAAGCTGGCGACCCCTGAGCCGGAAACGGTGCGGACCGCGTTGAGGGTGCTAGCCAGGCTGGTGGGAGAGAGAAACGAAGATGAAGTGCGAAGATTCCTGAACGGTTTACTCCCCGAAGCTCGTTTGCGATCTGCTCCCTCCCCGCGGGAAAGAAAGAAGCTGATCTTAGTCACGCCAAAAAACGGCAAGCACATTCCGGCTGAACGAATCGATGTTTTGAAGTTGCCTGCAGGCGAACGAGCGGATAAGGAAGTCCCTTCGCCTGGTATCTAGCGAGAAGCGGTCGCGAAATCCCGGAACATGGATCGCACCGTCTTATCCGGGCGTCTTGGCACATTTTCGGCTTGGGTTGAGTATTGGTTTGAGGGTGAAGCCTGACTTTTCTGATCTCCTTCGGATGAATCCTCGCAATTTCCAATGCCGCAACGGCCAAACAAAACATCCGACCGGGCCGTAATTAAGTCTTGACGCTTTACCGCTTTACATAGTAGCTTCGATAGGTTTTCCGAAGTTGTTTTTAAGTAAGTTTCGAGCAAGGAGATGACCTGATGATGCGTTTTGTGCGAGTGCAAATTTCGCCCAGGATTACCCAAAAGGTGATCTGACCATAGGGGCCACTCTCAATAGATTTCAAACTTCGGTCGGCCGCCAGAATCTGTTCGGCGTTACCGTGGCGCCCGCCATTAACTTTAGGAAATGGTATGCCCTTGAAGCCGACGTGACGTTCACCAGTAAGAACGTAGCCGGGATCACGCGCAGCGCCTTCACCTATCTAATCGGGCCCCGTTTCACCAAGCGCTCTGATAACAGCAAGTTCGAACCATTCGTTCATGCCCTTTTCGGCGGTGGTCACATACATGGGATCGGCGGAACCAACGACGGTTGGGCGGGCAAGTTCGGCGGCGGCCTGGATATAGTGGCCGGTAAGAACGTCGCCGTTCGAGTCGGCCAGGTCGACTATTTCCGGTACCGATCGGATCGGTTTAAATTGAATAACGCCACGTTCACCTTCGGCATAAAGTTCTTTCAGTAAGCCGGGTGGCTTGAACTCAGCGTAGTAGCCGGAAGACGAGCGTTTCTTTCTGAAGGCGGATAATTGGCTCTACGGCCCTGGCTCTGGCTTGGGCCGTAGTCATTTAAGTTTGCCGCTTTAAGTAGCACCGGCTGCCAGCCTGCGCATTCGGCCGGGTTACAGGGTCTGTGCAAGCTGGCAGCTCGCGCCAGATCGTTTGATCTTATTTGGTAGAGACCAGGTTTTCGGGAGACCAGGTATGAACGCAAATACCCCAGCGCTCCGGCCGAGGCTGGGCAGGGAAAGACTAATAATCGACGAGCTGGCTGACGAGATTTTGGTTTACGACCTCGATCGACACAAGGCCCCTTGCCTGAATCAGACGGCCGCGCTCGTCTGGAAGCTTCGCGACAGACTTGGAAAAGTTCAACGCCTTTCGGCGGCGGAACGGTGGATGCTCGCGCAGACGTTGGTGCTGCTGCCGCTGACGCAGGGAGGGGTTGATTCGCTCGGTGTCAGCCGCTGGCAAGCGGTACTGGCCAGGTTGGCGTTGCGGCGAAGGAATTCTGGTCCCGATGCCCACCTTGCACCCAAACGCTCGAGTGAGGACTCAATCGCTCTCGCGGGTGAGGAAGCAACCAATCAACGAGCTCGCGCAATTGCGCGGCTGGTGAAAATTGCTGCGCATCACGGACTCTATCGCGCCAGATGCCTGCCACAGTCATTAGTTTTATGGTCTCTGCTAAGACAAAACGGAATTGAGAGCGAGATTCGTTTTGGCATACGCAAGGAAGAGGGGCAACTGCACGCCCACGCCTGGGTCGAGTGTTTGGGTATCGCCCTGAACGAAGACAGAGATGTGACCCTGGACTTCGTTCTACTGGAAAGCGAAGGCCGCTCCGGTCAGACTTCGAAAGTCATCATGCTCAGTTAAAAGACCAAGAGTCTGCTGTGGGTGACTGGCGCACACAGGCGAAGGACTTATGATTCAAATCGGGAGACGCGGAATAGGGATTTCCAACTCAGCTACCGCGCTCGATGATCTGCGCGTCCAATTCGACCGCCAGCATTTTTTTAGACTACCTGAGTTACTCGAACCCGAACTTCTCGATTTCGTTCAAGTACGGATTGACCGAGGCGAGTTCCATGAACGAGTCCACGAACGGATCGATTCGAATAAGGAACTCTGCATGGCCGGAAACGCGGCCGTTGGCGCGTTACTGCTTCTACTGAACGACGAAAGGCTGTTCCAGATCATTCAAGACGTAACTCAATGCGAGCGAATTCGTTGTTTCGAAGGCAGGGTCTATCGCGTCAATCCGGGCAATGGACATCACGATTCCTGGCACAACGATATTGGAGAGGACCGCCTGGTTGGCCTGAGCCTCAATCTCAGTTCGAAGGTCTATTCCGGTGGGCTCCTTCAGATACGCGACCGTGAGTCACGAGAAATCATCAGCCAAGTAGCGAATACCGGCACAGGCGATGCCGTAGTCTTCCGTCTCTCGCGAAGTTTGCAACATCGAATTACTGTAGTCGAAGGACAGACCGGCAAAACAGCTTTCGCCGGATGGTTTAGAGCCCAGCCAGATTTTGGTGCCCTGCTCAAAGAACAATCCTCGCGTGGAAGACAGGCAAAAGATGTGAATTCCGCCTAAGCGCCAGGCCGACCCAGGGCATGATTTGCGCATAATGCCTGTATTGACAGGCTAAAGTTGCTACTGTAGTTTTTGGGGGATTCATACGAATTGATACTTTCACTCATGGAGAACAAATCAATCCAGCGGATCGACGAAATGAAAATCAACCCGAATGTTCTGTTCAGACGTCTCGGCGACGAGATGGTCCTGTTTCATCTCGAGAATGATCACTTTTATGAGCTGAAAGGGCCCGCTGCGAGATTTTGGGAGCTGCTCCAGTCAGGGCAGGATGCGGATCAGGTTCGCCGGCAGATGCTCGAAGAGTTTGCGGTAAGCTCCGATGAGTTTGACGCAGAGGCAGAAAGCTTCCTGGCCTCGCTGGAAAAAGAGGATTTGATTCAAAAGCCGTGAATACGAGTTACGCTCCAACAAAGACTCAAGAAGAGGCACTCGGGCAACCCTGCGCGCGCTGGTTCGCCTCGTTCGCCGAAAGTGCGCCGATCGATCTACGTGGATTCGATTGCCGGCTTGTGGCGGGAGAGGGACGATCGCGAAAACTTTACCTGGGTAACGAAATTGGCGGCGCCTGGCCAGCTTTTGCCGAAGGCTCCGGCTGCGGCGTGATCTTTGATGGCGCTTTGTACAACCGCGAGAATTTGAAAGATGAACTGGGGGACTTTGCGGCTGCTGCAGCCGGGAACGATGCAGAAATTATTCTGGCTGGGTACCGGCAGTGGGGCGAAGATCTCCTGAATCGTTTGCGAGGGACCTTTGCGCTCGTTATCTGGGACAGCTTGCGCGAGGTTTTTCTGTGTCTTCGCGATCCGCTGGGATGCTATCCGCTGTTCTACGCTGATGGGCGCGATGGCTTGCTTGTCTCGATGTCAACGGATGTATTGCTGCAACAACCTGGGGTTTCGCGTTCCGTGAATCGCGCCTCGATGGGTGGTTATCTAATGGAACGATACCCAACCTTGGAAGAGACCTTTTTCGAGGCGGTGAGCCGAGTGCCACCCGGACACGTGCTGCGCGTGGCACGTGAAGGACGCCGCAGCTATCGCTATTGGGATCCTCAACCGGAAGCCGAAGTCAACTGGCTCAAGGCTGACGAAGTTGAACGATTCGACGAATTGCTGGATCAAGCGGTCAAACGGTCTCTGAGTTTCGGACCGGCTGGTATTTTCCTAAGTGGAGGCCTTGATTCAGTGTCGATAGCTGCCATTGCCAGTGAAATAAGCCAGACGGCCGGGCGGCCAAAACCTTGGGCTCTCTCACTTGCGTTCCCGACCCCTGACACCAATGAAGAATTGATTCAGCGCGGCGCGGCCGCCGAATTAGAGCTACGCCACCTTGTAAAACCATTTTTTGAAGCAACAGGCGGCAAGGGATTAATAGTGCCGGCCCTTGAGATGAGTAGCTCTCTCGCTGCTCCGCTTATCAATACCTGGCTGCCGGCCTATTCCGAGCTGGCACGAGCGGGGAAAAGACGAGGTTGTCAGACGATCATTACAGGCAATGGCGGAGACGAGTGGCTTACAGTCAGCCCTTATCTTGCGGCCGACATGCTGCGGGAACTCAATTTCGTGGGGGTTTACCGCTTATGGCAGAGCATGAGACAATCGCCAGCGTGGCTCTGCTGCGAACCACCCTCTGGAGATTTGGATTACAACCGCTCGTCGTTCCTCCAGCGCATAGGTTCGTCAAGACCGTCGCCCCCGGGGCGCTGAGACTTCGCCGCCGGCTATCGCGCGAATTCCCGAAGTGGATTGTTCCGGACGCAGCACTGCGACGAGAGATCGACCAGCGAAGAGCTGAGTATCATGCGAAGAAGCAGGCGATGTCGGGCAGCTTCTACGTCAGGGACATGCGACCTAATCTCGATCATCCCATTGTCTCGTGGGAAACAGAAGAGATGTTTGAGGTGTATCGAAGGGCGGGGGTGCGCGTACTGCAGCCGTTCTGGGATGCCGATCTGATAGAATTGTTATACCGAACGCCGCCGATGCTGTTGCTTCGCAACGGGCGCAATAAGGGTTTGATTCGTGCTTCGTTGGCGCGCAGGTTTCCAAAGCTCGGTTTTGATCGGCAGAAGAAGATAGAAGCTGGTGATTTTTATAAGTCTTTAATCTCTCGGGAGATAGGTCCGCCGTGGAAGAAATTGGAAGACGCGCGAATATTGGCGGATTTGGGAATTCTCGATGAAAAGCGTTTTCGACCCGCGCTTAAGCAGATTCTAACGCAGCGGCCGGGGATCGAAGTGAACCAGATTTGGAGTGTCTTAAATCTGGAAACGTGGGCTCGAACTCATGTGGCATGAAGGGAGAATAGGCATTGAAAAAACAGGATTTACAATTGACATCCGATAAGGGTACTTCGAAGGAAAGCGACGCTCAGAAGTCGCAGAAACCTTGGGAGCCTATGAAATTAACTTACACCGGAGAAGCAAAAGACGTGATCCGGGGGGGCGTAGGAAAGAGCAGCACCACCCAATCCGATCCGGGCGACGCCAAAAAGCCACAGGGCCAGGGCTAATATTGGACTGAGCGCGGGACGCGCTTTGTCCTCGACTGACTTTTGACGAGCAATGCTGAAACTGAGCATTGAGCGGACTGACGCAGTAGTGCCTCCGCCGGCCTGGACGTTAAATCCTCGATCGGAGATCTGGCGCGACATCCAGGGAGAGATCTGTGCGTATGCCGAGATTCTCGGTGACGAATACTGGATGCACCTACCGGGGTTGGCGAGCTTCCGCTTCTCATGTTGTGGGGAAGAGATTGCGGCAGCCGTCACCAGCGGAGCCAGGGAGGAAGTGGTCCGCGATGCATACCACCGAAGAGTATTACCAATGGCCCTTCAGGTTTGCGGCCGGGAGGTCCTGCACGCCAGCGCTGTGCGTTCGCCGGCAGGGGTGACATTGCTTTGCGGCGTCTCAGAGTCAGGAAAATCCACGATCGCTTACGGGCTGGGTCTGCGGGGTTACACGCTCTGGGCGGACGATATGGTTGCTTGGCAGATGTCGCATCACGGCGGTCAGGCTCTCTCGTTGCCATTCAACGTGCGGCTGCGGCCGTCCTCTGCGGCACTGTTTGACTCGGCGCGAAGTCAGGTGCTGACACCGGAAGATGCCGACGGTATTCCAGGCGATAGGAAAGCTGCCCCGCTAGCCTCAGTGTGCGTGTTGCGCAGAGCACGCGCCGACGCCCCGCCGGTTACAGTGCGTCGTTTGTCGTTGTCCGAGGGCTTTACGGCGGCCCTGGATCATTCGTGCTGCTTTCTTCCCCAGAACGAAGAGCGCAAGCGCCGGATGATCCGTAGTTATCTTGACCTCGCGGCCGGAGTCCCAATATTCGATGTCTGTTTTAGATCGGGTCTCGAGAACCTGCCGGCAATTCTTGACGTGATCGAACAACTACTGCAAGGAAACTGCGAGGTACCTTTGCCGGTACCAGGGACAACGTCCGAGCCTTGTACGGACAGCTAGCGGACTCAATGCTCCATACGAGGGTGAACCGTCGCTCGTCGCACAGATGAGCGAGAAGATCGCGGGAAATTACGCCAACTTAGACTGCGGCTAAAGCAACGCAGGGCTACGCCCAGCGGACTCTCTATCCTGGGATCCTGCCCGGCATACGCCGTACAACATTTAATGGCGTAGGGTAAATCAATCCATGACGGACCGCGCGCCTGTCTCAGTAATAATCCCGGCATATAACGGAGAAGACTTCATTATCGAGGCTATCCAGAGCGTGCTCGCTCAAACGCTTCCGGTAGCCGAGATCATCGTCGTAGATGACGGCTCCTCTGACCGACAAGCGAATCGAGGAGTTTCGGCGGCTCGCAACGCCGGCATCCGAGCGGCTAACACAGAGTGGATCGCCCTTCTTGATCAGGACGACATTTGGGCGCCGAAAAAAATCGAATATCAGTTGGGTGCAGTACGGCTCCATCCAAATGTGGGGATAGTTTCTTGCCATATGAGTTGGTTTGAGCCTGACGCCCCGGAGGAGTGTTCAACTGTAACTGAGACTGACCTCCCGGACGAATCCGCCCGCACAGAGGATAGTGTCCCCAGGATCAAATACTTCCCTCACGTTCACAACCAACTGCCTTTTTGTCGAACGACGGATAACCCGTCGAGTGTTATCATCCGCCGCGATCTTCTATTGGCTGCCGGTCTTTTTGACGAGACCTTGCGACAAAATGAAGACCTTGATTGTTTTCTGAGAGTACTTACATTATGTCCACTTGCAATCGTTGAGCAGTCGCTTATACAACATAGGGTACACGCACACAGCCGTTCAAAAGATACTTTAGAGTCTGGTCTGTCGTTTATTAGGGTATTTGACAAGCTGTGTGCTGAACCTGATAAATATCCGCCAGGAGCTGCCGAAGCTTATGGAGCCTGTTTGCGGCGCATGTTGATTCCATTTGGTCGGTCGCTCCTGGAAGGGGGTCGAGCGCGCGAGGCGAGGGCTTTATTCGCTCGAAGCTTTAAAATGAGTTACTCACATCGCGCACTCATTTTTTGGGGTCTCGCTTTTCTCGGGCCGGCGATTTTCAGACAGCTTGTGAAGATTAAGACTGGATTAGGTTGCATCGGAACTCAGCGCCAATTTGGAAGATCGTCGACGCGCGCGGTTGAGGAAGAGCAGTACCTTTGATTTCGTTAGTCATGACCCTAAACGGCAGACTCGCCCAGTTCTCCCGTTCATTCGGCCGAGCTTCTGTTTGAACGACCATGAAGACCAGCGTGCCGGAGCTCATTCGGGCCGAATCCTCAAGATCATCTGAAACTGAACTAAGGGTAAGGAAAGGCATGATGCGTTTGTTTGCCGAGCTTGGCTCTCTCATAGAAAGCCGCTGGCGCGATCAAAACTACAACGAAGAGCTGTTTCCGGGAATTGCTGCTCAAGCGCTTTCGGAGTTGACTCTGGGAACCGGGACTCGGGTAGATCCATGGGAGATCATTCGTTGGGTGCACGAAACTCCAGATCTGCCGGAGCAAATGGATCCGATAGGGAAATTTGGCAACCCGCCGATTACTCTCTACGTTGGACCGCGGTTCTATATTGATGTCTACTATTGGCTCGACGGCACTACAACCATTCACCAACACGCATTTTCCGGGGCGTTTCAAGTGCTCCTGGGAAGTAGTGTTCAAGCCAGGTATCGCTTTGAGAACAGGCGGGAGATCAATCCTCATTTCTTGACCGGCGAACTTCTGCTAGACGAAGTCTCTCTGCTCGCGCAGGGCGACATCAGAGAGATAAACCCCGGACCTTCGTTCATTCATTCGCTCTTTCATCTCGAAAGACCTTCCGCAACGATCACGATCAGAACCTACAAAGCTCCAGGTGCGGCGGTCCAGTACTCTTATCTCAAGCCATTCCTGGCAATCAACCCCTTTTTTAACGACGCGTCTCTCACAAAAAAGGTGCAGACGGTGTCGATGTTGCTCCGGATGAAGCATCCGGAAGCGGATAGATTCGTCGGAGAGCTGGTTGAAGCTTCCGATTTCCAGACTGCTTATGCGGTGCTGCAACAAGCATTTCAGTTTCTTTGTCATCGCGAATTGGAAAAGATGTTCGGACTATCTCGCAGCTATGACCGATTTCTGGCCCTACTAGATCGCGCACGTGCAAGACATGGCGTGCTGGCAGATTTGTTGCTGCCGGTCTTTGAAGAAGAGTCGCGGCAAACGGATATCTCCCGGCGTCGTGCGGAGATCAAGGGCGAAGACCATCGGTTCTTTCTGGCCTTGCTTTTGAACCTTTCGGAAAGAGCCACGGTTGTCAGATTGGTGCAGGAGAGATTTCCCAGACAGGATGCGATAAAACTGGTAGTTGCCTGGGTAAAGGAGCTATCAGCAACACAGATATTCGGGTCAAAAGAACCAAGTGTACTGGGGATCGAACAATTGGATGATCGGCAGCTGTTTGTTTTTAAGGGACTGCTGCAAGGTCTCAACGTGGAAGAGATAAAAACTCGGTGGGAAACGGAACCCGGCGCTGCAAATAGGGATGTGTCTCTCGAAGATGTGGCCGGCCACCTGAAGTCACTCCCGATGTTTAAATCAATCTTCTCTTCATAAAATGCCCGACTCGTTTACCAAACGAGGTCTCTTGAATAAAAGACCGGGCCGCTTATCATATTTCCAGTCCGCGTAAGGACCGTTCTGATCGACGTAATGCAGGAACACCTGCGCCATGAGTTCGCCTTCGAGTGATTCGCGCCAATGGGGACATTCGATTCCGCGGTAGAGCAGTGCATCGCCAGGCGCCAGCTCGATTGACGAGATTCCGGCGGCGCCTTCGACCATAAGTGGCCAGCTTTTTTCTGCCTGATAACCCAGACACACCGACAAACTGATCTCACAAGACGGCCGGTCTGTGTGTCGAGCCAATACGTCGCCGCGGTGATAAAGACGGAAGTAAGAGTAGGTAGGAAAAAGCTTCAGGCGGCTTATCTCTTCGGCGCGCGGGAGGAGGTCCATTAGCAGTCCATCCATGAAAACGTCTCCCGCCGAGGACATGGCGCCAGGGGCCGTACCGTCGAGAAACATGGTGCCCGTCTCCGCACGCCTGCAGGCCCACCTGTACAGCAGCGACAACTGAGGATCCTTCAGACAGGATTGCCAAACGACATATTTTTGGCGCGCGAACAAGTCAGCTAACTCACTCATTGAAGGTAAGCTATCATTGTCACCCACCTTGATTCAACTGGAAATAGCCCGAAGATATCCTCGATGCTCTGCCGGAAAATCAGCACTGGGCCCACAGGTGTCGTGAAGCAATGTTAGTCTCACGTCCCGAAGATCAGGTACTCGTCTGCATCGCTCATCGATCCCTCGACGAGGGCCTGGCAGAGAGTCTTCGCCAACTGCTCGGATCCGGCCTGGATTGGGAGCGCCTGCTGCGGATGGCCGACCGCCATTGCCTGATCCCACTTCTGTACACACACCTCAGCGACGTGGCCCCGTCGTCGGTCCCGCAGCCAGTTATGTCTGAGCTCCGAAGTGCATATCATGAAAACACCAAGTCCAACCTTTTTCTCACCGGAGAATTAATCAAGGTGTTGGAGTGTTTCGCAGCGAATGGCATTCAAGCGATTCCGTTCAAAGGACCAACGCTCGCTTTGTGGGCATATGGTGACGTTGGTCTAAGACAGTTTGGTGATCTTGATGTACTGGTCCACAAACAGGATGTTCCGCGGCTCAGAGAATTGCTGATTAGTCGCGGTTTCAAACCCAGACCGGAACTAACCCGCGTGCAGCGAGCCGCTCTACTGCGCTTTGACTGTGCTTACAACTTTGGTAACCAACGGGGCGTGATGCTGGACGTGCACTGGGATTTTGTCGAGCAACACTTCTCGATTGAGATGAACGTCGAGTGTTTGTGGGATAGGCTCGAGCTGGTGACTATCGGCGACAAGCGATTGATGACGCTTTCGCCCGACGATCTGCTATTAATCCTCTGTCTGCATGGGTTCACCCACTTCTGGGAAAGGCTGGGTTGGATTTGCGATGTTGCCAGCCTGATTGATCGGCAAAAGGAGATCGACTGGCAGCTGGTTCTGGAAAACGCAAAGAAACTTGGTCTGCAGAGGATTCTGCTGCTTGGGCTCCTGCTCGCTCGTGACTTGCTTGGCGCCGCTATTCCCGCAGAGATTCGGCGGGCAGCCAACACGGATGCGGTTGTGAGAGGGCTGGCGCATCAGGTTCAACAGCAGCTTTTCGAAGAACGCCGTGTGCCCCCTGGTTTCTTCAGCGGAGCTATTCTCAGTCTCAAGATGAGAGAACGAAAGCGAGACAAGTTCGCATCCTGCCTCCGTTTGATGTTAACTCCCCGGAGCTATGACTGGATGTTTCTCTCCCTGCCTGAGTGGCTTTTCTTTCTCTATTATCCGCTGAGGCCACTTCGACTCGCGGGAAAGTATGGAGCGCGACTATTGAGGGGTTCCCATGGTCGGGAGACTCCCACGGAAGCGAATAGAGGTGTCTTGCCTTGAACAAATCCTGGTCTACTCAAACTTCGTCCTAGCCCAGAATCTTCTCCCTGTAAGAAAACCGCAATGGTCCTTCGATTTATTTAAAGGCAACGCAATTGCAAAGACGAGCCGTCTACAAAAGGGGTTATACTTAACTTTCTTTGTCCCCTCGTCCCGACTGATCATAATTAGACGACAGGCTGGAGGAAGCATGAGAAGGAATTTACTGGCACAGCTCGGAATAATATTGGTTAGCGCCTTACTCGTAGTGGCCGTCGACACGATTGCCGCGGCTCAGGGGCGTGGACATGGTGGGGGTGTTGGCGGGGGCAGAGGCTCCGGAATGGGCCAGCCCAGCGGCGTTGGAGTTGACCGCGGGTTGGGACGATCATCCGATGCTTCAGACGGTCGCGCGGATCGTGGCCGAGACAACGCTTCAGTTAAATCAGACGGTCGCTCAGACGCTGGAATTGCGAGAGCGCGCGTTGCCGGCGAAAACATGAACGCGGCGAATAAGGATCTGCAGGCTCATCCAGGTATCGCCGGATCACTTCATGTTAATGCGAACGTCTTGCGAAGTCAGTATCAGGTTGCCCTAACGCAAAACCCTAATCTAAAGTTTGGCCAGTTTGTTGCCGCCACGCGGCTGGCTCACAATCTGGGCCGAAATAATCCGAACATTACGAGGGATGCGATTCTTGCGGGCCTTGCTGCTGGGAAAAGCCTCGGTCGCACGCTGCAGGATCTGGGCCTTAGTTCCAGAGAAGCGAACGAAGCAAAGAAGCAGGCAGAGCGCGAGTTTGAGCTAAGCAGGAAATGAACTAAGACTTCCGGTCCGGCGAAGCTCGAGGATTGTCTCGTAACCGCGACCATGAAGCTTAGTCCCGTGCGCCAGCGCTCGGTTGGTGAAAGCCGGCAAAACAGGTAAAGAGATTTTACTTGATCGAGCGTGCGGTGGACTGCGCTTCGAATCCTCACCCGAACACTTCCCGACTTCACTAATTCTTTTCATGCTGGCGAAAACGGATGGCGCGCGACGACGGTGTGTCGCGAGCCCTCCCGGAGCAGCTCACTTCTGATCAGAGCCAGGTGAGTAACTGCAAGGCTCTCCCGATCGAAACCCATCTCTTTGTGTATCTGGCTTAGGCGGCGTGCGCCTTGTGCTTGTCGCAGACGGGCAATCGTCAGATGGGGATGATAGGGTCGATTTTCGCGGGCAAATCCTGCCTGGACGCATTGATCTTCCAGCACCTCATGAAGTACAGCCAATTCGCCCGCCGGATCTTCGATTCCAATCCACAATACGCGCGGCTGACCATTGGGCGGAAAAGCGCCGCTGGTTCCAATGATCATTTCGAAGGGCGCGACCGCGCTGGCAGCGCGTTGAGTCGCCTGCGATAGTCGTTCGACGCTGGTTAGCGTCGTGTCACCCAAAAATTTCAGCGTCAGGTGCAGGTTCTCTTCACGAGCCAGCTCGCGCGCGCCTCGGGTATTGCGTCGCGCAGATGATCGATGTGATCTTTCAGTGTGCGGCGGACGTTTGACGGCAGCTCGATGGCAATGAACAGGCGCCAGAATTCGTCGGTAGTGCTCATGTCTCAGCATTAATCCCTATCTAACCTGGATCATTTCGCCGGCTCGATCATGAGCACTTCCTTCGTGGCGCCTTCAACCGCTGCCGTGGTGAATGGAAACGGGCGTGGAGTGACGTTGCGCCAGTCGTCGAGCTGATCCTTCCAATGCGGATTCGCAGGCACCCCTGATTCACCCAGGGTGATCCCGTGCTGGGTGTTGTCCCAACTGCTCGGGTCGGCGATGAAGCGCATCGAGACATTGCTGCCGACGTTGACTGTAGCGCCGAGACTCCCCACTCCGTTCTGTGGAAAAGGCGGAATGGCGAATTGCAAGCCAATCAATGGCGCGGCGGCGAGGTAATGATTAAAGCGAACCTTCTGTGCCTCGCCCCATTTCCACTTTGAATCGTCGGCGCCCAAATTACGCGTCAGCACTTGGCGGGCATCGCCGTAACACGCACGCAATAGATCGGCGTAGCTATTGAATTCCTTCGGCAGCCACTCCTTCGGTTGTTCAGTCAAAAGACGGTCGAGCGTTGCTTCAAAGTTGGCCCAGCCATAGATCTTGAACAGGTCCGGGCCGAGAGCCGCGGTTAGTATCCGGGTACGAAAGGCTGCCCGCATTTGGTACGCCACAGGCGCCAATGGCGAGTCTGCCCTGACTTCACCGTCCCATTTTTCCAGCGCGTCAACCGAGTCCCGCAGCTTTTGATCGTCAGCGGCGATTGCCGGCTTGAGCATCCTGGCGCTGTCATGCGCAAAAGAAGCCAGGCCAATCGAATACACATCGCCCTGAATCCTGCGAAAGTCATCAATCGTCATTTTTGACTTCTCGTTCAGCAATTCCCAAATGCGACGCGCGCGGTAGGGCTGGGCCCATGAGTGCGTCAAGAAGTATGGATAGTCGGTACCTACTATTCGCTGATTTGCGGTAACAATAATTCCAGCGGGCGGATCGTAAACATGCGGCAGTTTGTCGAAGGGAATCCAACCCGTCCACTCGCCGGAATCCGTGGAGCCGTCGTAAGGAACACTGCCATCTCCCGATTTTCTAATAGGAACTACGCCGGCCGCGTAATATCCAATGTGACCATCCACATCCGCATAGACAATGTTCTGAGTCGGAGCGGTAAACGAACGCAGCGCCTGGGTGAATTCCTTCCAGTTGCGCGCGTGCGAAACTAGATAGGTGCTGTCAGCGTTGTTTGCTTTCGGATCCAGCGCGGTCCAACGCAAAGCATAACGCTTCGAATCCTTCTCCAGGACGATCGGGCCATGGCGCGTGATAATCACGTCGAACGATACTATGTCGGCTTCTGAACTGCCGAATCCTTTGCGTACCCGGATCTCTTCCTCGCGCACTTCTGCGTCCTTCCAGCCCTGAGGTGTCAAGTACCGGCGCGGGTTCGCCGGGTCAAACTTTTCGATATAGAGATCCTGCACGTCCGGGCCGACGTTGGTGAAGCCCCAGGCAATTCGATCGTTGTGGCCAATCACTACGCCCGGCAGGCCTGGCGCAGTTACGCCGGCTACCCGCAGTCCGGGTGCGCTGAGATGGACCATATGCCAGATGGACGGCGCCGATGCCGCCAGATGGGGATCATTAGCCAGCAGAGGCTTGCCCGACGCTGTGTGTTTCCCGCTGACAACCCAATTATTGCTGGCGGCCAGACCTTCGGCATAGAGACCGATTCGTTCAAGGGCCTGCGACGCAACGTCCTGACCTTTCGCCAAGTCCGCCAATAATCCGTTCGAAACTGGAGTTGCATTTTGGCTCGGGAGGGATGCATTCACTCTCTTCGTGTCTTTGCCGACGACCAGCACATCGAGCGGAGATGTCTCCGGCATCAGGCCGGCGCGCTTTTCCGCGGGAAGAGAAGCCAGCGCTTCGCGCATCACGTCCAACCGCCAGGTAGTTGAAAGAGCCTCGGCAAACAACTTGACGGGCAGCAAACAGTCAGCTGGCGTCCAGGGCTTCGGCTTATATTGCAGGATTTGAAACTCAGGTGGCATCGACTTCGGATCGAGGGAGTCGATGTAAGCATTCACGCCGCGTGCATAAGCGTCGAGCAGGCTGCGTGTTTGGGTCGAGGTCTGGGCGAGTTCAGCGTTCACTTCCTGTGCATAGCTCAGCGTACGATGCTGTTTGTCCTGCTCCAGTGCAATGTTGTTCGGTCCTGCCCCTAAAATCTCCGACAACTCTCCCCGCGCAGTTCGTCGCATCACATCCATCTGCCACAACCGATCGATGGCCGTTACATAGCCCTGCCCAAAATAAAGATCTTCGTCGTTGGTGGCTTCGACATAGGGAATGCCGCGTTCATCACGTCTCACGGTGATGCGACCATGCAGCCCCGCAATGGCGATGGTACGACTTGGTTGCTGGGCGGATGCGCGAGGGAACTGAAAGCTGTTTGCCGCAGCGCATAAGCCGGCAGCAATGACTACTAAGAAGATTTTCCTTGAAGTGACCTTCATCGGTTCGCCTTTTGGTCGGAGAATTATCTGCGAAGGCGACATATTAGCATATCGTGAGAAAGGGGTTGATTCTTGCGGCGTTGGATTATCTGGGACCTTGGGCCACCAGGAGAACAGCCTGTGCGGCTCGACAAAGAATAACTGAGACGATCAAGCGACTCAACCAAGTCTCCGAGCAAATGGTAAAGGGAGCTTCCGTTGAAACTCCCTTTTGTCGTGCGGCATAGGTCACGACGTAGCAGAGGCCGCCAGGTCCCAGTCGTATGCCTGTGGGTTGACCGGGCGCTCGCAGTGCGGCGTTGAAATTCAGGGGTTGGTCAGGTGTATGGTGAACAACAGATAGAAGTCACCCATGTCCTGATCGGCCTGATTCGGTCTGGTCGAGACCTTGAGAAGCTTGGCCACATTCTTTCTTTCTCCGTTAGGTTGGACAGCGCTGGGTTCGATCTTCCATTGATTGCATTTCGGAAAAATTATCGGCGCGCATCGTTATGCGATAACGAACCCCGCCGGCGTCGTCAAAGGCGACGACGAGCGGACAATAGACCGTCGAGCCGCCTGGAATTGTTCGCATGTCGATTCCATAGACGCTGCATTGCTCGATGAACCTGGCTCTTACGAGTTGGTATGCGAAAGGTGCAGTCGGCGCTCCGCCATTTGGGCCGCTGCCGGGGACTGGATCGCGCAAATCTACCAGCACCTTTCTTTGTGGCGAGGAATTGAAGTTAAGCGTGTCTAACACCCAATCACCCACAGCGGCCTGTAGGATGGACTGCAGCGAACTGGAATTCCGGTACGAACCGGCCTGGTCGCTTTGGATGCGCAGAGTCGGCACGGTATCAACGCCGAGACCATCAATCGTTGATGCGACCGGCGTGTCGGACGGGGGCTTGGTCGCGGTTGCTGGAGCTTCCAGGAGTGCGGCCGCAACGATGACCATCAACGCGTTAGTGGCGAGGTGCATGAGACTTCTTTTCATTTGAGACTCTCTCCTTCTTTTAGAAAAATCGAGGCCGCCATCCCTGGACAATCTGTCCGGGAACGACGGCCTCCGAGTGTTTCGGTCAGCCAGAAGACAATTACTAAACAAAATGCCAGAGCCCTGGCTCGGCACACTACAAACTAGGGGAACCTGATCTTCTCCTTGATCACTTCCGCCAGAACGGGCAAGCCGTCCTGTATTTTCAATCGCTCGATCTCGCCATGCCGTAGTTCCTGGCAATAGCGAACAAATGCGAGCCACGCAGGAGGGAGAGAATAGTCAGCGCATCGGGTATCTTTCATCAAACCCAGTGCCGCCTTGTCGAAGCCATTTCCATTCTCCATGAGCTTGGAGTTCATTTATCTCTCCCTGGCCGGGCGGCAACACAATTTCGACCTTCGACACTATCTCTACAATTTCTTCACCACGATCTTGAGTGGCATCTTCTGATAACCAGCCACCGTCGCCGGGTTATTGTTGCGATCGAGCAGCACCGACCATTCTCCTGAGGTGGCGTTTGGATCGGTCACTCCCGAAGGCGGAGGTACTTGATCGGGGATTATCGTCCAGGTGTTAGCATCAGGGTGGTAAATCCTGGCGTAAGCAGTCCCGGCGGCTACAGGGTTAACGTTGTCCAGTGGAGAATAATTGAACCGCAAACCATAACCTGTGCTACCACCGGGGTCCAAGCCTGAACCGTACGACCTTCTGACAAAGTAACCATTCTCATCGACGCCACAGCCACCGTAGTTATCAGCGGCGCCATTGCACCAGTTTAAATGGTTTGGCCCCCCGTCTGTGATGGGCACATCGCCGACCCGGTCAACGTTGAAACCGGTAGTATTGACTGAGGTCCCTACCGGCGAGCCCGCCGGAAATTTATAAGTGAAATATCGATTCGAGAAATTCAAATTCAACGTGAGATCATAACTGCAGTTGCTAATCTGAAACCTGCCATCAATGGTTTGACCTTTCGCCTTACCTGAAACATAAGGCACCGGACTACCGTCGGCATTAGTGAGATCAGGTTGCAGGTTGTAGGTAGTCGTCTTCGTGGCGTCTATATACTTGTAGACGCTCACACTCAGATTAATTACATCGGTACCGCACGAGACCGGTTGTCCCTTCGCCGTGACCGCAAAGAGCTCAGTGCCTTTGCCACCGCGTCCATCGGAATTCAGAACCTGAATATCGAAGTTCGCGATTGATGCAGTATCGGCCGCAGTGATGTTGGCGGTTAGTTCACCGGAATTGACGAAGGCTGTGGAGTTTGAGGGCTGAGTACTCCTGCAGGAACTGAGTCCACGCCTCCTGCGGTTCGCGAGAGTGAAGTTGTTCGAGAACCTCGGCAATGATTTCTTCGGCCATTCATATTTGCTCTTCGCGAGCTTCAGCCTGATGGTCTAACTATGAAGCCCGTAAGAAGCGCTTTGTAGGAAATATCGTTTGGATAACCGCGAGATTCTACTCCGGGAACCGCCGCTTGGCCATAGGTCCAGGTCGCCGGTTATGCGGAGACGACTGCTGGTGGGAGGCGGCGCGGGGACGTCTCGTCGATCTTATTGGCGTTGACGTCCCGCGCCTGCGCGCATTACAATCCGCGTGAATTTAAAGAGGATTGCAAAACCTGAACTGAGTGAATCGACACTTCAAATCAATTGCTGTTAGCATGGCCGCGCTTGCGTTTTTACTAGGCGTAGCGGTGGCCGCCTTTGGCCAGCAACGTCCGCTGCTCACTGAAGACGTGGACATCATTCCGCCGGGCTCATTGCGA